>MRWG01000028.1_pt1 | contig 340094 bp, 309 predicted proteins | sample 1013341 | NCBI WGS metagenome assembly MRWG01 (sample SAMN06117577, study PRJNA244670) | biofilm metagenome | biome: Water; feature: Cathode Biofilm; material: Biofilm; isolation source: microbial consortium enriched at the cathode of a solar microbial fuel cell | place: USA: District of Columbia...
CCCTCACATGTCAAACCAATACTGCAAAAGCTGAATATTAATGAAAGCAATTGGGTAGACAACACAAAGCATTTCGGCAGGCGCTTTGGTCGGGCGCTGGGGCGTATCGATCAGCTAAAAGCATTTGCTCAGCAAATCAACCAGAATTGGTTACATGGTCATGCCCAATCCAGGGCGTTTTATCATTAACAAGTTTTACGCTCAATTTCAGCGTTTGGAAGGTTTTCTTCAGGGCAAGTCTCGAGCAAAAATGTAACTTCCAGCTACGATTCATCATCAGCTCCCTCTTACGACACTTCCTCAATACCAATATCTATAAAACCTCCGTCTTGGCCGCTGGTTGCTCGGAATCTGTGCGTGTATTATGCCGAGATGGACAGTTTGTGGGTGTCCAATTAATTTCATTATGCCGAGATGGCCAGTTTGTGGGTGTCCAATTTTAGTTTTTGGGTGTCCAATTTTAGTTTAAGGCCCCTTTCGGGGCCTTTTTTTTTGCACAACATCCGGATTTGCTTTCTACGGTCAAGCTCCTGTCATGGGGGGACGATATGAATACAAAACACTATCAGATTTTTGCCCAATGACCGTTTCAGCCCTCGACGTGATCAAGTTCTGGTTTGAAGAAATCGAACCGGCACAGCGCTTCAAAAAAGATCTGGAATTTGACGAGCTGATCAGATCCAGATTCAGGAAAGTGCATAAACTGGCCAGCCAGGGCCTGCTCTATACCTGGCGTGATCATCCCCTGGATGCCCTGGCAGAGATTATTGTCCTGGACCAGTTCTCCAGAAACATGTTTCGCGACAGCCCTGGGGCCTTTGCCCAGGATACCCTGGCACTGGTGCTGGCCCAGGAGGCCATCCGGCGCAAACTGGACCAGGAGCTCAGCGCTGAAGAAAAAGCATTTCTCTATATGCCCTTCATGCACAGCGAATCACAGGACATCCATGAAATCGCCCTGTTTCTTTTCGATCAGCCGGGTCTGGAAGACAACTTCAATTACGAAATAAAGCACAAGGCCATCATCGACCGTTTTGGTCGCTATCCCCACCGTAATGAGATTCTGGGGCGCAAATCCACCGACGAAGAACTCGAATTCCTGTCCCAGCCAGGCTCCAGCTTCTAGCTGGAGCCAACTGGCGAATTGCCCTTGAGGCAAGAGATACAGATTAGCGGCTGGGCAAAACGTCTTTCAGTTTCGCAGCCATCTCGCGGATTGCAGTTTCAGTAGTTTCCCAGTCCATGCAGGCATCGGTAACAGAAACACCATACTGCAGTTCTTCAAGGTTGGCCGGAATCTTCTGGTTGCCCCTGTTGATATGGCTTTCCAGCATGACACCTATAATGGATTTATTGCCTTCCAGAATCTGGTGAGTGATGTCCTTCAGCACCAGTGGCTGCACATCCGGGTCCTTGTTGGAGTTGGCATGACTGCAGTCGATCATGATATTGGTGCTTACGCCACCCTTTTCCAGCGCCTGTTCGGCCTGGGCAACATGGACGCTGTCATAATTCGGACCGGCCCCACCGCCGCGCAATACAACGTGTGCATAGGGGTTACCCCGGGTAGTAACAACAGACACCTGGCCCTCTCCATTGATACCCAGAAAGCGATGCGGATTATTCACCGATTGCATGGCATTGATGGCCACCATCAGACCCCCATCGGTACCATTCTTGAAACCCACGGCCGATGACAGCCCCGATGACATTTCGCGGTGTGTTTGGGATTCGGTAGTTCTGGCACCAATGGCAGACCAGGCGATCAGGTCTTGCAGATACTGGGGAGATATGGGGTCCAACGCTTCGGTGGAGGTGGGCAGACCAAGATCGACGATATCCAGCAATAATTTGCGCCCGATTCGCAAGCCTTCCTCGATCTTGAACGAATCATCCAGATAAGGGTCGTTGATCAACCCTTTCCAGCCGATGGAGGTGCGGGGCTTCTCGAAATAGACTCGCATGACAATATAAAGCGTCTCCGACACTTCATCTGCCAGCGCCTTCAGGCGGCGGGCATAGTCCATGGCCGCATCGGTATCGTGAATCGAGCAGGGTCCAACGACGATAAACAGGCGTGGGTCCTTGCGATCAAGAATGGAATAGATAGTTTCCCTGGACTGCTGCACAGTGTCCAGAGCCTTGCCCTGCAGGGGCAATTCCTTCTTGAGCTGCTCTGGTGTGAGCAAGGCTACATTGGACTCGATATTGCGATTGTCTACTGCCGACATGTTCATACTCTCTGATTACTTAGCAAATACTTGTTAACCTGGCCCGTTGCAGGGCTGGTGTGTGCTCACCATCAATGAAGCACCGGCCCCGGCTGAGCTGAACCTGAGCGCCGTAAAAAAGGGCGGCAATGATAGCAAAGTCAGCACAGCAAAGTCATACTGGGACTTCACTTCAAGCCAAAGAGTTTTACGGGAGAGCAGTAAAAAGTGCATATCAGCCAGAATTTCGACGCCGGCAATATCGAAGTAGTCAGCTGTGAGAGAGCCGACGACATCCAGCTGAGAATTCGCAAAGACGCCGGTTCGGATTTTTACCAATGGTTTTATTTCCGCTTGTCCGGCGCCAGGGGTCAGGCCTGCCGGCTGCAAATCCTCAATGTCCGGGGCGTTGCCTACCCCGGAGGCTTTGACAATTACCAGGTCTGCTACAGCTATGACCGGCAAACCTGGCTTCGTCATCCAAGCCGATTGCAGGATGGGGTACTGCAGATTGACTTCACACCGGATCGTGACAGTGTCTGGTTCGCCTATTTCGTGCCCTATTCCATGGAACGACACCATGATCTGGTGGCCCGTGCCCTGACTTCACCCCTGGTTTCACACTCCCTGCTGGGCAAGACCCCGGATGACCAGGATCTGGACCTGTTGTGTTTCAGCAGAGGCGGGCCCGGCAAACCCCGCTGCTGGCTTATCGCCCGGCAACACCCCGGCGAAAGCATGGCCGAGTGGTGGATGGAAGGTACCATCGAGCTATTGCTGGATGAGAACAATGCCCTGCGCAACCTCTTGCTGGACCACTGCGATCTGTATCTGATTCCCAATATGAATCCGGACGGCAGTCGCCGTGGTCATTTGCGCTGCAATGCCCGTGGCCGCAACCTGAATCGCGAGTGGGCCCATCCCTCGCTGCAAGAGTCACCGGAAGTGTTTCATGCCAAGCAGGCCATGCTGGATACCGGCGTGGATTTTTTCCTGGATGTACACGGCGATGAATCCCTGCCCTATTGCTTTATCGCCGGCACCGAAGGCCTGCTGCACTGGGGTGAGAAACAACAGGCGCAACTGGATTTCTACCGCCAGCGTCTGGCCGAATTGAATGCCGATTTTCAGACCGAGGAAGGTTACCCGCCGAAGCAACCCGGCCAGGCCAATATGACCATGAGTACGGCACAGACTGCCCATCTTCATCACTGTCTTGCCATGACCCTGGAGATGCCTTTCAAGGACACCACGGCGACGCCGGACAGCAAACACGGCTGGTCGGCAGAGCGCAGCAAGAAGCTGGCCCACAGTTGCCTGCAGGCCATGCTGGATTATCTGCAAAGCGAGTACTACAAGGCTTGAGCAGATGCCCTGAAGCCTAGAGCTCGTGATAGAGCTTGCGCCCTGACTGATTGTACTCCTCGGCCATTTCTTCCATGCCCGCCTCGATGGCGTCATCGACGGTATCCAGGCCCCGTTCGGCGGCATAGTCCCTGACTTCCTGGGAAATTTTCATGGAACAGAACTTGGGGCCGCACATGGAACAGAAATGGGCCACCTTGCCAGATTGCTTGGGCAGGGTTTCATCGTGGTATTGCCGGGCAGTCACCGGGTCCAGACTGAGATTGAACTGATCTTCCCAGCGAAATTCAAAGCGCGCCTTGGACAGGGCGTTGTCCCGCAGCTGGGCTCCGGGATGCCCCTTGGCCAGGTCGGCGGCATGGGCGGCGATCTTGTAGGCCATCAGGCCATCTTTTACATCCTGCTTGTTGGGCAGACCCAGGTGTTCCTTGGGGGTGACATAGCAAAGCATGGCACAGCCAAACCAGCCAATCATGGCGGCGCCGATACCGGAAGTAAAATGGTCATAACCCGGCGCGATATCGGTGGTCAGTGGCCCCAGCGTATAGAAAGGCGCCTCGTCACAGAGCTCCAGTTGCTTGTCCATGTTTTCCTTGACCATGTGCATGGGCACATGACCCGGCCCTTCGATCATGGTTTGTATATCGTGTTTCCAGGCGATTTTGGTCAATTCACCGAGGGTTTCCAGCTCACCAAACTGGGCGGCATCGTTGGCATCGGCAATGGAGCCCGGTCGCAGGCCGTCACCCAGTGAAAAGGAGACATCGTAGGCCTTCATGATTTCGCAGATTTCCTCGAAATGGGTGTAGAGGAAATTCTCTTCATGGTGAGCCAGACACCACTTCGCCATGATGGAGCCACCGCGGGAGACAATGCCGGTTACCCGCTTCGCGGTCAGGGGCACATAACGCAATAACACGCCGGCATGGATGGTGAAATAATCCACACCCTGCTCGGCCTGCTCGATCAGGGTATCCCGATACAGGTCCCAGGTGAGCTCTTCGGCGACGCCATCGACCTTTTCCAGGGCCTGGTAAATGGGCACCGTGCCGATGGGCACCATGGAATTGCGAATAATCCATTCCCGGGTTTCATGAATATTCTTGCCAGTGGACAGATCCATGACAGTATCGGCGCCCCAGAGCGCCGACCAGGTCAGCTTTTCCACTTCTTCCTCAATGGATGAAGTCACCGCCGAATTACCGATATTGGCATTCACCTTGACCAGGAAATTGCGGCCGATGATCATCGGCTCCACCTCCGGGTGATTGATATTGGCCGGAATGATGGCGCGGCCCCGGGCCACTTCATCGCGCACGAATTCGGGGGTGATTGCATCGGGAATGGCAGCACCAAAATCCTGCCCGGGGTGCTGAACGGCCAATTCACTCTGGCTGGCAGCCTGCTGCCGGGCCATATTTTCACGAATGGCAATGAACTCCATTTCCGGCGTGATAATACCTTGACGGGCATAGTGCAACTGACTGACATTGCGACCGGCCCTGGCGCGAAGCGGCTTGCGAATATGTTCAAAGCGCAGGTGCTCGGTCTGCATATCCTGTTGCCGGGCCTGACCAAAGGTTGAAGTGGCACTGGCCAATTGCTCGGTATCGCCGCGTTCTTCGATCCAGGGGGCACGTATGGGCGGCAAACCCTGACGCAGATCTATTTTCGCCTGCGGGTCGGCATAGGCGCCGGATGTGTCATACACTCGCACTGGCGGATTGTCTTCATGGCCCTTGTCTGTCTGGGTCGGTGTCAGGCTGATTTCCCGCATGGGCACACGAATGTCGTCGCGCGAGCCTGAGACGTAAATCTTTTGTGAATTGGGGTAGACAGCGCTGGCGTCGGTATCCAGTTTGCTGATTTTTTCCAGAAAAGGTTGATCTGCGTTCATTCAAAAGTCCTGTACAGCCGTCGACCAGGGGACAAACACTTCAGACTCCGGCGGCATGTCACGAGTCACTCTCTGGAGTCTGCTGGCGTGGGGGTATTAACGATGTGATTGCTCATTATGCCTGAAATCTCATCCCAACACACAACGGGTCATTGTATGTAACTGTCCCGCATTAAAGGCGTCTAATGGAATGCTGACTGACATTGAACCCGCAATAGGGAGTAAAATTGTCACTTTTGGTTACACTGTGTAGAATGCCGGCGAGCTCAATAAATGCTATTCCGCGCTATTCACCTTACTTTTGTATAACCAGGCCCACGGCCACGTCGTCGCGGGCCTGAAAACCCATCAGGATCCCCGGTCCTGAATTGGAAACAGGTCATCAATCATGGGAAGAATTACCAAATTACTGGGCACAATTTTGTGTTGCGGAGTGATCAATGCCAACGCACAGACGGAAGACCTGCTCACCATCCTGCAACTGGCTCTGGACAATGACCCGACTCTGAATCAGGCAGAAGCCAGGTATCGAGCCAATAGCGAGAATGTCATTCAGACCCGCGCCAATCTATTGCCGAGCCTGGGCGCCGGTGGCAGCACCACACGGGAAACCAGTGGCCCACCGAGTGACATCATCAACCCGGCCACTGGCGAGGTGTTGCTGGAAGAGCACAGCTTTCGGCCGGGGCGAAACTCCCACAGCTGGGGGGTGAGCCTGAACCAGAGCGTGTTCAATCTGGCCAACTGGTACAGCCTGCAAAGCGCCAGGGCCACCGACCGCGCCAACCAGGTCAATCTGGCAGCCCAGGAGCAGGACCTGATCATGCGCACCGCGGCAGCCTATTTCGATATCCTCCGCGCCCAGGACCTGCTGGAAACCAATATCCAGGAAGAAGAGGCAGCCCTGCGTTCCCTGGAGCAAACCCAGCAGCGCGAAGAAGTGGGTCTGGTGGCCATTACCGACGTTTACGATGCCCAGGCCGCCTATGACCTGGCCCGCAACACCACCATTTTGCAGGAAAATGCCCTGCGCGCTGCCTTCGAGGCGCTGGAGGCCATTACCGGTCAGCCCCACCCCGATATCGAGGAGCTGACAGACAATTTCCCCATCGTCGACGTGGATGGCAGCCTGGATGAATGGGAGAACCAGGCCGAGGACAACAGCCTGGCCATTGCCGCCGCCGAATTCAATCTGGAAGCCTCGCAGAAGAACCTCAGGGCCCGGCGCGCCGACCATCTGCCCACTGTCGATTTCAGCGGCACCTATTACCATTCGGTGACAGCGGGCACCATCAACCAGGGCATTCAGAGTGTCGGTGGTGCCTTTGACGGCACGTCACTGGGACTGAGTGTCACGATTCCGCTGTTTACCGGTGGCGCCACCAGCTCGCGCCGACGGGCGGCGGAATACAATGTGCTGGCAGCCGAGGAATCACTGGAACTGACCCGGCGCCAACTCACCCAGAATATTCGCAACGCCTATCGCCGCGTGAATACCGATGTACTGGTGATTGCCCAGCGACAGCAGTCCATCACTTCCGCCCAGAGCGCTCTGGACGCCACGGAACTGGGAGCCGAAGTCGGTACCAGAAATATTGTTGAAGTACTGCGGGCCCGGGAAAATCTGTACCGTGCCCTGCGCCAGTATGCCGATGCCCGCTACACCTATGTGATCGACTCCCTGATCCTGAAACAGGTAGCCGGCATCCTCACCCCCCAGGATGTGATCGACCTGAATCGCTGGCTGCAGAACGAGCAATAAGTTCTGCTAAAACCAGCAAAAGGTTCAAAAATCCCGGCTTCAGCCGGGATTTTTTTGACGCGGATTTATCCTCTCAACTGGCCAGAGCCAGGTCCTGCATCAGGGCAGCCAGGAATCGCGAGGCCTCACCACCGGTGACCGCGCGGTGGTCGAAACTCAGGGACAATGGCAACACCGGATGCACCACCGCCTGGCCCTCATAAGCCACAACTTGTTGGCGGCGCCGGCCGGCGCCCACGATCGCCACGGTCGGGGGCACCACCACCGGATCCGCATAGCGCCCTGCCATGGTCCCGAAATTGGAAAGAGTGATAGTGGCGCCGCGCATTTCCTGGGGCGGGATTTTTCGTGATTGCACAGCCTCACGCATGGCATCCAGTCCGGCACGCAAATCCTCCAGGGAACGATTTGCCACATCCCTGAGCACCGGCACAAATAATCCCTCAGGCGTGTCCACGGCAATCCCCAGATCCACCTGCGCCATCAGCCGGCGCCGTGGGCCCTGGCTTTCAAACCAGCAATTGAGTCCGGGCTCCGCGGCACAGGCCTTGCCGATAGCGCGGACCAGGCGCATGGTGACATCGGTCTTCTCGGGCCAGCGATGCAAATCCACTTCATCGTGTAAGGATACTTTCGCCACTTCCTGATGAGCCCGGGTCATGGCCTGGGCCATGCTACGCCTGACCCCGCGCAGAGGTTCTGAATCGCCGTGGGACTTGCTCAATCTGGCGGCACGCTCCACATCCTCATGACTGATCATGCCATTGGGGCCCGTGGCGGCCACATCATTCAGGTTCACCTGCAGGCGTCTGGCCAGATTGCGGATAGCCGGCGTGGCCAGCACGTCTGCCGCTTGCTCGGCGGAACCAGAACCAATCAGGAAATGATCTTCTTCGGCGGCATCAGCCTCGTCCTGCAGTTTGCCCACCACCGTGCCACTATCGGCTTCTTCCATGCCGGCGAATTCCACCAGCGGCTCGCCAATATGCACAAGGTCTCCACTGGCACCAAACAGGGAGGCAATCGTGCCGGCCTGGGGTGAAGGCACTTCTACAATCGCCTTGTCGGTTTCCACCGAAACCAGCAACTGGTCGGCTTCCACCTTGTCTCCCTCGGCCACATGCCATTCAACAATTTCCGCTTCCTGCAGTCCTTCTCCGAGATCCGGCAATTTGAAATAACGCATGTTTATTCCCCGTTATAGCTCATCAACTCCATTGCTACCGCGACCACATCAGATGTGTTAGGCAAATAATTATCTTCATTCTGAAAATAAGGCATTGGCACATCAAATCCACAAATGCGCCGCACCGGAGCCAGCAGGTTGAGCAGACAATGCTCGGCAATTGTTGCTGCAATTTCCGCTCCCACGCCACAGCTACGCGCTGCCTCATGAACAATCAGGCAGCGCCCGGTCTTGCGGACAGACTGGATCATGGTTTGCGTATCCAGGGGCGAGATGCTCGCCACGTCAATCAATTCGACGGAAATGCCCTGATCGGCCAGGCTGGCAGCTGCCCGCTGGCATTCAGGAATCATGGCGCCCCAGCTGAGCAGGGTCAGGTCTTCACCCTGACGCAGGGTAAAACAGACATCCAGAGGCAGGGCCTGGCCGTCGTCCGCCAGCGGATGCCGCACAGCGCGATAGATCCGTTTCGGCTCCAGAAAAATGACCGGATCCGGATCAGCAATCGCCGACAGTAACAGACCATAGGCGCGCCGTGGTGAAGACGGAATCACCACCCGCAAGCCCGGCGTATGGGCAAACAGGGCCTCGGTGGATTCAGAATGATGCTCCGGCGCATGGATGCCACCGCCATAGGGCGCCCGCAGCACCATGGGACAATGCAATCGCCCGCGAGTCCGGTTACGCATACGTGCTGCATGGGAAATGAGGTGCTCCATGGCTGCATAGACAAAGCCCAGAAACTGTATTTCTGCCACCGGTTTCAGACCCTGGGTAGCCATCCCGACACTGAGCCCGGCAATCATGGACTCGGCCAGCGGGGTATCCATCACCCGCTGCAGACCGAAACGCTCGCGCAGTCCGGCGGTGGCGCGAAACACACCACCATTGACCCCCACATCTTCCCCCAGCAGCACTACATCGGCATCGTCTTGCATGGCACGGGCGAGGGCCATATTGATGGCCTCCACCATGGTGCGGGGGCTAGCGGCCGGCGTGGCGACACCGTTGCTCTCAATCCTGGCTTCAGTGTTCATGCTGCTGACCCTCCTGATTCTGGCGAGCCAGCTTTTCTTCCAGTAGCTGCTGCTGATAGCCATAGCTGGCAGGCCATTCGGCGTAGAGATAACGAAACATGCTGTGGGGCGCTTCGGGCTCCCGGCTGAGAAAATCCTGCGCCGCCTCGTCCACCTGTTGCCGGCAACTGGCTTGCAGGGCCTGTTCCTGTTCAGCGTCCCAGAGCTGACTGGCATGCAGGCAGGACTGCAAGCGTTTTACCGGCTCCCGGGCCCAGGCGTCATTGAGTTCATCGGCGGATCGATAACGGGTGGCATCATCGGCTGTGGTGTGATCACAAAGCCGGTAGCTGACGGCTTCGATCAGGGTGGCACCTTTGCCTTTGCGGGCCCGCTCAAGGGCCACGGTCAAGGCATCGTGGACCGCTATGAAATCATTGCCGTCCACCTGCACGCCAGGAATACCGGCCGCGATCGCCTTCTGGGCGAGACTGGCACTGGCAGACTGATATTGTCTGCGCACCGAGATCGCCCACTGGTTATTGTTGATCACCAGTATCAGAGGCAATTGCCAGACCCCGGCAACATTCAGCCCTTCATAGAAATCGCCCCGCGAGGTAGCACCGTCGCCACAACTGGCCACCACCACCTGCCCGGGATGGCGCAGCTTCAGGGCAGTGGCGACGCCTGCGGCGTGGCTGATCTGGGTGGCAACGGGAATACAGTTGGGCAGATCCCTGCGCGGCGGCCCCTGAAAGTCACTGCCACGCTCACTGCCACCCCAGAAGGCCAGGATTTCTTCAGGTTTCACGCCCCGTATTATTTGTGCCGCCTGATCACGATAGGCAGGCACAAAAACATCGTCGGCATCCATGGCATAGCCGATCGCCGTGCCAATGGCTTCCTGACCCAGGGCTGCGGCATAGGTGCCCATCTGGCCGGTGCGCTGCAAGGCCACGGCTTTCTTGTCCAGGGCCCGGGTCAGCACCATGTTGCGGTAGGCATTGAGGAGTAAGCCGGACTCACTGCTGGCTGGCGGCAAGGGGCCCAGTGGCCTGCCCTGCTCATCCAGATATTGCCGGTATTCCACAGAAAACTGCCTGCTTGCCTTGCCTTGCTCAGCCATAGAGTCGCTCCTCAGCCAGACGGTCGGCTACTTCGTTGCTGGGTAGCTGGTCCTGCCGGGACAGGCGGATAACCTCTGCCAGTACGTCGCCTATCCCGTCAACACGGGCCTCTACCTGATCCACCTGACCGGCACGGCTGAGCACCAGCCGGATCAAACCACCGGCATTCACCAGATAATCGGGTGCATAGAAAATGCCACGCTGGCGCAAGCGCTCGCCGCAGCTGCCATCGGCAAGCTGATTATTGGCAGCGCCGGCGATGACCTTGCATCGCAGGCTTGCAATACTGTCCGGGTCAAGCACCTGGCCCAGCGCACAGGGTGAAAACACATCGCAGTCGGTCTGGTAGATCGCCTCACAGTCCACGACTGTGGCATCGAACTGACTGGCCGCGGCAGCGCAGCGATCCGGGTCTGTATCCGTGACGGTGAGTCGGGCACCGGCTTCGTCCAACATCGCCGCCAGGTTGCTCCCCACATGACCCAGTCCCTGAATGGCCACATGCAGACCGTCGAGCTTGTCACGATCCAGACAATGGTTGGCGCCACTTCGAATCGCCGCCAGCACACCTCGTGCAGTCATTGGTGATGGATCGAATCCATCCTGGCCGGTGCCGACCACATAGCTGGTGCGACTGGCAACTTCATCAAGATCTTGCAGCTCGGTGCCACTGTCCATGGCGGTGATATAGCGCCCTGCCAGCTGCTCCACGCAATCACCAAAGGCGCGAAACAGGGCGCGCCGATCCACCTGGCCAGGGGGCAGCATGATGACAGCCTTGCCACCACCCTGTGGCAAGCCGGCCAGCGCCGCCTTGTAGCTCATGCCGCGCGCCAGCGCCATGGCATCTCTTATTGCGGCATCGGATGACTCATAGGGAAGACAGCGACAGCCGCCCAGGGCGGGGCCGAGAGATGTACTGTGAATGGCAATGATGGCATTCAGGCCGCTGGCCTGATCATTGAATAAATGCAAATCCTGCAGACGTGCAGAAGCGAGCGAGTCGAACATGGGAGACTCCCGTTATCACTTGTGTGCGCCGATTGTGTCAGCGGTCACATCCCGCTTCCGGTTGGGAAACGGGGTTTCGGGGAGGCGCGGCATGCGGGTAGGCAACCTGCCTCTTGTATCCAGTATAGGCTGGCTGGCCCGCAGTTTAAAGGCTCTGTCGAAACTCCAAACTGCGGCCGCCCGGGAGCCTAGTCTTTTCGCCAGACTGAAACCTGGCTGATGATGTACTCGTATTTGCGCCGGTGCTCGCGAATCATGAAAGGCAGGTCTTCGGCATGCAAGCGCGTAAATCCCGGCAAGTGTCGGCCGATGGCAGCCAGCGTGGCATCACTGTCTGGCCCATCGAGGAAGTGTTCCACTTCGGTGAATTCTTCCATCCAGGTATTGGGAGAGGCGATCACCAGAATGCCGCCGGCCTTGATGTACGTATCCGAGGCAACAAACTGGCGCAGGCAATCTTCCGGCCGACTCAGGCGGCAAAGCAGATTACTGAGCAGCAAGGCATCCCAGGGCCCGCCTGCCACGACTGCCGGTGTCGCCTTCAGACGCGCCGCATCGCCCTGCACAAAATTAACCCGGGCAGCATCCACGCCTTGTGGAATACGGGCCTGCATGGGAGTGCGATGGCGCCCGGTTTCGCGGCGCTGATAATCCAGACTGCCATGTTGTTTGATTTGCCTGGCGACGTCGATGAAAGCATCACTGTAATCCAGGCCCAGTACCTCTTTAAAATCGCGCGCCAGTTCGAAGCTGGCCCTGCCAACAGCGCAGCCCAGATCCAGCACCCGGTCTTTGCCACTGCTGTATTCATTGACCAGTTCCACCGTACGCTGAATCAGATCTCCTGCTTCCGGGTGGCCCACTGCGGCACTGATAGCCGCATCTCGCTGCTCCTGCTGATCAGCAAAGTGAAACAGCAGGTATTGATCAACGGTGTCATCCTTGTCGTATTTATCGCCTTTCTTGCTGGCATTGCCGTCGTCCTGAACCAGCCTGAATCCCGCGTGCTGGAAAAAGTGCGGACGAAAGTGAAAGCGCGACCAGAGGCTGGCTTCATCACCGGTACTGATAAAAGAGCCGCCGAGAATCATCTGGTGCTGGTCGTCAAAACAGGGAGTGCTGAAATCAGTGTAAAAGGGGTGAATCTCGAATCCCTGTAGCGGGTGAAAGGAGTCTTCGCACCACTGCCAGACATTGCCGAAACTGTCGTGTATGCCCAGGCTATTGGCGGTCATGGCCTGGACCGGGCTCTCAGCCCCATAACGAAGATTATGATTATGACTACTGTCGCTGCTTGCCTGCATCACCGGATCCAGGGTGAGGCAATTGTTGTTACCCTCAGTCCACCCCACTGCACCGGACATGGCCGGCTCGCGGATAGCCAGATGCTCTGCTTCGGTCAGCAGGCGGTAGGGAATGTCGCTGGCCTGCTGCTCGCTGAGCCAGGCGCAATAAGCTTTGGCTTCATAGTAATTGACGACCGCTGGCCAATCCCACTGCATGGCAATTTCACTGAAGGTTGTACGCAGCTTGTAACGGTGGGAACCTGCCGGACCATCCTGCACCCAGAATGTCGGCCATTTCACATTGCGAAACTGCCGCCAGGCCCAACCCTCTTCGGACCAGTAACGCTGTTGCTCATAGCCACCGCTGCTGACGAACTCGAAAAAATCACCGTTACTGACCAGGAACTTGCTGGCCTTAAAAGAATCTACCTGACGCGTTTCGTTTCCGTATTCATTGTCCCAACCATAGCTTGGCCAGCCTCGCGGCTTACCCAGTTTCACCTCGCCCCCTGCCAGGCGTAACATTTCATTGTGCGGATAGTCCTCGCCCGGGCGAGGCTGGTAATTGCCGCTGGCAGCTTCGGAATACAAAGCTGGCCAACTGTCAGGCTGGCGCAGCAACTCCACGGGTAACTCACGGATCAGCACACTGGAAGTTTCCAGATGAATGCGTTCATGTTCAAAAGCCATGGGCAATGCCCAGGCCGGGCTGTCCATGGTAATGGGTTTGTCCAGCTCAGGATGAGTTCGAATCAATTCATGCACCAGATCAAAGACCTGTTGCCGGTATTCCCGCACCGCGCTGAGCTCCGGCCAGACATCATCTGCACCTTCGTGCAGATCGTCCCAGGTCATTTCATCCACGCCGGTCTCGAACAATAGTTCGAACTCCTGGTTAACAGGTTCACTGATCAGGCCGGAAACCAACAGTTTGTTGACGTAGAAACATACCGGGTGGGCATAATAGAAAATCAGGGGATGGCGGGTCTTGTGGTAGGGCCGCTGGTAATAGGCCTCATCACTGGCCAGGGCCGAGAACAACTGCTCTGTCAGCGCCCAGGTATTTTCAAAATAGGCGAGTATTGCCTCGCGACCAGCGTTCAGGTTCAACAAAGGCAATGAATGGGGCAGGGCCGATTTCTGAGTAGCCGCGGCGCGATTTGCGGAAAGATTAACGACTTCTTCCGGAGCAGACATAGGGACTTCCTGTGTGGCAAGTTTTTTGGAAATGGGTGGCTATTTTCCTGCAGAGCTATTTCCCCAGGAACAGTTTGCCCGAAGGACACTTTCTCCCCGGGTCTGTGTCTCACAAGGAATCGGCACTATCCAGCCCTGAATCAGTTAGAATAGTGACATTGGCCAAAAAGAATATAGACCCCCAAATGGTGTTGCAACTTGCAGAGTAAATTACCCCACGTCGGCACAACAATTTTTACAGTCATGTCAAAAATGGCCCAGGATCACGGCGCCATCAACCTGTCACAGGGTTTCCCTGACTTTGATTGCCCCGAGCGGCTCAAGCAGCTGGTGAGTGATCACCTCAATGGCGGCAAGAACCAATACCCACCCATGACTGGTGTTGCTGTACTACGTCAGGAAATTGCCAACAAGATCAACCATCACTATAACTTTATTGCCGACCCCGAGACCGAGATTACCGTAACCAGCGGTGCCACCGAGGCGCTGTTTGATGCCATCCAGGCCGTGGTCAACCGCGGCGATGAGGTGATTGTCTTTGACCCTGCCTATGATTCCTACGCTCCGGCCGTGGCTCTGGCAGGGGGCAACTGTATTCATCTGCCCCTGTCGCTGCCGGATTTCAGCATGGATTTTGAGCGGCTGAAATCGGCGATAAACAAGCGCACCCGGCTGATCATCATCAATTCGCCCCATAATCCTTGTGGCGGCGTCCTGTCACAGCAGGATCTCGATCAATTGGCGGAACTCATTCGTGATACCGAGATACTGGTGCTCTCCGATGAAGTCTATGAGCATATGGTTTTCGACGGTGGACAGCATGCCAGTGTACTTGGCCATGAAGAACTCAGCCGCAAGTCATTTGCGGTGTTTTCCTTTGGCAAGACCTATCATGCCACCGGCTGGAAAATGGCCTATTGCGTGGCCAGCGCACAATTAATGGCGGAATTTCGCAAGGTGCACCAGTTTGTCACCTTCACCACCACCTCCTTTCTGCAGTATGCGCTGGCGGATTTTATGCGTGAGTGCCCGGAACACGCCATCCAGTTGCCCGCCTTCTATCAGCGCAAACGCGATCATTTTTGCGCCCTGCTCAAGGAATCACGCTTCACCTTCAAACCCTCTGCCGGAACCTATTTCCAGATTGTGGATTACAGCCAGATCAGCCAGCTTGGCGATCAGGAATTTGTTACTGAATTAACCCGGCGCCACGGCGTTGCCGCCATTCCCCTGTCTCCGTTCTTCCAGCAAGCACCGGACTCGCGCCTGATACGTTTCTGTTTCTGCAAGGACGACAAAACCCTGGATCAGGCTGCCGAAATTCTCTGCCGCCTCTGACCATGACTGGCCTGGATCTCAACAAGCTGGCAGACGATATCAAGGCCTGGGGTCTTGAGCTTGGCTTTCAGCAGCTGGCGATTACCGACACCGATTTGTCTGCATACCAGCCCTATCTGAGCCAGTGGATTGCCAGTGACTACCACGGCGAGATGTCTTATATGGCAGACAGACAGGAGCTTCGCATGAACCCGGACAAGTTACTTCCGGGCACGCGCCGGGTAATCACCGCCCGCATGGATTATTCCTTGCAACAGGACAATAGCCTGTCACCCATGGATGCCAGTTCGCAGGCCTATGTATCACGCTATGCAAGGGGTCGGGACTACCATAAAGTCATCCGCAAGCGCCTGCAAAAACTGGCCGACCGCATAGAATCCGTTGCCGGCCCCTTTGGCTATCGTGCCTTTGTCGACAGCGCACCGGTACTGGAGCGCGCCCTGGCGGAGAAATCCGGCCTGGGCTGGATTGGCAAAAACACCATGCTTATAAACAAACAGGCCGGTTCCTGGTTTTTCCTCGGCGAGCTGTTTACCGACCTGCCTCTGCCCACTGACGATCATGGCTCGGCTCATTGCGGTACCTGCCGGGCCTGTCTGGATGTTTGTCCCACCGATGCATTTGTCGCGGCCAATCAGCTGGATGCTCGTCGCTGTATCTCCTATCTCACCATTGAGTTGAAGGGCCCCATTCCAGTGGAGTTACGCAAGCCCATGGGGAACCGTATTTTCGGTTGTGATGATTGCCAACTGATTTGTCCCTGGAACAAATTCAGCAGGCTGAGTGATGAATCAGACTTTGCGCCACGGCACGGTCTGGATGATGCCGCTTTGCTGGAACTGTTTGCCTGGACGGAGGAGGAGTTTCTTGCGCGTACCGCCGGCTCCGCCATCCGTCGTACCGGTTATGAGGGTTGGTTAAGAAATCTGGCGGTGGCGCTTGGCAATGCCGCACCTGACCCCGCCATCATCGCTGCCTTGCAAGCGCGGCAGGCTCAGGTCTCTGACCTGGTGCGTGAACATATAGAATGGGCGCTGGCGCAACAGCAATCCGGCGAGACTGCCTAGACGTCAATGAAATGTTGGCGATAGTACTGCAACTCGGCTACCGAATCCTTGATGTCATCCATGGCCAGATGCGCACCCTTCTTGCTGAAGCCAGCAAGGATATCCGGCTTCCAGCGTCGGGCCAGTTCCTTGACGGTACTCACATCGAGATTGCGATAGTGGAAGAAGGCCTCCAGATCAGGCATGTAATTGGCCATGAAACGGCGATCCTGACAGATGCTGTTGCCACACATGGGTGATGATTTGGCCTTGCTATGCTGCTTGAGAAATTCCAGGGTCTGCAATTCGGCGTCGCGCTCACTGAGCTTGCTGGCCTTGACCCGCTCCACCAGCCCTGAGGCACCATGGTGCTGCTGGTTCCAGGCGTCCATGGCGTCCAGCACAGCATCTTCCTGTTTGATCGCCAGCACCGGTCCCTCGGCAATAAGATTCAGATTGGCATCGGTCACCAATGTCGCGATTTCAATGATGCGATCAGTTGCCGGCTCCAGACCGGTCATCTCCAGATCCAGCCAGATTAGATTCAGTGAACTGTCCATGTGCGCTCTGCCTGCAGGTTATCAGTGGGTTTTTATGTTGATCACTAACAAGTGTAGCAGATTAACCAGGCCCCGAACCCGCACCTGGGCCCTGCACTGTGGGATAATGCGCCGCTAATCGGAATTATCTATGTCCAAACGACGTCTGAGCGACCAACAGAAACGCCGAATTTCCCGGCAGCGGAGCCTCGGTAGCGAGAACGATACGGCGCCGGCTTTTGAGCAATGCAATGGCCGGGTGGTCAGCCATTACGGTCGTCAGCTGGAAGTTGAAGACCTCGCTGATGCGTCGGGCAGGACCGTACGCTGTCATCAGCGTGCCAATCTCCCCACCACAGTCACTGGCGATATGGTGATCTGGGAAGAAACCGATGACGGCGGTGGTGTAGTGACTGCCGTGGCGCGACGCCGCAATGAATTTTCCCGGCCAGACAGCCAGGGGCGCCAGCGACCGGTGGCCGCCAATCTCGACGTGGTACAGGTGGTCATTGCCTGCAAACCGGAGCCTTTTGCCAACCTCATCGACCGCTATCTGGTGGCCATCGAGAATCTGGATCTGCAGGCGGCCCTGGTATTGAACAAGACTGACCTGCAAACAGCCGATTCTGCAGATATTGACAAAATGTTGTCGATCTATGCTGCCCTGGGTTACCCGGTATTCCGGGTATCGGCAGAATCAGGGGCCGGTATCGAAGACCTGACTGACTACCTCGAAGGCCGCACTACCGTGCTGGTAGGCCAGTCCGGGGTTGGCAAATCGTCACTGCTCAACCGCCTGGCGGGAGACCGGCAGGCCCTGGTCGGGGATCTGTCCGTGGGCAAGGACAAGGGTACTCATACCACCACTACTGCCAGACTCTATCATCTGCCCCACTGTGACCTGGTGGACTCGCCAGGCATACGGGAATACAACCTGTCTCCCTTGTCTGCGGCCCAACTCTGTCATGGCTTTGTGGAACTGCGGGCGCTGGCCGGTGCATGCAAGTTCCGTAACTGCAGTCACCAGGGCGAACCCGGCTGCGCCCTGGGTATTGCCGCCGAGTCCGGGGATATTGATGCGCGCCGCTGGCAAAGCTTTCAGCGGTTGCTCACAGCCGCCAGCGGCTAAACAAGAGCAGCCCTGCAAGAGTACAATGCCATCATGACCACACTGCCTCTGATAATAGAACCTTCAGAATTCGAAGCCCTGTCAGCCGCTGAGCGGGTATTGCCCGTGGCTGTTTGCCAGGCCCAGGTTTTCGCTGCCCAACATATTCCCGGCTCGGTGCTGATTGAGCCCGCTGAACTTGTCAGTGGTCACAAGCCGGCAGTGGGCAAATTACCCTCTGCCGAGCATTTGTCGGCGCTGTTCAGCCGCATTGGCCTGAGCGAGGACACACTGGTAGTCGCTTACGATGATGAGGGGGGCGGCTGGGCCGGTCGGCTCATCTGGACCCTGGACGTGCTGGGACATCAGCGTGCCTGCTGTCTCAATGGCGGACTTGTGGCCTGGTTGAGATCAGGCCTGCCGCTGGAATCCGGCCTGACCCAGGCAGAGCCCAGCGACTACCGGGCCCGGATCGATGCTGGCAAACTGCGCACCAAGCAGGATGTGTTGGCAAGCCTGGGCGATGACCATACCGTGATCTGGGATGCCCGTTCGCCCCAGGAATATGCCGGCAGCAAGATTACTGCCTTGCGCAATGGTCATATTCCCGGCGCCGTGAATCTGGACTGGCTGGAATTGATGGACCGGGACAACGACCTGCGTCTGCTGCCGATGGATGTACTCAAGAGCAAACTCCAGCATCTGGGCATTGAACCGGGCAAACAGATCATTACCCATTGCCAGACCCATCACCGTTCCGGTCTCAGCTATTTGCTGGGCAAGGCTCTGGGCCTGGATATTTATGCCTATGACGGCTCCTGGTCCGAGTGGGGAAATGACCCCGAGACACCCATCGAGACAGGCAGTTGAAGCAGGCAATGTCGCGACTGTTCATTGCTGTCCAGTATCTGCTGCCCCATCAGGCCTTTTCCCGCCTGGTGGCCTGGTTTATGGGCCGCCGCCTGTACAAGAATCTGCTGATCCGCTTTTTTATTCGTCGATATGGTGTCGATCTCAGTGAAGCAGAATACTCGCAGCCCGAAGACTATGCCGATTTCAATGCCTTTTTTACCCGCCGGTTAAAAATCGGAGCCAGGCCGCTGGCAGAAGACAAGCAGCGGATCATCAGCCCGGTGGATGGCGCCATCAGCCAGCTTGGCCGGATTGTACAGGACCAGATTTTCCAGGCCAAAGGTCACCACTACAGCAGCCATGCCCTGCTGGCGGGATCTGCCGAACAAGCAGCCCGCTATGACAATGGCCAGTTCGCCACCATCTATCTGGCGCCCAGAGATTATCACCGTATCCACATGCCGCTCAGCGGCAGCTTGAGGCGCATGCGCTACGTCCCGGGCCGCCTGTTTTCGGTAAACCCGATCACCGCGGCCTCTGTGCCCGGTCTGTTTGCCCGTAATGAACGCCTGGTCTGCGAGTTCGACACCGAGCTGGGTTCCATGGCAGTGATACTGGTAGGGGCCATGATCGTGGCGGGCATCGAGACGGTCTGGTCAGGGCCGGTTTGCCCCGGCCCCAGGGCTGGCAAGTTGTTTGAAAAAGACTATGGCAGTGGTGAGGCCAGTGTGCATCTGCAACGGGGTGAGGAGTTGGGACTGTTCAAAACCGGCTCAACCGTTATCCTGTTATTTGAATCGCAACGACTTCAGTTTGAATCCCACTGGCAGGCAGAATCAATGATTCGTATGGGTCAATCCCTGGCCAGTCGGTTGGCAGAGCAGACCCCGAACAAGCATGGCCCCGATCAGGGTTATTGAACGAACACATCTAGCACAGACACAAGAGAGAGTCAGGATGGATCAGGACGAATTGAAACAAGCAGTAGCGCGAAAGGCCTTTGACTATGTGGAGTCGAAACTGGAGAACGGCATGATTCTCGGAATCGGCACCGGATCAACCGCCAATTTTTTTATCGCCGAGCTGGAGAAGATAAAAGATGACCTTGAAGGCACGGTGGCCAGTTCGGAAGAGTCGGCCCGGCGTCTCAAGGAACTTGGCATCCCGGTGCTGGACCTGAATGCTGCCGGCGAAATAGAAATTTATGTGGATGGTGCCGACGAGAGCAATGACCATCTGCAATTGATCAAGGGCGGTGGCGCGGCACTGACACGGGAAAAAATCATCGCCGCAGTTGCCAGGGAATTCGTTTGCATTGCCGATGAATCGAAGATGGTCAAACTGCTGGGGAAATTTCCCCTGCCGGTGGAGGTCATTCCCATGGCCCGTAGCCATGTCGCCAGGCAAATCGTCAAACTGGGTGGCGACCCGGTGTGGCGCGAGGGCTGCACCACAGACAATGGTAATCACATCATCGATATCCATAATCTGCAGATCATGGAACCGCGCAAACTGGAACAGGAATTGAATCAGATAGTAGGTGTGGTCACCAATGGCCTGTTTGCCCAGCGACCCGCTGATCGCCTGTTTTTGGGCACGAGTGCAGGCGTCGAGACGCTATTACCCCGATAACTGGAGTCCAGACAGTTTATTCCCGTTTAACCTGGCGGCGAGTAGAGTCCGGCCGGATTCTTCGCCGCTGCTTTAACCACACCGAGCCATCTGCCTTGTCCTGATGGGCAGGGCAAGAAAGTCGGCTACAGGCAAAGGGAATTTGTCTTCTGGAATGGCTTTTCGCTGAACGAACGAATCCGACCTGGCGATGAATGCCAGGTCACAATATTTCAGAGCCCAGCCGACCCAGGTCGGCTGGTCCTGCGCTCAACTCGTTCACTGCCTGAAACTGACACGCCGAACTGATTCAGCTGTTGTTGCCAGTTCCATCAAGACCCACTCAGACCAGCGGATCTCTCAGATCATTTTCAGATCATTCAGACCAGTCGATGTTGTCTTCAGCGGTCTCTGCCAGAGAGACAAATTATAGCGGTGTGACGTTTTCCGCCTGCGGGCCTTTCTGACCCTGGGTAACGTCCATGGTCACTTTCTGACCTTCGTGAAGTGTTCGGCGACCCGAGCCGTTAATGGCGCTGAAATGTACGAAGACATCCTTGCCACCTTCCTGCTCGATAAAACCAAAACCCTTCTCGTCGTTAAACCACTTAACGGTACCCTCAACTAACTCTGACATATTGCTCTCATGCTTAAAAAAAGTAATAAACCGGATTGCTAAGGTTTCTCTGCACTTGGTCAGAGCTACCCGATCACAGCAATCCCTTCGGTCAGTTTCAACCGAATCTTGAGTGTACGCCTGTTACAGGCAACGGGAAAGAACATTTTGTCCCAAATTGCAACAAACTCGTCGGGGATAGGTAATGTTCCTACAGGCAATGGCGGGCTTGATGGTAGCAAGCCGCTCAAACGTCAAACAGCTTGCCCGGATTCAGGATGTTATGAGGATCGAACACCTGCTTGATCGCTTTCATATAGGCGATCTCTGCGTCACTGCGGGCAAAACCCAGGAACGGTTTTTTCAACAGCCCCACGCCGTGCTCCGCCGATACACTGCCTTCATAGTTTTTAACCACCGCAAAAACCATTTCAGAAACTTTACTGCACTGACTTAAAAAGTCTTCTCTGGGAAGACTGTCCGGCTTGAGGATATTCAGATGCACATTGCCATCACCGATATGCCCGAACCAGATGATTTCGAAATCCGGATAGGCTTCGCTGACCAGGGCATCCACATCGGCAAGAAACTGCGGAACCCGCGACACCTTTACCGAAATGTCATTCTTGTAGGGCGTGAACCGGGCAATGGTTTCCGATATATCCTCACGCAATCGCCAGAGACTCTCCGCCTGGCTCAGGCTCTGGCTGATGGTGCCATCACTTATCCAGCCCTGCTCCAGACAGTACTCAAACAGTTCCATGGCGGTGTCCATGTCCTGCTCACTGCGATTTTCAAATTCGATCAGGGCATAAAACGCCGTGCTGGTTTCGAAGGGCCGCGGCAGGCCTTTCTCTGCCACCACATGCCGCAATGCTTTTTCAGAGAAAAATTCAAACGCAGTCAGTGGTAACTTCTCCTGAAAGGCCTGCAGTACCGGCATGGTGTCAGTCATCTTGTCGACGCCCAACAGCAAAACGGTGGGATCATGAGGTGGACTGGCCAGGCTCATGGTCAGTTCCACAATCAAGCCGAGCGTTCCTTCGGAGCCAATAAACAGATGTCGAAAATCATAGCCGGTCGCATTTTTCGCCAGGCCCCGATTGCAATCCAGCAACTCACCAGTGCCGGTTACCACCTTCATGCCAGAGACCCAGTTTCGGGTCATGCCATAACGAATAACCTTGATGCCGCCGGCATTGGTGGCCACATTGCCACCCAGTTGACTCGAGCCAGCCGAAGCGAAATCAACCGGATAGTACAGGCCCTGCTCTTCGGCAAACTGTTGTAACTGTTCGGTCACCACGCCCGCCTGGCAAACCACCTGGCGATCGGCCGCATTGAAATCGATGATTGCATTCATGCGATCAAAAACAATCACCACTTCGCCATGGCTGGCCACTGCGCCACCACTGAGTCCGGTTCTCCCGCCGCTGGGTACCAGGGCAAACTTATCCTTGTTGGCAAGCCTGACGATGGCCTGCACTTCTTCGACGGACGCCGGCAGTACCGCCGCCCGTGGCGCCACCGGGTAGGCACTGGTCCAGTCTTTTCCGTAGTTTTGCAGTTCGCTGTCGTCGGTCTTGACCCAGTCAGGACCGACGATTTCGGCCAGTGCAGACAGGGTGTTGTTAAATTCTGTAGTCATGGTTTTCCTGAATTAGTCTCGCCGGACGCCCGCTCGGGGCCCAAGCCTGTGGCCGAGTATGTTAACATGCGCCAGCACTGCGGGCATCGCCCCGAAATGCCCTGCCTGCAGTGTTTCCTAAACCTGTTAACAAACCAAGTTGAGCCATGCATCCTGTTTCTTTTGAGAAAAGTAAAATCAAGTTCCTGCTGCTGGAAGGCGTTCACCAGAGTGCCCTTCAGACCCTTGCCAAATCGGGTTATGAGAATGTCGAATACCTGAAAACGTCTCTGGAAACAGAAGAGCTTAAGCAGAAGATCGCCAATGCCCATTTCGTCGGCATTCGCTCGCGCACTCAACTTACCGAGGAAGTATTCGAGGCGGCCCAGAAACTGTTGGCAGTGGGTTGCTTCTGTATTGGTACCAACCAGGTGGATCTCACTGCCGCACTGATCCGCGGGATTCCGGTATTCAATGCGCCCTTCTCCAACACCCGCAGCGTGGCGGAACTGGTAATCGGACAGGCGATACTGCTACTGCGCGGGATTCCGGAGAAGAATGCCCTGTTACACCGCGGAATCTGGCAAAAGGCCGCCAAGGGCTCTTTCGAAACTCGCGGTAAAAAACTCGGCATCGTCGGCTATGGCAATATCGGCTCACAATTGAGTGTACTGGCCGAGGCCATGGGCATGAAGGTCTACCTGTATGATGTCGTGACCAAACTGCCCTTGGGCAATGCCACCCAGGTGGATAGTCTCAAGGAACTGATGCAGGAATGCGACGTCATCAGCCTGCATGTACCGGAAACGCCACAGACCAAAAACATGATCGGCAAGGAGCAGTTTGGGTGGATGAAGCCGGAGGGTATTTTCATCAATGCCTCAAGGGGCACAGTGGTGGACATTGATGCCCTGGCCAATGCTCTGCAAGAAAAACGCATTGCCGGTGCTGCCATCGATGTCTTCCCCAGCGAACCAAAATCCAATGATGAGGAATTTCACTCAGCTCTGCGCGAGTTTGATAACTGTATTATTACTCCCCATGTCGGCGGCAGCACCATGGAGGCGCAGGAGAACATCGGTATAGAAGTGGCGGAGAAACTGGCACTCTATAGTGATAATGGCTCTTCTTTTACCGCCGTAAATTTCCCGGAAGTGACTCTGCCTGCCCATCCCGGCAAGCATCGCTTGTTGCACATCCATAAAAACGTGCCAGGTGTCCTTACCGAGATTAACCGTATTTTTTCCGACACCGGCATCAATATCAGTTCACAATACCTGCAAACCAATGAAGAGGTGGGTTATGTGGTCATGGATATCGATGAGCAGTACAGTGAACTGGCCCTGGAGAAACTCAACGAAGTTAATGGCACAGTGCGTTGCCGGGTGTTGTTCTAGGCTCGCCGGAACTGGTCTGGCAATGCCTCAGGACTCGATCACCTGGCTGATCAATCCGAAAATCTTGTCCCGGTACTCCTTCGATTCATTCACCATATGGTGGCGGGCACCGTCCACCATAGTGGTTTTGGCGGCGGGAAATTTGGCCTGTATCTGTTTTAGATTATAACGCCAGTCCACCGTGCCATCCTCGCTTCCCTGAATGATATGGAGCGCTTCATTGCAGGGTTTGGCGGCGCGGAAACGCCGCTGATAATCGATCATGGCAAGCACCCAGTCGCGGGGGATACTCTGGCTTTGCAGTGCATCCTGCTGACGCAGAAACTGTAAAAATTCCTGATCGTGTGAGTTATCCGAAAAGCCCCGCGGCGTAGCCGCCAGAAACAGACGGGAAACACTGAACAGCATGCGACTCTTGAGCCAGTGCAGTGGCCTCAGCAATGGCGCCAGTAAAATCACCCGCTCAGCCCTGCAGTCCTCACTGATCACTCCTTGCAACAAGGCATCCAGCAGCACCGCCGCACCGGTACTCTGACCAATGAAATACCAGGGATGGGCCAGGGAATCTTTTGCGGCCTGCTGCAGGCAAGTCGTCAGTGCCTGCACATAGCGCGAAAAGCTGTCGATGCTGGCCTGCTGACCACTGGACAATCCGTGGCCGGGCAGGTCAATGATCACCACCGACAGTCCCAGGTCGAGACAATGTTGAATCAGATGGGCGAACAGCCCGGCATGATCGAAATAGCCATGCAGCAAAAAGGCCGTGCCTTTTTGTTCGGTCAGGGGCAGGGCGAAATGCTGGCAGACCAGTTGATAGTGATCGCGGGCGGCGGGAATTTCCAATAGCCCGATTTGCTGCTGGATCGGCCGCTCGGGGCTGGAAAAATTCAGCCCGTAGTGTGCCCGGTATTTGCCCAGCAACTCGCTGTCTTTAGCGGGCGCCTGACCCTGGAAGCGCATGGGCTCCAGGGTGGCGCGCAGGGCAGTGGCGTCCTCGATACTGAACATACCTGTCAGCCTCAAGCCCCTTCAGGCTTTGCTTGCACGGCGCCAGCGGGACCCGGTAATTCAGGCCTCAGCGTAGCGGGTGGACATTTCTTCCAGTGAATAGATCTTGCCGATCTTGTCAGCGTTACCGGCCGTGCCGAAGGCTTCCAGTCTTGCCTTGACGATATCGCGCATGGCGGTAATGGTGGGAATCAGAAACTTGCGCGGATCAAATTCAGATTTGTTTTCCGCCAGGAACTTGCGCACTGCACCGGTGGAGGCCAGCCGCAAATCTGTATCGATATTCACCTTGCGCACACCATGGCGAATGCCTTCCTGAATTTCTTCTACCGGCACACCGTAGGTCTCCGGAATCTCACCACCGAACTCATTGATTATCGCCAGCCACTCCTGGGGCACCGAAGAGGAGCCATGCATCACCAGGTGGGTATTGGGCAAGCGGGCATGAATTTCCTTGATGCGATCAATGGCCAGCACATCGCCGGTGGGCGGGCGTGAGAACTTGTAGGCACCGTGACTGGTGCCCATGGCGATAGCCAGGGCATCGACACCGGTGGCTTCAACAAATTGCGCCGCTTCTTCCGGATCCGTCAGCATCTGTTCCATGCTGAGCTTGCCCTCGGCGCCAATGCCGTCTTCTTCGCCGGCCATACCGGTTTCCAGTGAGCCAAGGCAACCGATTTCGCCTTCCACCGAGACGCCGCAGGCATGGGCCATCTCTACCACTTGTCGGGTTACCCCGGCGTTATAGTCAAAATCCATCGGCGTCTTGCCGTCTTCTCCCAGGGAGCCGTCCATCATCACCGAGGAAAAACCCAGCTGGATAGAGCGTTGGCAAACCGCTGGCGAGACACCGTGATCCTGATGCATGACGATGGGAATCTGGGGGAATTCCTCGATGGCACCCTGAATCATGTGCTTGAGAAAATTGGAGCCGGCATATTTACGTGCACCGGCAGAAGCCTGAAGAATCACCGGGCTATTGACCGCGGCGGCGCCTTCCATGATGGCTCGCACCTGTTCCAGATTATTGACGTTGAATGCCGGTACCCCGTAGTCGTTTTCCGCTGCGTGGTCCAGCAATTGTCGCAAGCTAATTAGCGCCATGTTGTTTCCTCTGTTTCAGTACTTGGCTGGTGAAGAATTTGTTTGTTCAGGTTACTGCGCAGCCGCCCTTTCCTTCAATACTTGCACGGCTGGTAATTCACTGCCCTCAACATATTCCAGGAAGGCACCGCCTCCGGTGGAGATATAGGAGATGTCATCGGTGACGCCAAACTTGTCGATGGCGGCAATGGTTTCACCGCCGCCGGCCAGGGAGTAGGCATCGCTGGCGGCTATGGCCTTGGCCAGAATTTCGGTGCCGATGGAAAACTGTTCAAACTCGAACACACCCAGCGGGCCATTCCAGAGAATGGTTTTCATCTGCTCCACAGTCTCGGCAATGCGGGCGGCTGTATCGGGCCCGATATCCAGAATCATGTCGTCCGGGGCTATATCCGCCACCGCCTTGATTTCGGCTTTGGCACTGGCGTCAAATTCGGTGGCCACAACCACATCGGTGGGCAGGGGTATGGAGGTTTTCTCCATCAGGGCGCGGGCGGTGTCCACCAGGTCCGGTTCACACAGGGATTTGCCGATGCTGGCACCACTGGCCAGCAAAAAAGTATTGGCGATGCCGCCGCCGACGATCAAATGATCCACCTTGTCGGCCAGACTCTTCAGCACTTCCAGCTTGGATGACACCTTGGCGCCCCCGACAATGGCCAGCATGGGCCGGGCCGGATTGCTCAGAGAGCGTTCCAGGGCATCCAGCTCGCGGGCCAGCAGTGGCCCGGCACAGGCGGTGGCAGCAAAGCGCGCCACACCATGGGTGCTGGCCTGGGCGCGGTGAGCGGTACCAAAGGCATCCATGACGAAGATATCTGCCAGGGCCGCATACTGCCGGGCCAACGCTTCATCATTGCTTTTCTCACCGGGATTGATACGCACATTTTCCAGCAACAGGACCCGCGCTGTTGCGGCGGCCACCTTGTCCGGTTCACCGAGATAGTCTTTTATCAGGGCCACCTCTTCGCCCAACAGGGCGGCCAGGTGTTCGGCCACCGGTTGCAGACTGAACCGGGCCTGCTCACTGATGGCCTTGCCCTCTTCCGGACGTCCGAGATGGGACATGAGAATGACCCGGGCACCCTCGTCCAGGGCCTTCTGGATAGTGGGCAACGCCGCACGAATGCGGGTGTCATTACCCACTTTGCCGTCATCAACCGGCACATTGAGATCTTCACGGATCAATAGCCGTTTGCCGTTTAAATCCAGCTCATCCATGCGCAGATAAGTCATAGTCTTCCTCGTTGTCTTGCGGGCCCGAAATCCGGACCGAATAAATTTTGCGATTAAACCTGGCTGTCCAGGGAACGCAGAAATTGCGCCACATCCAGCATGCGATTGGCATAGGCCCATTCATTATCGAACCAGACCAGCAGATTCACCAGACCACCCGGTGCTACCCGGGTCTGGGTCAGATCCACAATAGCCGAACGGGGGTCATGATTGAAATCACAGGAAGCCAGTGGCTCGTCGGTAGTGCCCAGCACATTGGCCGGCAATCGTTCACTGGCGCGGCGCAACATGGCATTGACTGACTCGACACTGAGTTGTGCTGCCTCCTTTTGCACCATGATGGTGAGGTCCATGGCCGACACATTGACCGTGGGTACGCGAATGGCCTGGGCACTGAGCTTGCCCTGCAATTGCGGCAAGATGCGCTCGATGCCCCTGGCCAGTGCCGTCTCCACCGGAATAATGGATTGCATGGCGCTGCGGGTGCGGCGCAGATCGTGATGATGAAAACTGTCGATGACCGGCTGGTCATTCATGGCCGAATGGATGGTGGTGATAATACCGGACCGGATGCCCAGCTCTTCATCCACGCTGGCCAATACCGGCACGATGCAATTGGTGGTGCAGGAGGCATTGGAGATGATGCGGTGCGACGGCTGCAATTGCTCATGATTGATACCCCAGACAGCAGTGAAATCCACGTCACTTTCGGCGGGCTGGGAAAACAGGACTTTTTTGGCGCCCTGCTGCAAATGTTGCTCGGCGGTGCCGCGATCGCTGAAGGCACCGCTGCATTCCAGGACCAGATCGATAGCCTGTTGCTGCCAGGGCAAACCGGACAGATCCGGACAGCGGGACACAGCAATACTGTCACCGGCAATCTCCAGGCTGTCCTCAGTATGCTCCACAGTACCCAGGAAGCGGCCATGGGTACTGTCATAGCGGGTCAGATGCGCCAGGGTGCGACTGTCAGCCAGGTCATTGATGGCAACGATGCGCAGGTCGGCGTAATTGGTGGACTCATAGAGTGCCCGCAGTACACAGCGACCGATGCGTCCGTAGCCATTAATGGCAATGCGATAGGACACTGGATGCTTTATTCCTACTTGCCTGCCAGTGAGCGAGCCACGTCGGCCACATGCTCGGCAGTAAAGCCGAAGTGCTTCATCAGCTCTCCACCCGGTGCCGAGGCGCCAAAGCTGTTCATGCCGATGATGGCGCCATCGAGACCCACCAGTTTGTACCAGTAGTCACTGGCGCTGGCTTCCACCGCCACCCGCTTGCGCACTGCCGGTGGCAGCACTGCGTCCTGGTAGTCCTGCTCCTGGCTCTGGAACAGGTCCACACTGGGCATGGCCACCAGGCGCACGGCCAGACCCTGCTCCTGCAGAGAACTGGTGGCTTCAAGGGAAATGCTCACTTCCGAACCGGTGGCTATGATGATGACTTCCGGCTCGCCATCGCAGTCCTTGAGGACATAGGCGCCGCGGGCAATATTGCCCAGCTGTTCCTCGCTGCGCTCCAGATGGGGCAGGCCCTGCCTTGAAAAGACCAGGGCCGTGGGGCCTTCCACCCGCTCGAGGGCCGCCTTCCAGGCCACCGCAGTCTCCACATCATCGGCAGGACGCCAGACTGACATGTTTGGCGTTATCCGCAAATTGCTGAGCTGTTCTACCGGCTGGTGGGTCGGGCCGTCTTCGCCCTGGCCGATGGAATCGTGGGTGTAAACCAGGATGCTGCGCTGACCCATCAGTGCCGCCATACGCGCCGCGTTGCGAGCGTATTCCATAAAAATCAGGAAGGTCGCGGTATAGGGGATGAAGCCGCCATGCAGGGCAATACCGGAGGCGATAGCAGTCATGCCGAATTCCCGCACGCCGTAAAAGATGTAGTTGCCATTGGCCGCTTCGGTGATGGGGGTGCTGCCGGACCAGGTGGTGAGATTGGAACCGGTGAGATCAGCGCTGCCGCCAATCAGTTCCGGTAACAGGGCTGCATAGGCTTCAATACTGTTCTGGGACGCCTTGCGGCTGGCGATGTTCTCACCATTAGCCTGGCACTGGCGAATGAATTCCTGGGCCTTTTCTTCGAAATAACCCGGCAGTTGACCCTTGATACGCCGCACCAGTTCCATGGCCAGTTCAGGATATTCTTCTTCATAGGCCACCAGTTTTTCTTTCCAGGCAGTCTCGGCCTGAAAGCCTTTTTCCGTGGCATCCCAGGACTTCTTGATGTCACTGGGGATGTTAAAGGGAGCATGGGGCCAATCCAGGGCCTCGCGAGCCGCTGTGATTTCTTCATCACCCAGGGGTGCACCATGGGTGGCGGCAGTGCCCTGCTTGTTGGGCGAACCGTAGCCAATAATGGTCTTGCAGCTGATCAGGGTTGGCTTGTCACTGTCTTTTTGGGCCTCGGCAATCGCGGCGCCGATGGCGTCGGGGTCGTGGCCGTCGGAAGACAGCACTTGCCAGCCATAGGATTCGAAACGTTTGGCGGTATCGTCGGTAAACCACTGCTCTACCTCACCGTCGATGGAAATGCCATTGTCATCGTAAAAGACAATCAACTTGCCCAGCTTCAGGGTCCCGGCCAGGGAGCATACCTCATGGGAAATACCCTCCATCAGGCAACCATCGCCGGCAAATACATAGATGTAATGATCAACTAGCTCGAAACCGTCGCGATTGAACTGGGCGGCCAGGGTTTTCTCCGCCACCGCCATACCCACGGCATTGGCCAGGCCCTGCCCCAGTGGCCCGGTGGTGGTCTCAACGCCCACGGTATCTCCGTATTCCGGGTGTCCGGGGGTGTGGGAATGAAGCTGGCGAAAATTCTCCAGCTCGCTCATGGGCAGGTCATAGCCGGATAAATGCAGCAAGGAGTAAATCAGCATCGAGCCGTGGCCGTTGGAAAGCACGAAACGGTCACGGTTGAACCAGTCCGGATTGCCGGGATTGTGGTTCAGGTGGTCACACCACAGCACTTCAGCGATATCGGCCATCCCCATCGGCGCTCCCGGATGGCCGGATTTGGCCTTCTGCACAGCGTCCATGCTGAGGGCGCGAATTGCATTGGCGCGGTCTTTTCGGGATACAGCGTTATCCGCCATGTGATCTGACTCCTGTTAATTAGGCTTGCGGCTAGTATGGGCCCAGCGTTTTCGGCCGGTGGGCAGAGCTGAGCGGCGGCTATTTTCCCGCACCTCAGAGCAATATGCCACCAGTGCAGGCTCAATTAGACCCCTTGAGACGGTGGAAAAAGACAACTTCGTGACCAGATGGCAACTATATCAAAATATTTTGATATAGGTTTGAAAACTCCCGTCAATACTGCTATTGTTTGCCACCCTTAACCCGCTGCCGGCCCACAGGCTGGCGCCTGCAAACGCGACTTGAGCACAACAGCCCTTAAAAAAACAACATTGCCCGAGGCCAGCCCCCTCAGCGCCCTCGCCAGCCTGCACAAGGCCCTGGCGGATCAGTTGCGCCTGCAAATACTGCGCCTGTTGATGCACGAATCCTTTGGCGTGCTGGAACTGTGCCGCATTCTCGGCATTCGCCAGTCGGCCCTCAGCCACCATTTGAAGATTCTGGCCCGGGCCGAACTGGTCAGCACCCGGCGCGAAGGCAATTCCATTTTCTACCGGCGTGCCTTTCTCAGCGACGAAGACCCCTATCGCAGCCTCAAGGCAGAAGTCTTTCAGCAGATCGATCAGCTCGAAATTGACCAGAACTGCGCCAGCGAGATTCGCCAGATTCAGTTGGAACGCTCCGAACATTCCCTGAATTTCTTCCATCGCCATGCTGACAAGTTCCGGGAGAAACAGGGGCTGATTGTTGCCCACAGCGAATATGCCAATGTGCTGCACGAAGTCATCGACAGCTTCGGCCTGCCTGCCGAAAGCCAGGTGCTGGAAGTGGGCCCTGGCGAAGGGCATTTGCTGGTGGAACTGGCTGAACGATTCGAATCCCTGACCGGCCTGGATAATTCCGAAGACATGTTGCAGCGCTGCCAGGCGGCAATCGACAGCGCCGGCCACAGCAAAGTGAAACTGATTCTCGGTGATACTTCGGTGGCACTGAGGCAATCGCTGCGCAGCGACCTCATCATTTTTGAAATGGTACTGCACCATATTTCCTCGCCAGCGAAAACTTTCAGCGACTGCGCACAGCTTCTGAATGCGGGAGGCCAGCTGCTGATCGTCGAACTGTCACCCCATGACCAGGACTGGACCCGGGATGCCTGTGGCGATCTCTGGCTTGGCTTTGAAAAGCAGGATCTGGATCGCTGGGCCGAAGAAGCCGGCCTGATTACAGATCAGGGGTCTTTCTTGCAGCTTCGTAATGGCTTTCAAATTCAAATTCGTGTGTTTAAAAAAGGGACACATGACTCTGACAATCAAATCAAAAACTTGAACTCAATCAATTTAACCTGAAAATAGAAGGAAAACTCTATGGCAGAATCACACCTGTTTACCTCTGAGTCCGTTTCAGAGGGACATCCAGACAAAATGGCGGACCAGATTTCTGACGCTATCCTCGACGCCCTGCTGGCGGAAGACAAAAATTCACGCGTGGCCTGTGAAACCATGGTCAAGACCGGCATGGTCATTGTCGCCGGCGAGATAACCACCGAAGCCTATGTGGATGTGGAAAGCATTGTGCGCGATGTGGTCAACGACATTGGCTACAACCATTCCGAAAGCGGTTTCGACAGCCATACCTGCGCGGTACTGAATGCCATTGGCGCCCAGTCTCCGGACATCGCCATGGGCGTTGATGAAGCAGACGACAAGGAGCAGGGTGCTGGTGACCAGGGTCTGATGTTCGGTTATGCCAGTGACGAGACCGACGTGCTAATGCCAGCGCCGATCCACTATTCCCATCTGCTGGTGAAGCGTCAGGCTGAAGTGCGCAAGAACGGCACTCTGCCCTGGCTGGAACCTGATGCCAAGAGTCAGCTGACTTTCCGTTATGAAGACGGCAAGCCTGTCGGTATTGATGCGGTCGTACTGTCTACCCAGCATCGCGACGAGATCAGCCTGGCAGACCTGCGTGAAGCGGTTATGGACCAGATCATCAAGCCGGTATTGCCGGAACAATGGATTGACGAGAATACCAAGTATTTCATCAATCCCACCGGTCGCTTCGTTATTGGCGGCCCCCACGGTGACGCCGGTCTGACCGGCCGCAAGATTATTGTCGACACCTACGGTGGCATGGCCCGCCATGGTGGTGGCGCATTCTCCGGCAAGGACCCCTCAAAGGTAGACCGCAGTGCGGCCTATCTGGCGCGTTATATCGCCAAGAATATTGTCGCTGCCGGCATTGCCCAACGTTGCGAAGTGCAGCTGTCCTATGCCATCGGTGTTGCCGAGCCAACATCCATCAGTGTGGATACCTTTGGCACCGGCAAGATCGACAATAGCAAGATTACGGAACTGGTGCGTGAACATTTTGAACTGCGCCCCAAAGGACTGATCCAGATGCTGGACCTGCTGCGTCCCATCTATCGCAACACTGCCGCCTACGGTCATTTCGGTCGTGAAGAGCCCGATTTCACCTGGGAGAAAACTGACAAGGCAGACGCGCTGAAAACTGCAGCCGGACTGTAAACCAATCAAAACTACGGAGTTATTTATGAACAACCTGAATGTGCAAGAGCAAGGCAGCGAAGTACAGGACTATAAAGTCGCTGATATTTCCCTGGCCGACTTTGGCCGTCGCGAGATCATTCTCGCCGAAGCCGAAATGCCCGCCCTGATGGCGCTGCGTGACAAGTATGCAGAAGAAAAGCCACTGGCCGGTGCCAAGATTCTTGGCTGTATCCACATGACCGTGCAAACGGCCGTGTTGATCGAAACCCTGGAAGCACTGGGCGCAGAAGTGCGCTGGTCTTCCTGTAATATCTTTTCTACCCAGGATCATGCCGCTGCCGCCATGGCAGCCAAGGGCGTGGCTGTCTATGCCTGGAAAGGTCAGACCGAAGAAGAAGCCGAGTGGTGTATCGAACAAACCATCCTCAAGGATGGCAAGCCCTGGGATGCCAATATGATTCTCGACGACGGTGGCGACCTCACTGCCATGGTCCACGACAAGTACCCTGAAGTGCTGGATAACGTGCACGGCATCACCGAGGAAACCACTACCGGCGTACACCGTCTGCTGGACATGATGAAGCAGGGCACACTGAAAGTCCCCGCAATCAATGTCAATGACTCGGTCACCAAATCCAAGAACGATAACAAGTACGGTTGTCGCCACAGCCTTAACGATGGCATCAAGCGCGCCACCGACATGCTGCTGTCTGGCAAGAAAGCCCTGGTTATCGGTTATGGTGATGTGGGTAAAGGCTCGGCCCTGAGCCTGCGCCAGGAAGGCATGATCGTGAAGATTGCAGAGATCGATCCCATCTGTGCCATGCAGGCCTGCATGGACGGCTTTGAAGTGGCCTCGCCTTATCTCAATGGCGAAAACAAGGGCAGTCTGGACGCCATCGACAAGGACCTGATCGGCAAACAGGACCTGATTGTTACCACCACCGGTAATGTCAATGTCTGCGACAAGTATATGCTGCAGGCCGCCAAGAAAGGCGCCATCATCTGCAACATTGGCCACTTCGATAACGAGATCGACACCAAATTCATGCGTGACAACTGGGAATGGGTAGAAGTCAAACCCCAGGTTCACCAGATCTACCGCAACGGCCAGGAAAACAAGGACGACTACCTGATCCTGCTGTCTGAAGGCCGCCTGATCAATCTGGGCAATGCCACCGGTCACCCCTCGCGCATTATGGACGGTTCCTTCTCCAACCAGGTGTTGGCGCAGATGTATCTGTACGAGCGCAAGTACGCCGATCTGTCGGAAGACTCCAAAGTCGCCAAGATCACTGTTGAAGTCCTGCCCAAGAAGCTGGACGAAGAAGTGGCAGCACTCATGGTGCAGGGTTTCGGTGGTGTACTGACGCGCCTGACCAATGAGCAGGCCGACTACATTCACGTACCGCTGGAAGGTCCTTACAAGACCGACAGCTACAAGTACTAATAAAAGAATGACGGAAAAAAGAGACATGCAAAAGGCCTCTTCCCGACATTACAGCATTGAGTATTTCCCTCCTCGCAGCGAGGAGGGAGAAGCCAAGCTGGATCTTGCCCATAAACGCCTCAGCAGCCTGGGTCCGGAATTTTTCTCCGTGACCTACGGTGCTGGTGGTACCACCAGGAAAGGCACCCGCAAGCTGGTTCTGAAGTACACCGAGGCCGGTGATGATGTGGCGCCCCATTTAAGTTTTGGGGGAGCTGCTGACAAAGAAGTGCTGAAGTTGCTCAACACCTACAAGGATGCAGGAGTCAACAAACTGGTGGCCTTGCGCGGCGACGCGCCTTCCGGTTTTGGCGGCAAGATGCATCATCGCTATGCCAATGAACTGGTGGAGTTTGTGCGGCGGGAAACCGGGGATCATTTCGAAATCTATGTGGCCTGCTATCCCGAAGTTCATCCCGATGCCGCAAGCTACACCGAAGACGTTGCCTATTTCAAACAGAAGGTGGATGCCGGTGCCGATGCCGCTATCACTCAGTATTTCTACAACGCCGATGCCTATTTCCGCTTTGTGGATTATTGTCAGAGCCAGGGCATCGACATACCCATCATCCCAGGCATCATGCCAGTCACCAACTTCAGCAACCTGGCTCGTTTCAGCGGCAAGTGTGGCGCCGAGATTCCCCAATGGCTAAGCCGGCGACTGGAAGACTTCGGCGAAGACGGCGGTGAAGAGATGCGTAAATTTGGCCTGGATGTAGTGACTGAACTCTGTGAGCGCCTGCTTGCGGGCGGCGCTCCGGGACTGCATTTTTATTCCATGAACACCTCGAAAACGGTGACCCAAATCTGGAATAATCTGGCTTTGTCAGACCCTTCTTAATGCCAGGAAACCACCATGCGAATATCCAGGTTGTACGTCGATACCAGTCTGCAACCTGGTCTCGCCCTTGACCTTCCCGAACAAGCCAGTCACTACCTGGCCAATGTCCTGCGCCTGGGTAGTGGTGACACTGTCCACCTTTTCAACAACCAGGACGGCGAATATTCGGCCGCTGTCGATCAGCTTTCCCGCAAGCGGGTAACGGTTCTGCTTAAAGAGCAGATCAAAACGCCACTGCCGGTCAAACTCTCTGTACATCTTGCCGTGGGCCTGTCCCGCGGTGACCGTATGGATTATCTGATCCAGAAAGCCACTGAACTCGGAGTCATGAAGATTTCACCGCTGTACACGGAATTCGGCGAAGTGAAATTCAAACAGGAAAAGCGTCTGGACAACAAGCTTCGGCACTGGCGTCAGGTGGCTATCAGCGCCTGCGAACAGAGTGGCCGATTGTCAGTGCCCCTAATCTGCGAGCCCCGCAGTTTCAGCGACTGGCTCGAAGGCGTCGATGAAGCCCCGAAAATTATTCTCCAGCCCGGTGGAAACAAGCGGCTTGCCGAACTGGCGGTCAATGATGCACTGTGCGTGCTGAGTGGCCCGGAGGGCGGTTTTTCAGAACAGGAACTCGCCCTGGCGGAACAGGCCGGCTTCCTGCGTACCGGCATGGGCCCGAGAGTACTGCGAACCGAAACAGCACCGATTGCCGCCCTGGCCATTCTGCAAGCTTGTTTTGGGGATATTTAAAACTGCTTAGAGGCGGAATCCGAAACCGGCCACCGAGATGCGTTTGCCCAACAGGGCAAAACAGTACTGCGAGGTATCGATAGCCAGTCCACCCGGATTCACGGAACGGCTAATGGTCAGATTGGCGCTGTTGGCCTTTTGGCTGGACAGATCCATAAGGCGCGGTTTGGCCAGCTTCTGTCTTTGCCCATCGGTGATGATGGCAACCGTGGGTGACAGGCGCTCCTCGTTGTTTTGCTCCCAGACCAGCGCCAACTCGCCACTGGCAAGCTCAACCAGTGAGCCAATGGGATAGGTGCCCATGATGTGAATAAATTCCACCACCAGTTGTTCCGGAAACTTCAGCTCCCGCTGTTTATATAATCTTGAAATGGCCCTGGCCGGCGACACCCGGCGAGCAGGATCATTGGAGCGCAGCAGCCTTTCAAAACAATAGGCCAGGCTGGTAAAGCGAGCCAGGGCCGGAATCTGCTTGCCCTTGAAACCCATGGGGAAACCGCGACCGTCGTGGCGCTCATGGTGGCTGCGTACAATCTGGATGACACGCTCGTCCATTTCTTCACAGGCCTGCAACAATTCCACCCCGAATTCCACATGCTTGCGGTAGGCCAGCAGTTCTTTCTTGCGGAAAGGCCCACGCTTGTTCACCAGGCGCTCCGGTAGCAGGTTCATACCGATGTCAGCCAGCAGGGTGCCCTGAAACAGGCAGTCGATATCCGCCCGGGACAAACCGAACTGTCGCGACAACATGGCGGCCCAGATCGCGGCTCGAACACAATAGGCGTTGGCGGTGCCAGGCTCATGCTCGGTACCCAGGATCCAGATCAGGGTCTGGGGATTGGCCAGAATCGAATCGATCAGTTCGGCGGCTGGTTTGCGCAGGGCGTCCAGTGGCAGCGCTTCGCCCTTGCGAACCGCCGCAGCCGCATCAGCCATGATTGCTTTCAGGCTTGTATAGGCGGCATGGGATTTGTCGATCTGTTTCTTGACCGGCTGGGTCACCGGATAGGCATCCCGATTCACCTTCAGGCTGGATACCTGGGGCGCAGCACGGCGGGCGCTACTGAGAATGGTGAGATTGCTGCGCCGCCGTTTGGGCGGTTCTGCGCCCTTGTTGATATCGATTGTGAGAACCCGGGCGTACTTCTGCAGGATCTGGATTTCCTCGGCATTCTTGACATGAAAGCCGCCCAGGGGAAAAGGCGTGTCGGACCAGTTGCAATCCATTTCGGTAATATACATGCCCACCAGCACGTCATTGCTGCTGACTTTTAACAGGTGACTGGCGTTGGCGGATGTTCCGGTGACAGGCATGGGCGAAGAGTACTCTGTTTCTTCAAACCGGCTTGTGAGAAAGCTCACAAAAACTGTTCGAATCAGAATCCTGAGGCCTTTTTTGCCTCGGTTCGCGCGGGCCTGTGTGACCCGCTTAACATTTTACTATGGCCTCCGGTTTCGCCGAGGGATGCAGAGCGACAACCTTGATATTGCAGGGCTTGTATATGATGGCAATATACACCAATGATTGACTGGTCACTCATAGTCGGCTTTGAATGGGATCAAGGTAACGATCGCAAAAGCGTTGATAAACACGCGGTCAGTAGGTTTGAGGCTGAGCCTCTGTTTTTCAATCAACCACTACTGGTGCTGGAAGCACAGGAAGCATAGTCACAATGAAATCCGTCTGCATGCACTGGGGAAAACCGATCTAGAGCGGCTCTTGCATATCAGCTTTACGCTGCGCAGCGACAACACTCTGATCAGAGTGATTTCCGAACGCGACATGCATCGGAAAGAGAGGATGATTTATGAACAGCAAAAAGAAAGCCCTGAATTCAAAACCGAAGCCGAAGAACGCGCTTTCTGGGAACAGCATGATTCCAGTGACTATGTGAACTGGGATTCATCCCGGTCTGTTTCCATGCCCAATCTGAAACCCTCCACCAAGACCATTTCACTGCGCTTGCCAGAGAGCTTGTTGAACAGCATCAAGACAGAGGCCAATAGACGTGACGTACCCTATCAGTCACTTATCAAGGCATAGTTAGCTGATGATGTTAAAGCCAGCAGGAAAAGCTGAGGCGATTGACCATGAAGCTGCTGTTGTCGGCCTGAACAAGACTGTTTGCTTCGCCATTTCTGTCCCCTTTTGAATCGCTTTATCTTTCATTCTCCCTTTACCCTCTTTCTCCAGCCCAAAAAAAAGCGCCCCTGTTGCCAGGGGCGCCAATACGTATTAGCTACGTAAGGGAGAGTTTTACGGTCGCTGTTACTGGGAAACGAATTCCGGGTAGGCTTCCATTCCGCATTCGGAAAGGTCCACACCCTCGTCCTCTTCCTCTTCGCTGACGCGAATGCCCATGATGGCTTTCAACGCGAACCAGACGATCATGGAAGTGGCGAATACCCAGATAAAGATAGTCAGCATGCCGATCAGCTGGCCGCCGAAAGAGGCGTCCGGATCCGACAGCAGTACTGCGAAGATGCCCCAGATACCCACCACACCGTGTACGGAGATGGCACCCACCGGGTCATCAATCTTCAGCTTGTCCAGGGTCACGATGCTGAACACAACAATCGCACCACCGACGGCACCGATGATGGTGGCCAGCAGCGGCGTGGGATCAGCCGGCTCGGCAGTAATCGCGACCAGACCGGCCAGAGCACCATTGAGTGCCATGGTGAGGTCAGCCTTGCCGAACATGATGCGGGCAACAATGATTGCCGCAATCAGGCCACCGGCGGCGGCCGCGTTGGTGTTCAGGAATACATTGGCAACTTCGTTGGCAACACCGATGCCACCCAGCTTCAGGGTAGAACCGCCGTTGAAACCGAACCAGCCCAACCACAGGATAAAGGTACCCAGAGTGGCCAGCGGCAGGTTGGCGCCCGGCAGGGCATTCACAGAACCATCAGCCCGGTATTTGCCTTTACGGGGGCCGAGTACCAACACGCCAGCCAGGGCCGCAGCGGCACCCGCCAGGTGAACGATACCGGAACCGGCATAGTCGTAATAATCCAGGGAGTACAGTCCGAATACAGAGTCACCGTTCCAGGTCCAGCTACCTTCCATGGGGTAGATGAAACCGGTCATGACCACGGCAAAGCCCAGGAAGGCCCACAGCTTCATGCGCTCTGCCACGGCACCGGATACGATGGACATGGCAGTGGCCACGAATACCACCTGGAAGAAGAAGTCCGAAGCACCGGAGTATTCACCCATGTCGGCGAAACCGGCTTCATTGGACGCGGCGAGAATTTCCGCCACCGCTGCATCGTCCATCTCGGCCACGGTAGTGATACCGGACAGGAAAATGCCGCCGTCGTACATAATCTGGTAACCACAGACCAGATACATGGTACAGGCGATCGCAAACAGCGCGACGTTCTTGGTAAGGATCTCGGTGGTGTTCTTGGAACGCACCAGGCCAGCCTCGAGCATGGCGAAACCTGCCGCCATCCACATGACCAGCGCACCGCAGATCAGAAAATAGAATGTGTCCATTGCATACTGCAATTCAAAAATTTGGTCTTGCACCTTTACCTCCTAAGTGGTCTGAGCCTCGGACCACGAATAATCAAAATTCTTGCTTTTATAAGCTTTAGATTGCTTCCTCGCCGGTCTCGCCGGTGCGGATTCGAATGATCTGGGCCAGCTCGGTAACGAAAATCTTGCCGTCGCCGATCTTGCCGGTATTCGCTGCCTTGGTGATTGCCTCGAGGGTCTGATCCAGCAGGCCTTCTGCCACTGCAACCTCGAGTTTTACCTTGGGCAGGAAATCAACTACGTATTCCGCTCCGCGGTAGAGTTCGGTGTGACCTTTCTGTCTGCCAAAACCTTTGACTTCCGTGACGGTGATGCCCTGCACCCCGATTTCAGACAAAGCCTCGCGGACGTCATCCAGTTTGAATGGCTTGATAATAGCCGTGACTAACTTCATTACTTTCGCTCCTTGGTTTAAACAAGCGTTTGTTCTACGCGGTTTGCCCGTTCGTATTTGGTACAACTGAGGTAGCTCTTATGCATGGCCCGTGCCAGAACCATTTTTGAGCGATAAATCAGCCAGATAGCCAAATCTCAAGGCCTGAGGTCGGACCAGGGGAAGAGTTTTCGCAGAATTAAGTGCACCTTCTTTGTGCGCGGGGCGGGCTTGCACCAGATAAGTGCGTTTCAGAGCCGTTTTATTCAAAAAGTGCCGAGCGGTAAGAGGGTTTTCGCTTGAGGAGCTATCGGATGATGGCGCTTGAATGATGCTAGAATCATTCTTCGTTTCATTGCAGTCGAACAATCATGATCAACAAGCTAATCATTGAAGAACTCAGCCAGCGTTTGTCGGAATTATTACCGGCGGCACGGGAACTCCAGGCCGAGTCTCGCACCAGAATAGAGCAATTGCTGAACAGAGCGTTCAGTGAACTGAATCTGGTAACCGAAGAAGAGTTCAGCAGTCAGGTGGCGGCCCTGCAACGGGCCCAGCAACGCATCAGTGATCTGGAAGCGGAAATCCAGGCACTCAATGCCCGGCTTGATGCCCAGGATTCAGGCGGCGAGTGAGGGGTTCAGCACGCTCTTGCGAAAACCGATTGCCTGCAGCAGATGACCCTCGGCAATCACGGATTGTTCATCAAGGTCGGCCAGGGTGCGAGCCACCCGCAAAATGCGATGCACGGTTCGGGCCGACAGACCGAGACTGTCCATGGCATTGGCCAGCAAATTCTCCAGCTTGCTGTTGAGCTGGCAATACTCATCCAGTTCCAACTGCAACAAATCCGTATTCAGTTTGCCCTGACGTGCAGTCTGAGTGGCCTGACAGTGTGCCACTCGTTGTCGAATTGCTTCCCAATCTTCCGTTGCCTCTGACCGGGACAACAACTCCTGGCGTGACAGGCTGGCCATCTCCACAATCAGATCGATGCGATCCAGCAAGGGTCCGGATAGCTTGCCTAGATAACGGCTGACCCGATCCGGCGAACAGCGGCATTCCACCCGGCTGTCGGTGGCATGACCACAGGGGCAGGGATTCATGGCAGCCAGCAATTGAAAACGGGCCGGAAAAACCACCTGATAGTTGGCGCGGCTGATGGTGATCCGGCCGGTTTCCATGGGCTCGCGCAGGGAGTCCAGAACCGAGGGTTTGAATTCTGCCAGTTCATCGAGAAACAGGATGCCATGGTGAGCCAGGCTGATCTCACCAGGGCTGGCACGGTTACCGCCGCCCACCAGAGCCACCGCGGTAGCCGAATGATGGGGCGAGCGAATCGGCCGCTGCCAGAAATCGCCGCTGTTGAGTTTCTGCTCACTTATGGAACGTATCGCCGCCACTTCCAGCGCTTGTTCTTCATTCAGAGCCGGTAGCAATCTCACCATCACCTGGGCCAACAGTGACTTGCCACAGCCCGGTGGTCCCACCATCAGCAGGTTGTGCCCGCCGGCCGCCGCAATCTGGATCGCCCGCTTGGCCAGTAACTGCCCTTGCACCGTGAACTCCTTGAATGAAGGTGGTTCAGGACAGGCCGGTGGTTTTCGAGGGCTTTCCTCCAGCTTAAACCCGCTCTCACTCTGCAGCGACTCGCACAAGCCAATCAGATTCTCCACCGCCAGCACAGAGCCATAGTGGGCCAGTTCGATTTCACGCTGATTGGCCCGCGGCAATATCAGCGCCCGCTGCGCCGTCCGGGCCGCCAGAATCGCCGGAATAACCCCCTGCACTGACCGCACCGAACCATCAAGTGCCAGTTCTCCCAGTATCTCCAGACAATCCAGTTTATTGATATCCAGTTGGCCGGAGGCGGCAAGAATACTCAGGGCAATAGCCAGATCGTAGCGGCCTCCGGCCTTGGGTATATCTGCCGGTGCCAGATTGACAGTGATGCGCCGGGTCGGAAAATCCAGACCGCTGTTGATAATGGCACTGCGTACCCGTTCCTTGCTTTCCTTTACCGCCGTTTCCGGCAAGCCGACGATGGCAAAGCCCGGCAGGCCATTGGACAGATGCGTCTCCACCGTGACCTGAACCGCTTCCACGCCAATCAGGGCGCGGGAATAGAGGGTGGCGAATGACAAATTGACTCCTGCTTATCCAGCTCTGGCCGAGGGAACTTGTTGCTGCGGCACAGCGACTACCCCCAATCTACGTTTCGCTTCTATCTGGCTTACCCAGTTCTCTGACTTATATAGTCGCCAATCCCTTCACTCGCCAGTTTTTCCGCTATTTATGCCCCCACGCTCAATGCTTCCTATGCTATTTCCAGGCAGTGCTTTGCTGAAAACAGGAGACCTGATTGCAGTATCATTATTGATACTATATTCTTATGGCGAATCTGGAGTCGATAATCCGGGAAATGCAGGAAAACCCGAAAGGAGTGAAGTATTCGAAGCTCTGCAAGGTCTGCGACAAATACTTTGGCGAAGCCCGCCAATCCGGTTCGAGTCACAGGGTCTATCGCACACCCTGGCAAGGAGATCCCAGGGTGAACATCCAGAATTCAAAAGGAATGGCCAAGGCCTATCAAGTGAAACAGGTTCTCAATGCGCTGCAGCGCCTGGGAGTATGCAATGAGCAGAAACAGGGTTGATTACTATAGCTATCGGGTTTTGTGGTCCGAGGAGGACCAGGAATTTGTTGGCCTCTGCGCAGAATTTCCCGGACTGAGCTGGCTGGAGTCGACTCCGGAAAAGGCCCTGAAAGGTATTCGCAAGCTTGTGGCAGCAACTCTGCAGGACATGCAAAGGGCCCATGAGAAAATTCCCGAGCCGCTGGCGACCAGAAATTACAGTGGCAAGTTTGTGGTACGAGTGCCTCCGGAAACCCACAGAATGCTGTCAATCCAGGCGGCTGAATCCGGCGTCAGTCTGAACCGCTATGTGTCCAGCAAACTTGCTTGATAAAGCGAAGGGAAAGGAGTAAAGAGAAAGGCTCATCAGGAAGCGAAAGCGGGCAAGACTAACGAGAAGTCTTTGCAGTGTCTAGAAACACTGGCGAGGTGATCAGGAACAAATGGCAGGGCCATTTGTTCCTGAACCAATACTCTTACTGGCTGGCTTCAACCATGTAGTCAACCAGCGCCTGCAGATCAGCATCGGTGCAATCGAAGCACAGACCTTTGGCGGGCATGGCACCTACGCCATTGATGACGTTGGCCATCACAGCTTCCATGCCTTTCTCCATGCGCGCGGCCCACTGGTCGTCGTAGACGCCGGCTTCAACTTTCGGGGCACCTGCAGCGCCAGTGCTGTGACAGGCAAAGCAGGAAGCCATGTACTTGGCTTCGGCATCGAAACCGTCGCTGGTCTGGGCCAGTTGCAGGGCACTATCGGCCATGCTGGCAGAGGCGAATACGGCGACTGCCGCAACAGCCAGGGATTGGATCAATTTTTTCAGGTTCAACACAATGTAACTCCTTGAGTGGGGAAATAAACTGTTTGTTAAAAAATACGCGTCTTTCTTGAATCAGCAGTAATTACTGCTCAATCATGTAATCGATTAGCGCTTGCAGGTCGTCATCGCTGCAGCTCATGCACAGGCCCCGGGCCGGCATGGCACCAACACCATTGATGGCATTGGCCAGCACCTGATCCATACCTTTTTCCAGACGCTCGTTCCAGGCTTCGGCGTCGCCCAGCATCGGCGCACCGGCCGCACCGGTGGTGTGACAGGCCATGCAGCTCTGGTTGTAAGTGGCTTCAACATCGAAATCGCTGGCGGCCTCGGCTACTGAGGAGACGCTGGGCTCTGGCTCGGCGGCAGTAGCGGCGGGCGGAGTAGCCTGCACAGGCGCCGCAGCGCTGCTTGCTGCCGGAGCTGCTTGCGCGCCGGATCCGGCCACTGGCTGGCCCACACAGGCCTGGCCTTGCAGACAGACCGAACCTACCGGGCGAATATTGTCGGCAGCGGATTGGGCCAGAGCCGAACCGGCCAGCAGGGTGGCGGTCAGGGCTGCAGCGGCCAGAGCGAGTGTTTTGAAACTGGGCTTAACTGATGTCACGACTTCTCTCCACGGTTTAAAGTCACTGAATTTACTGGCGACTCAGGGCTCAGGTCAGGGTTCATTATCCCGTTAAAAAGCTTATCCCAAGCTGAACAGGCCCTTGCCACAAGCTGGATTCAGAGGGCCTGAAAGTGACGGGGTGAGAGTGTCACAATGAGAGACCCTACACTGTCTCTACAGACCCTCTCTACAACCCTTCTCTCACCAAACCTTTCCGAGCCCGACCATACCGCAATATCAGCACTGGAGCCTGTTCTGGGGCCCCGGATCCACCGAATACTGGGGGGAATCCTGATTGCTGGCGGGACGGCACAATCCGACTGACGGCTTGTTTACGACCTGATTCTGCTGAGTCTTTACCGGAGGCGAATTATAACGTAAATGCACCGCGGACAAAGCCCGATTTGGGCAAGATGTTGTCGTTGAATGCAATTTTCCACTGCCTAATACTGGCGAAAATTCAGGGCCTTACGGTGAGATTGATGGGCTTGCTGTGGTAGTAAAGCTCTCCAGGTTCTTGCTGCAGGGCATAGCCCACCAGAAAATCCACAGAGATGCTCTCGATGCCCAACTCGGCCGGCACCAGGTCCTTGGCGATAGTAAGCATTTCGGTGGCTTCCAGGGTCTTCTCAGCCACTGTGTCGATGCCAGACAGCGGGTCATAGGGCAGAAACTGGCCGCTTGAGTTTTGCACCAGGATTTCACCGTCCAGCAGCGCCGCCACGATCAGCGAACCCGCCTGCCCTGTATGGGCCGGGTCCACCTGGATCTCCGCCAGAATCTCCAGGCTGTCGTCGGGGCTGAACAGATTGGCATAGTTCACCCCGCCATTGGCAGTAATACCGCCATGGAACTGCGCCCCGGTAGCACTGCCCAGCGCCGACAGGGTCGAACCCAGAGGCTGCAGGGCGGCGGATGAAAACGCGGCCAGCAATTCATAGCTGCCGGTATTGCCGCAGTCTTCCCGTACCGGCTGAACATAGGTATTGGCCAGTACATAGTACTCACCGGCCGGCAGCAGGGTGCTGAGGCTGGAATCACAACTGCCGGAGAGCTTGTTGTCGAAATTCACATAGTCGAAATTGCTGTTGGCCAGCAGCAGCACTGAATCCAGTGATTGTGAAGTCATCTGCAGTTCGACCGTGGTCAGGCTGTCCAGGGACAGGCGATAGACATCGATAAAACTGCTGTCATCGCCGCCGACGGTGAGTTCAGCCACGGTGCAATCGCTGGCTTCCAGGGCGTCAGCCTGGCCGCCAAAGGCAATGGATTTGACCTCGCAGTTATCCAGGCCACTGTAAAGGGCATTGGCGCCTTCGATGTCGTCGGCCTGCAAGCGGTCGATAGAACTGATAGTGGGCGCCATGATGGCTGGCTCCAGATTCTCATGATCCAGACCGATGACATGGCCCAACTCATGCAGGGCGACCCGGCGAAAATCAATGCCGGGAATACCAAACTGGGGGATATTGCCATCGAAGATGTTGAATTGAACATCCTCATTCACCACGATGTCGGCCTCGACAATACTGGGGGGGCCGAGAATTTCGGTGCGATACAGTCGCAGGGTCACCGCCAGGGTGCTGTCACCGAAAGCGGTGCCGCAGGCATTGTCGGCAAAGGCAATGCCATTCAGTAAATCAGAGGCGCAGGGGTCAAGGAATTCATTGACCGGGATAAATTCAAAAACAGTTTTGTCGTTCCATTCCTGCAGGGCATCGGCAAAGGCGGCATTCCAGCTGATGCCGGTGAGGGACAGGCCGGACATATCAAAGTAAAACTCGGTGCTGGCCCCGGACCACTTGTTGCCTTCGATCTCGAAGCCATGCAGTGCCACCGGGCTGACCAGCAACAGCAGGCTCAACAACAAGGCTGAGCCGCGAGAATTTGGCAATGCGCTGATAGTGCTGACAGTCATGGATTGCGACACCTCGAACGAGCAGGAAAGGGTTCGATTCACTGCTGGCACATAAACCGGCCACGATGAACCAGCCTTATTAAATCTTCTAACGCCGATTGGCGCCTGTCTGTTTACCGCCACCCTATTATTTTTCGAGGGCCGTGACTATGACTCGCCCCACAACCTGGCTCAATCCTGGCGGTAGCTGCCGTCCTGAATGGCCCGCCACCAGGCTTCATTATCCAGATACCACTGCACGGTTTTGTTCAGACCGGAGTTGAAATCCTCATCCGGCAAATACGTCAGTTCCGCCATGACCTTGCTGGCATCGATGGCATAGCGGGTATCGTGGCCGGGCCGGTCGGTCACAAAGGTAATCAGGGTATCGGCCTTCTCACCACTGGCACAGGGGGAACCCGGAAAGCGCTCTTTCAGCTCGGGATTGGCCGCAAACTGTTCGTCCAGCAACTGGCACAGCAAGGTCACCACATCGATATTGGCCCATTCATTATTGCCACCGATGTTATAGGTCTCGCCAAAGCGGCCCTTGCCCATAATCAGGTCAATGCCACGGCTGTGGTCATCCACATACAGCCAGTCCCGCACCTGCTTGCCGTCGCCGTAAATGGGCAGAGGCTTGCCGGCAAGAATATTCAGCAGACACAGGGGAATCAGTTTTTCCGGAAACTGATAGGGGCCGTAGTTGTTGGAACAATTGCTGGTGGTGACTTTCAGGCCATAGGTGTGATGGTAGGCCCGCACCAGATGATCCGAAGCCGCCTTGCTGGCGGCATAGGGAGAATTGGGTGCATAGGGTGTTGTTTCGGAAAACGCCGGATCATCGGCCGCCAGGGTGCCATACACCTCGTCGGTGGAGACATGATGAAAATGATGACTCTCAAGCTTCTCATCGCCATCCAGCCAGACAGTCTTGGCCGCCTGCAACAGACAATAGGTGCCATTTATATTGGTATCAATAAAGGCACCGGGGCCGGTAATGGAACGATCCACATGACTCTCGGCAGCGAAGTGCACAATGGTATCGATGCGGTGCTCCACCAGCAGACGGGCCACCAGATCAATATCGGTGATGGAGCCTTTGACGAAATCGACAGTGTCTTTATCCAGCAACCCGGCAAGATTCTGTTTGTTACCGGCATAGGTTAACGCGTCCAGAATCAACAGTTTGTCCTGAGGGTATTTGCTCTGCCAGTAGTGAACAAAGTTGGCGCCGATAAAACCGGCAGCACCGGTGACGAGCATGGATCTCATAATCTCTCCCTTGAACCCTGGCCAATTACTGTGCCAGGTGTCCCAATACTTTTTGTAAATTCTGTTGCCAGTCCGGCCGCGGCAATTCAAGATCGGCCAGCGTGGCGGCAATATCCAGCACGCTATAGGCCGGACGTCGCGCTGGCGTCGGATAGTCACTGGTGGCTATGGCAGCGATGGGAATCTCTTTCTCCAGCAAACCCGACTCCAGTGCCCGGGCCTGAATCTCCCGGGCAAAATCACACCAGCTTATCTCGGCCCCATCACACCAGTGATAAATACCAGCCAATTGCGGCTTGTCCAGAAAGGCCAGAATACATTCTGCCAGACTGAAAGTGGAAGTGGGGGAACCGATCTGGTCATCCACCACCGCAAGCTGCTCTTTTTCCGCCATCAGGCGTAGCATGGTCAACACGAAATTACTGTTGAACGGGGAATAGAGCCAGGAGGTACGTAGCACCACAGCCCTTGCGCCCAGACAATCCAACACCGCGTTTTCACCGGCCAGCTTGCTGGCAGCATAAACGCCCAGGGCTGCGGTTTCGGCCTCGGGCTTGTAGGGTGAACTCGCCTGGCCATCGAAGACAAAATCAGTAGAGACCTGAATCAGCCGCGCGCCATTGGCCTGACACCAGCGGGCCAGATTGGCAGCCCCGGTTTCATTCACCCCATAGGCCCTATCGGTTTCCTGTTCGGCCTTGTCCACTGCGGTATAGGCGGCGGCATTGATAACAACGGCTACTTTATGGGGGGCCAGGGCACTGGCGATGGCCTCGGCATCGCAGATATCAAGCTCTGCAGAGCCCAGGGCCAGCAATTCGTAGCCTTGTGCTGCGTCTGACTGTGACCACAGCAGACCAAGAGTCTTGCCGAGCTGGCCACCGGCGCCGGTGAGCACAATTGCCGGTCGTGTTGCCATGATTCAGTGAAACAGGGCCGAGTCGGCCAGTGTCTTGCCGGCCCGGTCTTTGTCAGAGAGTACAATGTCGGCACCGGGGTCGGGCCAATCTATTCCCACCGCAGGATCATTCCAGAGCAGGCTGTGCTCATCGGAGGGATTATAGTAGTCGGTGCATTTGTAGGTAATCTCAGCGCTGTCTGACAGCACCAGAAAGCCGTGGGCAAAGCCCGGCGGTACCCAGAGCTGTTTGCCATTGTCTGCCGACAGGGTTTCCCCCACCCACTTGCCAAAAGTCGCGGAACTCTGGCGCAGGTCTACCGCCACATCGAAGATCTCGCCGGAGACCACCCGCAAGAGTTTGCCCTGGGGCTGGTTCAACTGGTAATGCAAACCGCGCAGAATGCCACGGCGGGATTTACTCTGGTTATCCTGGACAAACTGATAATCCAGACCCCGTTCCTGAAAATGGGACAGGCGAAAGGTCTCCATGAAATAACCGCGCTCATCCCCATGACGGGTGGGCTCGAATAGCAGCACATCGGCGATGGCGGTAGCGGTGATTTTCATCAGGGGTTTTCCAGCAATTGCAGCAGGTACTGACCATAGCCACTCTTCTTCAGGGGCTCGGCCAGGGCACAGAGTTGCTCGGCATCGATAAAACCCTGACGGTAGGCGATCTCTTCCGGACAGGCAATCTTCAGTCCCTGGCGCTCTTCGAGTACGCGGATAAAATTGGCAGCGTCCAGCAGCGATTGAATGGTGCCGGTATCCAGCCAGGCAGTGCCCCGGTCAAACAGCTCCACCCGCAGTTGCTGGCGAGCCAGATAGGTCTTGTTGACGTCGGTAATTTCCAGCTCACCGCGCGCCGAAGGCTTGATAGACTTGGCCACATCCACCACATCGTTGTCGTACATATACAGACCGGTCACGGCGTAGTGGGATTTGGGTTTGGCGGGCTTTTCTTCCAGATCCACGGCGCGGTTGTTCTCATCCAGCACCACCACACCATAGCGTTCCGGATCATTCACATAGTAGGCAAAAACACTGGCGCCATGGTCCTGTTCGACGGCGCTCTTCAAGGTGTCTTCGATGCGATTACCGTAGAAAATATTGTCACCCAGAATCAGGCAGACCCGGCTGTTGCCAATAAACTGCTCACCGATCAAAAACGCCTGGGCCAGTCCGTCGGGGCTGGGCTGCTGGGCATAGCTGATGGCCATGCCCCACTGCTCTCCATCACCCAGCAGGGTCTGGTAAACCTCGGCATCTTCCGGCGTGGTGATAATCAGCACTTCCCGGATTCCTGACTGCATCAGAGTAGCCAGGGGGTAGTAGATCATGGGCTTGTCGTAGACCGGCATGAGCTGTTTGCTCACGGCCAAAGTCAGGGGATGCAGGCGGCTACCGGTGCCGCCCGCGAGTATGATTCCTTTGGTCATTGAATGCTCTTTGTTGTCTTGATGGCCGCTGTATTGGCTGTTGCTTTCGCTTATTGCTGTTGACTCTGGGAGTCCATGATTTCCGGCAGTTTCTGGTAAAACGTTGTGCTGGGAAAAAATCCCAATTCTTCCCGGATTTGTGAGGCCGAATGCAGATTGTCGGTGACCAGATTGTGGTAGGTCCGCAGACTGATTCCACCCTTTTTGCCGCGCAGCCGGTTTAACAAGCCGGCCGTCGCAGCCGCGCCGTATAATAACACACGCGGCATGGCCAGGGCCGGTAAATTACGGCCCAGGGCCTGATAGATGGCCGCCTCAATGTCGGCAATCCGGTACTCTTCACCGTCGCTGAGCAGGTAGCTGCTGACCCCCGGTTGCGGCTTGTCCAGGGCCAGACAGACTGCCCTGGCCACATCTTCGGCCGCCACCAGCGACAGGCGGGTATCCAGCTTCGGCAGGCGCGGCAATCTGCCCCGGCGAATCAGCCTGATCATGCCAGCGATATTGCCGGCCATGCCAGGCCCGTAAATATTCACTGGCCGCAGTATCACTGCCGACAGCCCAGCTTGTGTTGCAGCATCCCGAACTCTTTGCTCCGCCGCCAATTTGGAACGGGCGTAGGCCGTGGCCCGCATCGGCTGAGATTGTGCTTCTGCCGCCAGGCTGCTGCTGATGTAGATGAATTGCTGAACGCCCTGCCCGATGGCTGCCTGTAGCAGGGCATCGCTGCCCTGGACATTGACCCGCTCCATAGCCTGGGCATCGCCGTTATGGACATGGGCCAGGCCCGCAGCATGGACAATGGCATTAACGCCTGCTGCCGCCTGTTGCAGCGCATCCCTGTTCTGAAGATCAGCCCTGACAATCTCTATCTGCTCACTGCTCTGCTGCCAGGGCCAGGCGGGGGTCTGGTGAATCAACAGACGAACTCGCTGTCCTGTAGCCAATAACTGCCGGCAGATGGCCTGGCCCAGAAAGCCAGTGCCCCCGGTCAACAAGACAGTCTTGTCAGACACTATGCCAGTCATGGCTGGGAGAATATCCGCCAGCCATGGCTGTTAAAAAAAGTGATGGCTGAACCCAGAAACAGGCGGATGTGGTGCAGACCTTTACGCGCGGCATTGCCACCATGATGAACGATTTTCATACTGGGCAGAAATACCAGACTTCCCTGCTCCCCCAGACGCAGGGACAAGTCAAAATCTTCGAAGTACAAAAAATAGTTCGGGTCAAAGCCCCGCACTGCTTTCAGATCCCTGCTGCGGCAAAGCATAAAACAGCCACTGGCAATGGGTACAGGCTGGGCCTTGCTGCTGGCCTGCAGTTCCCGCATTTCATATCGTGCCAGCCTGCTTCTGAAAAGGGCCTTGATCGAGTCAGGGAAAAACCCGCGCAGCAGCAGCGTCAGCAAGGCCGGATAGCGTTTGCAAAGATGCAGGCGGCTACCCTGCTCATCGACCCCCAGCGGGCTTGCCAGACTCACCTCAGGGTTGTTAAAAAGATATCTGACCCCTTCTGCCAGCGCAGAGTCTTCCAGTTCAACATCCGGATTCATCAGCAGATGAAAGTCGCTGTCCAGGCTATCCAGCAACAAATTATGAGCGCGACCATAGCCAATATTACCGTGGCCAGCCATCACATCCACGGTGATCTGTTCCCGCAGCAGGGACTCAGACAGGGCAGTCACCAGGGCTGCGCTGCTCTCACTCGAATCAGAATTGTCGATCAGGGACAGGCGAAGGCCAGACAGCTCAAACTCTTCACGCAGGCGTCCAATGGCAGGCAACAAGGAGGACAGCATGGCCTCCAGCTCAGCAGCCGGCGTATTGAAGCAGACAGTGGCTATGGAAAGCGAGGTACTGGGCTTTTTGTGGTCTTTCTGTGCGTTGCTGGAACTGGTTTCCACCCGACTGGCCTTGTCTGAATGCTGGTTTAGTCCTGCACCAGTCTATCACCAAAGGGGGTGGAAACGACCCGCATGCCCTCCGGCACATCCTCCGGGGCGATACGGCGCGGCTCAAAGCGACGTGGCTCCCCGGAGGCCGGATTGGCGCCATTGCGGGCGGCAGCGCGAATGGCCTCGAACGGATTACGAGAGCCCTGGTCTTCGGCTTCGCCAGTGGCTGCTGCGTTGTCATTGCCGGCATCGCCATTATTACTGTCTTCCAGCCGAATCAGTTCCTGACGGGCCACCGGCTCGGCGGTCACCAGACCCAGTATGGCAATATTGTCAGCACTGCTGCAGCGCACACCCTGCGCCTCATTGGCCTGACAGGGCTGATTATCGGGATAACGCACAGACACCGAGCCGGATTCCACTTGCACCACGGTATAGTCGCTATAGCCCGGAATGCGGGTATTGGCATCGGGTGCCAGCTTCACCGACAGGGCCTCACCATCACGGTGGCGCAACATGGCGCTATAGCTGTCGCCAATGCGGGAGGTGCCCAGCAGAGTGAATTCGGGGGCAATGGAGCTGGACTGGGCGCGGCGGACGGCGCGGGATTGGTTGCTGGTGTTGGTGCTGGCCTCAGGCTGCTCGACCTCTTCGAAGAGGGTTAGATCCTGTGCTGTCAGGGGTGCTGCATTGACTGTCAGTGTCAAAGCCACCAATGAATTTGTCCACAATCTATTCATGACTGATTCTCTGTTGGATTCCCATTTGGATCAGTTATTTTGCCACACAGTCAAACACCAGGTCTTCAATACAGCTTAGTCGTTGCGAATGGTCCAAAGGTTCTCTTTTTTTAAAGTCTTTACTGCAAAGGTCTACCAACACAGCTTGTATAAGGGTTAGACTTTCGGTTTCATCACGATATACATTAAATACAGGTTTATCCCTCCTGCCATGACAAACCCAGTTCCTGTCTCCTACTCACGCTTCGCAAACTCCAAATGGCGCCAGAAGCCAGATTACAAATTTGCAGCAGAACATGCCACCTGCAAACTTGTTGCCACTGAGCTTCCCAGAGCCTGTATGTGCTTGCCCATTGCTTTTTTCAAGAATGAAAATGTCTATGGTTGCTCAGCGGTGCTGGGCCTGGAACCAAATAACAATCTCTTCGTCTCCAGCGCGGGAAAGTGGCTGGGAAGTTATCTGCCGGCAATCTATCGCTCTTACCCTTTCAATATCGCAGTTGACGAAAACGGACAGGCGGTTCTCTGTTTTGATGCGGAGTCCGGTCTGGAGATCGGAGATGAGGACAGTTCGTCAGGCTACTCATTCTTCGTTTCAGAATCCGAGCCAGGAGTTGAGACTGCAAAAGTACTTCAATTCCTGAAATCGGTTCAAACCAGCAGCCTGGCTACAGAACAGGTTTGCAACTTGCTCGATGAATTAGGCCTGTTTGAAGACTGGCCAGTTACCCTGGAGGTCAACGGCGAGCAGAAACAAGTGAATGGCTTATTAAAAATCAATGAGAGAAAATTGCAATCGCTCTCTCCTGAACAATTGGCGCGGATGGCTGAAGCCGGTGCTTTTATGGTCTGCTATTGCCAATTGTTGTCCATGCAACATCTGAACGACCTGATCCAGTATTATCAGAAAAAATCAGGCAAGGGGCAGCCACCTTCAGAGTTGAGCTTTTCAGCTGATGAAGGTGGCGGTACCTTGAATTTCGACAATCTCTAAGGTCTGTTTGCTGCAGTGACCCTGATTACAAGACCCCTGCCCCTTTAAGAATAGGCAGTCGTTTCTCCGCAAATCCTGCGGCCTGGGCACGCATTTCGGCTCTGGCTTCCTCGTCAGATTCTATCACTTTACCTTCCTTGAGGATCTTCTGCCCTTGTGCAGCAAGAATATCGAAGGCGAAATCGGCATACTCATCACTGCTGCCGGCACCTTTGGATTTGGCCAGCAAAAATAATTGCTCGAAACGATTGGCTGGCAAGCCACCGCCTGTTTTACTGCTGGCGAGATAACCAATATTGCTGCTCCCCCTGGCTTTATCAGCCAGCGCGAGATTCAGGTTTTTGGTTGTGCTGGCAGCGTGCTTGACTGCGGAACTTTCCTGCACCGAATTCAAATGACCTGCACCGCTCAACAGCATGACCGCTTGCATCAATTCGCCGAATTCGATCTTCTGTGTGGCAATTTCCTGTTCCAACTCACCTATGGTTCTTTCTTTATAGTCAGCCATTACATCCAGAATGGGGGCATAAACGCGTTCTGACATTTCCGCCTCACCCAGGGCACCGGTTACTTTCAGTTTAATCTCCGGCCGGTACGACGTTAGAACAAGTGTCTGTTTGCGCAGGTTTTCAAGCTGCTCCAGGCGATTCATTTTGCGTGCGCCCTTCACCCAGTAGTCGCGCCGGAATTGCTGGTTAACCATAAAGTCCCTGGTGCTTTCGCGAAACATGGGGTCCGGGATGTCCGCCAGAAACTTCTGCTGGTCAGCGGTGAGATTGAGAGTATCGACATGATCAAGATAACTGGCGGAACATGCGAAATTGACCTTGGCCTTATCCAGCCACCTTCCCATAGTGGCGAAATGCATGGGATGCCAGTCTCGGTTAAAGTACTCGTGGGCCAGATAGTCGGCGTTTTGTTCTTTGAGTTTCTTAATACGATCTACAACCAGGGGATTGGCCCGGTGATAGATGGGGTTTGTTTGGAGAAGCTGGTCTGCAAATTCAATGGCATCATTAATTCTGGACACAAGGCCACGGCCTTCGGCACCAATTATCTCTGCGTGTTCAGTCATTAGATGGCGGAGTGGTGCAAACGCCGCCCATCCCGGCAGGGTGTTATAACTGATATACAGAACACCTCCTACCTTTAGCTTGCGGCGCACAAAATCGGCGATAACAGCGCGGTTCTCATCTGAGATCCAGCTCCAGATACCATGCAGACCAATAAAATCAAAATCCGGCAGGTCACTCCGATTGCAGTATTCTTCGAATGCCTCATCAAGGAACTGATTATTGCAGCCGGAAGCGGCGGTCAATTCCTGGGCAAAGCCGGCCTGTGCCGGGTTGAAATCGGTACCAAACCATTCCACATTGCTGGCCGCGGCGTGAATATTGGTGCTCAGTCCTTGCCCGAAGCCCAACTCGCAAGCACTCTCGAACTTCGGTGTCACAATGCCGTGGTTGAGTAGTGCCAGGTTGCTGCGAAGGGGGTTGAGCTCAGCGTAGTATCCAAAGGTATAGCCAATATCGGCCACATAGCCAGACGTCCAGTCTTTCATTTGTATTCTCTCGTTCGCAATTGGAAATGAATGGAAATTCTTTAATGGAATTGTATGCAAATAAAAAGGCCCTGTCTCTTTTCAGAGACAGGGCCTTTGATTCACAAGACCTGAGCAGTCCTCAGGTCATTCAACTACTTGCTATTAACCGAATACGATATCGGAAACAACAGGAGTTGAAGCGATACCGGCAAGCATGATCGCCTGGTCAGTACCCAGAGTGAAGTCACCATCGGCATCGGTGTCGATGAACAGCATGACGAAGTCTTCAGCAGCAGTAGTGTCGTCGTAAGTCGCCGCAGCAACTGCACGATCGGTAGTACCGTCGTTGAAGAAATCAGCTCCAGTTCCGATCAGTGTCTGCAATGTTGCAGCAATCTCGGCATTAGTGTCGGCGCCGCCGTCTGCAGCGATTACACCTTTACCTGTGATAGCTGTGCGGGCATCACCAGTACCAAGGCCCAGAGCCGAAGACAGTTCAATCTTGTCTTCGCCAGTGGTGAAGTTGGTAATGACATCGTAACCGCTGGCAACATCATAGATTACCGGAGTAACAGCCGGGGTTGTAGTGTCAACCAGCAGTAGCACTGAGTCAGTGTCGGCTGCATAGCGTACAGTTTCCTTGGTACCACCGGCAGCCAGAGTGATGGTGTCGCCACCGCCATTACCAACGATGATGTTGTTGGCAGCAGTGTTACCAGTCATCACTACAGTATCAGCCGCTGAACCACCCAGTACGGCAACAGCACTGCTGTTGGCGCCTGCGTCCAGAGTTACGTTCAGCTTGCCTGTGGCAGCGCTGCCGTCAACCTTGGTCAGGGCAGTGGCGTTGATATCAGACAGTGTAAGAGAACCATCACCAGTGTAGTTGATAGTAGTCAGGTCTGTGCTGTTCAGCTTGGTGACAGTATTGACATAGTCACTCGCCTTGTTCTTGTCATCCGGGTTGGTGACGGAAGTGGCGAATGTAATAGTCTCATTGTCGTTGGCTGTCAGTTCGGTCACTGTTACTGCATTGACAGAATCGTCACCTTTGCCTGAAGCCGCTTTGGTTGCGGAGTCGACGACATTCAGATTAACAGTCACAGCATCAGCTGATGTGTCAGTCTTCAGGTCATAGGTCAACAAGGCACCTGTGGCCAATCCGGCGTCACCAGCTGTCAGGTAGACATTAGTGCCTGCAGCAATATTGGTAACGTTGGCAGCACCAGCGAATGCAGCGGAAGCAGCAATCTTGGTGGCGGAAGCCAGGTTAGTCATATTCAGGGTGCTGGCCGCGATACCGGACAGGTCGGCCACTTCAAAGCTGTTGTAGGTAACGGCGCCATTAACATAGCTACCATCGGCAACAACCAGGGAGTCTTCACCGTCGCCACCATCGATAGTCGCACCAGCGGCAGAAGCTGCGGCCAGTTTCAGGCTGTCGTCACCACCTGCCAGAGAAACTGTGGCAGTTGCACCGATAGCTGCTTCGTAAGTGATAGTGTCTTTACCTGCACCACCGGTTACAGCAGTCGCTGTGTCATCCAGAGTTACAGAAGTATTACCAGTAGAAGTAGAGGTGAAAGTCTTCACTGCGCCAAGGCCAGTAGCAGCATTGGAAGTGAAACCAGCTGCGCCGGAAACCGTGATGCTGTTCAGAGCAGTCATGCCAGCGGAAGAAGTCAGGGTCAGTGACTTGTCGCCGTCAACAGTCAGGCTCTTGACAGAAGTGGCAGTGATGTTAGCAACAGTAGAGTTACCAGTTTCACCAGTGTGAACATTGATAGTCTCGTATTTGTTGTCATTGTCATCGATTGCACCGCCTGTCAGGGCGTCAACAGTCAGATCCAATGTCTTGACAGTGGCAGTAGTGAGGTTGTCCACAATAGACAGGGTACCACCAGAGCCACTGAGAGCCAGAGTGCCCAGAGCGTTGGATGTAATAGTGGAGTTACCATAACCACCCAGCAGGCTTACATTGGCAATAGTGCCGGCCTTGGTAGTGCTGGCGCCATTGACGTCAGTGATAGTGACCGCACCGTTTACTACACCGCTAACAGTAGCAGCAGCAGTAGCAGCCTTGGTCTGGGTAACAGAAACTTCAGTAGTGCTGGCACCACCGGTCACACCAATCGCGCCACCAGTGATAGTGTTATTTACCGCACCAGTCAGGTTGGCTGTGATATCTACAGTAGTACCGCCTTTAACGGAGATATCACTGGATGTGCCAGTTGTACCGGCAGCTTCATGAGTAGATACAACTTTCACTGCACCAGATACGGCAGTGGTAGTACCAACATTGATGGCGCTGTCCAGGCTGTCGATTGCAGTAACAGTAACAGCGTGACCGCCTTGAACAGACAGAGTCTTGGCGTTATCAAGATCAGAGTCAGTGGCCACAACATCAGTAGTTGCAGAAGCAGTAACTGTCAGCGCATGTACGCCAGCGACAGTCAGAGACTCAAGACCAGTCCACTTGGTGGTGTTGGCAGTTACGCCAGCGCCACTGACGATCTTGGCATTCTCAACATTAGTTACAGTTGCAGAAGTAGGAACAGTAACAGCAGTGGTCTGGGTTACATTGAGGGTATCGGTGCCTGCACCACCGTCAATGGAGTCCAGGGCAGTCAGAGTGGCTGCCGGAGTGCTGGTTTCCAAAGCATTGAAAGTGTCGTTGCCCTTGGTACCAGTCAGTGCGTCGATGCTGGCAGTCAGGCTGAAAGTGCCACCTTCGTTGGCAGTTCCGTCTACAGAAGCCTTGGCAGTGGTGACGGTGTCGTCATCGCTGGTTACGTCATCGACGATGGCCTGCAGTTCTTCAAGAGTGCTGCCACTCTGGTTTTGATCAACTGAATAGTAAGTCGCGACTTCAACCTGGTTATTGAAGGCTGCAGCTGCGGCGCCCAGATTCGGGTCATCTTCTGCGATAGTAGGCAGAGTGGTCAGAATCAGGTTTACCAGCTGGCCACGAGTCATGCCGCCGTTAAGTTCTGCAACGCTGATGTCCACAGCTTCCTGCAGAATTTCAGCGCTTACCTCAGAACCAAGCAGGTTGGTGAGGTAGTTAGTGGCGAATTCTTCGTTGGTAAGAAAGTTGGGGTAGATTGCCTTGAATACTGTGGAATCAGCCAAAATGTTGGTCAGATCGGCGATGCTCACACCGGCTTCAACAGAGATTGTCAACTCTGCCAGAACACTCGCGCCGGGGGCGGCACCAAACATGCCTACCACCGTCTCGATAATGTCCGTACGGGTTTCTGTAGTTATTGCCATTATATTTCAAACTCCTTGAGATCGATTTCAATAAGTTGTTTCCGATTGTGGCCACAAGCTTCGCAGTCGGCCCCATCATCGTCGCAACAGCATAATCAAGAGACAAAGTGCCCCTTGTGACTGTAATCACAAGAAGGTCAATCGTCTCTTAATTAGGCTTTTACGTCCGGCTTGGGCCACGTGCGTCACAACCGCAAGCAGACTTGTGCCGGATACTACCGTTTAGCGGCAGATGTAGCAACAAATTGCATGTTTTTTGCCTTAAAAACAATCTGTAAGTCGCTCATTTCGCCAATGTTTTTAGCCTGGCTACTGCAGAAGCTGTGATGGAGCTCACATTATCGGAGCTGAAAGCTGATTCCCAGCTCTATCGTGGTGTCTCGGATCTGGAATAGTTCAATGTTGCTGGATTGGTACTGATGGAAGATATTGGCCACGAAGCTGGCATCAAAACCTTTAATATCAATAGCTTGCCTGTATTGAAACAGTGCATAGCTGCGCTGGACGCGCCGCTGGCTGCCATTGATAAGCAGATCACTATAACTTTCGCGGTCTTCCATACGCGTATGGTTCAACAGAAACCGCAGCTCTCCCGGGCCGAATTCTGCCTGCAAGTCGGCATTAAACTGCCAGCCCTGCCGATCGCCTCCTGGCCGGGCGGATCTCAGAGCCTGGCTGTTTAGTAATCCGGCACCCAGGTTAATTCTGGCATTCTCCAGCACTGACCCTTGTCCCAGCCCCTGAAGGGGGCAGCTCAGTCCTGCAGACAGACGGGAATCCGCTGCATTAAGCGTGCTTTGGTCATGATAGAGCTGATACTGCAGAACCAGATCGTAGTAAGGGCGGCATTCGCCGACACTGCCGGCGCTATATCTTGCTCTGCCTTCAGCAGCACTGAACAGGGGTGACCCGCCGAACAGCAAATTGCTGATTCCAGCATCAAACTGCCAACTCTGACGTCTTGACGGCCGAACAAAATTGTAGCGCATATCTGCTTGCAGCAGGTCCGAATCCGAGTCTTCGCTGACCCTGCCCCGCACATCAAGAGAATAGTTTTGCTGACTCTCCGGAGCCAGCCGTCGGTGCCGGGCCCCCAGTCTGAAATTCCCATAGGGACCACTCACCGGCCTGAATTCGGGATTCAGAGGTAACAGAACCGACTCACCGGACAGGGTCAGGGTTACCAGATCAGGAGTTGGTGCACCGTTCAGGTTTTCATCGTAGCCTAGCAGCAGATCGGCATAGACTTCATTGTAGCGGGTCAAGGATCTCCACCGCCTCTGGCGATCAAGCAGTACCGGCCGCAGTGCCTCCGGTAAATCCGCACGGGCCAGCAAGCGTTGATTCAGTTCAAGGGCATTGAAAATCTGGCCTTCCTGAAACAATGCCTGGGAATAGTCAATCTGGGCAGCACCATTGTCCGGATTTAGCAACAAGGCTCTTTCCAGTGACTCCAGAGCTTCGGCCAGCAGCCCACTGTTCAATTGGGCCGCCCCCAGCAGGGAAAAAAATTCGGAAGACTCCAGGCAACTGCCCAGCATGGGCTGCAATCGTGATAACTGCCCTTGCCAGTCGGGGCCTGAATAGTCGAGATAGGGTGATAAGTCAGGACAATTCAATTGCTGGGAATAGGATTGCTGACCAAGTGTGGCGAATAGCAAAACAAGCAGGCATTGCATGATACGACTGCATTGTTCGATCAACTTGTTCAGGGCTTCAGAAAAAATAGTGAAGAAGGCCTTGTCTGGAGAGAATGCCTGCATGGCGCTGATTATCTTGAATCACAAGGGGGCGCGCAAACATTCGCTTTGCAGCGGGCAGTGGGTCTGAGGGTTTACTCTGTGATTGCCTGCCCGACTATTCGCGACCGCCCTGCAACAGTTTGAGGCCAGGGCCAGAATTTGCAGCCGAAGAATTCACTTCCGGCGCATCGGGTTCCGCAGCAAACAAGGTGTGCGGTGTTGTCAGGCCTGCCAGGAGGTAACTGCCCTGGGATTTAAGCCCTTTCTCACTAAGCTGCCTGGCGCAGCAGGGGCCCAATAATACTGCCTGGGCCAGTTCCGCCGTCATCTCCTGAATGCGCAGTGCAATAGTGACTGTATCTCCCAGTAACGTATGGCTACGGCGGTGTGCCGGACCAAGAGATCCAACCAGCACCGGACCCTGTTCGATGCCAATGCCTACAGCCAGGGGTTCCAGGCCTTGAGGTGCGTGTTCAGACAGGGCATCGCGGCGAATCTCAGCTTGCAAATCCTGTGCTGCATTCAATGCCGCACTTGCCGCCGCGCTGTCTGCACCTTGCCAGACTGCCAATAATCCATCACCGGTGAATTCATTCACGCGGCCACCATGTTTTTCTATTATCTGGGTCGCCCGGGTGAAAAAGAAATGCAGTACCGCTGCTGATTCTTCAGGCGGGCGATTTTCGCCGAATGCTGAAAAATTACGCAGATCTGCGCTCAGAATTGTTGCCTGAATGCGCCGGGCATTGATATTGGAACTCGGCAAGGCATAGGCGATCTCCCGGGCCAATTCTCCAGGTAAATAACTACTGAGATTCCCAAATACCCGTGCTCGCTCCAGTCGCACTGTGGCCAATTCCAAAAGCAGCAAGCCCGCGGCAGTAAGTACGCTGAAGAGCGCCGGTGCTAACCAACCAAGCCAGATTTTGGCAGTAGAAAGCAGGGTAATATGCAGGATCAGGGCTGCCGTGGGCAAAACAACAGCGGCCAGCGGTAAGCCAATCTCTGTCCATCTTCCTTCCCTGCTGGCCAGAAGCAGCAACAAGGCACCGGCAACACCCGCCAACAACAACTGAATGAAACCGGCTGCTATCGGTGTATAGGGAATACTCACATCGAGCAAACTGCCCAGCATACGGGCCAGCAGTTCCACTCCGGGTGTGGCGCCGTTGAAAGGTGTGGGTACAACATCTCCCATCCCGAACGCGGTGGCGCCGACCAGTACCCAGGTATTTTCAAACATCTGCGGCTCATAATTGCCACGCAATAAATCCACTGCCGACACTGCACGATAGCTGGCCGGGTCCCGTTCGTATGAAATGCGCAGACTGCCATCTTCAGACAGGGGCAATTTGAGACCCGGATAGGCACTCAGGCTGAGCGTCAATGCCGAATCAAACGGGCCTTGAGCAGGGCTGAGTTCTACCTGCCATCGATCGGTATCGATTGCCTGTAATAATGCTGATATTGCAAGTGCCGGATAGGCCTGGTTATCAATACAAACGATCGCCGGTGAATGACGTATGGCACCATCCTGATCGATCACTGGAGTGATATGCCCCTTGGCCACTCCGGAAAACACTGTAGCTGGAGCAATATAGTCACTGCTGCTGGGCATTCCGGAATCACAGTTAATACCCGTGACAGGATGGGAGACCTGGCCTGCCTGAATCGACTGAGAGGATCCCAACACGGGATACTGGGCCAACACGACGGCGTTGGCATCCTGCAAGGCAGATAGTAACTGATCATCACCGGGGCGGGATTCGCTGTAAACGATGTCATGAAGTTGTAGCTGTGCACCAGCTTCGTCGATCGCCCGGGTAAGTTCCGCCATTATTCCCCGGGACCAGGGCCAGGGGCCGATAGCGTCAAGGCTCGCCTCATCAATGCTGACGATGGTGATGCGCTGCTCGACAGCAGTTTCCGGCGACAGGGTCCAGCCGAGATCGCCCAGCCTTTCTTCCAGAGTATGAAACGCCGTTTTAAAAAATTGCAGCAATAACAAGCTCAACAATCCACCAGCCAACAACACGGCAATACGCCGGGTCTGCTGGGTCCAGGAAAAGGGATTGAGAAATTGTTTGGCTGTCTTGCTCATTGTCACTTGCTCAGGGGCTTCCCCATAGTGTCAATCCCTGGATGCCACCTTCCTGCAATTGCTTTTCGAAGAAGTAACCGGCTTCACTGCCATCCAGGGTTACTGCACCGGCAATACGCTGGTCGTCGCTGCGACTGTTGAAAAAGCCGCCTTCGAGGACCTCCCCTGCCGCAGTAAAATTTACGACTCCGGTTAGCTCGGCATTTAGATCAAGTGAAGTAGTGAAGCGATTATTGTCAAAATCGATATCGAGATTACCGTTATTGACCTGCATGGCAAAAACACCGCTATCAGATTCATAGAACGCCTGCGCACTATCCAGCCCAAAGCTCACTATACCGAGCCCGTCATCCACGGGCCGGCTTTCAAGATCAGGGCGTAACAGCGTGTATTCTCCATTCCAGACTCCCACTTCCCGCCCCGGGCGTACATCCTGATAAGGCAAGGTGATTCTTTCATTGACGCCCTGCCCATCACCCCAGCGACCCCAGACCAACTGATGCTCAGTCAGCTCCGTAGCCACCAGCGGCGCATCGGGAGTGAAATCAGGAAGATCAACAGGTAGATCGACACCAGGCTCAGTAGGGGCATCTATGTTTTGCGCCACCACTGATACTCGAGAACCGGTTATCCCTTCCAGATAGACTTCATTGCTGGTGGAGTTGTCATCACCATCGTCGCCGGTGCTGCTGTCCAGCACTACCTGGACATCTCCCCGCAGGCTGTCCGGATCTCGCTCGTGTGGGGCGGGAAGCAGGCGTGGTGTGTTACTATTACTGTTAAATTCCACCAATTGCATGCTGCTGTCTGACACCTCCACAGCATTAACCAGACAGGGTCCAAAAGCATCAAATGCACAATCCACTGAATAAGGCGCCATGACAATGGATCCCTCATTGACCAATGCCCGGACTGTGGTTTCCGTAGCGCTAACAACAAAGTCTGTGCCGCGCACACCAATAGCGGCTACCGGCGTGTTCAAGCGAAACCGGTCTCGAGCGGAATGAGCGGCATCGCCGGAAATGGCGCGCGTAACACCTTCTTGTAGATTGAATTTGACAGAGGATTGTTCAGGATTACTGGCGTTATAGTCATAACGCAGTATTTCCAGACGGCTGTCGGGGCGAACACTGACCAGCGCCTGATCCACGAAACGAATATGAACATGGCCATTGACGGCGGTCACGATACGATGGTTGACGCTCACCTTGTCTCCCACTTCCAGGACATGCCGCCGTCCTTCTGCGTCCTCCAGAAAGGCTTTGCCCAGCAGCAGTATGATCTCACCGGCTTGCGGAGGAATCTGATCGTCAGCAGTGGCAATATTGCCCGTGAATAAAGCGGCACAGAGCAGCAGCACGGTAAATCTTTTGCGCAATGAGTCGAAAAAGTAGATTGTCATGATGGTCACCGGTGTCGAGAACGTAGCGCCGTCTTACTATAAACGATAAAGATATATTGGTTTGATTCAGATCAGCGTGACTGTAATCACATGAAGGCCCGATTAAGGATTTTATTATTCCTATTCAAATACTTATACTGGCTTTGAGACTCAGGTGAGAGGCTCTGATTCAAGCTTGGGATGGCCAGCCCAGTGGCCCTGACAGCCCCTTCCACAGCCCATCCCCAACCGGATAATGCAGACAGAACTGGCGAGCGATAAGCAAATCAATGAATATTACTCCCGCCATGCTGCAAACCTTCCCGGTACTGAAGACCTTGCCGGAGCAGATCTTGTTGCAACTCTGCCAGCAGAGCAGCGCCAAAAAATACAGCCGACGGGGCATTGTCTTGAATGCCGGAGAACAGGAAGAGTTCGTCTGCTTTCTGTTCGAGGGGCGCCTTCAGGGAGTTGACTTTACCATAGATGGTCGCGAAGTTGGGCTTTACTTCGTCGAACCTGGTGACTTTTGCGGCGAACTTGCTCTATTTGACGATTCACCACAACCTGAGTACGTGATCGCCCTGACCTCGGTATTGGTGGTTGCCATACCCCGGAAAGCCCTGCGTGAGGTGATATTTTCGACGCCCCAGGCGATGCAACTCATTGCCGCCCGCGTGGCAAGCCGGGTCAGGGAACTTGGCAAACAACGCGCATTGCTGGGCCTGCCCAATATTGCCCAGCGGGTGTGCTGCCAGCTTTGGCTGTTGGTGGCCGATAAGATAAAAGATGGAGAGAATTGCTCTGAAATCCATAATCCACCAACCCATATGGAAATCGCCATTATGTTGAATCTTAGCCGCGAGACCGTTACCCGGGTATTCCAGTCACTGCAACAACGCCAGATTGTGCAAAGAGATGGACCCGCCCGTTTACTGGTTCATGATTTGGCGGCCTTGAAGCAGCTTGCGGATGGCAGTGAGGACCTCCAGTGAAGCCGAATCCGGATGCAGTGTCCACAAAAAGAAGGCAGGAAAAGTAACTGATTTCATTGGTTGAAAAGCGTAAAGTCGCCCTCACCTTTGGAAACTTCCACAAATATGCAACAAGCAGAACCCTCTGACAGGGCCATCAGTAATCAGACTCCTCGACAGCAATGAAAAACAAAGAACAGAAATTCCCTGAACTGGCCGCCGTGCTTCGCGATGTGCGGAACTATTTCCTCTACGCAGGCCTGTTCAGTGCCGCCATTAATCTGCTAACTCTGGTGCCGATTATTTATATGCTGCAAGTCTATGACCGGGTTCTGGCAAGCAGTAGCTACTCGACACTCGCCATGCTCACCCTGCTGATGGTTTCCCTGTTATTGGCATTAGGCGGCTTCGAGTGGGTACGGTCCATGATTATGGTCAGTGCCAGTAATCGTATGGAGAAAAATCTTCGCAACCGGGTGTCCAAGGCTACTTTCAAACGATCGCTGCTGACCGGAGGCATGGTGAGCAACTCGCAGCCGCTTAGTGATCTCTCCCAGCTACGTCAGTTTCTAACAAGTAATGGTGTCTTCGCATTTTTCGACGCTCCCTGGGTTCCCATTTATATTGCTGTGATGTTCATGTTCCATCCCTGGTTCGGTGTGGCTGCGATTATTGCAGCAATAGTCATGCTGGCCCTGACGTTTACTACTGAAATGATTACCCACGACAAGCTGACCGAGGCCAACTCGCTTTCAGCTTCTGTGAGCAATCAAATTGATGGCAGTTTGCGCAATTCGGAAGTGATCGCTGCCATGGGCATGACAATCGATATTCAAAATCGTCAGAATCAGAAGGCTGACGAAATGCTACGGCTACAGTCCGATGCCAGTCAGCAGGTAGCCGCCCTGACAAGTGTTTCCAAGACCTTCCGCATGACCATGCAATCATTAATGCTCGGCCTTGGTGCTTTATTGGCGCTGCAACAGGAAATTTCTCCCGGCATGATGATAGCCGGTTCATTACTGTTGGGACGGGCCCTGGCCCCGATCGATCTGCTGGTAGGCTCCTGGCGCGGATTTACAGAAGCCAGAGCCAAATACAATCGCCTGGGTGAGTTACTGGAGCGCATCCCGGCTGAGCAGGAAACCATGAGTCTGCCAGCACCTGAAGGAAATCTCAGTGTCGCACAATTGGTAGTCACGCCTCCTGGCGCCAGGGTTGCGGTTGTTCGTGGTGTCAATTTCAAGCTGAATGCGGGGGAAGCTTTGGGAATCGTGGGCCCCAGTGCTTCAGGCAAGTCCACCCTGGCACGGGCGATACTCGGCATCTGGCCTGCGCAGGCCGGCAAGGTACGTCTGGACGGTGCGGATATCTGGAATTGGGATCGAACAGAACTTGGCCCCTATATTGGGTATTTACCCCAGGACATTGAATTATTCAGTGGTTCGATTTCGGAAAATATCTGCCGTTTCGGTGATATCGATGCTGAGAAAATCGTTGAAGCTGCGAAGTTGGCGGGTGTGCATGAGCTGATTCTGCAGCTTCCTGAAGGTTATGACACCGTTATCGGTGGCAGTGGTGGCGTGCTCTCCGGAGGCCAACGCCAGCGGATCGGGCTTGCCAGGGCCGTTTACAACAATCCCAAACTGCTATTACTCGATGAGCCGAACTCCAACCTCGATGACCAGGGTGAGCGAGAACTGGTTGAGGCAATCAAACGAATTAAACAAAAAGGCTGCACAGTAATTGTGATTAGCCATCGCACCATGGTCCTGCACAGTATGGATAAACTTCTGGTTATGAAAGAAGGAATCCCAGTGCAGTTTGGCGCCAAAGACGAAGTTCTGGCCAATCTCATGAGCCCACAAATTCAAAACAAAGCAGCCTCTGCCTAAGTTACTCCCCATGACCCAGACCCTAATAGCAGCTACAAACCAGGAAGAATCCATCGATGGCATCACCACCAGTATGGACCGGCCGCGCCGGATTGGACTCGGCATTTTCCTGCTGATTTTTGGTGTCTTCGGCGTTTGGTCCGCGACCGCCCCAATCGACAGTGCCGCCGTTGCTCCAGGTATTCTGACTGTGGAGTCATACAGCAAGGTCGTTCAGCATCTCGAGGGCGGGATAATCAGCGAAATACTGGTACGCAATGGAGACAGTGTAGAGGAGGGGCAACCGCTTTTGCGTCTTGATTCAACCCAGTCCCTTGCTGAGTTAGAGATGGCAAATGCCCAGTTTATTGCCCTGAAGGCCAGGGAAGCACGCCTTAAGGCTGAACGTGAATCTCGGGACAACATCGAATTTCCTGATATCCTCAATAGAAATCAGGCAAATGTCGCTGCGGAAATCACCGCACAAACTGAAATCTTTGAAGCACGCAAAGCCGCTCATGAAGGCAGTGTCGAGGTTTTGGAGCAACGTATTGGGCAGCTGGAGTCTACCATTGAAGGGCTGCAGGCGCTTCGTGAAAGCAAACAGGTCTTGGCAAACTCCTATGCCGAAGAAGTTGCCGATGTTGAAGCATTACTTGCCCAGGGCTTTTCCGAGCGTACCCGATTACGGGAATTGCAGCGTAACAGGGCTCGGCTGGAAGGCGAAGTCGCAGACCTGCGCGCAAACATTGCATCCACAGAGGTGCGCATCGGCGAAACGCGAATGCAGATTTTGCAGGAAGGCCGTGAGTTTCAAAATGAAATTGTTAGTGAACTGAGCGAAGTTCAAACTACACTGGTTGACCTTTCTGAGCGAATCCGTGCTCTTCAAGACGTTGTAACTCGAACCACCATAACGGCCCCGTCAGACGGAATAGTCAATGGAATGCAATTTCACACTATCGGTGGAGTTATCGCACCGGGCACCAAGATTGTTGATATCGTGCCTCAGGGTGAGGACTTGATTGTCGAAGCCCAGGTAGCAACTACTGATATCGATCGAGTCGCTTTGGATCAGGAAGCCAAGATTCGATTTCCTACTTTTTCGCGCAGTGTCTCCGACGTTACCGGTATTGTGGTTAATCTGTCTGCAGACCGTTTTGTAGATGAGGCGACCAATGTACCTTACTACCTCGCTCGTATAAAAGTGACGCCTGAAGGGATGGATAATCTCGGTGACCTTGTATTACTACCAGGTATGCCAGCAGAAACTTTTATCAATACAGGATCGAGAACTCTTCTCCAGTATCTGTTCAAACCATTTTCAGATGCCATGGCACGAAGCTTTACCGAAGATTAATATGTTTAGTTTCCATCGTCTCTGTGCAGTTTTAACAGCCTTTCTGCTTTGTTGTGGCCATGCTGCGTTGCTGCAAGCCTCAGAATCCCATCTCGTTGAGGGCCAAACTCTCAATGACTTTCTGGATGCGGCACTCCTGAACAACCCTCAACTTCAAATTGCTGAAGAGCAATTGAACATTTCTTCTGCGCGAAAGAGAGCAGCAACTGGCCAATTACTGCCTCAAATTAACGCAAACGCAAACCTTACCGACAATACACGGAATTTTTCCGGCCTGGAACAAAGTTTCGATGGTGAGCGCTACTCACTTCAGCTGACACAGACTCTCTTTAATTGGCAAGCATTTGCATCACGCAGAAGAGCCAATGCGGCAGTCAATCAAGCCGAGGCTGAGTATTTTTATGAACTAGCCATATTGATGACCGACGTTGCGGAAAGATATTTTAATGTACTGCAGGCTCAGGATGCATTGGACTCTATCGCCTCCGAGCAGGAAGCGGTGCAGAATCAACTCGAACAGGTTAGAAGTCTGTATGATCGGCAACTGGCTCAAGTGACTGATCTCTATCAGGCGCAAGCCAGCACCGCGTCTGTACAAGCAGACCAGTTGCGATTGGAGGCTGAGTTAGCCTTGGCTAAAGATGCTCTCAGATCAGTAGCCGGCATTGAGGTCGGAGAATTATTTCGACTGCAAGAAAATGTTGAAGTCCCCCCATTACAAAACAGTATCCAACACTGGGTGCAATTAGCCAGAGAGAATAACCCACTGATTGAGTCGAGGCGACATGCGGTAGAAGTTGCTGAGGAGAATATATCTGAGAAACAGGGAGCATACATGCCCAGAGTTTCATTTATCGCTCAGCGTCAGGACTCGAATGTTGGTTTTGATAACGCTCCTCAAACCAGAACTGATAATACATACTTCGGTGTCGATGTTTCTATTCCGCTTTATGCCGGGGGCAGTAACAAGGCTGCGGTCAGTGAAGCGCGGAGCCAACAGAATATTGCCGAGAATGAACTTCGCCAGGTGCAGTTGCAAACCAGTGAAAGAGTGAGGGGTGCCTACCTTCAATCCCAGGCCAGTGAATCCCTTGTGGAGGCCGCAGAAATTCTGGTCCAGTCAACGGCTGTCAGTGCTGAAGCCATGCAACGAGGATTCTCTCTTGGCACTGTAACCAGCGTCGACGTGCTCAATTCACTTCGTGACCAATATCGCGCTGAGCGGGATTTACAGCGAGCCCGATACGAACAGATCAAGTATCTGTTACTGCTCAAACGGGAAGCCGGTACTCTTTCTGCTGAAGACCTTTTGGAAGTCAGTAGTTGGTTGCAGGAAGCGCAGGACCGGTAACTCTGGATGGCAGTGCTTTTACGCATAAGCTGCGATTATGATCCAATTGAAGACCGGATTAAATTTTCTGCTGAATCTGAAGACGGGATCACGCGGATACTATGGGCTAATCATCGCTTGCTTGGCCGCCTCCTTCCCCACTTAATCCAATGGCTCGAACAACAGTCTGCTACTGTTGCTACTAACGTCAGAGGCGCAATGCCTGACCATTCTGGCGAATCAACCGCCCAACTGAAAATGGCACAGGAAACCGCTGCCGCCAGGATCAGGCCGCAAGAACCTGTGCCTGCCAGTAACATGCAACCCGGTCTTTTGATCAAGGAAGTTGATATCAAATTCAGTGATCAGGGCGCTATTCTCATTTTTAAACATGATGGGGGCTCGGATTCTTTGCCCATGCGGCATGAGCAGCTTCGGCAATGGTTACTGATCATGTTCAGATTATGGCCGCAATCGGAATGGCCCGGTGAATTCTGGCCTGACTGGATAGCCGGTCTCGGTGATCAGCCAGGGTCTGAGGATAAAATCGGCTGGCATTGAGCGATTCGGCAGCCTGAATATCGATCCCGAAATTCAGCTAGAGATACAACTCCACAATCGCCCGCAACACATCCTGCAAACTCGCCGCCAGTTCTTCTTCACTAAAGCGGTAAAAACCCTCAGCGTACTCCACCTCCGGCGGCAGGGAGAAGGTTCTGCCCTTATTCAGAGCCAGCACCAGTTCCGGGTAGTTGTTCTCGGTGTTCTGGCTGGCATAGATGTCCATCACCTTTTCCTTGGCGGCTTTCTGGGCGGTCATGTCGATAAAATAATTAACCGGATTCTGCACGCCGATCTCATAGCCGAAGGCTGCCGGGGCGATGCCGCGCTGGCGTAGCTGTTGCAGCGCTGCCCACACCACATAGGCCGTGGCCCGGTGATCCGGATGCAGCTCCATGGGGGCCGGGAAGAACACGCTGGCGGGGGCCGTGGCCTCGATCTGTGCGGCGGTCCTGTCGATCAGGCGCTGGCTGACTTCCACGCCGCGATCCGGTTCTGCCCAGCAATGCAGTTGATTGATACCCAGCAGCTCGGCAGCCTGTTCCACCTCGCTCTTGCGCACCGCCACCAGGTCATCACGGCTGCCGCCCAGGGCACCGTCGGTGACCACCACCAGATGGGTGTCAATGCCCTCGTCCCGGGCCCGCACCATGGCGCCGCCCATGCCAAAGGTTTCATCATCGGCGTGGGGGGCAAACACCAGCCAGGGGCCGGCTGGCAGGGGTGACACACCAAAGGGAATCAGTTTGTGTTCAGGATTGAGATTCATGCTGCTGGCAATTATTCAGGGCTTTGGGAATTGTCGAAGTATATAGGCTGGGGCAGGGGGATTTTAGTTTTTTTGCCCGATTCATGATTAAATGCGCGCCTTGCATGGCAATTCCTCGTCATGTGGTCAGCAACAGCAAAGCTCAGCAGCGGATCGCGACACAGGCATGTTTACTACACTGCTCAGGCAATGGGTCACTACCCCCTTCGCCAACCAGAGATTGTTCCTGAATTTCACCAGGCAGGATTTCTTCGCGCAGTTCACCGGCTCCATCGGCGGCTTCCTGTGGCTGTTTATCACACCCCTGGCCCACATCCTCATTTATTCCTTTGTGTTTGCCTATATCTTCCAGGTGCGGGCGCCGGAAGAGTTCGGTGAGACCCGTTTTGTCATTTTCATGATGATGGGCTATCTGCCCTGGTTTGCCTTTGCCGAGGCCATCAGCAAATCCCCCAGCATGCTTCTGGACAAGGCCCCCTTGATCACCAAAGTCATGTTCCCGGTGCAGATTATTCCGGTAGCCGGTACCGTGGTGCCCTATCTGACCCATGTGATCGGCTTTTTGCTACTGCTTGTTTACCTCGCTTTGCAGGGCTATTTCAATGTCCTGTGGTTCTGGCTGCCGCTGATCTTTCTGTTGCAGTTTCTGTTTACCATGGGCCTGGTGGCGATTCTGTCGGCGCTCTGTGTGTTCCTGCGGGACCTGCAGCAACTGGTGGCCTTGATGGTGACTATCTGGTTCTTCCTGACCCCTATTATCTATCCCATCAGTATGGTGCAGAGTCCTTCTGTGCAGGATCTATTTTTGCTCAATCCCATGCACAACTTCGTCAATCTTTATCGGGAGATCGTATTAGCGGGCCAGCTTCCCGGGATTCACTTGCTGATTATTGTACCGGTGGCGCTGCTGACCTATTTGCTGGGAGGCTGGTTGTTTATGCGCATACGCCTCGCTTTTGGGGATGTGCTCTGAGGGGCCTGCTATTACTATGAGTAGTGATCATCGCGTCATCGTCAACAACCTCTGCAAGGACTTCAAGATCTATGAACGTCCCCAGGACCGGCTGCGGGAGATCATTCTGCGCCGGCCCTGCCACCGTGTCTATCATGTGCTGGATGACATCTCCTTCGCGGTGCCGGAAGGCAAGAGCCTGGGCATTATCGGTGACAATGGCGCCGGCAAGTCCACCCTGTTGAAGCTGCTGGTGGGCACCTTGCAACCCAGTGCCGGCGATATCGAGATCAATGGCCAGGTGGCGGCGCTGCTGGAGTTGGGTGCCGGCTTTCATCCGGAGTTCACCGGCCGCAAGAACATCTATCTCAATGCCTCCCTGCTGGGGGTGCCCGATGAAAATATCCACGAGCTGGAAAATGACATCATTGCCTTTTCCGAGCTGGACTATTTCATCGACCGGCCGGTAAAAACCTATTCCTCCGGCATGTATGTGCGCCTGGCCTTTTCCATTGCTACCATGGTGCGCCCGGATATTCTGGTGATCGACGAGGCCCTGTCGGTGGGCGATATGGCCTTCCAGAAAAAATGTGTGCAGCGCATGAATGAGTTTCGCCAGCAGCGCAAGACCATGGTGTTCTGCAGTCACTCCATGTTCCATGTGCAGGAGCTTTGCGACATGGCGCTGTGGATCGACCAGGGCAAGATCCGTGAGTTGGGCGACAGCGAGCAAGTGGTGGGGCACTACGAGCATTTCTGCAATAGCAAAAAGGTCTATCACAACATCCAGGAAGACATTCCGGACAAGGCCTTTAATGACGAAGAAGACTCGGAGAAGGCCGAGACGGCGGCTGAACAGGCCGATCCCGGTGACCATACCAAAGATTGCCGCATCCTGTCCCTGGCGGTGAAGTCTGTCGATGGCGAAGTACTGGATAGCCTGGCGCCCCTGTCCGATATTCGTCTGGAGATGGAAGTGGAAGTGCTACGGGACAATGTCCAGGGGCATTTCGGCTTTGCCTTTATGAAGTCGGCCGAGGAGCCAGTGGCTTCTTTTCTCACCACGCAACGCCCCGAAGTGGAGAAAGGGCCATTTAATAAAGGCGACAAGGTGAAAGTGCAGCTTGTAATCAGGAAGCTGGCCATGCGGGTGGGAGATTTCTATATCATCGGTGGCCTGGCCGATGCCAGCGGCCTGCTCTGGTATGAAACCAAATACAGCAAGCTGATGCATGTTGCTCCCAATAAAGGGGTCGGACCTCTTATTATGGAGTCGGACTGGTCAATCGACTACGACTGAACTTCTTCCTGCTGCCTCAACCTGGCACAGCATCAACCAGATTCTCTCAATTCCTCAGTACTTGCGCCTATGTCAGATATGACATATTCTGTTAGCCATGAGCCCAAAGGACAAGCCGCTGGTTTGGCTCCATGGAGAGGTTAAAACACCGCCTCTGTCAGCGCAGGCCCGGCTGGAAGCCGGATATCTGCTGCGGGTCCTGCAGAGCGGGGTATCACTTTCCATGCCGCATTCCAGGCCTATGCCTGGCATTGGCAGGAACTGCCATGAGTTGCGGATAAATGATGAATCCAAAACCTGGAGAATCTTCTACCGGATTGACCCCGACGCAATAATCATAGCGGAAGTTGTTAGCAAAAAGACCGGCAAGACTCCTGCTAAAGTGATAGATAATTGTAAATCGGGATTCAGGCAGTATGACAATGAAAGCAGCTAAGCGTACTAAACTTGAAAGCAAGGGTTGGAAACTTGGTTCTACGGCAGACTTTCTGGAGCTCACGCCAGAGGAAACTGCCTATATCGAATTGAAATTTGCATTGAGCAAATCCTTGAAAGAGCGCCGCACCAGGGAAAAGCTTAGTCAGAATGACCTGGCGAAAATGGTGAAAACCAGCCAGTCCCGCGTTGCAAAAATGGAATCAGGAGACCCTTCAGTTTCGGTCGATTTACTTGTTAAGTCTCTGATCGCTCTTGGCGCATCCCCGAAAGATCTGGCCAAAGCTATTGCCTAGGCAGAAAGTTACGAGCCAGGCACATCAATCGGTCGATCTTGCTCCAGCAAACGGGCCGGGCTGGTATCCGGAAGCCGGCCATAGGGGTCAACCTTCAATACCCGGGGCAGGTTTCTGAAGCCCGTTACCTCGACGATCTCCTGCCAGGCCTGGCGCACCGGGTCCGGATTGATGAACTCCCCGTCCTCAAAAATAATCCGACTGCTGTCTTGCAGGCCTTCCGGGCGCGGATACACAAAAATTGAAAAATAGGACGTAGTGGTGGAGTAACCCACCAGTTGTTGCATGAGTTGCAGATTTTCGAAGGGAATCAGCTCGGCGATTTCCAGTTGGGAGTCGATGTCTTCCACTTCCCGGTAGGCAATGATGTCTTCGATAATGGCGTCGCTCATGCCCGGAATCAGTTGCATGGCATCCCGGGTGGCCAGGTTCAGATTGATAGCCGAATGGTTGCCATAGACGGTAAAGGCGGCATCCACATTCACCCCGTCCAGCAAATCCGCAAAGCCACGGATATGCAGGATCTCCTCCACGGTATCCAGTTCGCGGTAATTGCGGGGCACAAAACCGGGATCCAGGGATTCATAATATTCACGCTCGGCACCGCTGGCGAAGGCGGGCTGATCATTGAGGTCTGTCCAGTCCACCCAGGTCCAGACCAGTTCTTCCACTTCGTCGGGGTCTGCCTCTTCCGGCCCCCCCAGCCAGTGTTCGATATAGCGCTGCAGAATATTGCGGTTAATGCCATTGAGGTTGATCTTGCCGCCATGGTCAAAGATCCGCACCATGTACTCCTGCGACTGCGGGTAATACAGTTCCAGGGCCTGGCCATTGAAGCGATAACGCGGTTCCCGGTAGCGGTCCTGCTCTTCATCCCGTTCTTCGGTCACCGGCCTGGGCATCAACTCCAGCATCAGTTCTGCCTCGGCCTTGCTGAGGGTGCCCATCAATCCGGCCCATTCAGCACTGGCATCGTAGTTGTGGACTACGGTGGTGGCCGACAGGCGTACCTTGCCGGCCATGGCTGTCACCAGCACCGTCAGCAGCACCGCCGTCCACAGCACGATAATGATGACGGCGCCGCGTTGTCTGTCTGTCGCTATGCTGTTCAGCTCTTTCATCGCAGGTTCTGCAATCCGGTCTGGTTGGGTCTGATGGCACGGTGTTCGGTATTGCGGATGCGGGCCAGCACTTCCAATGGCTGCTGATCGTCTTGCAGAGGTTCGAAAAACACATGCACCGCCCGGGGTAACTGCAAGAGCTCTTCACCGAGCCATTCGTCGGTCCAGACCAGATTGTCATTCAGCTCTTCATAGAGATAGCTGAATTGGGCGTGATAGCCCGGCAACAGCAAACGCGGTTCTGCCTCCTGCAGGCGTTCATAGGGATTGTCGGTGAAGGCTGGCGCCAGGCTCACATAGACTCCCTCATTGTCCACATTGAACAGCTCCCAGGCGGTGAGGCCCGGATTGCGCTGTGGGGAGACGGTGCTGACAAAGGTCAGGTAATCATCCTCGCCGCCGAAATAGATCTGCCGGGAAAGCGTCTCTTCATTGGTAAAGCTGTGGGGAAAGGCGCCGTGCAGGGCACGGTCCAGCTGCAGCACCGTCATCGCCCGGTCCAGATCCTCATCCAGCACACTGGCATTGCGATTCCAGTCGTCGGCAACGACATACATGCCGGTGCTGAGCAAGCCCAGCAGCAGTGCTGTCAGACTCAGGGCCAGGATGATTTCTATGAGCGTGAAACCCCCCTGAAATTTTTGCGCCCGAACAAACATCGGCCTACCTCACCGTGTCCAGATCGACCCAGCGATAACCGACAAAACTTTCGTCGCGGTCGTCGTGAACAATCCGGAATTGTTGAATGGCATTGGTGGTGGCCTGGGTCTTGCGTTCCGGGACATCCAGCAGGTCCATGGCCTGGATGCGGTAGCTGTCATCCCTGAGAATTTCTTCTACCTCATCGTATTCGTTTTCCAGCAGGGCAAAATTACTGGCGGCACGGATTTGTGTGGCCCGCAGCAGATTGTCTTCGGAGCGCCAGGTGAGTTGCTTGCTGCCCGCCACCAGGGAAAACAGTCCGCCCAGCACAAAGCCGGTAATGGCCAGGGCGACGATCACTTCCAGCAGGGTAAAGCCCCCGGCGTTTTTTGCGGCAGCTTTATCAAGCATCGTCGTCACCGCTGCTGATACGGCCGGTAAAGGGGTCGATATCAATCACCGCCTGTTGCTGATCCAGTTCGAACTGCAGGCTGCCACCACTGCTGCCGCCTTCCGGATAAAAAGTCACTTGCAGGCTGTCATCGATCTCCCGCTCCTGATCCGTGCTGTCGATGAAGCGGAGCTGGATACGGTCACTGCGCCATTCACTGTCGCTGGCCGAGACGGCATCCGGGTTGTCACTTTGCTGGTCAGCAATAATGAAATGTACCGAGCGGGGCTGGCCTTGCACCACGGCCATACGCCGGGCATGGTTCAGCAGGGAATTGGCCTGGCGAACCTGAACGGCAAAACTGCGGGAGTCCAGATTGCCCACATTAGGCACCACCAGAATACTGGCCATGCCGATGATGGTGAGCACCAGCAGCAATTCCAGCAGGGTAAACCCCCGCCGGCTCTGTGCCAGGTGGCGGCTGTTACAGACCGATATCGGCATCATCTCCGCTGCCGCCCTGTTGGCCATCGGGGCCATAGGAAATCAGGGTGAACTCCCGGCCACTGGCTTCATAGACATAGTCGTTACCCCAGGGGTCCACCGGCACATCCCGACGCAGATAGGGGCCATTCCAGGATGCCCGGCCGGATTCATTGTCCACCAGTCCGGCCAGGGAATCCGGGTATTCCCCCACATCGATAAAATGGGCATCCAGGGCCGTTTCCAGGGCTGAAATCTGGGCCATGGCGGCATCACGCTGAGCGCCCGCCTGCTGGCGAAACAGATTGGGGGCAACCATCACCGCCAGCATGGCGACGATGGCCATCACCACCAGAATCTCAATCAGGGTGAAGCCCTGTTGCCCTGCTGTGTGAACCTGGTTTCTTGCTGTCATTGTCTTCATGGTTTTCCTCAAATTTCTGCCAGCTGGCATCGGCTTGCCAGCACTTGATTGCTACATTACTGAATATTGTGCTCTTCAAACAACTGGGCCGCCATTTCAAAGCGATCGAGAATTTCCGGATACTGCACGGTGGTTTCTTCATTGAGATTGATGATTTCCGGGCGCAGTACAATAAACAGCTCGCGGCGTTCTTCGTTGATCTGCTGATAGGAGAACAGACCGCCCACCACCGGCACCCGGTTCAGACCAGGCACGCCGGTATTGAGGCGCTCCTCATCGGTCTGGATCAAGCCGCCAAGCACCACGTTTTCGCCATTGCGCACCACCACCGTGGTGCTGATCTCCTGATTGTTGAAAACCGGGTTGTCCCCAACGCCGGCGGCGCTGGAATCTACCGAGGACAGGATCTGGCGAATTACCAGGTTCACCACCCCGTCGACATTGATCTGGGGCGTGATATAGAGCTCGATACCGGTATCCCGATACTGGATATTCACCGTTTCATTACCCCCGGTGGTAATAGTCGAACCGGCATTGACCGGCACTTCCGAGCCGATCTGGATTTCACCTTCCTGGTTATTACTCACCGTCAGCGAGGGGCGGGCCAGCAGTCGTACCTGGTTATTGGAGGCGATCGCCTGCAGGGTGGCCTCCACTCTGGCGGCGCCGTCCAGAAACCCCTTGGTAAACATCAGGCCGCTGAGATTGGGGGTGAACTCAGTGCTTGTGTTGGTGGAGATAGGGCTGGCGTCGGCATCGGCGGCAATGCGGCTCCAGTCCACCCCGAAGCGGGTATCATCGTTGAGGGTGATCTGGGCAATCACCGCATTCACCATCACCTGCAAAGGCACCACATCCAGTTGATTGATGGTGGTGAGCAACTGGCGGTAGTCCCGGGCGGTTGAGCGAATCAACAGACTGTTGGTGGCCTCATCAGCCACAATGCGCACCGACAGGTCGGCCGAGACGGCGGCATTGCCGGCCTGATTGGCGGGGCTGGCGGCGGTGCTGTCGGGAGCGGCCGGTGCTGTCGCTGTCTGTGTATCTTCGAAAACATTGGCACCGAGAGTGCGTGTGGCTGGCTCGTCCTCATTCTGAATCACCACCTCACTGTCGTCATCCCGCTCGAAAATCGTCGACAGGGTATCCGCCAGTTCGGTGGCCACCAGGTTTTTCACCCGATACATGAAAAGTTGCTCCACCTGCTCCTGGCTGTCGGAATCGAGAATACGTACCCAGCGACCCACTTCATCGAAGCCCCGGGCCGCCGGCGCGGTGACCAGCAGGGCATTGATACGCTCGATGGCCTGCACCTGGTAGGAGGGGTTTTCGCCCTCGATCAGAAACAGGATATCACTGAGCTCAGTGGCCACTTCGGCGGCGCTGGCATTGTTCAGTTGATACAGGTGAATGCCCTGGTTCTCGAAGGGATCGGCATCGATCAGGCTCAAAAGCTGATTGATGCGCTGCAGTTGATACTCACTGCCGGAGATTATCAGCAGATTGCGATTGCCCAACTGGCTGACCTGGCCATCGGGCGCCAGTAGCGGCTCCAGTGCCTGGATGACAGCATCGGTGGAGACATAGGTCAGCGGCGTTACCTGCATGATTTCAGCGGCCACGGTATCCGCAAGGCCATCGGGGGTAGTGATCTCCGCCGGCAGGCTGCCCTGGATCTGGCGTGCATTGTAGACATCGCCCACCTGCTCGATCAGCACCCCGGCATCCCGGGTCAATAGCCGAATAAGGGGCCAGATGTCATCTCTTTGCAGGGGCCGGTCGGCCGAGGTGCGAATACTGATCTGGCGATTGATGGAAGGATCGATGACCATGCTGATATCCAGGGCATCCGCCAGCTCTTCAAGAACCAGACGCAGGTCCGCCTGCTCATAATTCAGCTCAACAATATCCTCGCCTTCAGGATTCACCGCCTCCGGTACTACCTCGCTGCGACCCTCAAACTGCAGGGACTGACCATCGCGATTGATCTCGTCAATCAGTGCCTGACGCTCGGCACTGTTGCTACTGGCCAATACCGGAATCGCCGCCTGGGCAGCCTGGCTGCCGGCATTTGCACTGCTGCTGTTGCTGGTAGCCGGGCCTTCCACGGTGGCGGGGGGCTGATTCTCCAGCACCGTGCAGGCCGGCAGCAGCGCCAGCAGGGCACTGCCCAGCAGCAGCTTGCGCCGCTTTGCTGCCGGCTTGGACTGATTGTTTGATTGCTTGATAATCACATCTGTCTCCAGGACATTAGAATTCCACCGTGTTCATGCTGAACACGGCTGAAAGCATGGTAATGGTGATGCCACCGACGGCGATGGCCAGAAAGATAATCAGTGCCGGCTGCAGCGCAGCCACCAGGGAAGACATCTGGTTACGCACGGTATTGTCGAACTGCACGGCGGTGCGCAGCAGGATATCGGAGGTGCGACCGGATTCTTCCCCCACGGTAATGAGTTGATGCAAAAGCACCGGGAAACTGTTGGTTTTCTGCAGGGACAGACCGAGGCCGGCACCGCCACGCACATCTTCTTCTACCTGCTTGAGATGACTGGTGAGCAGGGAATTGCTGATCACTTCGCGGGATACCCGCAGGGCACGGATAAGGGGGATACCTGCCCCCAATAGTGCACCCAGGGTGCGGGCGAATACGGCACACTCGCGGTACAGAATCAGATTGCCCAGCAGGGGCAGGCGCAGCAAGAAGGCGTCTTTTTGCAATTTGCTGGCAGGCTCTGTATCCAGCCGTTTCCATAGCAATACCGCGGCAACAATCAACACAATAAAGAGCCAGCCCCAAGCCTGGATGAATTCACTCACGGCCAGCAGGAAGGCGGCCGAGCGGGGAATATCGGTACCGGCGTCTTCAAACATGATGGTGAACTGGGGCACCACAAATACCAGCAGCAGCACCACCGAGACGAGGCCGGTCACCAGCAGCACCATGGGATAGATCATGGATTTGATCACGTCCTGACGGGTGCGCATGCTGGTTTCCAGAAATTCCGCCAGGTCCGGCAGCAGCTCATGGAGAATACCGCCTTCCTCGCCCGCCCTGACAATATTGATATACATCTTGGAGAACACCCGCGGGTGAGCTTCCATGGCTTCGGCCAGGCCCTTGCCCTCTTTCACTTCCCGCAGCAGGCTCAGCACCAGGGCGCGCATGGCGGCGGATTCGGTGATGCCGTCCAGCAAACGCAGGGCCTTGTCGATGGGCACTCTTGCTTCCACCAGGGTGCACAGGCCATTGGTGAAATCCAGCACATCCGCCTGGCTGATCTTGCCCTGGCGAGCGCCACTGTCACCGCCTTTGGCAGGCTGGATTTTTACCGGCGTCAGGTTGCGGCCCTGCAATACCCGCAAGGCTTCCCGCTCTGACTCGGCAGTGAGCTGGCCCTGCTGAATCTTGCCGCTGGCATCGAAGGCCTGGTATTTGAAAGTGAGGCTGCTCATAGCGAACGGGTTACCCTGACAACTTCTTCCGGGGTGGTGAGACCGCTGCGCAGTTTCTCCAGGGCATCTTCGCGCAGGGTACGCATACCTTCCTCGCGCGCCTTGGCACGAATCACATTGGAATCCGCACCGGAGGCGATGAGGTGGCGAATGGCGTCACTCATGAGCAACAACTCATAGAGACCGACACGACCCCGGTAGCCGGTCTGGCCACAGGTTTCACAACCCTTGCCGCGTTTGATCCGGGGGCAGTCACTGACGGTGATTTCCAGAACTCGTGCCTCATCTTCGTTCAGCGCCACGGTCTCACTGCAGTCGGTGCAGATGCGCCGCACCAGACGCTGGGCCTGAATGGCCAGCAGGGAGGAGCTGATCAGATAGCTCTCCACGCCCATATCCTGCAGGCGGGTCACGGCCCCGGCGGCATCATTGGTGTGCAGGGTGGAGAACACCAGATGACCGGTGAGGGCCGACTCGATGGCGATCTCGGCGGTTTCATGGTCACGGATCTCGCCCACCATCAACACATCCGGATCCTGGCGCACGATGGAGCGCAGGCCGGAGGCAAAACTGAGGCCGATACTGGCATTGGCCTGAATCTGGGTAATGCCTTCCAACTGATACTCCACCGGGTCTTCCACGGTAATGATCTTTTGTTTCTCGCTGTTGATCTTCTCCAGAGTGGCATAAAGAGTAGTGGTTTTACCGCTGCCGGTGGGACCGGTAATGAGGATCATGCCATGGGGCTGATTGATAACACCCTGGTAGCGCTGCAGGACATCGGCGGGCATACCCAGGGCCTGCAAATCCACCGCGGTATCACTGCGATCGAGAATACGCAGCACTACCGATTCACCATGTACCCCCGGCAAGGTGGACACCCGCATATCCAGTTGCTTGCTGCCAATCTGGTAGTCAATACGGCCATCCTGGGGCAGGCGTTTCTCACCGATATCCAGTTTCGCCATCAGTTTCAGGCGCGAAGCCACGGCGGTGTGGATCTTCACCGGCAGGCGCTCGATACGGGTCATGATGCCATCCACCCGGCAGCGCACATCCAGATGGTTTTCATTGGGCTCAAAATGGATGTCACTGGCATTGAGATCCATGGCCCGGGCAAAGAGGTGATTCACCAGGCGAATAATGGGCGCCTCGGAAGCCAGGTCCAGCAATTCTTCGTCATCTTCAAAACCGGAGACAAAGATTTCTTCCTCCGAGCTGTCGATGGACGGCGACAATTCCGCTCGCCAGTGCTTGATCAGCCGTCTGACTTCTTCCTCGCTGCCCAGTTCAAATCGCAGGCGCTGGCCGGTGATAAAACGAATGCGGGCCCGTTGTTCGATGTCGGGCAACTGGCTGCAGATTAACTTCTGGCTGTCACTGAAATCCTGGGCCGGCGCCATACCCTGGGGCTCCAGAAGCTGGGAGAAAACCGGCATGGTCATGACCTTGCTGTACATGTCCTGGTCTGCCATCAGGGGCTCTCCCCGGTCTCATTGTTAACCGCCTCGCCGACCCGGGCAAAACCCACTACCGTGATAGAACCGGTGTACTGATTGCGGGTCCGATCAAGGCTGAATTCGGTAACAAACAACCGTGGCCGGGATTGTTCCAGCTGCTCCAGAAAGGCGACGCTGTTGGCAGCATCGTCGGTACGAAATGCCATTTCCTGGCTAACCAGTTGCCAGCCCTCGGTCTGGATCTGTTCGGCGAGGCGAGTTGAAGTGACGCCAATGCCCGCGTCCCTGGCATAGGCGGTCAGGTCACGCTGAATGGCCGCTTCGATCAATGGCGCCGTGGCGGCAATAAAAACCTGTTGTTCCAGTTCTGCCTGGCGGGCCAGTACAGTCTCGCTGCGCTGCTGCCAAAGCTCACTGTTCTCGATCAGTCGCTGCTCCCGCTGCACGTCCAGCAATACGCGATCGATGGATTCCTGACGTTGCTGGTAGATTCCGGAAATCATGGGAAACACCTGGGTAATCAGAAAAACCACTGCCACTACAGCGGCCAGCAGCAGGATACGCTTTTCCCGGTCATTGATCTGAATAGCATTCATAATCTGAAGTCTCTGCCGCCTATTCGTCCGGGAAATAACGCAGCATATAGCTGTCGAAATTGACCGTGCTCAATCGCAGGTCGATGTAATATCGGGAGTTATTGGTGGCACGGGCAAAGCCCACCTCGGTAAACAGGGGGTCCTGTTCCAGTCGCTGCAGAATAGCCTGGGGCGCCTCGCTGCTGCCCTGGATGCTGATCAAGCCTTCACTGATTTCCAGCGAAGACAATCGCTCCGGTGCCAGGGCATCCTGCAGGGTAAACAGCGCCTGGCGCACATTCTGGTCGGGAAAATCATTCAATGGGCCCCACTGGTTTTCAAAAGCCACCACCCGGGCCTGATTGCCCCTGGCGCTGGCAGCCAGTTCCCGCTGATCCGCCAGTTCTGCCGCCGCCTGGCGAAACTGCAGGGTCTGATAAAGAAACGGCACCGCCGACAGCAAGCCGGCGATGACTAGCACCGCAGCCGCGGCAACAAGGCGATGTTTGCGCTCTTCCTGCCTGCGGGCCGCCAGGGCGCCCTTTGGGAAAAAGCTGTAGTCCACATTGGCCAGGGGATTGATCCTGTCCCGATAATCGGCGGCGCTGGCAAATTCTTCCCGCTTGCTGCTGGGTCGGCTATTCAGCTCCTGTTGCCATTGCTCGGCAAATGCTTGTTGCTCCAGATCTATCCGGTCCAGCTGCAACCACTGGGTGATAACTCCTTCCAGTAAGGAGACTGCTGTCGGGCCCTGTGGGTCCTGGTCTATGAGCCTGATTTCGCCATTGGCGGCGTTGCTGTCCACTGCCAGCAGTCTGGGTTTTACCGCGGCCAGAAACAGGCCCTGATCCGCAAAGGCCTGATACAAGGCGTCCAGGCGGGCCTGCTCCACCCAAAGCCCGTAGTGATTGTCCCCCAGCTCGGTGGATCGACCATTAATGGCCATCTGCAAGGAGGCCTCGCAAGTGGGTAGCAGGTTTTGCTGCTGCAATGCCATGGCCGAAGCCAGGGTGTCCGGGCCGACACCGGGCAGGGACTGGCTGGTGGCTACGAATTCCGCGGCCGGTAATAGCAGCAACACCGCCTTATCATCTGCGATCTGGCCAAGCAGCTGCCTTGCCCCGGCGGCGATGGCCGCGGCATCACTGGCATCCTGCAAACGGCAGCTGTCGCCAGCAAGCGTATACAGACTGTCATCGAACAACAGCAAGCAGTGCTGAACCTGTGCCATCAACTCATGCCGGGCATTGCCGGCCAGCAGTTTCTGCAGCCCGGGGGGAATGAGCTGGCGGATTTTCTGTGGGATCTGGGCCATAGTTGTTGAGCCCGGAGCTACTCCGAACCCTCTGTTATTCGCTGCCTGCAGGCCTGCCTGGCCTGATTCAAGGAGGGATTTCTCCAATACCACGGTTTCTGTGCAGTTAAGACTGATTCAGGGGCAAAATAGTTCTAGCATCGGCAAAGCTTTTGCCAACATGAATTATTACGCAGCGGGCACAAAAAACCCCCGCCCGGGCTGTCCGGGCGGGGGTTTTGAAGTGCTCTTGCCTGGCGGCTGTGCAGCAGGCTAATCAGTCACCGGATGTGGCCAGTGTGCTGCGCTCTTTCTCCACCAGAAACTTCACCACTTCCATCATTTCCTGCTGGGTACGGACGTTTTCACCAGTAGCGATGAGGTATTTGCCGTTAACCACCATATTCGGGGTGCTGCGAATCTGATAGTCCTGCATGCGCCGCTCGGCCTGATTGACCTTGGTGCGCACAGAGAAGGAATTGAAGGTGGACTCGAAGTCATCTTCGCTGATGCCATGTTCGGCAAACAGGGCGCCAATCTGGCGCTCATTGGCCAGGCGATTGCCTTGAAGATTGATGGCATTGAAGACCGGCTCATGCAACTCATGCAGTGCATCCAGGGCCTCGGCGGTGTAGTAGACCTGAGCATGAATCTTCATCAGTGCATTCCACATGGCGGGAAATCGCTGGAAATCCACGTATTCCGGGGCATTGGCCTCGTAGTCGTTAACCAGGGGCTCAAATCGGAAACAGTGGGAGCAGCCGTACCAGAAGACTTCCAGTACTTCGACTTTGGACGGGTCATTGGTATTAACCGGGTTGTCCAGCACTGTGTAGTGAGTGCCCGGCAGAAAGCGGTCCATTTGCGCAAAACTGGACAGGGCCAGTGGCAGCAGGGCCAGAAAAAGCAGGGTTTGCAGGCTTCGTTTGATCATTTTGCTACTCCGTCGAGAATTCAGTGCAATTCTGGTTAAAAACTAGCATAGCCAAAATGAACGGGCTATGACCGGGGTTTCAGGTAGTGACCCGTTGAGCGCGAATTTGTTTCCGATCAACGGGCCAATACCGGGCCGGCAGGCTGTCCGGGGCTTAATTCAGGCCCGAAACGTAGCTCGCCAGGGCCTCCAGCTCAGCATCGGTCAGGCGCTCAACCACACCACGCATCATGCTGTTGCTGTCGTTAGCACGCTCGCCAGCGCGAAAGGCCTCCAGCTGCAGCAGGGTATACTCCGGATGCTGACCGCTCAGGGATGGAAAGCCAGCCGGTCCATTGCCGGAACCATCGGGTGCATGGCAGGCAGAGCAGGCGGCAGCGCCGATTTCGGCGTTACCGGCTCGGTAGATTTGCTCACCCAGCTCCAGCATGGCTGGATCCGCGCCTTCCAGAGTCACTTCCTGGGAAGCGTACCAGGCGGCAATATCGGCGATATCCTGGTCAGACAGGCTTGCTACCATGGCAGTCATGGTGGCGTTCTGACGGGCGCCGGACTTGTAGTCCTGCAGTTGCTTGATCAGATAACTGGCATTCTGACCGGCCAATTTCGGGTTCATGGCCAGATCGCTGTTACCGTCGGCACCGTGACAGGTGGCGCACAGGGCTGATTTGGCCTGGCCTGCAGCGGCATCGCCCTGAGCCAGCAGAATTTGCGGAGCAAGGAGGCTGCAAGCAGCCAGAATTACAATACGTGCTAATTTGTTCATGGAGTTTCCTGGATACACTTCAGTTTCACGACTACCGGCCGCTTAAGGCTTGATCGCCAGGCTGTAACGGGTATTTAGCCCCACAGCCTGAATGCGGTCGCGGATTATAGCGTAAAAACCGGTACGACTTCACGCGTCAAATCTGTAAAAATTAACCCCAAATCATGTCTTTAACAGGCTTTTCAGGCTCCCGAGTATGAGCGATCACCATCCCGAAACCCCGGCCCCGGCAATCAACTTCCAATTAGCCCGCTTTGAGATCAGTGCTGCACGCCTGCAGGATTGCCCGGCAGACAGCGCGGTGGAGGTGGCTTTCGCGGGGCGCTCCAATGCCGGCAAGTCCAGCGCCATCAATGCCATCACCGGCCAGAACCGCCTGGCCCGCATCAGTAAAACCCCTGGCCGAACCCAGCTGATCAACTTCTTTGCCCTCAATCCCGGTGCCTATCTGGTGGATCTGCCGGGCTACGGCTATGCCAAGGTGCCACTGTCGGTGAAGGAAAAATGGCAGAAAGAGCTGGAGGCCTATTTGCGCCGGCGCCAGCAACTGGCCGGGCTGGTGCTGTTGTCCGACATACGCCACCCCCTGAAAGACTTCGATCGCATGATGATTGAATGGGCCAGCCAGTCAGAGCTGCCGCTGCTGCTGTTGCTCACCAAGGCCGACAAACTCAAGCGGGGCGCCGCCAGTAACACCCTGCTGAAGGTCAAAAAGGAATTACAGGATTATCAGGACCTGACGGTCACCTTGTTTTCATCCGTGGACCATCAGGGCCTGGAGGCGGCCCGCAAGCACCTCAGTGGCTGGCTTGCCGCGCCACAGCAAGCTGGGACAGAACAGGATGACGAGGCGCCGCCGGCGCAATAAGGGCTTCAGGGCCCTAGTGCGCCTCTTCCCAGTTGTCCCCGCTTCCTACATCCACCACCAGTGGCACGTCCAGCGCGGCAGCAGTCACCATGCGAAACTTCACGCCATCGGCCAGCAGTGGCAGGTCCTGCTCACTGACTTCGAAAATCAGTTCGTCATGCACCTGCAACACCATACGGGCATCCAGTTCGGTCTGCTCCAGCCAGTGATGAATATCGATCATGGCGTGTTTGATGATGTCTGCGGCCGAGCCCTGCATGGGGGCATTGATGGCAGTACGCTGTGCCGCCCGGCGCAACATGGCATTGCCGGCATGGATGTCCGGCAGATAGAGACGGCGCCCGAAAATGGTTTCCACATAGCCTTTCTCATCCGCCAGGGCCCGGGTTTCGTCCATGAAACTGCGCACGCCTGGATATTTTTCAAAATAGCGATCCACATACTCCTGGGCTTCACCGCGGGAGACTTTCAACTGATTGGCCAGCCCGAAAGCTGACATGCCGTAAATCAATCCGAAATTGATGGCCTTGGCACTGCGGCGCTGCTCACGACTGACTTTATCCAGGGGAACATTGAACACATCGGAAGCCGTAGCCTTGTGCACATCCTCGTCGCTGCGAAATGATTTTAACAGGCCCTCGTCCCGGGACAGGTGTGCCATGATGCGTAATTCCACCTGGGAATAGTCCGCCGCCAACAGTTTATAACCGGAAGCCGGCACAAAGGCGGTACGCACCCGGCGCCCTGCCTCGGAGCGAATGGGGATATTCTGCAGATTGGGATCGGTGGAAGAGAGCCTGCCAGTGGCTGCCACTGCCTGCTGAAAAGTGGAATGAATGCGGCCCGTATGCTCGTTAACCTGCAGCGGCAACTTGTCGGTATAGGTGGATTTGAGTTTACTCAAGCCACGGTATTCCAGAATCAGATGAGGCAGATCATATTGTTCTGCCAGCTCCTGCAGCACCGGCTCGGCGGTCGACGGCTGGCCGGTTTTGGTTTTTTTCAGTACCGGCAGTTCCAGTTTTTCATAGAGGATAGCCTGCAATTGTTTGGGTGAACCCAGATTGAATTCTTCTCCGGCCTCTGAGAAAACCTGTTCCTGCAATTTATCCAGCTGCTTTTCAATTTCCTTGCTCTGTTTGGCCAGCATTTTTTTGTCCAGGCCAATGCCATTGCGTTCAACGGTCTGCAATACCTCGATGAGGGGTAATTCATAGTACTGATACAAACCCAGCAAGTGTCCTTCGCCGGTCAATGCTTTTTCCAGATAAAGGCCCAGGCGGGAAATTGCATCGGCTTTGCTGGCAGCATAATCCCCGTAGTCAGCTATCGCTACCTGGGCCGGGGTTTTCTTGTTACGACCCTTGCCCAGCATGGCATCAAGGTCCGGTAAATCCAGTTCCAGGTAGTAGCGGGAGATGTCCGGTAAATGGTGTTTGATAGCTACCGAATTAAGCACATAGGATGCCAGCAGCACATCCGATTTGAGGGGCTGCAAATCAATGTCATAATTGGCCAACAGATGGCGGTCCAGCTTCAGGTCATGGCCCACCTTGGTGATATTGGGGTCCTCGAAAACCGGCTTCAGTGCGTTCAGAACATGTTCTGTATCCAGCTGTGAGCTATCGTCCCCAACATGATCGAGGGGGATATAACTGGCTTTGCCTGGCTGGATACTGACCGACAGGCCAAATATTGTTGCATCCATGAAATGGGCCGGGTCTGACTCCACAGTAAACGCAAACCGCTTCGCCGCGCTGAGTTCCTCACACAATGCCTTGAAGGCTTTTTCATCCTTGATGATGCTGTATTCCACATCATCCGGCGCCACCACATGCTCGTCTTCAGCGTCGTTGGCAGCACTGGCAATCGGCTCGGCATCAGCACTTGCTGTGATGCCTTTTTCCTCGAGCTCCGTGATCCAGGTCTTGAATTCCATTGCGGAGAACAGGTCGTGCAATGCCTGCTCGTCTTCTTCGGCCCTGGTCAATTCCGATATTTTGAATTCCAGTTCAACATCACATTTGATGGTGGCCAGCTCGTAGGAAAGCTCCAGCAATTCAATATTTTCCCGCAGCCGTTCGCCAATCTTGCCGCCTATGGAATCCGCATTGTCGATGATGCCTTGCATGGAGCCGTATTCATTCAGCCATTTCACTGCGGTCTTGGGGCCGACGCCGGGAACACCGGGAATATTGTCTGATTTGTCTCCCATTAGCGCCAGGTAGTCCACTATGCGTTCTGGCGGAACACCAAATTTGCTGACCACGCCGTCCTCATCCAGGACTTCATTGCTCATGGTATTGACCAGGGTGACATGCTCATTCACCAGCTGGGCCAGGTCTTTGTCGCCGGTGGAAATCAATGAGGGCATGCCTTGCTGGCTGGCCTCACGGGCCAGAGTACCGATGACATCGTCAGCTTCCACACCTTCGACAATCAGCAGCGGCAGACCCATGGCCCGGATGATCTGATGAATGGGCTCTATCTGGCTACGCAGTTCATCCGGCATGGGAGGGCGGTGGGCCTTGTACTCGGCATAGATATCACTGCGGAATGTTTTGCCCTTGGCATCAAACACCACGGCAATATTACTGTCGCCATGGGATTTGATCAGGGCGCGAATCATATTGATCACTCCCTTGACGGCGCCGGTGGGCTGACCGCGGCTGGATACCAGCGGTGGCAGGGCATGGAAGGCCCTGAACAGATAGGAGGAACCATCCACCAGAACCAGTTCTTTCATTTTTGCCATGGAAAATCCGTATTAGTTTGTTGATTGGCAACTTGCATAGGCACGGGCTATCGCTGCCAGCAACTGAATGTAGGCCTGAGAACTATCTTCAATATTGTAGCCGAGCGGGTCAATCTCCACCGTGGGCAATGGATTGTCCTGCAACAGGGTTTGCAGCAAAGCCGCGTTGTGGTCACTCTCCAGTAACAGGCAATCCGGTTCGGCGTTCACCAGTGCGTTGCGTACCGCCAGTGTCTCGCGCATGCCTGGCGAGAGTTCCGGATTGTGCACCAGATCCAGTACATGGCTGACATTGAAATGTGTCTCAAAGTACTGATAGGCATTGTGGTAGACCGCTACGGCGGGTCTTTGCGTTTGCGCCAGTTGACGGCGAATGTCCGCCTTGCTGTTGTCTATGGCACTGTTAAAACTGCGCAGGTTTTGCCGATATCTTTCTCCATTGTCCGGATCAACAGATTCCAGCAGTTCTGCGATGGCTTGCCCCAGCAGCAGGGCGTTGTCGGGTTCCAGCCAGTAGTGGGGGTCTGTTTCACCGTCTTCGTGCTGAAGAATAACTGCAGAGTCCAGCGCCAGCGCTGTGACACTTTTTTCAGCAATATTGCCGCGTGAAAAAAAATCTGCCAGTTCAACTTCCGTCTCCGGCCCAGACCAGATCAGTACATCGGCTGCCTCCAGGTTCAGGCGGTCACTGGGAGTCAGATTAAAGTGATGGGGTGAGTCATTGATGTCGATTACGCTTTCGATTCTTGCTTCATCACCGGCGATTGCCCTGGCAATAAACTGCAGTGGCCGAATGGTGGTGACGATATCCGGCTGGGCCAGAACCTGCAGCGGCAGGGTAAAAGACAGGAACAGCAGAATAGCGAGAAAAGGCGTGGCGGCCCGCATAGAGGAAGTCCGGGTTTCAGTGTTTAACGGCTGTCACATGATATACCATTGTCTGCCCTGCTCCTAAACCGTAGAAACCCGAAACAGCGAGAATTTTCACTTGATCGATAGCCAACAATCCCAGGTTTTGATTGCGGCCCGGGGCATCAGTAAAGACTTTGCCCAGCGCAAGGTCTTGCAGAACGTCAGCCTGGAGTTATCTCCTGGCAAGGCAGTGACACTGATCGGCCCCAATGGTGCTGGCAAGACCACACTGGTTCGGATTCTGCTGGGTTTACTGGATCCGGACAGCGGCCATATCGAGCGTCATAGCGACTTGCGCATTGGTTATATGCCCCAGCGCCTGGCATTGCAGGCAACCTTGCCCCTGACCGTAGACCGCTTCCTGAAACTGGCCAACAAACGTCGGGGCAGCAGTATCTCGGGCACTCTCGATTTGTTGAACATAGATCATCTGGCCGCCCAACAAATGATTTCCATTTCGGGCGGCGAATTACAACGGGTACTGCTGGCTCGGGCACTGTTACAGGATCCGCAGTTACTGGTGCTTGATGAACCGGCCCAGGGTGTTGACCTCAATGGCCAGGCTGAACTCTATCAATTGATTGGCCGCATTCGCGCAGAGCGCGGTTGTGCTGTCCTGATGATTTCCCACGACCTGCAACTGGTGATGTCGGCTACCGACGAAGTAATCTGCCTCAATCACCATATCTGCTGCCATGGAGAACCGGAACAGGTTAGCGCAGACCCTGCATTTCTCGACCTTTTCGGGCCGAATCTGTCGCCCGGACTGGCCCTTTATACCCATCATCATAATCACGAACACGATATAGCCGGCGAAGTGAAACCCCCAGAATCATGAGTATTTCCTTTTTTGATCTGCTGGCAGCCGATTTTTTTCAGTACGCGGTATTGGCCGGCGTAGCCCTGGCAGTTATAGCCGGTCCACTTGGCTCCTTTATTGTATGGCGCCGGATGTCCTATTTTGGCGATACGCTCGCTCATTCCGCATTACTGGGCATCGCAATTGGCCTGATCACCGGCGCCAACCCACAACTCAGCATTATCATCAGTTGTCTGTTGCTGGGCCTGCTGTTAACCGTCCTTGAGAGCCGACCTTCGCTGTCTTCCGATACCCTGCTTGGCATTCTCGCCCATAGCTCCCTGGCTATGGGCGTACTGGTGCTGGCCTTGACCCGCTCACAGCGGGTTAACCTTGAGTCCTATCTGTTTGGCGAATTGCTCACCGTTGCCGCCGGCGACCTGATCTGGATTCTGGTGGTGGTGGTGATTGTCGCCCTGCTATTGTGGCGCTTCTGGAATCAGCTGCTGTCCAGTACTGTGCATGCCGAACTGGCGGAAATCGAAGGGGTGGCAGTGCAACGGTTGAAGCTGATGCTGGTGATCATGCTGGCCATGACTGTTGCCGTGTCCATGAAGATCGTCGGCGTACTGCTGATTACTTCCCTGTTGATCATTCCCGCTGCGGCCGCACGCAGTCTGGCTCGCACGCCGGAACAGATGGCCGTCTATGCCAGTCTTTTGGGTGTTTTTTCCGTGTGCTGTGGCGTCATCGGCGCATTTTATCTGGACACGCCTGTGGGCCCGACCATTGTGGTTGTGGCGGCGATGCTGTTTTTTCTGCTGAACTTTACGCCCCTGGGGCGGCGCGGAATCTAGTCCCAGTCGCTGCTGAGCAGCTGATAGGCTTCCAGCAAATACTGGTCACGGTGGGGAAGGCGCATCACCGCATAGAGTTCGCCATCGGGATTGATGACTGATATATGGCCGGAATGGTCAAATAATTGCGCCCCGTCGCTGCTCTGGGGCATGTTCATATGCCCCTCGTGCTCACTACGCTCTGCCGCTGTATTACTCACCACATAAAGCTGCTCGGCAAGATTGGCAAGCTGGCGATCACTGCCGGTGAGGCCAATAAATTCTTCACTGTATTCATCCAGATAAGCACGCAGCTCGGCGCTGTTGTCCCTTTGTGGGTCAACTGTCACCATAATAATCTGGGGTAGCGGCAGATCACTGTTTTCAGCCTGTAATAGCCGATAAAACTTGCCCAGTTCCGCCATGGTCAGAGGGCAGACATCCGGGCAATTGGTGAAGCCATAGAAAACCATGGACCACTTGCCGGCAAGGCGCTGCTGATCGAAAACCTGCCCTTGTGTATCTTCGAGCTGGAAGACCCGAATCGGCTGGGCCTGGGGCAGGAGATTGGTGCCCAACTCGTCCAGTCGCTCCAGGTCATTGGCGGCGTCACGCACCAGAAACAGAAATACCAGGGACACCGCCAGCGCCAGGTCGATAGCGATAAAGGCTGCCCATTTGAGTTTGCTGGCCCGGGTCATAGTGGCTTGCGGATCAATCCCGCCTCGCTAGTCAGCTGGCTCAGAACAGATAGTGATCTACCACCAGCGCCACAAACAACAGGGCCAGGTAGACAATGGAATACTTGAAGGTATCCATGGCAGTGCTGGGCTTTTGCCGATACATCAGCTTCAGGGACCAGACCATGAATCCTGCACCAAGCGCCAGCGCGGACAGCAGGTAAAGCCAGCCGCTCATGCCGGAGAAGAAAGGGATGATACTGGCCAGTACCAGCATCACGGTATAGACCACAATATGGATCTTGGTGACTCGCTCACCGTGGGTTACCGGCAACATGGGCACTCCGGATTTGGCGTATTCTTCCTTGCGGTGAATGGCCAGAGCCCAGAAATGGGGCGGCGTCCAGGCAAAGATAATCAGCACCAGGATCAGTGCATCCGGCTCAATTGTGCCAGTCACGGCAGACCAGCCCAACAGTGGCGGCATGGCGCCGGAAAGGCCGCCAATAACGATATTCTGCGGTGTGGCGTGCTTGAGGTAGCCGGTGTAGATGAAGGCGTAGCCCACAAAAGAGGCCAGGGTCAGCCAGGCACACAGGGGATTGACCCAGAACAGCAGAATCACCATGCCCACCACACCAATGGCGATAGCGAAAATACTGGCCTGCAGGACATCCACGCGACCCTGGGCCATGGGCCGGTTGTGGGTACGTTTCATGAGAATGTCGATCTTGCGATCAATCAGGTGATTGACCACGGCGCCCGAGGCCGCCACCAGGGCGATACCCAGATTACCCAGAATCAGCACATCCAGCGGTACCATGCCAGGTACAGCCAGCATCATGCCCACCACCGAGGTGAGGATCATCAGCATGACCACCCGTGGCTTGCACATTTCGTAGTAATCGCGCCAACTGGTCGCCGGATTCGAGGTAATGTCTGTCATTGCGTTGCCGTGGGTTTGGGAATTGGGAAAAACTGCCTGGATCTGATTCTGCGGTTCATCCCGAACCGGACCTGAGCCATGAATCGGAACCTTGATTGAGCAACCGCTCAGAGCGCGGCATTCAACCACGTTTGCCTGCCAATCTCAAGAAGATCCATGGCGAAACAAGCAACATCCTGCTGTATTTTATGACCGATAATTTGGGAATAATTCGCTTCCCTGTCGAGAGTGACACCTTCCTGTCAAAAATGCTTGATTTGGCTCAGGTTTATGGCCTTTTAGAGCCCCGTTTAACTTGCCCTTGGAGGCAATTTTCTATAGGATTCGCCAACGCGTGAGGTGTGCGTTTGGCCTAGAAAACAGGCGGTTTTTGAAACTTATTAATTGCTGCGTTTACCCGGCCGTAAAACCCCGTCCAGAACATAATAATACTAAAGGGAATTCATCAGGACAGAGCCACTGAGGGCGATTGTTGTTGGTGACGCTCAACCTGTTTGCGCGTTATCTCTCAATCCTCCCCATGTTCACCCGGTGAACAATGAACAAGAAATAACGGCTATTTAACGGCGCTGGCACCGATCAAGGCGTCATGAATAGCTGGCTTACTTTTAGAAGGAATACTGGTTTATGACTTTAGCGGTCGTTATCTTTCTACTGGTCATTGGATCTATCATTTTCCATTTTGCCAGCCCATGGTGGTTCACGGACATTGCTGCTGACTGGGGCTCCATTGATTTCACAATCAATGTGACGTTCTGGGTCACTGGCCTGGTCTTCGTAGCCACGAATCTTTTCCTTGCCTACTGCGTTTGGAAGTTCCGTCAGAAAGACGGCCACAAGGCAGTTTACGAGCCGGAAAACACCAAACTCGAAGTTGGCCTGTCGGCCTTCACTACAGTGGGTGTTATCGCCATGCTGGCGCCCGGCCTGTTTGTCTGGGCCAGCTTTGTGAATGTGCCGGAAGAAGCCGGCCAGATCGAAGTGCTTGGCTCCCAGTGGCAGTGGCAATATCGCTATCCCGGTGCCGATGGCCAACTGGGTACCGCCGATGTGCAGCTGGTTACTATCGACAACCCCTTTGGTGTTAATCCTGAAGACCCCAATGGCCAGGATGATGTGATCGTCAACGATCCGGTCCTGCACCTCCCCATTGGCCAACCTGTCCAGGCCCTGCTGCGTTCTCACGACGTACTGCACAACTTCACCGTGGCCCAGTTCCGCGTGAAGATGGACCTGGTTCCGGGGCTGGTTTCCTATCTGTGGTTCGAGCCGACTCGCGAAGGTACCTTCGATGTGCTTTGTGAAGAGCTCTGCGGTATCGGCCACTTCATCATGCGCGGTGCCGTGGTTGTTGAGCCCCAGGAAGAATTCGACGCCTGGATTGCTACCCAGCCCACTTTCGCAGAAACCCAGTCCCAGAGTGCTCCCAATGTAGCTGCCGGTCAGGCTTCCTATGCCGCTTGCGCCAGCTGCCACGGTCAGAACGGCGAGGGTAACCAGGCTCTCAATGCACCGAAACTGGCTGGCCAACAGGCCTGGTATGTGGAGCGTCAGCTCAACTACTTCAAGCAGGGTGTGCGCGGTGGTGAAGGCGATACCGAAGGTGCCCAGATGGTGGCCTTCGCCAATATGCTGGCCGACGACCAAATGGTTCGCAATGTGGCCGCCTACATCGAAACTCTGCCCGATACTCCAGCCGAACCCACCATCATGGGTGATGTCGACAACGGTTATGACATCTATGACCGAAACTGTGCGGCCTGCCACCTCGATGACGGTGCTGGTACCTGGTACACCGATGCCCCGAAACTGGCTGGCATGAGTGACTGGTATTTCGTAACCCAAATTCAGAAGTTCCGCGACGGTATTCGTGGTCTACATCCTGAAGATGACTACGGTGAACAAATGGTCTCTATGGCGACTGCCATGTCCGGACTGGAAGAGATCCAGGACGTTGCCGCCTACATCAACACCATGCGGTAACGAAACAGAAGAATTTTGAATTTGGATTTACGGTAGCCAAGGGCTATTGATTTTATTAGGAGGTTTTAATGGCTTACGTCCCATTAGCTGACCAAGACAAAGAAATGGAGATGCATCATCCCCATAGCTGGGTTGAGAAGTATGTCTGGAGTCAGGATCACAAGGTTATTGCAGTTCAGTACGGCAGCATCGCTGTGTTCACCGGCGTCGTCGGACTGGCTCTTTCCATCCTGTTCCGACTGCAGCTGGGTTTTCCCGAGTCTGTAGATTTTATTGATCCGAACTTTTACTACCAGGCCGTCACTATGCACGGCATGATCATGGTGGTTTATTTCCTTACCGCCCTGTTCCTCGGAGGGTTCGGTAACTACATGATTCCGCTCATGTGCGGCGCCCGGGATATGGTGTTTCCATTCCTGAATATGCTGTCGGTGTGGACATTCCTGATCTCCGTCATCATCCTGATGGCGAGCTTCTTTGTCGGTGGTGGCCCAACCGGTGCGGGCTGGACGCTGTATCCGCCGCAAACCGCGATGGAAGGCACGCCAGGCCATGACATGGGCATCATCCTGATGCTGATTTCCCTGGCCGTGTTCATCGTCGCCACCACCATGGGCGGCCTGAACTATGCCGTGACTGTATTGCAGTATCGCTGCCGCGGTCTCACCATGATGCGCATGCCGCTGACTGTCTGGGGTATCTTTGTAGCTACCATCCTGGCCCTGTTTGCCTTTCCGGCGCTGTTGGTTGCTGCCATCATGATGCTTTTCGACACATTGCTGGGCACCAGTTTCTTTATGCCGGCAGTGATCGAAGCGGGTACTCCTCTGGATCACAATGGCGGTAGCCCGATTCTGTATCAGCATCTGTTCTGGTTCTTCGGTCACCCCGAGGTATACATCGTTGCCCTGCCGGCTTTCGGTCTGGTTTCTGATGTACTGAGCACCCACGCCCGCAAGAACATCTTTGGTTATCGCATGATGGTCTGGGCGATCGTTGCCATTGGCGGCCTGAGCTTCATCGTGTGGGCACACCACATGTATGTTTCCGGCATGCATCCCTACTTCGGTTTCTTCTTCGCCACCACCACATTGATTATTGCGGTGCCAACGGCGATGAAGGTGTACAACTGGGTGCTGACCCTGTGGGAAGGTGATATTCGCCTCAATGCGCCCATGTATTTCGCCATTGGTTTTGTCTTTACCTTTATTCACGGCGGCCTGACCGGTCTGTTCCTGGGTAACGTGGTAATCGACCTGCCGCTGTCCGATACCTATTTCGTGATTGCCCACTTCCACATGGTCATGGGTGTATCTCCGATCCTGGTACTGTTCGCAGCAATCTACCACTGGTTCCCGCTGATGAGCGGCAAGATGTACAACGAAACCCTGGCCAAGTGGCACTTCTGGCTGACCTTCCTGGGCGCCTATGCCATCTATCTGCCAATGCACTACCTCGGCTTCCTGGGTGTTCCGCGTCGCTACTATGTCCTGGGTGAAACCAGCTTTATTCCTGCCTCTGCGCAGGACCTCAACGCTTCCATTACCATCGCCGCCATCTTCGTTGCAGCGGCCCAGATCCTGTTCTTCGTCAACATCATCTGGACCCTCAAGAACGGCAAGAAGTGCGAGAAGAACCCCTGGGGTTCTGCCTCTCTGGAATGGCAGACACCTGATCTGCCGCCCAAGCACGGTAACTGGGGTGATGAACTGCCGACTGTGTACCGCTGGGCCTATGACTACAGCGTACCGGGCGCACATCAGGACTTCATTCCGCAGAACACTCCTGAAAGCGAGGAGCCTACGGTTGATGAAGAACATTTCGATCCCGATAACGATGAGTCAAAGGCTGACGTATGAGTCTGTTTAAAACACTTGCAACCAAGCCCTGGGAAACCAAAGGGGTAATCGGGGGCCTGCGGCCCGAGGGTGCATTCGATGCGCCTAATGAAAAAGTGACACTGAACTTTTTCCTGGTGATTGCCTCGGTGGTCTTTTCCCTGTTCACCGTGAGTTATTTCATCCGCATGGAGCTGCCGGACTGGCAGCCCCTGTCGGAGCCTGGCCAGTTATGGCTGAACACGGGAATTCTGGTCTTGAGCAGTGTGTTCTTCCAATGGGCACGTAATATTGTCCGCAGTGGTCAGCAGAAAAACCTGACCACTGCCTTTGTCGGGGGTGGCATCTTCGCCATCCTCTTCATCGCCGGGCAATTGATGACCTGGGAGAGCCTGCAGGCGGAGGGGTATTACCTGACCTCCAATCCTGCCAATGCCTTTTATTACCTGCTGACCGGTTTGCACGCGGTTCACCTGCTGGGTGGCCTGTGGGTATGGAGCAAGAGCTCCATGCGCCTGTTTGCAGGGGCAGAAGCCAAGGATCTGAAGCTCAGTATCGAGCTTTGCACCCAGTACTGGCATTTTCTGTTGATAGTCTGGTTGGCACTGTTCGCAGTTTTGGCCAACACATAATTCGAAAGATTAGTTTTATTGAATGGGAATAAAAAAGGATGAGTGAAGCAGCCGTAGCAGATAAAGCAGCCCACGGTATGAAAGGTCTGGTCGACGACTGGAGCGCTGACAAGCAGGCCTATCATGTACCCTGGGGCAAAGCCATGATGTGGCTATTCCTGGTGAGTGATACTTTTATCTTCACCTGTTTTCTGGTGGGTTACCTGAATGTCAGGATGACAACCACTGACCCCTGGCCGTTGCAGAGTGAAATTTTCGCCCTGTCTTTCGGTGGTGACCCGATTCCGCTGATTCTTATCGCCATCATGACCTTCGTGCTGATTACCAGCTCGGGAACCATGGCCATGGCGGTGAATTACGGATATCGCAAAGACAAGAACACTACCTTCTGGCTGATATGCGCCACCGCCCTGTTCGGTGCCATGTTCGTTGGTATGCAGGTGTTTGAGTGGTCCAAGCTGATTATGGATGAGGGCGTACGACCCTGGGGTAACCCCTTTGGGGCAGCCCAGTTTGGCTCCATATTCTTTATGGTGACGGGCTTCCACGGATTACACGTATCCATCGGTGTAATTTATTTATTGTGGGTCGCCTTGCGGGTCAAAAGAGGTTATTACGAAGACAAGGGCTATGAGATCGTCGAGATCGCCGGCCTTTACTGGCACTTTGTTGACCTTGTCTGGGTATTCATTTTCGCGTTTTTCTACTTATTGTAAGAGGGGTCACTAGCAATGGCATCAGATGCAGGACAACAACACCCACTGGGAATTTACTACAAGGTCTGGGGGCTGCTTTTCGTAGTCAGCCTGTTCTCCTACCTGGTAGATTATTTTCAGGTAGAAGGCGCGATGCGTTGGACCCTGGTACTCATTTTCATGGTTATCAAGGCCGGCTTCATTATCGCCATCTTTATGCACGTCGTCTGGGAGCGCATGGCTCTGGTATTCACCATCCTTGGCCCACCGGTCGTACTGCTGCTGCTGATTGGATTTATGGCAGTTGAAGGCAATTACACTGAAGAAGCTCGCTTCACTTACATGGGCCATGACCGTGATGCGGTCGCCCTGACTCCTTCCGATCTCCACGGTGGTGGACACGGAGAGGAAGAAGCGCATTGATTTATCTTTAGCCGATAGAAAGAAGGGCCAGCTTGCTGGCCCTTTTTTTATGTCTGGCTTTTACAAGACCGGGTTCTGGATTGAGACGGGTTTCAGCCCTGCCGTAAAGCAGTGATCACTGTTTTGGTTTCAGGCCTCAGCCCACGCCAGATGAGGAAGGATTCGGCGGCCTGTTCCACCAGCATGCCAAGGCCATCCAGAGACAAAGCGGCTCCCTGCTCCCGACCCCAGTTCTGAAAAACCGTGGCACTGTCTGCATACATCATGTCGTAGCAACAGCTCTGGCTGTGCAGCCAGTGATTCTGCACCGGTGGTAACTGCCCCTCCAGGGACAGGGACGTGGCATTGATAATCACATCAAAACTGCGGCCCGGTTGCACCGAATCGAAACTCCCTGCTTCAATTTTCTGCACCGTTGCCAATGCATTGCGAATCGCCAGGGCCTTGTCGACACTGCGATTGAGCAAGGTAATGGATTCGGGCTGAAGCTCAGTCAGTGCTGCCAACACGCCCCGGGCCGCACCGCCGGCGCCCAGCATCAGAATACTTTTATCAGCCAGGGGATAATCATGGTTAACACTGATATCCCTGATCAGGCCGGGGCCATCCGTGTTATCGCCATAGAGTTTGCCGTCTTTGATACTGAGCGTATTCACAGCACCCGCCAGGTCGGCGCGAGCCGACACCTGATCGCAGAGATGCCTGGCGGCTTCTTTGTGGGGCAGGGTGACATTCAGGCCGCTTCCGCCCTGGGCGAAGAAATCCCTGACAAAGTCGGCAAAATCAGCGGGCGCCACTTCCTGTTTGCCATACTCCAGTGACTGGGCAGTTTGTTTGGCAAACATCTGGTGAATTGTTGGTGATTTGGAGTGGCCAACAGGCTGGCCCACCACGGCATATCGGGACAGCAAGTCTGTCTCCTTCACGTTGTCCAGATCAGTCAGTCCAGTCCACAGTCTGGCCCAATCAATTCAGGGGCAGTGTCAGCAGTGGCCCGAACTCAGACCCAGTCTCTCGGTTTAAGGTAATCTGTGTACAGCCGCGCCTCTTCTGTTCCCGGCTCCGGCTGCCAGTCGTACCACCAGCGCACTACCGGTGGCAGCGACATCAGAATCGATTCTATACGGCCCACACCGGATTGCAGCCCAAAGATTGTGCCACGGTCATAGACCAGATTGAATTCAGCATAGCGGCCACGGCGGTATTCCTGAAACTGTTTTTGTGTCTCCGTAAAAGCCCTGTCTCTTCTTTTCTCCACGATTGGGCCATAGGCTGGCAAATAACTGCTCGCCATGGCACGGACAAACTCAAAGCTTTTCTCAAAGCCCAACTCGTTGAAGTCGTCAAAGAACAAGCCACCCACACCGCGGGTTTCGTCGCGATGTTTCAGGTAAAAGTATTCATCGCACTGCTTCTTGAAGACGGGGTAGTACTGTTCGCCGAATCCATCACAGGCCTGTTTGGCCGTTTTGTGCCAATGCACGCAATCTTCATCGATACCGTAGTAAGGGGTCAGGTCATAGCCACCACCAAACCACCAGACGGGATCTTCGCCTGCCTTCTCGGCTATAAATAGGCGGAAGTTGGCATGGGAGGTGGGCACATGGGGATTGTGAGGGTGTATTACCAGTGATACGCCCATGGCCTGATAGGCCCGTCCCGCCAGTTCCGGTCGCAGTGCCGTCGCCGAAGCGGGCATGGCTTTGCCAAAAACATGGGAAAAGTTGACGCCACCTTTCTCAAATACCGCACCGTCACTGATAACACGGGTGATTCCCGAGCCGCCGTCTTCCCGGTCCCAGGCATCGGTCTTGAAGCTGGCCTTGCCATCGAGCTTTTCCAGACCGGCACAAATGTCCTGTTGCAAGTCCAGAAGAAATTGCTTCACTGCCTTGGTATCTACTGTTTCCACGTGTTACTCCCGTGTCGGTATCGGACCAATACTCTGGTCAACGATGTGCTGCATCCTGGCTGTGGCTAGCGCAGGGTTTTTCCGCTTAACAAATCCTTGATGGTAGATGGCGATTGGGCACCACCCAACTCACCGTCCACGACGCAGTCTATGCTACCGGCAAATTGCTCCATAAGTTTTAATCTGGATCTAATTTCCGGCTCACCGGCTTCATTGGCTGAAGTGGAAACCACAGGACCCCCAAATTCTGCACAAAGTCGCTGCACAACAGGGTGGGCAGAGACCCGAATAGCCACACTGCTGTGTTGGCCTTTGATCCACTGGGGAAAGAGATTATCAGGGTCCGGGATCAGCCAGGTAATGGGGCCTGGCCAGGATGCTTGCAGTCTGGCCAGTTGCCCGGCATCGAGCTTTGCGGTCAATGCCTTGATCTGGTCCATGTCCCCGGCCACCAGAAGCAGCCCTTTTTCCACAGGACGCTTCTTGATGGCCAGGATTTTTTCAACTGCTGCCTGCTGAAACGGATCACAGCCCAGTCCCCAGACAGCTTCGGTGGGATAGGCAATCACCTTGCCCTGGCGCAGTTCCTTGCAGGCCTGCTCAACACTCCCACCAGACACAGAGTTACTTCCGTGAATCCTGCAGGGCTTTGTCCTGGGATTGTACTTTCTCGGAATTGGCCTGACGCTCGGCTTTTACTCGCACTGCCAGGTCGTTGTCACTCAGGGACATGATCTGGGCAGCAAGATAGGCGGCGTTTTTAGCACCGGCCTTGCCAATGGCTACAGTCGCAACCGGAATACCGGCTGGCATTTGTACCGTGGAAAGCAATGAATCCATGCCCTGCAAGGGGCCCGAATCGATTGGCACACCGATAACCGGACGGGTGGTGTGGGCTGCCGTAACACCAGCCAGATGCGCAGCCATGCCGGCACCGCTGATGAATACCTGGCAACCACGCGCTTCGGCATCGCTGATGTACTGCTGGGTCACAGCAGGAGTTCGGTGCGCTGAAGTGATTTTGATTTCGTAATCAATCTGCAATTGGGCCAGCACATCTCCGGCAGCCTGCATAATGCTGAGGTCGTTTTCTGATCCCATCAAAATAGCAACAAAGGGTTTGGTCATCTCGACTGGTTCCTGCGGCAAAAAAATGGAAGGGGCAAACTACATTACCCGTTCAGGCTTGGCAAGCATTGTCGCAAAGCTGTACCGATCCGCCGCTAAAATTCAGGAAACCCTGCAGTTCAAGCTGCAAAATACAGGATTGCAGGATTTCCGGTGCAAGCCCGGTTTCAACTTGCAGCAGCTCGAACAGCATCTCCCCCTGACGCAGGGTTTGCAGAATTTTTTTGCAGCGGGGATCACCCTGGTAGTTTTGTATAGACTGGCTCGGCCCGGGTCGATTCCTGCCTTCATGCCTGAGGTTCACCAACAGCTCGGGGTTCAACTCCTCGAGAATGTCACCCGGCCCCTCAATCAGCTTTGCTCCATTGCGAAGCAAGTAATGACAGCCCCGCGCCAGGGGGTTATCGATTCGGCCCGGCAAGGCAAACACTTCCCGGTTTTGCTCCATTGCCAGACGCGCGGTAATCAGGGAGCCGGACCGTAATCCAGCCTCTATCACCAGCACGCCCTGACTCAGGCCACTGATCAGGCGATTGCGTTGCGGGAAATTGGCGGCGCGGGGCACTGTTCCCAGGGGAAATTCACTGACCACCGCGCCCTGTTTGACCAGTGTGTCCATCAACTGCCGGTGCTGACGGGGATAGACTGTATCCAGCCCGGTGGCCACAACGGCGATGCTCTTGCCACTGTCGCCTGCTGCCGATAAGGCTCCCCGGTGGGCAGCGGCATCCACCCCCACTGCCAGCCCGCTGGTAATGGTGAGTCCACAATCGCCCAGTTCACGGCCCAGCCAGTGGCTCATTTGCCGGCCATAGCTGCTGCATTTTCTCGATCCCACGATAGCCAACTGTGGTTCGCTGAGTATTTCTGCGTTTCCCCGCACAGCCAGAACCGGCGGCGGGCAATCGATTTGCCGCAGCCGGGCTGGGTAGTTTGCTTCTTCATAGAACAACAATGCATTGTTTGCCTGACCTGCCCAGGCAAACTCCGCCTCAATTTTCGCAAGGGTATCGGCTGACGGCTGCCGCACTGACTGTAACAGGGTCGCGTTTTGCTGCACTACGCAATGAATGTTGCCAGCGTCGCAAAGCAGCTTGCTGAGCCTGGTGGCGGAGATGTGGTCACTGTGGCGCAGACGCATATAAGCATCTGCCAGACTGTAGTCCATTCTTCATCCTTGAATCATGGAGTATTGTCGGGGTCAGACAGGGCCTTGTTGGCCACTGTCTGCTTGTCAGAATCAGCTGATCAGGGGTTGGTGACCCGGTTATTCTGGCCTATGGGTTCCAGACTGCTGAGAATCACCGCATAACTGAACTGGTCAAAAATCTTGTACACCAGCAGAGTACCGATATCACTGCCGGGCAGTGTCAGGCGCTCGCCCCTGAAGATGGCTTGCATGCGTCGGCGAAAATCCATGCGGCCACGCTCGACTTCATCGATAACCCGCGAGTCTTCCTTCCTCACTGCCAGCACATCGCCTATGGCAAGGTTGTCATCACTGCCGAGATTCACCACCACCGTATCAAGCTGGGAGGCCATGGCTTCCGTATTCAACAGCGCAATAATGCGCCCTTCAATTTCTGAATCAGGTTCGGTCGGGAAAATAGTAGCGCCGATACGCTGGACTTCACGGGTTAGCAAGCGGTCACCTTCACGGATTTCCTTGCTGCTGTTATTGATCAGTAAACGGCGTACGCCGTCATCTGCCGAACTGGTAATACTGGCAAAACCCAGGTACTCCAGTTCCAGGCCCAACAGCACTTCACCTTCGTCATCAAAGTATTCCCGGCTGGGGCGATAGACCTCAAACGAGGTGGTTCCTGCCGGCCAGTTACCACGGGCAAAAACTTCATCACCGGTACCGATGGCCAGGTTATCGCCGATGTTCTGCACAATATAGGGGGCCGCATCATAGAGCTGCTGACTGACAATCCGATTGCGGGTAAAACTGTTCTCGATGGACTCCAGGGGAATCGCCGGGATGGCACTTTGCAGCGGCTGTTCCCGGACCTGGGGGCCAAGACTGGTAACTTCCCGGCCACCACGCTTGATCATGACACGGGGGGTGCCGCGAACAAAATTCATGCTGATGGTATCGCCAGGGAATATCAGATCGGCGTTTTCCAGATAGGGGTCCGGTTGCCACACCTCGGGCCACCTTTCAGGATCTTGCAGAAACTGGCTGGCAATTGTCCATAAAGTGTCGTCTTCCTGCACGGTGTAGCTGGCCGGATAATCCGCCAGTAGCAAGGAGTTCTGGGCCTGCACACTTGAAAATGGCAAGCTGAAAACTATATAGAACAGAGCACAGGAGAAGACCCGGGCCAGAACTTGGACTGTGGAGAATACTTTCATCAATTAATTCCGCCCTTTTTGGCAGCGTAATCTTAGCAATACGGTATAATTATCACTAGAAGCAGGTCACAGTCTGCTTCTTTCGCAAGCCCGCGTAAACTGGTGTTTTCAGCCATTGCGCCAAATTTGACACGGTACCTGGAATGGCCACATTAGCAATCCTTGAATTTCCCGATCCGCGACTGCGCAAGCAAGCCGCGCCGATCACTCAATTCGATGCTGCGCTCGGCACTCTCATCGACGATATGTTTGAGACCATGTACGAAGCCCAGGGCATCGGACTGGCTGCAACCCAGGTCGACGTGCATAAGCGTTTGCTGGTAATAGATGTATCGGAAAATAAGGATAGTCCTCAAGTTTTTATTAATCCAAGTTTCGAGGTAATCGAAGAGGAATTAAGCGAATATGACGAGGGCTGCCTGTCGGTACCGGGCTTTTACGAAACTGTGTCCCGCCCGCGCAAGATCAAGGTCCAGGCAATGGACCGGGACGGTCAGCCATTCGAGATGGTCGCCGAGGGCATCCTGTCCACGTGTATCCAGCATGAAATCGATCATCTGGATGGCAAGCTGTTCGTGGATTACCTGAGCAATCTCAAGCGCCAGCGCATTCGCAGCAAACTCGAAAAAGAGCAGCGCAAGTCAGCCTGATTCTGCATGACTGAGCTTCGCATCTGTTTTGCCGGCACTCCGGCCTTTGCCGCCGGGCATCTGCAAGCCCTCATCGACGCCAGTCTGTCTCCCATTGCTGTTTATACCCAGCCTGACCGGCCTACCGGCCGGGGCAAGAAGTTACAGGCATCGCCAGTGAAGACACTGGCGCTGGAGCATCAATTGCCTGTCTATCAACCTGCCAGTCTGCGCGATAGCCAGGTGCAGGAAGAATTTCGCCAGTTGCAGCCCGATGTATTGGTAGTGGTGGCCTACGGCCTGATATTGCCTGAAGAGATTCTCGCCATTCCGCGCCTGGGCTGTATCAATGTACACGCTTCCCTGCTGCCACGCTGGCGTGGCGCGGCGCCTATCGAGCGAGCAATACTGGCCGGTGACAAGCAGACCGGGGTTACCATCATGCAGATGGATGCTGGCCTGGACACCGGCGCCATGTTGCTGAGTGAAGCAGTGGATATTGAACAGAATGACACGGGTGAAAGCCTGCAAAGCAAGTTATTGGAGGTCGGTAAGCAGTCACTGACCAAAGTGGTTGCGAAACTGGAGCACTATCAATCCCGGGCCCTGGCCCAGGACGATTCCCTGGCCAGCTATGCGTCCAAACTGGACAAGACCGAAGCCCGGATCGATTGGCAGCGCAGTGCCAGCGAGATTCATCAGCAGGTCCGGGCGTTTCTGGGACGCACCCCGGCCTGGAGCGAGTTGGGGGAAAAGCGCCTGCGTATCATCGATTGTGAGCCTGTGGCTGAAATTCCTGACAAATTATTGTCAAAGCATCGCCCCGGTACTCTTCTGCTAAGCGAGCGTGACAGCTTCGACGTCGTTTGCGGCACTGCAGCGCTGCGGGTGTACAAGGTGCAGTTGCCAGGCAAGAAACCGGTTTCCGTGCGTGATTTGCTCAATGCCAATCCGCCACCGCTACAAGACGGCATGCTGCTGGGATCCCGGCAAGACTTTGGGCAATGACAGCCAACAGTCGCGCGGTCGCCGCAGGAATTCTCCAAAAGCTTAGCCAAAGTGAAGGCTCACTTACTGTTCATTTGAGTAAAATCAAGGACCGTGATGATGCTCCCTTTGTGCAGGAACTCTGCTTCGGTTGCTGTCGCTGGTACCATTTATTGCAGGCTATACTGGCCCAGTTACTGGACAAGCCTGTAAAGGGTCAGCATGATGACCTGCACTGCCTGTTGCTGCTGGGCCTCTATCAACTGCGCGAATCCAGCAAGGCGGATTACGCCATTATCAATGAAACTGTCAGTGCCAGTGGGCAACTGGGCAAACCCTGGGCCAGGGGCCTGGTGAACGGGGTGCTCCGGAATTACCAACGCAATCGCCAGGAGATTGACAGCAAGTTACCAGAGTCTGCCTTTTATTCGCACCCCGCCTGGCTCCGCAAAGCCCTGCAGCAACAATGGCCGGAACAGGCCAGTCAGATCATGGCCAATGCCAATCGCCGTCCTCCCATGACGCTGCGTTGTAATATCGCCATGCAGTCACCGGAACAGCTGCTGCGCGGGCTCGAACAAGGCAATGTCAGCGGCATACCCGGGCAATGGGCCGAGACCGCCATTTATCTTCAGCAGGCCAGCAATGCCGAAGCCCTGCCCGGCTTTGCTGAAGGGGCTTTCAGTGTCCAGGATGAAGCCTCGCAACTGGTACCGGGCCTGCTGCAACTGACAAGGGGTCAGCGAGTGCTGGACGCCTGCGCCGCACCGGGTGGCAAAGCCTGTCATATCCTCGAAAGTGAGCAGTCACTATCAGAATTGGTCGCGCTGGATAGTGATGACCGGCGCGCCGAACGCATTGGGGAAAACCTGCAGCGCCTGCAGTTAAGTGCTTGCATCAAGGTCGCCGATGCCCGCGATACCGGCGCCTGGTGGGATGGCAGGGGCTTTGACCGCATTCTGCTGGACGCGCCCTGTTCTGCTACCGGGGTGATTCGCCGCCACCCGGATATCAAACTGCTGCGCCAGCGCGAGGACATTGCCCGCCTGCAACAACTGCAGTCAGAGCTGCTGGATGCCCTGTGGGCCTGCCTGAATCCCGGCGGTCTGCTGCTCTATACCACCTGCTCCTTATTGCGTCAGGAAAACGAAATCAGCGTCGCTAACTTCCTTGCCCGCTGTGAAGACGCTAAATATGAAAGCATCGCGGCCGATTGGGGAGTAGAATGTGCTTACGGAAGGCAGCTCCTGACCGGTGATGAAACTGGGCCGGACGGGTTCTACTTCGCTCTGCTACGCAAGGACCAGGGCCGGTAATCAGCGCAAACCAGTCAACAGGAAGTCCAGAAGACGCGCTTTCATGAAAATCATTATCCTCGGCGTTAACCAGGTCGGCAGCACATTAGCCGAAACCCTGGCCAGCGAATCCAATGACATTGTGGTGGTCGACAGTGACGCAGAAAAACTGCGGGAGCTGCGCGACCGCATTGATATAGGCATGGTGGAAGGCCAGGCCTGTCACCCCGATGTACTGGAACGGGCCGGCGGCGAAGATGCCGACATGGTCATTGCCGTTACCGAGAGTGATGAAGTCAATATGGTGGCCTGTCGCGTCGCCCACTCCCTGTTTCGCACACCCAAGAAAATCTGTCGCCTGCGCTCCTCTGCCTATCTGGTCAGTGACAAGCTGTTCGGCGATGAAGGCCTGGCCGTCGATGTGGTGATCAGCCCGGAGCTGATTGTATCCGACTATATTGCCCGCCTTATCGATCTGCCCGGCTCCCTCCAGGTGCTGGATTTCGCCGATGGCCAGGTTCAGCTGGTGGCAGTGAAGGCTTTTTATGGTGGCCCACTGGTGGGACAGGAAATTCGCCTGTTGCGCCAGCATATGCCCTCGGTGGAAACCCGGGTTGCCGCTATCTTTCGCAAGGACAGGCCAATCATTCCCGAAGGTTCAACAGTGATAGAGGCAGACGATGAGGTGTTCTTCATCGCCGCCCAGAAAGATATCCGACCCTGCATGGGTGAATTGCGGCGCATGGACAAACCCTATCGTCGCCTGATGATTGCCGGTGGCGGCAATATCGGTTCCCGTCTGGCGCAGAACCTGGAGCACCGCTACCAGATCAAGATTATCGAACGCAATCCGGAGCGTTGTGCATCCCTGTCCAGTAGCCTCAATAAAACCATCGTCCTCAATGGCGAGGCCTCCCATCAGGAATTGTTGCTGGATGAGAATATCGAAGAAACCGATGTCTTCCTGGCTCTGACCAATGACGATGAGGCCAATATCATGTCTTCCCTGTTAGCCAAACGCCTGGGTGCCAAAAAGGTAATGGCCATTATCAACAACCCCGCCTATGTGGATCTGGTACAGGGTGGTGATATCGATATCGCCATCTCTCCCCAGCAGGCCACGATCGGCAAGCTGCTGGCCCATGTTCGCCGCGGTGATGTGGTGAATGTACATTCCCTGCGACGCGGCGCGGCCGAATCCATGGAGGCCATTGCCCACGGTGATCGCAATACATCGAAAGTGGTGGGCAAGGCCATCGAGGACATAGACCTGCCGGAAGGTACCACCATTGGTGCCATCATCCGCGATGATGAAGTGCTCATTGCCCATGACGACACCGTCGTCAAAAGTGATGACCATGTCATTCTTTTCCTGGTAGACCGCAAGCGTATTCCCGAAGTGGAACGCCTGTTCCAGGTTGGCCTGGGATTCTTCTAAGCCCCCATGCACGCCTCTATCACCATCAAGATTCTTGGCCTGTTGTTGATGTTTTTCAGCGTCCTGGCCAATCTGCCCCCAATTGTGGTTTCCATGATCTACGGCGACAACTCGGTCGCCGCATTTCTGTATCCCATGGTCTTGTTATTCGGCATTGGCTTTGTCCTCTGGGCCGCCACAGCGAGAAGCCGCAAGGAGCTCAGTACCCGGGACGGCTTTTTGATCGTCACCCTGTTCTGGGCGGTGCTGGGCACCGCCGGCTGTCTGCCCTTCCTGTTTTCGGAAGAGGTTCAGCTGTCGGTTACCGATGCGGTATTTGAATCCCTTTCCGGGTTGACCACCACCGGGGCCACCGTGATATCGGGCCTGGATTCCCTGCCAAAATCCATTCTCTTCTATCGCCAGCAACTGCAGTGGCTGGGGGGCATGGGCATTATCGTACTGGCAGTGGCCCTGCTACCCATGTTGGGCATTGGTGGTATGCAGCTCTACAAGGCCGAAAGCCCGGGTCCGGTCAAGGATAATAAACTGGTGCCGAGGCTCGCCGAAACCGCCAAGGCGCTGTGGTATATCTATCTGTTCCTCACCGTTACCTGCGCCCTGGCTTACTGGATTGTGGGCATGAGTCTGTTCGACGCCATCACCCACAGTTTCACCACCGTCGCCATTGGCGGCTTCTCGACCCACGATGCCAGCATGGCTTATTTTGACAGTGCGGCCGTGGATGCCGTTGCCATTATTTTCATGTTTATTGCCGGGGTGAATTTTGCCCTGCACTTTACCGCCTGGCAGCAGCGCAAGACCCGTCCCTATTTTTCGGACCCCGAATTCAAGTTTTACAGTTTTATCCTGTTGCTGGTGTCGGTTGTCACAATCACGGTGCTGTATTTTTCCGAAGTCTATGCCAGTTTCGGTGAGTCCTTTATCCGTGGCCTGTTTCAGGTGGTCTCCGTGGCCACAACCACCGGCTTTACCACCGCCGATTTCAGTACCTGGCCGCTATTTTTGCCTTATATGCTGCTATATGCCGCCATTATTGGCGCCTGCGCCGGCTCTACCGGTGGCGGCATGAAAGTGATGCGCATTCTGCTGATTTTCAAACAGGGAATTCGTGAGGTACAGCGTCTTATTCATCCCCGCGCAACCATTCCCATCAAGCTGGGCAGAGAAGTGATCAGCGATCGGGTAGTGGAATCGGTCTGGGGGTTTTTTGCGGTTTATGTCATGGTCTTTATGGCCATGCTGCTGGCCTTGCTGGCCACCGGCCTGGATATTATTACCGCCTTCAGCGCCGTGGGAGCCTGCATCAACAATCTCGGACCCGGCCTGGCCAATGTGGCGGAAACCTATGGTCACATCAATCCGGCCGCCAAGTGGATACTCTGCCTGGCCATGCTCATGGGGCGCCTGGAGGTATTCACCCTGCTGGTGTTGTTCACCCCCATGTTCTGGCGCCGCTAACCGGGCCATTATCATTTGCCGGTTTACCGGCCGAAGCTCCCACTTCTAATAGAACTCTGAATTGTCCGGGCGACGGCGGAAACGCTTGTACTCCCATTGATACTGGCTGGGGGCCAGTTCCACACACTGCTCAACAGTGCGATTCAATGCCGTCACCGATTCGACAATATCCTCACTGGCAATTGCCGGGTCGGCTTCCCGGAATATGGCACGAAAACCCCGGCCCCGGGGCAGGCGCTGGGCGAAACCGCAAAAGATTCGAGCCCCGGTTCGTTGTGCCAGTTTGCTGATCAGGGTCATGGTAAAGGCCGGCTCGGCAAAGAAGGGGGCAAACTCACCGCTGGAGTCGGCCGGCACCTGGTCCGGTAATACGCCAACCATTTCGCCACGTTGCAGGGCAGATAACAATTGCGCCACCCCCCGACGATTGGTTGGCGCCAGTTTGACGCCGCTGCGGGAACGCACTTCTTTCAAAAGCCTATCCATGGCCGCTCGCCGTGGCGGCTGATACATAAAGGTCGCGGCCACCTCTTCACAGGCATAGAAACCAAAGATTTCCCAATTGCTTAAATGCGGTGCCAGAAGAATCACCCCGTCGCCTGAATCCACCGCCTGACGGTATTGCTCGTAACCTTCCGTTTCCACCACCAGGGACAGGGTACTGGAAATTGGATTCATCCAGGCCTTACCCATTTCCAGTGCCGTGCAGGCGGTGTTCTGCAGGCTTTCACGGGACATGGCTTTATACCAACTTTCATCCCGGCCCGGGAAACAGGTCCTCAGGTTTTTTTCGGTAGTAAAGCGGGCACGATTTGGCAGCCGGGAAAAGGCGATACCCAGTCCGGCTGCCAGTGTATGCAGCCAGGATAGGGGCAGCAGGGCCAGCAGTTTCAGCCACAGCTTGAGAACAATGTATTTGAGTGAATCGATGATGAAGCTCGCGCGGGAAAAGCGGTTGTTATTGATTACGTTATTGTAGTGTTTATCGCCGCCGAGGTAATCAGGCAATGTGTTTACACGGCCCGCCGGCAGCCTGCTCCGGTGGCATCGTCGCCCATAATCCCGCATAATTGCAGCCTTTTTTAATTCCGGGACATTGCCACCGTGAGCAATAAATATGACGTCAAAACTTTCCAGGGTCTGGTTCTGGCGCTGCAGCAATTCTGGGCCGATCGCGGCTGCGTTCTGATGCAGCCTCTGGATCTGGAAGTTGGCGCCGGTACTTTCCACCCGGCCACCTTTCTGCGCGCCATTGGCCCGGAAAGCTGGAACACCGCCTATGTGCAACCCTGCCGGCGTCCTACCGATGGCCGCTACGGCGAGAATCCCAACCGCCTGCAACATTATTATCAGTTTCAGGTAATACTCAAGCCGTCTCCCCTGAATATTCAGGAGTTGTATCTGGAATCCCTGCAAGCGCTGGGAATCGACATGGAGGTTCACGATATCCGCTTCGTTGAAGATAACTGGGAGTCTCCGACTCTGGGTGCCTGGGGGCTTGGTTGGGAAGTGTGGCTCAATGGTATGGAAGTGACCCAGTTCACCTATTTCCAGCAGGTCGGTGGCCTGGAATGCCATCCGGTAAGTGGCGAGATCACCTACGGTATTGAAAGGATTGCCATGTACCTGCAAGGGGTGGACAGTATCTATGACATAGTCTGGACTGAGGGCCCCGATGGTGTGGTGACCTATGGCGATGTCTTTAAACAGAATGAAATTGAGATGTCTGCCTATAATTTCGAGCTGGCCGATACGGCGCAGTTGTTCAGCTATTTTGATAACTGTGAATCACAGTGCCAACAACTTATCGACAAGGAACTGGCCCTGCCCGCCTATGAACAGGTTTTGAAGGCGTCGCACTATTTCAATTTGCTCGACGCGCGCAAGGCGATTTCTGTCACCGAACGCCAGCGCTATATTCTTCGCGTTCGAGCGCTGGCCCGCGCGGTGGCCCAGGCTTATTTTGACAGCCGCAAACAGCTCGGCTTTCCCCTGGCTACCGATGAACTTAAAAAGCAGTATCTGGAACGCTCGTGAAAATACCAAGCCGCGATCTATTGATTGAACTGGGCACCGAAGAATTACCGCCCAAAGCCCTTGCCAGTTTGTCCCGTGCTTTTGAGCGACTTTTCTGTGATGGCCTCAAGGCCGAGCGACTGGATTATTCTGCTGTTAGCCGTTTTGCCACGCCCCGCAGGCTGGCACTGCTGATTGAAGGCCTTTGTGAAAACCAGGCCGACCGGCAAACCGAGCGCTTCGGGCCTGCGGTCAAGGCAGCCTTTGATGCCGATGGTGCGGCTACCAAAGCAGCACAGGGTTTCGCAAAATCCTGTGGCGTTGAGGTTACCGAGCTGGCAACTGCCGAAAAAGACGGCGTGGAAAAACTCTATTTCAGCACCACCGAAAAAGGTCGTACGACGGTTGAATTAGTGCCAGAGCTGATCAGCAAGGCCATGCAACAACTCCCCATCCCCAAACGTATGCGCTGGGGCAGCTCCCGGGAGGAATTTGTGCGGCCGGTACACTGGCTGACCGTTCTGTTCGGGCATGAGGTGATTCCCATGACGCTGTTTGCAGTGCAGTCTTGTGGCACTACCCGCGGGCACAGGTTTCTCACTAATGAGGAATTGTTACTGGACTCCGCCGCCGATTATGAACAAGTGCTGGAAGAGACGGGTAATGTAATCCCGGATTTCGATAAACGCCGGGATTCGGTGCGCAAGCTTGTCACCGCCGAGGGCGAGAAAGCCGGTGGACAGGTGGTAATGGATGAAGACCTGCTCAATGAGGTCACCAGTCTGGTGGAGTATCCGGTTGCCTTGAGTGGAGCCTTTGATCCCCAGTATCTCGAATTGCCACCGGAGGCACTGATCCTGACCCTCAAGTCCCATCAAAAGTGTTTTTGTATCACCGACAGTGAAGGCAATCTGCTGCCCCACTTTGTCACGGTGAGCAATTTGCTTAGCAAGGATCCTGCTAAAGTGATTGAAGGCAATGAACGGGTGATTCGCCCGCGCCTGGCCGATGCCCGTTTCTTTTATGATGCCGACCGGCAGCAAAGTCTTGAGTCGCGCAGCTCTTCTTTGCAGAAACTGATTTTCCAGGACAAGCTGGGCACAGTGCATGACAAGTCTGCGAGGGTGGCCGAACTGGCCGCCTGGATTGCCCAACAGGTATCGGCCGATCCGGAGAAATGCCGGCGAGCAGCCCTGCTGGCCAAATGTGACCTGCTGACCCAGATGGTTGGTGAGTTTGCCGATTTGCAGGGCTTGATGGGCTATTACTATGCCTTGCACGATGGCGAGGATAGCGAAGTGGCCAAAGCCATCAATGAACAGTACCAACCACGCCAGGCGGGAGGGGAATTACCCTCCACCATGACCGGCGCCATTCTCGCCATTGCCGACAAACTGGATACCATGGTGGGCATGTTTGGTATTGGCCAACCTCCCACGGGTTCCAAGGATCCCTTCGCCCTGCGGCGCTCGGCCATTGGCGTGCTCAGGATCATTGTCGACCGTGAGCTGGATCTTGATATCAACGAAGCCCTGGGCAAGTCCATTGCCAGCTATAGTGGCAAGCAACTCGAAAGCGGAATTCAGAGCAGCCTTTCGGGTTTTGTCTTTGATCGCTTCAAAGCCTGGTATGCCGAAGAAGGAATATCTGCCACCATTTTTCAGTCGGTGATCAGTGTCAGCCCGGGCCGGCCCCTGGATTTCCATCGCCGGGTGCAAGCGGTTCACAAATTTGCTGGCCTCGATGAGGCCGCGGCCCTGGCCGCTGCCAATAAACGGGTCTCGAACTTGTTGAGTAAACAGAAGGATCAAGCAGAAAGTGACGCTGTGAAACAGGATCTGTTACAGGAACAGGCCGAGCTGGATTTGTATGAAGCCATTCAAGGCAAGCAAACCGAACTGGGCCCCCATTTTGAATCCGGTAACTACACCGCCGCGCTAGTCGGTCTGGCCGGCCTCAAAGACCCAGTGGACCGGTTTTTCGATGATGTACTGGTGATGGCCGAAGATGAGGCTGTTAAACAGAATCGCTTGAACCTGCTTCGGCAACTCAGAAATCTGTTTTTGCGCACGGCAGACATCTCCCACCTACACAACGGCTAAGACCATGCCTCATTCAGCGATTATCGTGCTAGATCGTGATGGCGTGATTAATGAGGACTCAGACGATTACATCAAGTCTCCGGATGAGTGGCTACCGGTGTCCGGCAGTATCGAAGCCATCTGCCGCCTGAGCAGGGCGGGTTTCCGCATCGCTGTCGCCACCAATCAATCCGGACTGGCGCGCGGTTATTTCGATGAGTACTGTCTGGCCAGAATCCACCAGAAAATGCTGTCCATGGTGGAAGCCGGCGGCGGCTCAATCGATACCATCTGCTATTGTCCGCATTTACCCGACAGTGGCTGTCGGTGTCGAAAGCCGGCCACTGGTCTGCTGGAACAAATCGCAGAAGAGTTTCAGCAAACGCTCAGCGGTGCGACTATGGTTGGTGATTCAATCAAGGATTTACAGGCGGCCCGGTCATTCGGATTGTCCCCTGTTCTGGTCCGCAGTGGCAAAGGCAGGAAAAGCGAGCAAGAACTGGATCAACTGGACTTTCCGGTCGCTGTGTTTGACGATCTCTCTGCCTATGTAGACAGCATTCTGGAGTGATTAACGTGCGCACCGTTTTGTTGGCACCCTTGTTGACACTCTTGCTGGCACTGAGGTCATTTCTTTTTTACCTTGGTTATGTACCCATAACTATTGTTATGTCGACGTTTTTTATTACCCTGTTTCCCCTGCTGCCGGATAAGCATCGTCAGGGTTTCTCCATTGCCTGGGCCAGAACTATTCTCGCCTGGCTTCGCCTGACCTGTGGCGTAGGTTATAGACTGATTGGTAAGGAAAACCTGCCTGATTACCCTGTAGTGGTTTTGGCAAATCACCAGAGCAGCTGGGAGACATTGTTTTTTTATCAGCTCATTCGGCCCCTGGCCCCGATTCTTAAAAAGGAACTGTTGAAGATTCCCTTCTGGGGCTGGGCTTTGAGGCTGTTGAAACCCATCGCCATAGACCGTAGCCGACCCCGTAATGCCGGCAAGTCCCTGCTTAAACAAGGCGTGCGCCGGCTGAAGGAAGGGCATTCGGTGATTATCTTTCCGGAAGGGACACGCTCGGAAGTGGGCACTATCAAAAGTTTCTCCCGTGGCGGTGCCAAACTGGCCCTGGCAGCCGGTGTACCGGTACTGCCCATTGCCCTGAACGCCGGCAAATGCTGGCCACCACGGAGATTCCTGAAATTTCCCGGCCTGATTAGCGTGGAGATTGGGAAACCGATTTCAATTGCCAGTCATGACGCAGTATCTATGACCGAAGCGGCGGAGAGCTGGATTCGGCAGCGAGTTGCTGACTTTTAGACCCGGCAAGGGAGCGGCTATTTTCGGGCCGTGCCCAGACTGACCGTCTCGGCACGCCAATCAAATATCCAGTTCCTGCACCGCCAGGGCATTTTCCTCGATGAACTCACGGCGCGGATCCACCTGATCACCCATCAGGGTGTTGAACAGTTGGTCGGCACCAATGGCATCATCGATAGTAACCTGCAGCATTCGCCGGGTTTCCGGGTTCATGGTGGTGTCCCACAATTGTTCGGGATTCATTTCTCCCAGACCCTTGTAGCGCTGCAGATAGTGACCCTTCATGGCGTCTCTGGTTAACCAGTCCATGGCTTCACCGAAAGATTTGACTGGCTGGCTGCGCTCGCCGCGTTGAACATAGGCACCTTCTTCGATCAGGCCTTCCAGCATCTCCCCCAGTTCAGCCAGGGCTGAGTATTCACCGGAATGGAAGAAATCCTGATTAAAGATAAATTTCTTTTCCAGGCCATGCAGGTTAAGGCTGGCAATTGGCAAGAAGATATAGCGTTCTTCGTCGGCCTTCACGTCCAATACAAAATTCTCAGCCAGACCCGGGTGTTGTTCTGACAGCTTTTCTTTCAGTTCTGCTGTCCATTGCTCAACGGTTTCCCGCTCCTTTAACTTCTCTTCCTGCAGACGGCTGGTGAAGATCATGGCTTCCAGCAATTCAGTCGGGTAGAGCCGTGCCATGCGACTGATAATGGTATAGGCACGGTTGTATTTGTTGGCCAGGGTTTCCAGGGAATCATCCGCGATGCCGGGGGCATTGGCATTGACATGCAAGCTGGCACCGTCGAGGGCAACCTGGGTCTGGTAGGCTTTGAGTTCCGCCTCATCTTTCAGATATTGTTCCTGTTTGCCTTTGCGCACTTTATACAGGGGTGGCTGGGCGATATAGATGTGGCCTCGCTCAACCAGTTCGCGCATCTGACGAAAAAAGAAGGTCAGCAGCAGGGTTCGAATATGGGAGCCATCCACGTCGGCATCGGTCATGATGATGATGCTGTGATAACGCAGGTTTTCCGGGGCAAATTCCTCATTGCCGATTCCGCAGCCAAGGGCCTTGATCAGGGTGCCAATTTCGGCAGAGCTTAACATCTTGTCAAACCTTGCCTTTTCGACGTTAAGGATTTTACCTTTGAGTGGCAAAACGGCCTGATTTTTCCGGTTACGGCCCTGTTTGGCCGATCCGCCCGCCGAATCACCCTCCACAATGTAAATTTCTGACAGCGAGGGGTCTTTCTCCTGACAATCTGCCAGTTTACCAGGCAAGCCCGCCACATCGAGAGCCCCCTTGCGGCGGGTCATTTCCCGGGCTTTGCGCGCTGCTTCCCGCGCCCTGGCCGCATCGATCATCTTGTTCACGATCAGTTTCGCGTCCTGGGGGTTTTCCAGCAGGTAGTCGTTCAAATGGGAGGCCATCTCCTGTTCCACCACGGTCTTCACTTCAGATGACACCAGCTTGTCTTTTGTCTGGGAAGAAAACTTGGGGTCCGGGACTTTGACGGAGATAATCGCGGTAAGGCCTTCCCGGGCATCATCGCCAGAAGTGACAACCTCTTTTCCTTTTTTGCTTGACAACTCCTTGTCAATGTATGACTTCAGCACCCTTGTCAGGGCGGCGCGGAATCCCGCCAGGTGTGTTCCGCCATCTCGCTGGGGAATATTGTTGGTGTAGGGAAAAATATTCTCCTGATAGGAGTCATTCCACTGCAGGGCAATCTCCACGCTGATGCCATCTTCCTCACGTTCGCTGACAAAGTGGAACAACTTGTTCACCGTGGTCTTGTTCTTGTTCAGGTAATCAACAAAGGCCATCAAGCCGCCTTCGTATTTGTAAAGGTCTTCCTTGCCATTGCGCTCGTCTTTCAATTTGATCGAGACGCCGGCGTTAAGAAACGCTAACTCACGTAGCTTTTTGGCGAGAATGTCGTAATGAAATTCAACATTGCTAAAAGTATCGGCGGAGGGCTTGAAAGTACATTCAGTCCCGGTGCTCTGGGTCTCACCAACCACTGCCAGGGGGGCTTCCGGCACGCCATGGTGATAGACCTGCTCATGTACCTTGCCGTCTCGGCGGATAGTGAGCTTTAACTCCTCGGAGAGAGCGTTCACTACGGAAACACCCACGCCGTGCAGGCCACCAGAGACTTTATAGGAATTATCGTCGAATTTTCCGCCGGCGTGGAGCACTGTCATAATGACTTCTGCGGCAGAAACACCCTCTTTGTGCATTTCTGTGGGTATGCCGCGCCCGTTATCGGCCACTGTGACAGTCTCTCCCACGTGGATAGTGACTGTTATCTGGTCGCAGTGGCCAGCCAGGGCCTCATCGATGGAATTATCCACCAACTCGAAAACCATGTGATGGAGCCCGGTACCGTCATCAGTATCACCGATATACATGCCCGGACGTTTGCGAACCGCATCCAGCCCTTTGAGAACCTTGATGCTCTCCGAGTTATAATCACTATTCTGGTTTTCGCTCATTTATTACCTCCGGTCAGGGCTTAAACGCCGCCCCAGACCTACATCTCCAAGACTGGTAGAGAACTAATTTACAGTCACTATTTTACCACGTTCCACGTGGAACGCGGTCATTTCTTCGCCGCCAGGCAGGCTCTTCACCAGGGCTTCTCTCTCAACGCAGGTGACAAAAACCTGTGACCCGGTTTGGAGTACCCGTTGCAGTACGGCAGACCTGTTGGACGCATCCAGTTCTGCGGGCAGATCATCCAATAAATAGATACTCTTGTTATCGGACAATTGGCTATGAAAAACACCCTGGGCGATCTTCAACGCACAGACAAGTATTTTCTGCTGGCCTCTGGACAGAACATCCTGCGCGGCTTTGCCCTGTACCTTGAGCAATATATCTGCTCGCTGCGGACCAACCTGGGTTGCCTTGTAGCGCAGATCTGACTCAACCGCTTTATCCAGGGCTTGGGAAAGCGAGCAGTCACTCCACCAACCCCGGCTGTATTCCATGGTCAGCTCAATCTCTTCGCCAGCCAGCTCCCTGTACACTGGAAGCAAAACCGATTGAAACTGTTTGTAATAGGATTCACGAGCTCGATCCACCGCTTCCCCATGAAGGACAAACTCCTGATTCCAGGCCCGAAGCGAGTCGTGATCAACAGATCGACTTTTCAGAAGTTGATTACGGTTAGCCAGGCTCTTGCGAAAGTTTCGCCAGGAGGCAATGAAGCTTTGTTCCACGTGGAACACACCCCAGTCGAGAAACTGGCGGCGGGCCCTGGGGCCCCCCTCCAACAGGGCAAATGTACCGGAATCAATCACCAGCACAGGCAAGATCCGAGCAACCCTGTCCCAGTTATCCTGTTGAATCTCATCCAGCCGAAGGGACGGCTTCTTGTTCCGGGCCCTGCTCAACCCAAGCTTATGGTCGCTAAGCTGGGCAAAGACAACAGCTTCATTGCTATCCCGGTCAATGAGGGTATCGGTTTGAGAAGTTCTGAAGGATCTGCCCCGCGACAGCAAGTAGATTGCCTCCAGCACACTGGTCTTGCCGCTGCCGTTGACCCCAAACACCAGATTCAATCGCGGATGACAACCAAGTCGACCATGCTGGATATTGCGTATAGCAGTGATATCCAGTTGCGTGATCGCACTCATACCGGCTGCCAGAGCAGACTGATACCAAAAGGCCTGATCTTAAAGTCGCATGGGCATAACGACGTAGACAGCATCACTGCCTTCTTCAGCCTCAAGCAGGGCACTACTATTGGGATCTGAAAGTGTCATCCTGACTTTTTCACTGTTCAGGGTGGTCAGAACATCAATCAGATAACTGACATTAAAACCGATTTCCAGTCCACCACCCTGGTAATCCACACTAACCACTTCTTCTGCTTCTTCCTGTTCAGGGTTGTTGGCCACTACCCGGAGTTCGCCCTCTTCAAGAATAACCCTGACGCCCCGGTATTTTTCATTGGAGAGAATAGAGACCCTGGAAAAAGCCTGACGCAATAACTGGCAATCGCCAGTAACTACCCGATCGCCGCCTTTGGGCAGCACCCGGTTATAGTCAGGGAATTTCCCGTCCACCAGCTTTGAGGTAAAGGTAAACTCGGTTACCTTGGCCCGAATATGGTTCTGCCCAAAAGTAAGATGGATGGCCTGCTGCTCATCGGTCAGCAAACGGTTCAATTCCATTACGCCCTTCCGCGGCAATATCAGTTGCTGGGGCTCCTGAATGGCATTCTCCATGGCCAGTGTCTCCATGGCCAGGCGATGCCCATCCGTCGCTACCACCCGTAAATACTGCGGATCTACTTCAAACAGCATGCCATTGAGATAATAACGCACGTCCTGCTGCGCCATGGCGAAGCTGGTATGTTCCAGCAGTTCCTTCAATTTCCCCTGTGAAAGCTCCAGTGAGAACGTATCGGGCTCTTCATCTACCTGGGGGAATTCCGCCGCAGGCAAGGTAGTCAGACTGAATCGGCTGCGGCCGCTCTTGAGCTGCAGCTTGTTCTCATTCAGGGTCATCTCTATCATGGCGTCATCGGCAAGCGACTTGCAGATATCCAGTAATTTCCGTGCCGGCACAGTGATACTGCCTTCAGCAGCAACCGAATCCACGGGTATTCTGCCCACCAGTTCAACTTCCAGATCTGTCCCTGTCAGTGACAGCTCACTGCCCCTGAGAACCAGAAGAACATTGGACAATACCGGTAATGTCTGTCTTCTTTCTACTACACCGCTAACCAGCTGCAATGGCCGTAAAAGTGATTCCCTTGAAATGGTAAATTGCATCGTTTATTCCTAAATTTCTCTATTCCTGGCCCCCGATCAGCTGGATAGCGACCGCAGCAAATTATTGTAATCTTCTTCAATGTCCGTCGAACTATGGCGCAGACGGTTGATCTGTTTGCAGGCATGGAGGACGGTAGTGTGATCACGCCCCCCAAATGCATCCCCGATTTCCGGCAGACTGTGATTGGTCAATTCCTTGGAAAGCGTCATCGCCACCTGACGGGGTCTGGCCACCGAGCGATTGCGTCGCTTGGACAGCATATCGGCCATTTTTATCTTGTAATACTCCGCCACGGATCGCTGGATGTTATCGATGGTCACCAGCTTGTCCTGTACCGCGAATAAATCTCTTAATGCCTCTTTGATCAGCTCAATACTAATGGCCTCGCCTTTGAAATTGGCATGAGCTATTACCCGCTTCAGCGCACCTTCCAGCTCCCGCACATTGGAACGCAGGCGCTGGGCGATGAACAAGGCGGCTTCATTGGGAAGTTCCACGTGACACTGTTCTGCCTTGTTCATCAGAATCGCTGCCCTTGTTTCCAGCTCCGGCGGCTCGACGGCTACCGTCAGACCCCAGCCAAAGCGGGATTTAAGGCGCTCTTCCAGGCCATTAATCTCTTTATGGAAACGGTCACAAGTGAGAATGATCTGCTGACCACCTTCGAGCAGGGCATTGAAGGTGTGGAAAAACTCTTCCTGGGAGCGTTCCTTGCCGGCAAAAAACTGAATGTCGTCAATGAGCAGTGCGTCCACTGAACGGTAAAAGCGCTTGAACTCATTAATGGCATTCAACTGCAGCGCCGTCACCATGGTGCCAACGAAGGTTTCTGAATGCAGGTACACGACCTTGGCATCGGGTTTCTGGGCTTTCAAGTGATTGCCAATGGCATGCATCAGGTGCGTTTTGCCCAGACCCACTCCGCCATAGATAAACAGAGGGTTGTAGGCATAGCCCGGGTTCTCTGCTACCTGCCGGGCTGCGGCCCTGGCAAGCTGATTGGATTTGCCTACCACGAAATTATCGAACACATACTCTTCATTAAGGGCACCGCGATGACGCAGTTTGCCTTCTATAATTGTATGCATTTTGTTTTGACCCGATCCGGCAGGCGCTGAGCCATTATGGCCATTGCGGAGCTGGCCTGCAGGCCTGGTGCTCGTATAGTCGGCCTGGTTTCCGTAGGCTCTGGCAATATTGCTCTCACTGCTGCCATTGGGACCGCCAGTCCTCTCGCTGCTGTTATTGCGCAACGTATTGCTGTCCAGGGCCTGTAATTGACCCTTGACCTTGAGTTCGATGCTGAAAGAGTCGGCCCCCAGTTCTGACAGCAGTGCTTCAATGCGATTCAGGAATTTGCCCTTGACCCAATCCTTGATAAAACGATTGGGTGCATAAACGCGAAGTACATCCGCTTCCGCTTCTATTTGAAGCGGTCTGATCCAGGTATTGAACTGCTGCGAGGGAAGTTCATCTTTCAGACATTCGATACATTGATTCCAGTATGTTTCTACCACTTGCTCTTGCCCGAATATCCTGTTGTGCTGTTATTTTTATGTGTGAACAGCGCAGGATAATAGCCCGCTCCCGAGAAGTTATCCACTGATAAAAGCCTTCGGAGCAGGTTTTTTTGTTGCTAATTATTTATATATTTTTCAACTACTTAGACAGTTTTCACTGAAAAAACAAGGGGTCTGAAGCAGGGTTTTTGCCAGCCAGCAGCAAAACATCTGTTGATAACTTTCTGTGGATAAATTGTTACTAAGTTTTGGGTTTCCGGCTAAAGGATTTTTGACGTGGTGGCAGCAATTTCAATGGCTGATCGCCCGCCTTGGCGCTGCGCTATTAACCTGGCCAGATGCGATATCCTAAGAACCGGAAAATGACAAACGACAATCGGTGAATGTTGCAATCTACGGCGCTTACGGGGATTTTGGTCGTTGCATATTGGCCCTAAAACCTCTAAAATCCCGCCTCTTTTTCGAACCTGCTGTTCGAAGCAACTAATTTTGGATTATAGCTATGAAACGTACATTTCAACCCAGCGTTCTCAAGCGTGCCCGAGCCCACGGTTTTCGTGCCCGCATGTCGACCAAGGGTGGCCGTCTGGTACTCAAGCGCCGACGAGCCAAAGGACGCGCCAAGCTCTCCGCCTGATTGTCCTGTTTCTCTTTATATAGAGAAAAGAAACTTCCCCGTGGCTGAGTACAGCTTTTCAAAATCGTCGCGGCTGCTGACAGCCGAAGATTATCAGGCTGTATTCAACCACTCCCGGTTCAAGGTTTCCTGCAGGGTATTCCTGGTGCTGGCCATTCCCTCCACTTCTTGCCATTCCCGCCTGGGAGTCGTCGTGGCCAAAAAAAACGTGGCCAGGGCTGTCGAGCGTAATCGCATCAAGAGACAGATACGGGAATGGTTTCGCCATTACGAGAGTGAAAAAGCGGTTGATCTGGTCGTGCTGGTGAGACGGGATGCTGCTAAACTCGGCAACCAACAACTGGCGCAAAAACTGAAATCTCTGGGCAGTGACCTTAATCGTAAAATTGGCGCCTCCTAGAGGACGAAACCCGTAAAGAGCAAAGCAATCTGTCAGCCATGCTGAAAACCGTCCTCATAAAACTGATCACTCTTTACCAGTTGACCCTGAGCCTGCTAATCGGTCAGCAATGCCGTTTTTATCCCACTTGTTCCCAGTACACAAAAGAAGCGATCGCGCAGCATGGTGTCCTCAAGGGCTGCCAGCTTGGAATGCGCCGAATCAGCCATTGCCATCCCTGGCACGAGGGCGGCTACGACCCGGTGCCCGGAACCGACGATTCTTGACCTGAAGGACAGACAGCTACCGATATGGATTTTACCCGCTTCTCTTTATATACAGCTCTGGCTGTCGTTACCTATCTGATGCTGCTGGCCTGGCAGGAAGACTACCCGCCAGTGGTTGACTCGGATCAACTCAATCAATCGACCACTGTTCAGGCCGGCAATGGGGATATTCCTGGCAGCGATTTACCCGAAGCCCCTGTCAGTCAGGATGCACCGGCCAGTGACCTGCCGGTGGCAACACCGCAGGTAGCCAACTCTGCCCCCCAGACCAGCAGCAACCAGACCAGCGACAGCATTGAAGTCAGCACCGACACCTTGCAATTGCGCATTGATCTGCTTGGGGGTGATATCAGTTATCTGGCCCTTCCGCAGTATCTGCGTGAACTGGAAGGCAATGGTGACCCTTTTGTGATGCTCAATAACAACCCCGGGCGCAGCTATGTCGCCCAGTCCGGGTTGATTGGCCGCGATGGTATCGACACTCCCGACCGCGCCAGTTACCAGAGCAGTGCCGATTCCTTCGTTCTGTCAGACAATGCCGATTCACTGCAGGTTGATCTCGTCACCCGCAACGAAGCTGGAGTCACTGTCACCAAACGCTTCAGTTTCACCCGTGGCAGCTATCTGATTGATATCTCCTACATCGTCGAAAACCAGAGCGCCAGCGACTGGCAGGGCAATATCTTCGGCCAGATCAAACGCGATGAATTCGATGACCCCAGCGATGCCGGCGGTTTCGGGCGTACCTATCTCGGCTTTGTCACCACCAGCAATGATGACCCCTATATCAAAATTGAATTCGACGATATCGATGACGGGGTTCCCAACCATGAGATGGAAGGCGGCTGGATGGGTTTCAGCCAGCACTATTTTATCTCTGCCTGGGTGCCCTCTACCGACACCGTCAACCGGTTCAGTACCCGACGCAATAATGCCAATCAGTATTTCGGCGTGTTCACCAGCTCTGCCTTTTCAGTGCCGGCCGGTGAAAGCGGTAGCCAGACTATCCAGTATTATGCCGGCCCCAAGGATCAGTACGCCCTGGCAGAAATAGCACCCAGCCTGGATCTGACTATCGACTACGGTTTCCTCTGGTTCCTGGCTGCCCCAATTTACTGGGTATTGCGCCAGATCGAGGATTTCGTAGGCAATTACGGTTTTTCCATTATTCTGCTCACCGTGCTGGTCAAGGCTGCTTTTTATAAGTTGAGCGAAACCCAATACCGCTCAATGGCCGGCATGCGACGCCTGATGCCGAAGATGCAGCAGCTCAAGGAAAGCTACGGCGATGACAAGATGAAGCTGCAGAAGGCCACCATGGACTTGTACAAGAAGGAGAAGATCAACCCCTTCGGAGGTTGTCTGCCCATGCTTGTGCAAATGCCGGTTTTCATCGCCCTGTACTGGGTATTGATGGAAAGCGTCGAATTGCGTCATGCCCCTTTTATGCTCTGGTTAAATGACCTGTCGGTTCGCGACCCCTACTTCATCCTGCCGCTGCTAATGGGGGTAACCATGTATTTGCAAACCAGTCTGAGCCCGACCCCGGCCGACCCCATGCAAGCCAAGGTGATGAAGTTCATGCCCATCGCCATGACGGTACTGTTTCTGTGGTTCCCGGCTGGTCTGGTACTGTACTGGCTCACCAATGGTTTACTGGGTATTGCCCAGCAGTGGTACATCACCCGCAAGCTCGATGCCGAGCATGCAGCCAAGGGTGCCAAATAATAGCGCTGAAGCAGAGCATGCTGATGATTGCCAGGCCGCCTGCCTGGCAATGCAGTCGCCGCCTGCTACAGGCGGCAGTGTAAGGACTACTCAGCGCAATCATGTCCCAGTTCAATAACGACACTATTTGCGCCATTGTTACCGCTCCTGGGCGCAGTGGGGTGGGTATTGTGCGACTGTCGGGCACTGACGCCATGGCTATTGCCCAGCAGATGCTGCCCCTGAAACCCGAACCCCGACATGCCCACTATTGCGCTTTTCTGGATGGTGAAGGCCAGGCTATCGATCAGGGCATCGTGCTCTACTTCCCCACACCCAATTCCTATACCGGAGAAGAGGTGGTGGAATTTCAGGGGCATGGTGGACTACAGGTACTGAATCTTGTTCTCGAACGATGCCGTTCCCTGGGCGCCAGACTCGCCCTGCCCGGTGAGTTTTCGGAACGGGCGTTTTTGAACAATAAAATCGATTTGCTGCAGGCCGAAGCGATCGCAGACCTGATAGATTCAGCCTCGCAACAGGCAGCCCGTTCGGCCATGCGTACCCTGCAGGGAGAGTTTTCCCGCCGGGTAAACGATCTGGTGGAACGCATCACGACGATCCGCATCAACGTAGAGGCCGCCATTGATTTTTCCGATGAAGACATTGATGTCATGGAAGACACCGGTGTCGCTCTTGAACTGGCTGCCGCCAAACGGGATCTGGACCACGTCATTCAGCAGGCCCGACAGGGCGCCCTGCTCAAGGATGGCATGTCCATAGTAATTGCCGGCAAACCCAATGCTGGCAAATCCAGTTTGCTCAATGCCCTCTCCGGACAGGACAGCGCCATAGTGACTGATATTCCCGGTACCACCAGGGACCTGTTGCAACAGGAAATCACCCTCTCTGGCATGCCGGTTCACATCACCGATACCGCAGGCTTGCGCCACAGTGATGACCTGGTGGAGCAGGAAGGGGTCAGGCGTGCGCGACTGGCCATGCAGACCGCTGACCAGATTCTGCTGGTGGTGGATGCCAAAACTGCCCCGCGACGAATGAAATCCATTCTCGAACCACTGGAACTGAGCAAACTGGATGAAGAACAGCTGCAGGATGTACTCAAACGAACCACGGTGATACTGAACAAGATCGACTTACTTGAGGATTCACATGCCAACAGCCAATCCACAAGCTATCAAGGCGTTGATCTCACGGTGATACGGCTTTCAGTGCAGGAAAATCTGGGGATAAGTCTGTTGAAAACTCATCTGGAAAACTGCGTTGGTTTCAAGGCCGGTAATGAAGGCAGCTTTGTGGCCCGGGAGCGGCATGTAACGGCCCTGAAAAGCGCCGATGAGTACATGAAAAAAGCCATCTCCGGGGTAAGTAAGTCCTCACAATTAGAGCTCATTGCCGAGGATCTCAGGCTGGCCCAGCGACACCTGGGGGAAATCACAGGTGAAATGACCAGTGACGACCTGTTGGGGAAAATTTTTTCCAGCTTCTGCGTTGGCAAATAATTTCAGCCAGATTTTTTTCTGGGGACAAGCCTGTTGGCAACTGACTCTATACACTGTATCAATGGTGGAAGGATTTGAATAAGTCGGGGCCGGCCCCGGCGGGACTTATTCCATGCACAGGCCATCAATGCCTGTTGCCCAGCCTGTCACTGACTTGCACACCGGCTTATACTTGCCCCAAGTGCTTGGCTGGGCGGTGATTTTCACGCTTATGCACAGAAAACAGCGCCCCTATCAATAACAACATCAATACTCTTTCTCTCTATATACTATTTATTAATTATTAAGATTATTTGTTAATCAGTGATAAATAATCCGGGTGAATTCAGACCATTCACTTTTGCTGATTAATCTATATACTGCACAGCCCCTGATCACGAGCCACCCTGATTTTCAGGGCCAAACAGGATTGAACCATGGAATTTTGCAACAGCTACGATGTGATTGTCGTCGGCGGCGGCCATGCCGGCACCGAAGCCGCTCTGGCTGCTGCGCGCCAGGGTGTATCCACCTTGCTGGTGACCCACAGCATCGAAACCCTGGGCCAAATGTCCTGCAATCCAGCCATCGGCGGTATTGGCAAAAGCCATCTGGTCAAGGAAATAGATGCCCTCGGTGGTGCCATGGCCACGGCAATCGACCGTGCTGGAATACAATTTCGGGTGCTCAATGCCAGCAAGGGGCCCGCGGTTCGCGCCACCCGCGCCCAGGCGGACCGGGTGTTATACAAGGCCGCCATTCGTGAAATTCTAGAGAACCAGCCCAATCTCAGCCTGTTTCAACAATCGGTTGATGACCTGATTATCGAGAATGACAGGGTCGCCGGTGTAGTTACCCAAATGGGCCTCAGAATTCGTGCGCCCAAAGTAGTGCTGACAACTGGCACCTTTCTGGGCGGCAAGATTCATATTGGAATGCAGAATTCATCGGGTGGACGTGCTGGCGATCAACCGTCAATTGCACTGGCGGAAAGACTACGGGCACTTCCATTTCGTGTCGATCGGTTAAAAACCGGCACACCGCCAAGAGTGGATGCACGCAGCGTGGATTTTTCCGTGATGGAAGAGCAGTTGGGCGACACACCACTACCGGTTATGTCTTTCCTCGGTAATGTCGAACAACACCCACGCCAGGTGAGTTGTTACATTACCTCCACCAATGAAGCCTGTCATGATGTTATCCGGGGTGGCCTTGATCGTTCACCCATGTACACCGGCATCATTGAAGGGACCGGGCCGCGCTATTGCCCTTCCATTGAAGACAAGGTCATGCGTTTTGCCGACAAAAATTCCCATCAGATATTTGTCGAACCGGAAGGTTTAAATACCCATGAACTTTATCCCAATGGCATTTCCACCAGCCTGCCTTTTGATGTTCAGGTGGAGATGCTGCGACTTATTCGTGGTTTTGAAAACGCGCATATAACGCGCCCGGGTTATGCCATCGAATATGACTTTTTCGACCCACGGGATCTGCACAGCAGTCTGGAAACCAAATTCATTGAGGGCCTGTATTTTGCCGGCCAGATCAATGGTACGACTGGCTACGAAGAGGCGGCGGCCCAGGGGTTGTTAGCCGGACTCAACGCCGGCCTTTCAGTACGCGGCATTGACAGCTGGTGTCCGCGTCGTGACCAGGCCTATATCGGTGTACTGGTAGATGATCTGATTACCCTGGGTACCAATGAGCCCTATCGCATGTTCACCAGTCGTGCGGAATATCGACTGACACTCAGGGAAGACAATGCCGACCTGAGACTTACCGAAGCCGGTTTCAAAATGGGTATCGTCGATGAAAACCGCTGGCGGTTTTTGAACGAGAAGCAGGAAAAGATTGCCAATAGCCTGCAGCAATTACGCAGCACCTGGATACAACCGGACAGCGAGGCCGCTGGCCGCATCAATCCGCTGCTGGAAAAGCCCCTGTCCCGCGAATACAGCCTGGCAGACCTTTTGGCCCGGCCCAGGGTAGAGATGCCGGCCTTGCTGGCTGCAGCACAGGTCGAGTTGCATGACGACACTGCCACTGGCCGTCAGGCCGCCATGCAGGCAGAAATCCAGATCAAGTATCAGGGTTATATCGATCGTCAGGGCGAAGAAATCGAACGCCTTAAAAAACAGGAAGGCACTCTGTTGCCGGCAGACCTGGACTACGATGCCATGCAGGGCTTGTCCAATGAGCTGAAACAGAAACTCAAGGAAGTACAACCTGCCAACATCGGCCAGGCGTCACGCATACCGGGCATGACGCCGGCGGCCATTTCCCTGTTGCTGATTTATCTCAAGAAGCAGCCCGGTCGGCGGCAGCAAGCGGTTCAGGGCTGACGGAGCAACGTGAGCGGCAAGACATCAGGGCTGGGCAAATTACTCGGTGAGATTCAACTGCAACTGTCCGCACAGCAAACAGAGGCACTGCAGCACTATGCTGACTTGCTGCGCAAATGGAACCGCAGTTTCAACCTGGTCAGCGCCAGCGATCTGACACATCTGGAATCCAGGCATTTCCTTGATAGCCTGGCAGTGTCTGATTACCTCACGGGCCAAACCATACTCGACGTGGGAACCGGAGCCGGATTGCCCGGCATACCACTGGCCATAGCCAACCCCGAGCGGCACTTCATTCTGATGGACAGTAATGGCAAGAAAACCCGCTTTCTGTTTCAAGTGAAACTGGCCCTCGGTCTGGGCAATGTGGAAATCGAAAATTGTCGGGTAGAGCACTATCAAAACGAACGCCAAATTGATATTGTGACTTGTCGTGCATTTGCCTCTATTCCGGATATCATCAGGGCTTCACGGCATTTGCTGGAAGCCGGAACGACAATTTTGGCCATGAAAGGTCGTTACCCGGAAGAGGAACTCGCACAACTCCCTGCCGGATTTGATGTCACTGCAATCCATCGACTTCAAATTCCTGCTGAGGATTCAGAGCGTCATCTGATTGAAATTAACCGCGCTGCATCCTGAGCCGGTTTAAGGCCCGGGTGTGAATGGGTAGCATCAGATCGACGTTAAAATCATGATGGTCGGCAGCAACAGAGCTTAAAGGTTTAAAAGGAATTGTGAGCAGAACTCTAGCTATAGCCAATCAAAAGGGTGGCGTTGGCAAGACCACAACCTCGGTGAATCTCGCCGCCTCCCTCAAGGTCACCCGCAAGAATGTCTTGCTGATCGATCTGGATCCCCAGGGCAATGCCACCATGGGCAGTGGTGTCGATAAATCCCAACTCGAGCTTTCAGTCTATGATCTGCTGACTGAGCGGGCAGAATTTGCCGATGTGGTGGTCAGGCCTGAGGCGGTGGACTACGATCTGTTGCCTTCCAATGGTGATCTGGTGGCGGCCGAGGTGGAACTGATCAGTGCCGACAACCGGGAAATACGCCTGCGTCAGATTGTTGAGCAGGTGCGTGTCGATTATGATTTCATCGTTATTGATTGCCCACCTTCCCTGAATATGCTGACAGTCAATGCCCTGGTGGCCGCCGATGGTGTCGTCATTCCCATGCAGTGTGAATACTATGCTCTGGAAGGCCTGTCGGCATTGATGGACACTATCTCGGCTATCAAGGACACCCTGAACCCCGATTTGCGCATTGAGGGTATACTGCGAACCATGTATGACCCGCGCAACAAGCTGACTACCGAAGTAAACGGGCAATTGTTCAACTACTTCGGTGACGCGGTCTACCGCACGGTAGTGCCGCGCAATGTGCGCCTGGCGGAAGCACCCAGCTATGGCAAACCGGTCATCAGCTATGATCGTCAGTCGCGTGGTGCTATAGCCTATCTGGCGCTGGCTGGCGAAATGCTGCGCCGAAATGATGAGGCGGCCAGGGTTTCTGGCTGACAAGCAGGCCCGACCGGGGTAATTGAACAATGAACGACAAGAAGAAATTAGGTAAGGGTCTGGATGCCCTGCTATCCAGTGGCAGTACCCAGACCATGGCCAGCTTGCTGGGCAAACCCAAAGAGGCAGCAGCCCAGGGTGGCAATCAGACAACAGCAGCCAAAGATGGCGATCTACGCAATATTCCCCTGGAACTGATCCAGCGCGGCAAGTACCAGCCACGTACCGACATGCATGAAGAAGCCCTGGAGGAGTTGGCCAACTCCATCCAGAAACAGGGTGTCATGCAGCCCATCGTGGTGCGGCCCATTTCAGCCGACAAATTTGAAATCATCGCCGGTGAGCGACGCTGGCGAGCGACCCAGCTGGCCGGCCTGGATACCATACCCGCCATTATCAAGCCGGTGGGTGATGAAGCGGCCATTGCCATGGCCCTGATTGAAAATATCCAGCGGGAAAACCTCAACCCCATTGAGGAAGCCATGGCCCTCAAACGCCTGCAGGACGAGTTTGAACTGACCCAGCAGGAAGTGGCCGATGCCGTGGGTAAATCCCGTGCCACTGTTACAAACCTCATTCGCCTGATGGGCCTGAATATCGATGTGCGTCGTATGCTCGAGCACGGCGACCTTGAAATGGGTCATGCCCGCGCCCTGCTGGCTCTGCCCCATGAAGAGCAATCCCGGGCCGCCCGCACTGTGGCCGGTCGCGGCCTGTCAGTACGCCAGACCGAGGCACTGGTCCGGCGCCTGACCCAGGAAGCTGCCAGTGGCGGTAAACCGGACAATTTTGTCGACCCGGACATCAAGTCTCTTGAAGATGGCCTGGCTGACAAACTGGGGGCCAAAGTGCTGATTCAGCATACCGCCAAGGGGAAAGGGAAGTTGGTGGTTAAATACAACAGTTTGGACGAATTAGACGGCATTTTGTCGCATATTAACTGATAATACGGCGTAGTTGATTGCCTATAGCAAAGTCCCTATAATGCGCGTGCTTTGAGTCTGGCGGACTCAAAAAGCACTGGATTTTTCGGGGGTTCAGCGAGTGTAGGTCGCTGAAACAACAGAAAAGGCAAATCCCAGACAGGCGAACCTGAAAGAGAGCTAGGTCCGTATTTCTATCGTGACTACTATCAAGGCTCCTTCCATTACCAGCATTATCGCCGGCCAGTTTGGCGCGGTGGTCCTGCTTGCCCTGTTCGGTTTCGTCTTGTCAGGTACACAGACTGCTCTGTCACTGGGTTTGGGTGGTCTGATCTGCTGGCTTGCCAATACGGTGTTTACTCTGAAGGCCTTCCGGTATCGGGGTGCTTCCGCCACTGAGCAAATAGTAAAAGAATTTGTCTCGGGAGAGGCCTACAAGATTCTCCTGAGCGGGGTTGGTTTTGCGCTGACCTTCATCTATGTAACTGCAGCATCGCCCTTATGGGTGTTTCTTGGCTACATAGGGGCATATCTGGTCGGGATGGGTACCACCATGCATGTGGTGAGAACCTATAACCAGGCCGGGACCTGAAACAGAACCGGACGAATTTTTAAGCGAGAGGAAGCTCGTTCCATCATGGCAGCAGCTGACGGCGCGGAACAAACCGCAACTGAATACGTATCTCACCACCTGACCAATCTGACATTCGGCAAGATCGATGGTCATTGGGGATTTGCACACTCTCCCGAAGAAGCCGCTGAGATGGGCTTCTGGGCTATCAATGTCGATTCGATGTTGATGTCTGTGTTATTGGGTGCGCTGTTTGTTGGTCTGTCACGGTTTGTGATCAGCCGTATGACTGTTGAGGCACCGAAGGCAGCAAGCTGGCAAAGCATTTTGGAAGTCACCGTTGAAATGGTGCAAGACAGTGTCAAGAGCAGCTTTCATGCTCGAAATAATCTTATTGGACCTCTGGCACTGACGATCTTTTGCTGGATTTTCCTGATGAATAGCATGGATCTTGTGCCGGTTGACTGGATACCCTTGCTGGCGCAAACGGCCATGGGTGATTCCCATGCCTATTTCAGGGCAGTGCCTACAACCGATCTGAACATCACCCTTGGTTTCGCAGTCAGTGTTTTCTTCCTTATTATATTTTACAGCATAAAAATTAAGGGCCTGGGTGGCTTTCTGGGTGAATTCGCTTTTCACCCCTTTGGCAAATACGCTGTGCCCCTGAATCTGTTGCTGGAACTGCCTGGATTTCTGGCGAAGCCGGTTTCATTGGCACTGCGACTTTACGGGAACTTTTTTGCGGGCGAGACGATTTTTCTTGTGATTGCCCTGCTGGGGTACTGGCAGTTACCACTGCATTTTCCCTGGGCCGTTTTTCATATTCTAATTGTGACCCTGCAGGCTTACCTGTTCATGATGTTGACCATCGTGTATCTGGATCAGGCCCATACGGACCACTGATTTTTTAATTAATACATTCAACGACTACCTTGTAAAACACGGAGACTCTAATGGAAACAGTACAGGCTTTTACTCTGCTGGCAGCTGCCATCATTTTCGGTATCTGCGGAGCCGGCACAGCCGTCGCTTTCGGAAACCTGGGTGGCAAGCTGATCGAAAGCTCTGCCCGTCAGCCGGAACTTGCGCCGAAGCTGCAAACCCAGTTCTTCCTGGTTGCTGCGTTCGTGGACGTAATTTCCATCATTGGTGTGGGTATCGCGTTCCTGTTCATCTTCGCCAATCCTTTCATGTAAGGGAAACGACTGATCAGCCCTGTCATGACAGGGCAGTTGTTCACCAAGACTGAAGGAGACGCTTCATGAATCTCAACGCTACCATTATCGGCCAGAGTATCGCCTTTGCGTTCTTTGTCTGGTTCTGCATGAAATTTGTCTGGCCTCCCATCGTGGCCATTCTGGAAGAGCGTGCCAAGAAAATTTCCGACGGACTGCAAGCTGCAGATCGGGCGGCAAAAGATCTTGAGCTGGCCCAGGAAAAGTCCACTGAGCAGATGAAAGAGGCCAAGCAGGAAGCGGCCGCTATTATCGAATCTGCCAACAAGCGGGCAGCCCAGATCGTCGACGAGGCCAAGGAACAGGCGCGCGAAGAAGGTCAGCGCATCATCGCCGGCGCCAATGCAGAAATCGAGCAGGAGATAAATCGGGCCAAACAGCAACTGCGTGAGCAGGTGGCTGCACTGGCTGTAGCGGGGGCGGAGAAGATCCTGGAAAAATCCGTGGACCAGGCCGCCAACGAAGAAATGCTCAGCAAGCTCGCCAACGAACTGTAATTCAGAACTTTAGGACCGGATAAGGCAATACAATGGCCGAATTAACCACAGTGGCACGACCCTATGCCAAGGCAGCGTTCCAGGTAGCTCTTAACGACAATGCCCTGGACGACTGGTCGCGCATGCTCGCACTGGCGGCAGCCATCACCCAGCATGATCGAGTGCAGTTATTGCTGCAGGCGCCAGCCCTGACCTCTGAGCAGGTCGCCGAGTCTTTTGTGGATATCTGTGGCGACGAGCTGAATGACAAGGGCAAGAATTATGTGCGCCTGCTGGCAGAAAACAAGCGCATTGCCGTGCTCGCGGAAATAGCCAGGATTTATGAAAACCTGAGAGCCCAACAGGAAAAATCACTCGATGTAGAAGTTGTCACTCCCTACGAGATCAGCAGTGAGGTGGCCGACAAACTGGCCGCGGCCCTGAAGACTCGTTTGCAGCGGGAAGTGAAGCTGGCTACCCGCACTGACCAGAGCCTGATCGGCGGTGCTGTGGTGAGAGCCGGTGACATGGTGATCGACAGTTCTGTGCGCGGCAAACTCGCCAAGTTGACTGAATCAATTAATTCCTGAAACGCTCGGGAACAAAGGAAACAAGCATGCAACAACTGAATCCATCCGAAATCAGTGAAATTATCAAGCAGCGAATAGACTCGCTGGACGTCACTGCCCAGGCCAAGAATGAGGGCACCATCGTTAGTGTTTCTGACGGTATTATCCGCATCAATGGTCTTGCTGATGTGATGTACGGTGAGATGATCGAATTCGACGGCGGCATCTATGGTATGGCGCTTAACCTCGAGCGTGATTCAGTGGGTGCCGTGGTACTGGGCGACTACCTGAGCCTGAAAGAAGGCCAGACCTGTCGTTGTACCGGCCGTATTCTGGAAGTCCCGGTTGGCCCCGAACTGGAAGGCCGCGTGGTTGATGCCCTGGGCAAGCCCATCGACGGCAAAGGCCCGGTTGAAGCCAAGCAGACCGACCCTATCGAGAAGGTTGCTCCCGGTGTAATCGCCCGTCAGTCCGTTGACCAGCCCGTACAAACCGGTCTGAAGTCAATCGACTCCATGACTCCCATCGGACGTGGCCAGCGTGAGCTGATTATTGGTGACCGCCAGGTGGGCAAGACGGCGATTGCCATCGACACCATCATCAACCAGAAAGGCAAGGGCATTAAGTGTGTCTATGTGGCGGTTGGCCAGAAGGCCTCCTCTATTGCCAACGTAGTGAACAAGCTGGAAGAGCATGGCGCCATGGAATACACCACCGTGGTTGCGGCTTCCGCCTCTGACCCGGCTTCCATGCAGTTTATTGCACCCTACTCCGGCTGCTCCATGGGTGAGTACTACCGTGACCGTGGTCAGGACGCCCTGATTATTTATGATGACCTCACCAAGCAGGCCTGGGCCTATCGCCAGATCTCCCTGCTGCTGCGTCGTCCCCCGGGTCGTGAAGCCTATCCCGGTGACGTTTTCTACTTGCACTCCCGTCTGCTGGAGCGTGCGGCGCGAGTAAATGCTAACTACGTTGAGAAGTTTACCAATGGTGAAGTGAAAGGCCAGACCGGTTCACTGACGGCACTGCCAATCATTGAAACCCAGGCCGGTGACGTTTCCGCGTTTGTACCCACCAATGTGATCTCCATTACCGACGGCCAGATCTTCCTGGAAACGGACCTGTTTAACTCCGGTATCCGTCCGGCCATGAACCCGGGTATCTCCGTATCCCGCGTGGGTGGTGCGGCCCAGACCAAGATCATCAAGAAGCTGGGTGGTGGTATTCGTATCGCTCTGGCCCAGTACCGTGAACTGGCGGCCTTCGCCCAGTTCGCCTCGGACCTCGATGAAGCCACTCGTTCCCAACTGGAGCACGGTCAGCGCGTCACCGAGCTGATGAAGCAGAAGCAGTACTCGCCCCTGTCTATCGCGGAAATGGGCGTGTCCATTTATGCGGCCAACAGCGGCTACCTCAAAGATGTGGAGCTGAACAAGGTGCTGGATTTCGAATCTGCTCTGCTGTCCTACATGAACAGCGAGCACGGCGATCTGCTGGCCAAGGTCAACGAGACCGGCGACTGGAACGACGACATCGAAGGCCAGTTCAAGGCGGCCATCGACAAGTTCAAGCAGACCCAGACCTGGTAAGCACTACCAGGCTATTAGTAAAGCAAGAACTTTAGTAATTAACTGAATCACAGCAGAGGCGAATAAAGGCAATGGCTGGCGGCAAAGAAATACGCACCAAGATCTCGAGTATCAAGAACACTCAGAAGATCACCAGCGCCATGGAAATGGTTGCGGCGAGCAAGATGCGTAAAGCACAGGATCGCATGCAGACCGGCAAACCCTATGCCCGTCGTATTCGTTCCGTGATCGGCCATATTGCTCACTCCACCTCCGAATACCGTCACCACTTCTTTGAGAGCCGTGAGATCAAGCGTATTGGCTTCATCGTTGTATCTACTGACCGTGGCCTGTGTGGCGGTCTCAACGTCAATCTCTTCAAGACTCTTGTTAACGAGATGAAGCAGTGGGACGAGAAGGGTGTGGAAATTGATCTGTGTGCCATAGGCGCCAAGGCGGGGGCCTTCTTTAACTCCTATGGCGGCAATGTGGTTGCCTCCCAGCGCGATATCGGTGATGCACCGGAGCTGTCCGATGTTATCGGTGCGGTGCGAGTGATGCTGGACAAGTTCGAATCCGGTGAACTGGATCAGGTGAGCGTGGTAAGTAATACCTTCATTAACACCATGACCCAGCAGCCCACTATCGAACAACTGCTTCCCCTGCCCCCCTCCGAAGAGGATGAAATGGACAGGGAATTCCCCTGGGACTATATCTACGAGCCCTCGGCCGAAGAGCTGCTTGAAGGCATTCTGCTGCGTTATATCGAATCCCAGGTGTACCAGGCCGTGGTGGAAAACAACGCCTGTGAACAGGCAGCGCGAATGCTGGCCATGAAGAACGCCACCGACAATGCTGGCGATCTTATCGAAGAGTTGGAGCTGGTTTACAACAAAGCCCGACAGGCTTCCATTACCCAGGAATTGTCAGAAATCGTTAGTGGCGCCGCAGCCGTTTAACGATTCAGTAAAATTTTAGACTTGTCACAATAGTGAACGCGAATTTAAGAGGAACCGGACATGAGTAGCGGTCGAATCGTACAAATCATTGGTGCTGTTATCGACGTGGAATTCCCACGTGAAGCCGTACCCCAGGTTTATGATGCCCTGACAGTAGACGATACCGAGATCACCCTGGAAGTGCAGCAGCAATTGGGCGACGGCATCGTGCGAACCATTGCTCTGGGTTCCACAGAAGGTCTCAAGCGTGGCCTGAACGTCAACGACACCGGTGCTCCGGTTACTGTACCGGTTGGTCACGAAACCCTGGGCCGTATCATGGACGTGCTGGGCCGCCCCATCGACGAGCGTGGCCCCATCGGTGAAAAGGAAAAGATGCCGATTCACCGTGAAGCGCCAGCCTATGACGAATTGTCAGCCACTAACGAGCTGCTGGAAACCGGTATCAAGGTGATCGATCTGGTTTGCCCCTTTGCCAAGGGTGGTAAGGTCGGTCTGTTCGGTGGCGCCGGTGTCGGCAAGACCGTTAACATGATGGAGCTGATTAACAACATCGCCAAGGCCCACTCCGGTCTGTCGGTGTTCGCCGGTGTTGGTGAGCGTACTCGTGAGGGTAATGACTTCTATTACGAGATGCAGGAATCCGGCGTTGTGGACCTGGAAGGTGAATCCAAGGTATCCATGGTTTACGGCCAGATGAATGAGCCACCCGGTAACCGTCTGCGTGTTGCCCTGACCGGTCTGACCATGGCGGAGAAATTCCGTGATGAAGGACGCGACGTTCTGCTGTTCGTTGACAACATTTATCGTTATACCCTGGCGGGTACTGAGGTATCGGCACTGTTGGGCCGTATGCCTTCTGCGGTAGGTTACCAGCCGACCCTGGCGGAAGAGATGGGCGCCCTGCAGGAACGTATTACTTCCACCAAGACCGGCTCCATTACTTCTATCCAGGCGGTATACGTACCGGCGGATGACTTGACCGACCCCTCGCCGGCAACAACCTTCGCTCACCTTGATGCGACCGTTGTACTGTCCCGTGATATTGCCGCCCTGGGTATTTACCCGGCTGTTGACCCACTGGATTCCTCTTCACGTCAGCTGGATCCCCTGGTGATCGGTAATGAGCATTATGAAACAGCCCGTGGTGTGCAGTCGGTTCTGCAGCGCTATAAAGAGCTGAAAGATATTATCGCCATTCTGGGTATGGACGAGCTGTCCGAGGAAGACAAGCAAATCGTGGCCCGCGCCCGTAAGATCTCCCAGTTCCTGTCACAGCCTTTCACGGTGGCCGAGGTCTTCACCAACCAGCCTGGCAAATACGTCAGCCTGAAAGACACCATTGCCGGTTTTAAAGGCATTCTCAACGGTGACTATGACCACTTGCCCGAGCAGGCCTTCTCCATGGTAGGTACCATCGAAGAAGCGGTCGAAAAGGCAGAGTCCCTGAAGAACGACTAGGTCGTAATTCGACAGGAAACTTAACGGGGCTTTGTGGGTCATACACCATGAAGTCCCGGACAAACTGACAGAAAAGGATTGTCCGGCCTGGTACGGACAATGGAGCTAAAAAATGGCTATGACAATGCATTGCGACATCGTTAGTGCGGAGGAAAATATTTTTTCCGGCCGCGTGGAAATGATTGTTGCTGCAGGATCACTCGGTGACCTGGGTATCGCCCCTGGTCACGCACCGCTGCTAACCGGCCTTATTCCAGGCCCGGTACGCCTGATCAAGGAAGGCGGCGAAGAAGAAGTTTTCTATGTCTCCGGTGGTTATCTGGAAGTTCAGCGCGGCGTCGCTACCCTGCTGGCTGACACTGCTCTGCGGGCTGGTGATATGGACGAAGCTGCAGCGATCGAAGCCAAGGAAGCCGCCGAGCGTGCCATGGCACAACAGGATGCTGATTTCGAATATTCCACCGCTGCCGCCCAACTGGCGGAAGCTGCAGCCCAGCTGCGTGCCCTGAGACAAATCAAGAAATTGTAGGCAGCACCGGCTTCCCCGGCCACAGAGTTCAATAAAAAAGGTAGCACTGGCTACCTTTTTTTTTGGTACTCTCTTGACCAGCAGACAGTTTCTGACAACCCTCAACAAGCAGAGAGCCGTAATACGTGGAAGTTGTAATTCTTGCCGCGGGCAAGGGCACCCGCATGAACTCCAGCCAACCCAAGGTGCTGCACAGTATCGGCGGCAAGGCTATGCTCTCCCATGTGCTGGACACTGCCCAGCGCCTGGATCCTGCCGCCATCCATGTAGTCGTGGGCTATGGCGCCGACACAATCAAGGCCCATTACAACGGCCGTGATATTAACTGGGTCCTGCAGGAACAACAGCTCGGCACGGGTCATGCCGTGCAGCAAAGCATTCCCCATATTGAACAGCAGCACAGTGACAATACCGTACTGGTGCTGTTCGGTGATGTGCCGCTTATCAGTCAGGCGACTCTGGAGAAACTTCTCGGCGAGGCCGGCAGTGACAAGGTTGCGCTGTTAAGTGTGATCAGCACCGCACCCGATGGCTTCGGCCGTATCGTTCGGGATGACAGCGCGGCAGTGCAATGCATCGTTGAGCATAAAGATGCGTCGGCCGGGCAGCGGCTCATCAACGAGGTCAATACCGGCATCATGGCCCTTCCGGCGGCGAGACTTGGGGACTGGTTGCAGCGCATCGATAACAGCAACAAACAGCAGGAATACTATCTTACCGATATTATTGCCCTGGCAGTGGCCGATGGGCTTGAAGTGAAAGCTATCCAGGCGGACAACGAGCTGGAAGTCATGGGTGTTAATGACAAGGCCCAGCTGGCCCTTCTTGAGCGGCATTACCAAATGCTGCAAACAGATCAATTATTGGAGGCAGGTGTCACACTTAGGGATCCGGCCAGAGTCGACATCAGGGGCGAACTTATTTGCGGCCAGGATGTCGAAATTGATATCAATGTGATCTTTGAGGGCCGGGTCGAGCTGGCTGATGGAGTCTGTATTGGCGCCAACTGTGTAATCAGCAATGCGAGTATAGGCAGCAACACGGCTATATTACCGGGCTGTAATATTGAGGAAACAGTCATTGGCAGCAATGCCAGTATCGGGCCTGTCGCCCGCTTGCGGCCGGGAACCAGGCTGGCCGACGGCGTCAAGATTGGCAATTTTGTGGAAACCAAGAAAGCAGTCATTGGCCCGGGATCCAAGGCCAATCATCTGGCCTATATCGGCGATGCGGAAATAGGTAGCGCTTGCAACATAGGCGCTGGAACCATCTTCTGTAATTACGACGGAGCCAATAAACACAAGACTGTGTTGGGTGATAATGTGTTTGTTGGGTCCAACAGTGTTTTGATTGCACCAGTCAATCTTGCAGATAACAGCTTTGTCGCAGCCGGATCGGCAATCAATACAGATGTTGCTGGTGACAGTCTGGCTGTTGCCCGGGCCAAGCAACGCAATATTCCTGGCTGGAAGCGGCCAGTCAAAAGCCAGAGCTAACAATGCGATCTCTGTGAACGCAGCCTTCAAGGAAAGTAATACTCATGTGTGGAATTGTCGGTGCCATTGCTGAACGGGAAGTAACCCGAATTCTTCTGGAAGGTCTGAAACGGCTGGAATATCGGGGTTATGACTCGGCTGGCATGGCGCTGATCAACGACAATAGCCACAAGATCAAATCCCTGAAGACGGTCGGCAAAGTGCAGTCTCTGGTGGACTCCGCCATCAAGTCGAAAATATCCGGCAAGATCGGTATCGCCCATACCCGTTGGGCCACCCATGGCAAACCTTCCAATATCAACGCCCACCCCCATACATCCCATGACCAGATCGCCGTGGTCCACAACGGTATCATCGAGAATCACAAAGAGCTGCGGGAAAAGCTGCAAGCGGCCGGCTACAAATTCACCACGGAAACCGACAGTGAAGTCATTGCCCATCTGATTCATAAAGAGCGGCAGGACGGCAAGGTGGGTCTGGCCACTGCGGTGCGACGCAGCATCAAGCAACTCAAGGGTGCCTATGGCATTTGTGTGGTCGATAACTCCGAAGACGACTATCTAGTGGTGGCTCGCTCCGGCAGCCCGCTGGTGATAGGGGTCGGCATTGGGGAGAATTTTATCGCCTCAGACCCGTTGGCCCTTGGACAGGTAACCGACCGTTTCATCTACCTGGAAGAAGGAGATGTGGCCAAGGTTGGTTTGCAGAACATCGAAATCTGGCACGGCAATAAAAGAGTTGAGCGAGAGATCACCACTGTCCAGGGCCACAGCGATGCCGCCGACAAGGGCAAACATCAACATTTCATGCTGAAAGAGATTCACGAGCAGCCCGATGTAATTCGCGACACCCTCAGTGGCCGCATTTCCGATGACAAGGTTCTGGAAAATGCCTTCGGTGTAAAAGCGCCGGGCATCTTCGACAAGGTCAAACATGTACAGATTGTTGCCTGTGGAACCAGCTTTCATGCCGGTCAGGTAGCCCGCTACTGGCTGGAGTCCATTGCCAAGCTTCCCTGCTCAGTGGATATCGCCAGCGACTATCGCTACCGGGATATTATTGTCCAGCCCGGCACCCTGTTTGTGACCATTTCCCAGTCGGGCGAAACCGCCGATACTCTGGCGGCACTGCGCTACGCCAGGGACATGGATTACATTGGTTATATGGCAATCTGTAATGTCGCCACCAGCTCACTGGTGAGAGAATCAGACTTTACCCTGCTGACCATGGCGGGTCAGGAAATCGGTGTTGCTTCCACCAAGGCTTTCACCACCCAGCTGGTGTGCCTGCTGATTCTTTGTATTGCTCTTGGCAGGCGTACTGGTCTGAGCAAGAAGGCCGAGAAAGAACTGGTTCGGGAACTGGCCATGGTGCCAGGTCTCATGGAAAAGGCATTGAAGCTGAGCAAGCCCATCAAGAAGCTGGCGCGCTCCTTTTCCAACAAACACCACAGCCTCTTCCTCGGTCGTGGTATCCAGTACCCCATAGCCAAGGAAGGAGCGCTCAAGCTCAAGGAAATTTCCTATATCCATGCCGAAGCCTATCCCTCTGGTGAACTCAAGCACGGGCCCCTGGCGCTGGTGGATAACGACATGCCGGTAATCGCCGTGGCGCCTTACGATGACCTGCTGGAGAAACTGCGCGCCAATCTCTCAGAGGTCAGCGCCCGGGGCGGCAAGCTCTATGTGTTTGCCGATGAAAGCGTGAAGTTTGAAGGCGACAAGAACACCAAGGTTATCCATGTTCCCCACACCCCGGATGTGATTGATCCAATTATCTTTACCGTGCCTTTGCAGCTATTGTCCTATCATGTGGCCATCGTCAAAGGCACGGATGTGGACCACCCCCGAAATCTGGCCAAATCCGTTACCGTGGAATAACTCGAACGCTGTGCTCAGGCGGGCGGGTTTTTGTCGCCGGTTCGCAGCGCACGCTGACTTTTTTCCAGCCGATCAAGATGCTCTTCCAGCAAAGGCTTGCGATGCCTGGCCACCCCGGTGGCCAGCACATCGATTACCACCAGATGGGCAATGCGCGACGAAACGGGTGTCGCTGCCTGCAGATCCTCTTCCATATTGACGGTGATGGGAATACTGCATTGTTGGCAGATTGGGGTGCCGGCCGGCGCCAGGCCAATGACCGTAGCCCCGGCATCACGGGCCAGCGCCACCGATTCCAGCAGGGCGCTGGTGCGTCCGGACTGGGAAATCGCCACCACCACATCCCCCTCCCCGAGTGAGACGGCCGACATTCGCTGGATATGCGGGTCTGTATAGGCGGCGGTGGAAAGTTGCAGGCGGAAAAACTTGTGCTGGGCATCGGCAGCCACGGAGCCGGATGCTCCGAATCCGTAAAACTCCACGCGCCGGGCATTGGCAATGGTGTTGATGGCATTCTCCAGAACATCCGGATCCAGCTCATCACGCACAGTCAGCAGAGAACCGACTGTGGAGTCGAAAACCTTGTTGCGCAGATCGGTGACCGTGTCGGAATCGTCTACGGCAAACTGGGTATAGACACTGCCCATCACCAGCTGCTGGGCCAACTGCAATTTGAAGGACTGAAAACCGTCAAAGCCAATGGCCCGGCAAAAGCGAATCACTGTGGGTTCGCTGACATCAGCGTTAGCCGCCAGGTCGGCAATGCGCATATTGATGACATCGGAAGCCTGGGCCAACACGTAGTCAGCTACCCTGGCTTCAGATTTGCGCAGCTTGGAGCGATTATCCGCGATGCGGCGTATGAGATTAGGTGATTCCACCCGGCACCTGTTAAATTAGTCCGTAAGTATGCTGGAGTAGCAAGCCAGAGCCATGCTACTGATTTTTCCGGGCTCCTGCACCCATTGTCGAAAGCCATTCTATGCAGCACTACGCCGTCAGTTTCGTCGACAGTATCAGTGAGATCGGCCAGGAATCCTGGAACGCCCTGAGTGGTACCGACAATCCCTTTACGCGCTTTGAATTTCTCCATGCCCTGGAAGACTCCGGCTGCATCAGTGCTGCCACCGGCTGGGCTCCACAACATGTGGTAGTAAAGCGGGTGGAGCCCGGTCTTGATGAAACGGTGGCAGTAATGCCTCTGTACCGCAAAAATAATTCCTGGGGAGAATATGTTTTTGACTGGTCATGGGCCAACGCTTATGAAGCCCATGGCCTGGATTACTATCCCAAATTCGTCACCAGCATTCCCTTCACACCAAGCACCGGCAAGCGCATCTTTATAAGGCAAGGTGAAGATAGCAACGCCATAATCGCCAAGGCCAAAAATGCCATCGAGGAGCTGGCCGATCGCATTCAGGCCTCGGGCTGGCATGTTCTGTTCCCCGAAGAATCGCAGCAGCAGGCCTTCAGTCAGGCCGGTATGCTGGCGCGCAGTGCCTGTCAGTTTCACTGGTTCAATCGAGGCTATGACAATTTCGATGATTTTCTGGCCACCCTGGCTTCCCGCAAACGCAAGAATCTGCGCAAGGAGCGCCAGCGGGTAGCCGAGGCCGGTATCAGTTTTCGCCGCCTGCCGGGAGCAGAAATTGACGCCGCGCTCTGGCAGGACTTCTATGCCTTCTACCAGTCCACCTACCTGATGCGGGGCATGAAGGGTTATCTGAATCCGGGCTTCTTTCGCGCCCTGTCACAGACCATGGCCGAGCAACTTCTCATGGTCTGTGCCTACAAGGATGACCGGTTGATAGCAGCCGCCCTGTTCTTTCGCTCCAGTGATACCCTGTTCGGGCGCTACTGGGGCTCGGCACAGGATTTTCAGTTTCTGCATTTTGAAACCTGTTACTACCAGGGCCAGGACTATGCCATCGCCGAAGGATTGCAGCGATTTGATTCCGGCGCCCAGGGCGAGCACAAGATTCAGCGCGGCTTTGAACCGGTCACCACCTGGTCCTGCCACTGGATTGCCAACCCCGAGTTCGCCGCTGCCATTGCCCGCTTTCTGGAAGAGGAATCGGGCCATATCGATCATTATCAGCAGCAGGCAGAAAGCCTGTTGCCGTTTCGCCACGAGGATTGAGTTGGTCGCTGGCCCAAAAAGCCGTTCTCCTGCCAATGCCATCTGCGCTAGTATCCGGTAAAACAACAACAAACCAGCAAGGTGTTTGCGCCATGAAAACCTGTAAAACCCTGTTATTGCTTCTGTTACTCGGATTCAGTTTATCTGTTGTCGCCCAGCCAGCCCGGTTTATTGAGGGTGAACATTATCGCAGCCTGGAAACCCCGGTCAGAACTGCCGACGATTCCCGAATCGAAGTAATTGAGCTGTTCTGGTATGGCTGTCCCGGCTGCTATGCCTTCGAGCCCCTGATGGCCGACTGGGAACAGCGGCAAGGTTCAGATATTGACCACAAACGTCTGCCGGCGGCCTGGAATCCCCTGACTGAAATACACGCCCAGGCCTTCTTTGCAGCCGAGGCCCTGGATGCGCTGGAGCAAATCCACGATCCTTTCTTTGCGGCCTACCACCAACAGGGAAATCGTCTGCACAATGAGGTCGCCATTCGGGATTTCTTCGAATCCTGCGGCATTTCCAGTGCCGACTTCGACCGCGTGTTTAACTCTTTTTCTGTCCGTACCCGGGTCTCCCAGGCCCAGCGCCTGATGGCGCAATACGGCCGCGCCCAGACACCATCTGTCTATGTTAATGGCAAATACGTCGTGCAAACCGGGGCAGGCGGCTACCAGCAAATGCTGGAAGTGGTTGATTACCTGATATCCCTGGAGCGGGGCTGAAGCCGCTCGCACCGGGTTGGCCGGCATAGAGCCAGCCCGGTGAAACTGCTATTCTCGGGGGTCCGATTCACTCTTGCCCCGGAGATCTTAATGACCGCCATTCTTCGCCAACTCCCTGTCAGTCTTGGCCTGCTGTTGTGTTCGCTTTGTTCTGTCCTTGCCACTGCCCAGAGCGGTTCTGCGCCCGAACTCAATCTGGAGGTCGAAAAATTCACCCTCGACAATGGCCTTACCGTACTGGTGCACGAAGATCGCAAGGCGCCGGTGGTGGCTGTCAGTATCTGGTACCACGTCGGTTCCAAGAATGAACCGGCGGGCAAGACCGGGTTTGCCCATTTGTTTGAGCACCTTATGTTCAATGGCACCGAAAACTATGACGGTGAATGGTTTGAGCCCATGCAACGGGTTGGCGCCACCGGACTGAACGGTACCACCTGGCTGGATCGCACCAATTATTTCCAGACAGTACCGACCCCGGCACTGGATCTGGTGCTGTGGATGGAGTCTGACCGTATGGGTCATCTGCTGGGTGCGGTGACCCAGGAGAAGCTGGATAATCAGCGCGGGGTGGTGCAGAACGAAAAACGCCAGGGCGACAACCGCCCCTATGGCCGTGTTAACTATGCGCTTTATGAAGGTCTGTTTCCACCGGGCCACCCCTACCGCCACTCCACCATTGGCTCCATGGAAGATCTCAACGCCGCCTCCCTGGATGATGTGCACCAGTGGTTTCGTGACTACTACGGCCCCAACAATGCGGTGCTGACCCTGGCCGGTGATATTGATCTGGCCACAGCGCAGGAAAAAGTGGCGCAGTTTTTTGGTGATATCCCCGCCGGTCCGCCGGTGGACAGTTATGAAACCCTCATTCCAGTCAGGGAGTTCAATACCCGGGAAATTCAGCACGACGAGGTGCCTGCAGTGCTGGCCAATCGTGCCTGGGTAGCACCGCCGCGAACCTCGCGGGAAAGGGCGCTTCTGGATCTGGCGGCGGCCATACTCGGCCAGGGCCGTGTCAGTCGTCTGTATCTGGATCTGATTTACGAGCGCCAGCTGGCCAGTTCAGTCAATTTCTCGGTGACAGCCTTTGAGATCGCCAGTGTGGTTGATCTGTCAGTGATGCTGAATCCCGGAGAGGGCCCCGAGGTAGCCAGCGAGGCCATGGATCGCATCATTGCCGAATTTATTGCCCATGGACCCACAGAAGAAGAGCTGGCGAGAGTGGTAACGGGTATTAACGCCGAGACTGTGCGCAGTCTCGAACAGGTGGGCGGTTTTGGCGGTAAGGCAGTGACCCTGTCCCAGGGTGAGCTGTATGCCGGTGACCCGCTGTTTATCGAAACCTATCTGGACTGGATCAACAGCGCCAGCACCGAAGACGTGAGACAGGCGGCCGAAAAGTGGCTGGCTGATGGCTGGCATCAGGTGGATGTGATGCCCAATGCCCAGTACAGCCACAATGAGACTGGCGTGGATCGTTCATCCGGTTTGCCAGCAATTCCTGAAAACATGCCAAGCCTGCGTTTTCCCGAAATCAGCCAGGCGAGATTGTCCAATGGCATGGAAGTAGTGCTGGCACAACGTTCCACCGTACCGGTAGTGGAAGTCTCCATGGAATTTGATGCCGGTTATGCAGCCGATGCCGGGGGCAAACTGGGCGTGGCTTCCTTTGCCATGAATATGCTGGACACAGGCACCGGGGATCGCACTGCTCTGGAAATCGCGGCCCAGGAAGAAAGCCTCGGCGCCCGCATTTCCGCCTCCTCAAGCCTCGACAGTTCTACCGTACGCCTGTCGGCGCTGCGCAGTGAATTGGCCGATTCCATTGCTCTGTGGGCAGACATTATCCGTAACCCGGTGTTCGCCGAAGAAGAAATTGGCCGATTGCGCGGTCGCTGGATGGCCAACCTGGCCCAGGAAAAAGCCCAGCCCCGCTCACTGGCACTGCGCTTGTTACCCATGGCCCTTTATGGTGAAGGCCATGCCTATGGGGTTCCCCTCACCGGCTCCGGTACCGAACAATCCATTGCTTCTATCGAACGTAGCGACCTGCTGGCTTTCAGGGACAACTGGCTGCGGCCAGATAATGCCCGATTGTTTGTGGCTGGTGATGTCAGTATGGAAGAATTATTGCCCCTGCTTGAAGAGGCACTGCAAGGCTGGAACGCGCCGAATACCCCACTGCCACAGAAGGATGTCTCCGCTGTGGCCCTGGCCGACGAGCCGCGCCTGATTATGATCGACAAGCCCGGATCGCCCCAGTCCATGATTCTGGCCGGCCATGTGGCACCCGGTCTTGGCAGCGAGCGCGATATCGCCATTGATGCCATGAACCGGGTCATTGGTGGCAATTTCAATGCCCGCATCAATATGAACCTGCGCGAGGACAAGGGCTGGTCCTACGGTGCCAGTACCACCATGGTGGGGGCCAAGGGACCAAGGCCGTTTCTGGTAATCGCACCGGTGCAAACCGATCGTACCGCGGATTCACTGCTTGAGCTGATCGCGGAGCTGGGTGATATCCGTCGTGAGCGCCCGGTGCGCGCGGATGAAATGGCGCGCGTTATCGCCGGGGCAACCCGGGAGCTGCCCGGTCGCTTTGAAACTTCCAGTGCAGTTCTGGGCAGTATCGCGAGCTCAGCCCGCTATGGCCGTGACCTGGATTATGCCTCCACGCTCACCGATCGTTATCAGGCTCTGGAGCTGGATGATTTGCGGGATGCCGCTGAGGATATAATCAACCCGGACGCACTGGTGTGGATTATAGTGGGTGACCTGGCACAAATACGTGAACAGGTAGAGGCTCTCGATATTGCCGAGCTGGAGATCTGGAATGAGAATGGCGAAGTACTCGAGTAAGAATTCCCCGGGGCATTTATCATGAGCCTCACCGCCAGTTGTCATTGCGGCGAGGTGAAAATCGAGCTGGCTGACAAACCCGATAGCCTGACCGAGTGCAATTGCTCGGTCTGTTATCGCTACGGTGCACTCTGGGCCTATGGCACGGTTAAAACCATGTCCGTTAAAGCAGGGCCCGATGCCCTGAGCTACTACTGCCGGGGTGATAAATGCATAGAGTTCTATCATTGCCGGCACTGCGGCTGCCTGACCCATTATGAGAGTGTGGCAATGACCAGCGACAGCCGCATCGCGGTCAATGCCCGAATGTTGCCCCCCGACGATATCAAAGACGTCAGTATCCGCCACTTCGATGGCGCCGGCAGCTGGCAGTTCCTCGACTAAAGCCCGGACAAGCAAGCCGGGCTCGCTACCCGCCGTCGCCTGTCATTGCTACAATCCGCGCTCGGAATAATAATCAGATCCCAAAGGGAGTTTTGGTAGTGAGCGAGTCGAAACCCGTAGTCAATTTTGTTTCCAAACCCACAGCCCTGGCATTCATCGGATTTTCAGCACTGGGCTCAATGCCTCTGCAAGCCCAGGACAATGCAGTAGAAGAACGGATGGTCACCAATGCAGTGCGCAGTTTCGAGGCCGTCAGGGTCGATACGGCGCCGGTAATAGATGGCATTATCGACGAGGCCGTATGGCAGCAGGCCGAAATGATCACCGATTTTCACCAGACCAGTCCCGGTGATGGTGACCCCACTTCCGAGCCCACCGAACTTTATGTGGTGTATACCGATCAGGCGCTCTATATCGCCGCCCGCATGTATGACAGTGATCCGGAGCTGATCTCTGCCCCCACTATCCGTCACGGTCAGGGTCTGCCCTTCGATGATCGTCTGGTAGTGATTCTGGATCCCTTCAACCAGGGCCGCGCCGGTTATCGTTTCGAAACCAACCTCAATGGTGTGCGTCACGATGCCCTGTATGAAAACACCACTTCATTTCGCCTCGATTGGAACACGATTTGGGAAACAGCCACCAGTGTGGAAGACAATGCCTGGGTAGCGGAGATAGAAATTCCCTTTAAGTCACTGCCCTTCGATCCCAATGTAGAGACCTGGGGATTCAATTTCGGCCGGGGTATTCGCCGCAAGGGTGAAGAGATGGCCTGGGTGTCCCAGAATCGCAGTTATAACCCGAGTATTATGGGTGAGATGACCGGTATGCGTGATATGGACCAGGGCCTTGGTCTGGATATCGTGCCCTCTTTTGCCGCCGTCCGGCAGCGCCAGTATTCGCCAGCGGCGAGCGATGAAAGCCTGGAACCTTCTCTGGACGCCTTTTATCGTTTGACACCTTCGTTGAATGCGGCCCTGACCATTAATACTGATTTCTCCGCCACCGAAGTGGATAACCGCCAGGTTAACCTGACACGCTTTAATTTATTCTTCCCGGAAAAGCGCGACTTTTTCCTCAACGATTCGGACCTGTTCCAGTTCGGCAATATCTCCGGCTTTGCTGGGGGCAATAACGCCGCATCCGGTGCCAGCCAGCAGAATGCCCGCCCCTACTTCTCCCGAAAACTGGGCCTGAGTGCTACTGGTCAACCGGTCGATATCGAAGTGGGTGCGCGCATCAGCGGACGTCAGGGCCGGTTTAACATCGGCACCCTGGCCATTCGCCAGGACGCGGTAGGCGATGTGGCTGCCAGTGATCTACTGATCACCCGTCTGTCAGCCAATGTGCTGGAAGACTCCCAGGTGGGATTCATCTTCACCGACGGCGACCCCACTTCCAATCTGGATAACTCGGTAATGGGCGCAGATTTCCAGTATGTGAACAATGAATTCATGGGTGACAGGATTCTGCAGGGGGACCTTTTCTACCAGCAATCGGACACGCCCGGCCTGGTGGATGACGATGCCTCTTACGGGTTTGGCATACGCCTGCCGGAAGGCGAAGGCCTGCGCAGTCGGGTGGGATATAAAGTGGTGGAGGAAAACTTCAATCCAGCCATGGGCTTTGTCAATCGCTCCAACATCAGTGATCTGACGGCCGATATCGGTTACACCTACTTTTTCGATAACAACGATTATATGCAATCGGCTTTCGCCGGCATCGATATGCAGCGTATCGATGTGCTCGACGGCGATTTACAGAGTGAGGTGATTGCCTGGCGACTGTTGGAGCTGCGCAGCAATTCCCGTGATACCCTGAGCCTGGCTTACTACAGCAATAAAGAAAACGTCCTGGCGCCTTTCACTATTTATCGTGACCCGGATCGTGAAGTGATCATTCAGCCGGGTAACTATGAGTTTGATGAACAGGAGATCAGTCTCGGTACCGGGGGCCAGCGAGAGTTTTCAGGAAGTGTCACTTATCGGCAGGGCGACTTTTACAATGGCGATCGAACCAATATCTCCACCGAGTTTTCCTGGAATCAGTCACGTTATTTCCGCATGAGTCTGAGCCATGACTGGAATGATATTGAATTGCCCCAGGGTAATTTCATTACTCGCCTGAGCAGCCTCAATACCCAGGTGGCATTCTCGCCAACCCTGTACTGGATCAATCTGATTCAATACGACAATCTGTCCGAGGAAATCGGTATTAATACCCGCCTGCAGTGGGTACCGAAAGCCGGCCAGGAGGGTTTCATTGTGCTGAATTACAATGTTCAGGACCGGGACAGGAACAACCGTTTTGAGGCGGCCTATTCAGACCTGAGCGTCAAGTTCCGCTACACCTTCCGATTCTGAATATCGGCAGCTGTCCTGCCCGCCTAGTTGCGGGCAGGGGAGTTGCGGCTACGCCAGACCAGAGCCTGGTTGTTGGCTGGCATGGCATGATCTTCAACCAGATCCAGGCCAGCATGGTTTGCCAGTTCATTAACCCACTCGAAATCTCGCACACCGCTTTCGGGATCGCGGGCCTTGAGCCACTCGTCAAAGCGGGCATTGCTCTCGGTAGTAAATTTGCCGTCGTATTTAAAGGGCCCGTAGACAACAAGCAAACCCTCAGCATTTAGCCTGGGGCCTACTCCGGCAAAAAAATTGCTTACCGAATCGGCAGACATGATATGCAGGCTATTGGCCGAATAGACAAGGTCATAGCACTGCTCGGGCCAGCTGCCATTCACATCCAGCGGCGTGGGTGCCGGCAGATTCCTGAGTGCCGCATGCTCGATGCGGATCTTCAGGCTGTCGACGTTGGCAGGAATATCGGTGCACTGCCAGTCAAGCGCTGGCAAGGACTGGGCAAAAAACACCGCGTGCTGACCAGTGCCGCCGGCAATCTCCAGCACTGTTTTATGTTGAGCCAGATGTGCGCGCAGCACCTGCAGAATGGGCAGCTTGTTGTTTTCACAGGCCTGGCTGAAGGGCATGCCATCGATGGGACTGGAAATACTCAGCTCCTTTGGTTTTGTTTGCGTAAAAATACCGGTTTGCTGGCTGTGGAGTCGTCGGCGCTGTAGCGGTAGCCATCCACGTCGAACCCGGTAAGCCTGGCCGGGCTGTCGATGCGATTGCGAATGATCCAGGCCGCCATCTCACCGCGCGCTTTCTTGGCGAAGAAACTGAGCACCCGGTATTTGCCACTGGAATAATCCTTGAACACCGGGCTGATGATATCTGCCTCCAGTGCCTTGGGTTGCAGCGAGGAGAAATATTCATTGGATGCCAGATTAACCAGCACCTTGCTGCGCTGGCCGGAGAATTCTTCATTGAGGGCATCGGTCAGTTTCGAGCCCCAGTACTCATAGAGATTGCTGCCGGCCTTGTTCTTTAGCCGGGTGCCCATTTCCAGTCGATAGGGCAACATCAGGTCCAGGGGACGCAGCAAGCCATAGAGGCCGGAAAGAATTCGCAGATGCTTCTGGGCAAAGTTCACATCGGCAGCGTCAAACTGCTCCGCCTTGAGCCCCAGATAGACATCGCCCTTGAAGGCAAACAGGGCCTGGCGAGCCTGGGCTGGATCGAAGGGCGTTTTCCAGTTGGCATAGCGGGAGTAATTCAGCTCCCCCAGCTTGCTGGAAATATTCATCAATTCGCAGAGGTCATCGGGAGACATTTTTTTCAATTGCCGGGCCAGCGTGTCCGCCTCTTTCAGAAACTGCGGTTCGCTGTGTTTGCGGGTGCGTATGGGAGTCTCGTAATCCAGAGACTTGGCTGGCGATACAACAATCAACATGGTTTTGCCTTTCTGCTGTGTTTCGGTTTCTTTGCTGAATACTTCGGTGGCAGCTGCCTGCTGCCACCACGGGTGTTAATTTCGGGCCGCTATTCCAGATTCTCAAAGTCCAGCCACCAGTTCAGCGGCGTGACGCCATCGCTGGGGTCATAGACATTGCCATAGTACCAGACCGATTCGGAGAAGCGCGTGCAGGCCCGGTTCAGCTGCTCCTCGATCTGCTTGAAGCCGATGGAAAAATGAATACTGAAACTGAGGCCCCGCTCCGTCTGCAGATCAACCTGGCCGCCCAGTTTTTCCATGGCGGGCACCAGAAACTGCGCCAGCTCTTCCAGATCTTCCATACGAAAGACCCTGACGCTCAGATTGCCACTGCGGCGCTGCATTTCGAAATCGCCGGTGGCCGGGTTTTTCAGTTCGATGACATCTCCACTGGCCAGATCCCTGACCAACAGTGGTGACTTGAGGATGCGTACGGTTTGCGCGGCCGCATCGACTATCTCGACCTGCAAGCTTTCAAAAACGGGTTGTTCGTCGGCCCCCAGGCCGGCAAAAAAGGCGACTTCGGTGGTTTCACTCATGCGGGAGATTCATTGCAGTCTGTCAGTGTCAGCCGTTAAGCTGGGCAAATGATTAATGGAGCATTCCAGGCCCGCCTATGATAGAGCGCCTGCAGTTAATTGCCAGTTTTCTGGCCCGCCACCAGGGACTCATTCTGCTTTTGCTTGTGGCCTTCGCCGCCCTGTTTACCTATAGCCTGTTCCAGTTTCGTGGCGACGGTGACAGTCTGATGATGCCGGCACTGGCCGGCATCTGTTGGGCCCTGACCCTGCTGGCCTACGCGCGACTGTTTGCGCAGATTCCGGAGAAGCCGGACAAACAGCATGGCTTCCTGCGACGCCAGTCCCTGCGGCTACGGCGGGCAGCCATGCATGTCTTGGCCCTGATGCTGATCCTTGTGGGGCTGGCGGTGCTGGTATTGAGTTACCAGCTGCTGCGTACCTGGTTTATGAATTGATTCACGGACCCATGCCCGCTACGCATCGCAGACGCTGCCAGACCCGCGGCGGACTGTGGTTTAATGGCGCCTTTTGATCCGGGAAATCTGCCCTTGAAGCGCTTGAGCCAATTGATTGACCACGGCATGGATGGCATCGGCCGCAGTGTGTCCTGGCTGACTCTGGTCATGGTCTTGTTGATGGCCCTGATCGTGTTGCTGCGCTATGTCTTAGAGTTTGGTTCCATTGCCATGCAGGAAGCGGTGATGTATCTGAATGCCCTGATCTTTACCCTGGGCGCCGCCTATACCCTGAAGGAAAACGGCCATGTACGGGTGGATATTCTGTACAATCGCCTGGGGCCGCGGCAGCAAGGCCTGTTGAATTTGCTGGGTACCCTGCTGCTGCTCCTGCCCTCCATGATCTTTATCCTGTACGTCTGCTGGGACTATGTGGCGCTTTCCTGGCGCATTCGCGAGGGTTCCGCCGAGGCCAGTGGCCTGCCCCTGATCTATCTGCTGAAATCCACCATTTTGCTGCTGGCGGCACTGCTCATCCTGCAGGCAATCTCTGAGGCCATCAAAAACTGGATTGCCTGGCGCCAGGGGGACCAGCAGCAATGATGGCGCTGTTGTTTTTCCTGGCAGTCTGCCTGTTTCTAATGGCCGGCTACCCGGTAGCCCTGACCCTGACCGGCATCTCCCTGGGCTTTGCCGGACTGGGGGCCATTCTCGGTGTCTTTGATGCCGCCTATGTGAATCTCATCCCCAATCGTCTGTATGGCATTCTCACCAACCAGAATTTGCTGGCCGTGCCCCTGTTTGTCTTTATGGGAACGATGCTGGAGAAATCCCGTATTGCTGAAGACCTGCTCAGTAATATGGCCATCGTGTTCCGGCGCCTGCCGGGAGGCCTGGGGATCTCGGTGGTGGTGGTAGGTATGCTGCTGGCCGCCAGCACCGGCATTGTGGGTGCGACCGTGGTCACCATGGGCATTCTGTCCCTGCCCACCATGCTGCGAAACGGTTATCAGCCGGCTCTGGCCTGCGGCACCTTGTGTGCCACCGGCACCCTCGGGCAGATTATTCCGCCGTCTATCTGCCTGGTGCTTTTGGGCGAAGTGATGTCCAACGCCTATCAGCAGGCACAGCTGGCCCAGGGTATCTTTGCACCGGACTTTGTTTCTATTGGCGACCTGTTTGCCGGGGCTATCGTGCCCGGGTTGCTGCTGGTGCTGGCCTATGCCGCCTATGTCTGGATTCTGGCATTGCTCAAGCCAGAGCTGGCGCCGGCGGCAGTGAATGGCGAGGCCCCGGTTTCGGCAGCAGAATTGCTGCGGGCATTGCTGCGTGGCCTGCTACCCCCAATACTGCTGATTGTGGCAGTGCTGGGTTCCATTCTGGGTGGCCTGGCGACACCGACAGAGGCGGCCAGTGTTGGTGCCCTGGGCGCGCTGCTTCTGGCCCTGTTCAGGGGCAAACTGACAATTCCCGTTCTACATGATGTTGCCATCGAGACCACCCGGGTCACCGCCATGGTTTATCTGATTCTGGTGGGAGCGACTATTTTTTCATCGGTGTTTCGCGGCTTTGGCGGTGATGTTCTCATTGAGGAGATTCTCACCAACCTGCCCGGTGGCGCATTCACGGCTACCCTGCTGGTGATGTTGCTGATATTCCTGCTGGGCTTCATTCTGGACTTTATCGAGATCACCTTCATGGTAGTGCCACTGGTGGGGCCAATTCTGCTGGCCATGGGGGTGGACCCGGTATGGCTGGGCATCATGATCGCCATCAATCTGCAGACTTCCTTTCTTACCCCGCCATTCGGGTTTTCACTTTTCTACCTGCGCAGTGTGGCGCCGAAAGAAGTGGCAACCGGGGAGATTTACCGGGGTGTGATACCCTTTATCATTCTGCAATTGCTTTTACTGGTCCTGTTGGCCCTGGTGCCTGAACTGGCCACCTGGCTTCCGGATCGCCTCGGACAGTAACAGTCAAAGCGCAAAGGTCAATCAGCAAGGATTAACCACAAAGGAAAACCATGACAGATCAGCAGCAAGACGTCGGTAGTCGACCGCAGCCGCAAGGAGAGCTGGCCCTGCAAACCCTGGCCATGCCGAAAGATACCAATGCCAATGGCGATATTTTTGGTGGCTGGCTGGTGTCACAAATGGACCTGGCGGCCGGCATTATCAGCAAGCAGGTCTGCAAGGGGCGCTCGGCAACAGTGGCGATTGAAAAAGTGACTTTTCTCAAGCCGGTCACCATGGGTGCTACGGTGAGCTGTTACTGCAAGGTGGTGAAGAAGGGCCGAACCTCAGTGCATCTGGCGGTAGAGGTGTGGACCTGGCACCAGCTCACTTCCCATGACGGCGTGAAAGTAGCGGAAGGCACTTTTGTATTTGTGGCTATCGATGACAGTGGTCGGCCGCGACCAATTCCCTAGCGTCCGGTTAATTTCCGGGGTCAGGGCTGATTGCCCAGCTGGCGGGCCTCGATAAACGCTTCCTCGGCAATACCGTGATAAGCCTCTACCCCTTCCTGGAAGGCGCTGTAGGATTCGTAGATGCGCCGGGTCATGGCATTGGTCTCGGCCATTTCAGCCACCACCTCATCAGACAGTCGCCGCAGTTCCAGCAGCACTTCATCGGGCAGGCGGCGCAGTTCCACGTCGTGCTCATTGATCAGCACCTGCAGCGCTTCATTATTACGGGCCGTAAACTCATCCAGCAGACGCTGGTTGGCGACTTCCGCGGCCGCCAGCAGGATGGCCTGCAAGTCTTCCGGCAGAGCCTCAAACTTTTCCTTGTTAAACAGGGTCTCCAGTGCCGAGCCTGGTTCATGCCAGCCCGGATAATAGTAATAGTCGGCCGCGGTGTGATAGCCGGCGGCCAGATCGTTATAGGGGCTGACAAACTCGGTGGCATCCAGTGCCCCGGTCTGCAAGGCGGTAAAGACATCACTGGCCTGCATGGTTACTGTAGTAGCGCCGGCGCGGCTCAATACCTCGCCCCCCAGGCCGGGAATTCGCATACGCAGGCCGCGCAAGTCATCCAGAGAATTGATTTCCTTGTTAAACCAGCCAAACATCTGGGTGCCTGAGTTACCGCCGCGCACCGGAATCAGGTTGAAGGGTTCATACAGTTCGCGCCAGAGTTCATTGCCGCCGCCGAATTCCAGCCAGGCATTCATTTCCTTGGCCGTCATGCCAAAGGGCACGGTGGAGAAAAATGAGGCGCCAGGTATCTTTCCTTGCCAGTAATAGGCTGTGGCATTTCCGATTTCCGCCACTCCCTGGGAGACGGCATCGAATACCTCCAGACCGCCCACCAGTTCATTGGCACCGAATACCTGGATCTGCATGCGGCCGCCACTCATCTGTTCGACTATGTCGGCAAAGTACAAGGGGTTGGTACCCAGAGCCGGCAGATTGCGGGGCCAGGAGGTGATCATCTTCCACTCATAGCGTTGCTGGCTTTGCGCCGGAGCTTCGCCACTGGCGGTGGAGGTTTCGCCACCACAGGCACTGAGCAGCATGGCGAAGGCGGCGAATAATACAATTCGACAGGATTGCTTGATTGGCATTGCAGTCTCCAGACGGGCCGTCAGCCCAGTACTTCCAGGTTGGCATAGGACAGCACCAGCCATTTGCTGCCAACGGCATCAAAATTGACCTGCACGCGGGCGCTGGAGCCCTGTCCTTCATAATTGAGCACCACGCCTTCACCGAATTTGCCATGGGCAACCCGTTGGCCAAGGCTGAGTCCGGTATCGGGCACTTCGGCATCGGCAGCCACGGCAGTTTTCTTGCGTTGGCCATTGAGACCGGGCATACCGCCCCGATTAATAGTGGTCTTCAGGCGTATTTCATCCACCAGGGATTTGGGTATTTCCTTGATGAAGCGTGAAGGCCGGCAGATATTCACATCACCATGCATGCGCCTTGATTCGGCGTGGCAGAGATAGAGCTTGGACTTGGCGCGGGTGATGCCGACATAGCAAAGACGACGTTCTTCTTCCAGGCCGGTGAGATTGTCCATGGACATCTTGTGGGGAAACAGTCCCTCTTCCATACCGGCCAAAAACACCAGATCGAACTCCAGGCCCTTGGCCGTATGCAGGGTCATCAACTGCACCGCATCATCAGATTCATCGGCCTGGGTATCACCGGCGTCCAGGGAGGCCTGATCCAGAAATGCCGCCAGCATGTCACGGGATTTAACATCCACCTCTTCACCGGGTTCGGGGTGTTCAAAATTGGCGGCAGCATTGACCAGTTCTTCAAGGTTTTCCAGGCGACCCCTGGCTTTCTCGCCGCCTTCTTTTTCATGATGGGCGATGAGACCGCTGTGGCGGATCACGTAGTCGGCCTTTTCATGCAGCTCCAGGCTGCTGCTGGCCTCGTCGAATTCATCAATCAGTTGCAGAAAGGCCAGCACCGCATTGGCGGCACGGGAGCTGAGGGATTTCTCATTAACGCTCTTGATACAGGCACGCCACAGGGAGCTGCCATCTTCCCGGGCCAGTTGGCGCAGATTGTCGATGGTGCGCCCACCGATACCTCGTGCCGGCACATTGATGACTCGCTCCATGGCGGTATCGTCATCCCGATTCAGCAGCAGGCGCAGGTAGGCCAGTGCGTTCTTGATTTCCAGCCGTTCATAGAAACGGTGACCCCCATAAATCCGATAGGGCATGCCAACCCGTAACAGGGCTTCTTCAAGCTCCCGGGACTGGGCATTGCTGCGATAGAGTATTGCGGCATCGCGGCGACGATTGCCGGCATTGGACCAGTCTGTCAGGCGGTCGACGATGAAGCGGGCCTCATCCTGCTCATTGAAGGCTTCATAAATACTGATGGGTTCACCTTCGCCGCCCTCGGTCCAGAGATTTTTCCCCAGGCGTCCCTGGTTGTTGGCAATCAGTTCATTGGCCGCCTTGAGAATGGTGGAGGTGGAACGATAGTTCTGCTCCAGACGCACAATCTCGGCGCCCGGGAAATCACTATTGAATTGCTGGATGTTTTCGATGCGGGCACCGCGCCAGCCATAAATGGACTGGTCGTCATCTCCCACTACCATCAGGTGATTGTCCTTGCCCGCCAGCACTCGGAGCCAGGCATATTGAATGGCGTTGGTGTCCTGAAACTCATCTACCAGAATATGCTGGAATCGGCGTTGGTAGTGTTCCAGGATCTGCGGGTTCTTCAACCACAGCTCATGGGCTCGCAGCAGGATCTCCCCGAAGTCGATCATGCCGCCCCGGTCGCAGGCCTGTTCATAGGCGGCATAGATTTTCAGCATGACGCGGGTGTATTCGTCATCGTAATGTTCGATATTGGCGGCGCGCAGCCCCTCGTCCTTCTGGGCATTGATGTACCACTGGCATTGCCTGGCGGGCCAGCGTTCTTCGTCGATATTGAGGCTGCGATTCAGGCGCTTGATGAGCCGCAGCTGGTCATCGGCATCGAGGATATGAAAATCCTCCGGCAGCCCGGCCTCGGACCAGTGGGCACGCAGCAGGCGGTGGGCCAGGCCGTGAAAGGTTCCTACCCACATGCCACCGAAAGACTGACCCACCAGTTCTTCGATGCGACCGCGCATTTCCCGCGCCGCCTTGTTGGTGAAGGTGACCGCCAGAATGCCGAAGGGAGATACCTGTTCGGCCTGCATCAGCCAGGCGATGCGATGCACCAGCACCCGGGTCTTGCCGCTGCCGGCCCCTGCCAGAACCAGCAGATTGGCCGCCGGGCTGGCTACTGCACCGCGCTGTTCATCATTGAGAGAGTCGAGTATGTGGGAAACATCCATGGGCGCATATTCTAGCAAACTGAACAGCAGATACTGTAAGTAAAACCAGTTAATTGTCAGGGCCGGTCTGCCCCGCCCTCAGTTCAGACAACAGCCTATTGACAGGATTTTGTCTTACCTGCGAAGGTGATTCTGCTAGACTTTGTGTTTCGACCCCATCATGGACAGTCCGGGTCGAAGCAGCGAACCTGAACTTCCCGCCAGCACAGCAGGCCCGGGCAACGCAGTGTCAGGGCAATCCGAATACTGTATTAGGAGAGTGACATGAACGACATGTCTATCAAGGCCGACGAAGTGGCCTTTGACTGGAAAGACCCCTTCCGTCTGGAAGAGCAATTAACTGAAGAAGAACGTCTGGTTCGGGATACTGCCCGCCAGTATGCCCGGGAAAAATTGCTGCCGAGGGTTCGCGAGGCCTATCGCAACGAAACAGTAGAGCCGGAAATCTTTCGGGAAATGGGTGCCATGGGTCTGTTGGGCTCCACCATTCAGGGCTATGACTGTGCCGGCGTCAATTATGTTTGCTACGGCCTGGCGGCCCGCGAGGTAGAAGCCGTGGATTCCGGCTATCGCTCCATGATGAGTGTGCAGTCTTCCCTGGTGATGCACCCCATCAATGTGTTTGGCAGTGAAGAGCAGAAACAGAAATACCTGCCGAAACTGGCCAGCGGTGAATACATCGGTTGTTTCGGGTTGACCGAGCCGGACCATGGCTCCGACCCCGGCGGCATGGTGACCCGGGCCCGCAGTGTCGATGGTGGCTATTCCCTGTCGGGCGCCAAGAACTGGATCAGCAACTCGCCCTTTGCCGATGTGTTCATCGTCTGGGCCAAGGATGACGAAGGGGTGATTCGGGGCTTTATTCTCGACAAGGGCATGAAAGGCCTGAGTGCGCCAAAAATTGAAGGCAAACTGGGCTTGCGCGCCTCTCCCACCGGTGAAATCGTGATGGACGAAGTATTCGTGCCCGAAGAAAACAAGCTGCCCGGGGCCCGTGGTCTGAACGGCCCGTTCAGCTGCCTCAATTCAGCCCGCCTGGGCATCGCCTGGGGCGCACTGGGTGCGGCCGAGACCTGCTGGCATGCGGCTCTGGAATACACCATGGATCGCAAACAGTTTGGCCGCCCACTGGCAGCCAATCAGTTAATCCAGAAGAAGCTGGCCATCATGCAAACCGATATTTCCCTGGGGCTGCAGGGCTGTCTGCAGGCCTGCCGTTTGCGGGATGAAGGCAAACTGGCGCCGCCGCTGATTTCCCTGCTCAAGCGCAACTCCTGCGTCAAGGCTCTGGAAGTGGCCCGTGAGGCCCGCGACATGCTGGGTGGCAACGGCATTTCCGATGAATACCCGGTCATGCGGCATATGCAGAATCTGGAAGTGGTCAATACCTATGAAGGCACCCAGGACATCCATGCCCTGATACTGGGGCGTTCGCAAACTGGAATTCAGGCCTTTACCGGCGCCTGAGTCAGCACTGAACAGCAAGGTCGGGGCACTGGCGAAGCCGTGACCCTGGACTTGCCTTGTTACCCGGGGCCGGGTGGCGCTACTCCAGACAGTCGGTCTCACATCCCTGGATTCTTGTCCCTTCTCTTACGTCCTTGTAGGCATATCACGGCATCCTGCTCCGGGCTGTCCCGAGTAGCGCCACCCGGCCCCGCGTAACGGCGGGCCGGCATGCATAGCTGAGCCATTGACTGGCAGTGTAAACAGCGCCATCGCTGGGGGTCAGGGCTGGATCGATCAGAGCTAGAGGTAGCTCAGCAGTATGCCGGTGAATATTACGGCACCTACCCAGTTATTATTTAGGAATGCTCTGAAACAGGGCCCGGGCAAACGGTCCTTGATCAGATACTGCTGCCAGGCCAACAGTGCCGCGGCCAGCAACAGACCCAGATTGAAGGCCAGCCCCAATTGCAATTGTCGGCCCGCCAGCCACAGGGCAAAAAGAAACATCACCTGCAGCATGCCAATGAAAAAGCGGTCGGCATCGCCGAACAGGATGGCCGTCGACTTCACCCCGATCTGTTTGTCGAATTCCCGGTCTACCATGGCATATTCAGTGTCATAGGCCACAGTCCAGATGGCATTGGCGAAAAACAGCAGCCAGGCCACCACCGGCAGGGCATTGGTCTGGGCGGAAAAGGCCATCAGGATGCCCCAGGAAAAGGCCAGGCCCAAAACCACCTGTGGCAGATTGGTGAAACGCTTCATGAAGGGATACACAGAAGCAACGGCTATGGCACCGAAGGACAGCAGTATGGTGAAGCGATTGGTCAGCAGTACCAGTACAAAACCAATGGCCGACAGCAGGGCAAAACAATAAAGTGCGTCCTGGCGCTTCAATGCGCCGGTTGCCAGCGGTCGTTTCTCGGTTCGCCCTACCCGGCCATCGATATTGTGATCGGCATAGTCATTGATACAGCAACCGGCCGAGCGCATGACGGCGGTGCCGATTATAAAGATGAGCAACAGATCCAGGTCGGGCAAGCCTTCGGCCGCAATCCACAGAGCGGAGATAGTTGGCCAAAGCAGCAGCAGTATGCCGATTGGGCGATTGGCCCGGGTCAGATCGATATAGGCCGGCAGTTTCGCCATCAACCCGGGAAATCGTGACTGCAGGCGAGCCTTGATCAGGTGCAGAACTGACTGGGTGGATTTCATGATATTGGCGCGTCCGTGGCTTTGCGGCAGGCGGCTAGCATAAAAGATTTGCGCGGCCAGTGACAGCCGCGCAGCTGGCTTTGTCTACACGTTCATGTAATTGACTCGATCCCCCAGCCAGCGCTGTATCAATGGATCAACCAGTTCGGGATAGTCACGCATGATGGTTTCCGAAGCGCGTTTGACATCGTCCAGCATGGCGGCATCGCGGCTGATATCGGCAATACGAAAGGTCATCAGGCCGGTTTGCTGGGTGCCCAGCACCTGACCGGGGCCACGAATTGCCAGATCCTGTTCGGCAATATAAAAACCATCGGTGGATTCCCGCATGACTTTCAGGCGAGCCTTGCCGGTATTGGACAGGGGCGTCTGGTAGAGAAGAATGCAGTGGCTGGCCTTCTTGCCCCGGCCCACCCGGCCCCGCAATTGATGTAATTGCGCCAGCCCAAGACGTTCGGGGTTTTCGATTACCATGAGGCTGGCATTGGGCACATCCACGCCCACTTCGATCACAGTTGTGGCCACCAGCAGCTTGATTTCACCGGCCTTGAAACGGGCCATAACCCCGGCCTTCTCCTTTGGCTTCATGCGCCCGTGAATAAGAGCAATGGCAAGGCCCGGTAATTGTTCGGCCAGGGCCTGGGCGGTGGCCTCGGCAGCCTGGGCCTGCAGCGCTTCGGATTCTTCAATCAGCGTACAGACCCAATAGGCCTGGTCGCCACTGCGACAGGCACTGTCGATGCGGGCCACCACTTCATCGCGGCGTTCGGCAGAGATCAGGGCAGTGTTCACCGGAGTACGGCCCGGGGGCAATTCATCGAGCACGGAACTGTCCAGATCAGCATAGGCACTCATGGCCAGGGTGCGGGGAATAGGCGTGGCAGTCATCACCAGTTGATGGGGGTTAAGGGTACCGAGGCCGGCTTTGTCCCGCAGTGCCAGACGCTGATGCACACCAAAGCGATGCTGTTCATCGATGATCACCAGGCCCAGCTTGTGATAGTGCACCTCGTCCTGAAACAGGGCATGGGTACCAACGATGAGCTGGCAATCACCGCCTGACAGGGCGTCCAGAGTCTGGCTGCGTTGCTTGCCCTTGCTCTTGCCGCTGAGCCAGCCCACTTCGATACCCAGGGGCTTCAGCCATTGCTGGAAATTCAGCAGATGTTGCTCGGCAAGAATTTCTGTCGGCGCCATGATGGCCACCTGGTAGCCACTGGCTATGGCCTGTAGTGCAGCCAGCGCGGCAACGACGGTTTTGCCGGAGCCCACGTCTCCCTGCAACAGGCGCAGCATGGGATGGCCGCTGGCGAGATTGTCGGAGATTTCTGCAAAGGCCCGCTGCTGGGCAGCGGTGAGCTGAAAGCCCAGTTGCTGCAAGAGCTGCTGTTCAAGATTCCTGTCAGTGCTGAGGGTGGGTGCGGTTTTGTTGTCGCTTTCCAGCCGATAACGACGCATACACAAACGGTGTGCCAGTAATTCCTCAAAGGCCAGCCGCTTCTGGCCGGGATTGTCGCCATGGCCCAGCCAGGACGCCGGTGCATCGGCGGGGGGCTGATGCACCACCTTAATAGCGTCAGTGAGTGTGGGTAGCTGCAGCGGTTCCAGCAGGGCCTGGGGCAACAGGTCCCTGGGGGGGCGACTCTGCAGCATGGCCAGGGATTGATTGATGAGTTTTCGCAGCCTGCCCTGTTGCAGGCCCTCGGTGGTGGGATAAACCGGAGTCAGAGTCTGCTCCATGGCTTGAATCTCATCGGCCTGAAGTATCTGGTATTCCGGATGATAGAGCTCGAAACCACTGCGGCCCCGGCGCACTTCGCCATAACAGCGAATTCGTTTGGCAGCATCCAGGGCTTTCTTCTGGGCGGCGCTGAAATGGAAAAACCGCAAGCTGATCACACCACTGGCATCGCGCAGCATACAGAGCAGACTGCGCCGCCGGCCAAACTGAATGGAAGTACCCAGCACTTCGCCTTCAATCTGCACCATTTCACCCAGGCTTACCTTGCCAATGGCATGCAGGCGGGTACGGTCTTCATAGCGCAGAGGCAGATGGAATAACAGGTCGCGGGTATTAAACAGGCCGAGCTGATTCAGCTTTTTCTGCAGGGCAGGGCCGACGCCCTTGAGGCTGGTGAGTGCTTGACTGGTAGCGGGCGCGGGCATCTGTAGCGTGTCGGTGTTGCCTTGGCCAAAAGGCGGGGGGGCAGAAAATCCGCCCGCTCAGTGAGCAAGAGAATCAATACTGACAATCAGTATAGGGCTTAAGGGCCTAGCCCGCCAGAATGGCGTCTATCTCCACCAGTGCACCCTTGGGCAGGGCACTGACCTCAATGGTGGCCCGTGCCGGGTAGGGCGGTTTCAGCATTTCAGCCATGATGTCATTCACGGTACTGAAGTGACCCAGATCAGTCATATAGATAGTCAGCTTCACAGCCCGGTCGAGACTGCTGTCGGCAGCACTGGCCACCGCTTGCAGATTGCTGAATACCTGGCGCGCCTGGGTCTCGACATCGTCGGCCACGATTTGCATGGTTTCCGGATCCAGCGGTATCTGGCCGGACAGGAAGATCAGCTCGCCACTGCGAACTGCCTGGGAATAGGGACCGATAGCCGCCGGGGCGTCATCGGTCTGGATTATGCTTTTGCCACTCATTAGTTGCCGCTCATTAGTAGTTCATCAGTGCAGATTGGATCCCAGCTGATTGCGAATGGCCTTGCGCACGCGACGGGATTTGACCCGCGTGACCCGGGTAACAGCCGGAATCAATCGCAAACGTTTCATCACCCGTGCCAGGTGTACCCTGTTACGAACGTTGAGTGCCAGGTTAACGATACTGAAACGGGCATCCCGTTCCACTGTGCTGATTTTTTCAATATTCGCTTCGGTGCCGGTAATGGTGGTTGCCAGGGTGGCGATCAGACCGCGCTGGTTTTCAATTTCAACGCGCAGTTCCACCGAGAACTCCCCTTCGACACCTTCATCCCAACTTACCGCCACACATTTTTCCGGATTGTCGCGAATCTCGGCGATGTTATTGCAATCGTCGGTATGAATTACCATGCCGCGACCGGAGCTGATGTGACCGACAATGGGATCGCCCGGTATGGGATGGCAGCACTTGGCGTAATTCATCACCATGCCTTCGGAGCCGCGAATCGCCAGAGTGCCCTTCTCCTCATGACGCCGTTCATCTTCCACGCCGGCGCTGGGGGTGGCGGTGAGTCGCTGCGCCACCATGTAAGACATGCGATTACCGAGGCCAATTTCCTCCAGCAGATTATCCAGGGACTTGAGACTGGTTTGTTCCAGCAGGCTGCTGATATTTTCCTGGGGCACCTGCTCCAGGGTGGCGCCAAAACCGGCCAGGGCCTTGTTCAGCAGGCGCCGGCCCAAAGCCACAGACTCGGAATGTTTCTGGTTCTTCAGGAAGTGGCGGATGTTACTGCGCGCCTTGCCGGTAACCACAAAACTCAACCAGGCCGGATTGGGCTGGGTGCCAGGAGCAGTAATGATCTCCACGGTCTGGCCGCTTTGCAGGGGCTCGCTCAAGGGTGCCAGGCGCCGGCTGATGCGGCAGGCCACGCAGGAATTGCCCACATCGGTATGCACCGCATAGGCAAAGTCCACGGCGGTGGAGCCGGCCGGCAATTCGAAAATCTGGCCCTTGGGACTGAAGACATAGATTTCATCGGGGAACAGATCGATCTTCACATGTTCGATAAACTCCAGGGAGTTACCGGCATGCTTCTGCATTTCCAGCAGGCCATTGACCCATTCCCGCGCCCGCAGATGGGCATTGCTGGGCAGGTCTTCACTGGATTTGTACAGCCAGTGGGCGGCGATGCCGTTATTGGCCATGGCTTCCATTTCTTCGGTGCGAATCTGGATCTCGATGGGCACCCCATGCATGCCGAACAGCACTGTGTGCAGTGACTGGTAGCCATTGGCCTTGGGAATGGCGATGTAATCCTTGAAGCGGCCCGGCACCGGCTTGTAGAGATTGTGCACGGCGCCCAGCACGCGATAACAGGTGTCTACACTGTCAACGATGATACGAAAGGCATAGACATCCATGATTTCGGAAAAGGATTTGCGCTTGGCCCGCATCTTTTCATAGATGCTGTACAGGTGTTTCTCACGACCGATGGTGCGTCCCGGCAGGCCTTCTCTTTCCAGACAGGCTTCCAGGGAGGTCTGGATCTGGGAAACGATCTCCTTGCGGTTGCCGCGCACCCGCTTGATGGCGGCCGAAATGCGCCGGGCCCGCATGGGATGCAGGGCGGCAAAACCCAGGTCTTCAAATTCGATACGCACATTATTCATGCCCAGGCGGTTGGCGATGGGGGCATAGATGTCGAGGGTTTCGCGGGCAATGCGCCGGCGCTTGTCGGGGGGCAGCACGCCCAGGGTGCGCATATTGTGCAGACGGTCGGCGATCTTCACCAGAATGACCCGCAGGTCCTTAGCCATGGCCATGGCCATCTTCTGGAAGTTCTCCGCCTGGGCTTCGGCCCGGCTGGAGAAACGCATCTTGTTCAGTTTGCTGACGCCATCCACCAGATCGGCCACGGTATTGCCAAACTGGGTCTTGATGGCGGTCTTGGTAATGCCGGTGTCTTCGATCACATCATGCAACATGGCCGCCATCAGGGACTGATGGTCCATATGCATTTCACTGAGGATGCCGGCTACGGCAAGGGGATGGGTGACATAGGCGTCACCGCTGCGTCGCATCTGGCCGTCATGGGCCTGTTCGGCATAATAGAAGGCGCGGCGGACGTTGTTAACCTGATCCTTGCCCAGATAACTGGACAGGTTGTCCGCCAGGGAGTCGATGCTGTTATCTACGGCAACTTGCATGACTCGACTCCCGGACTAAATCATTTGTGCAGGCTTTGGGTTTACTTGTCTTCTGACTCTTCATCCTGTGCAGCTTCAGTGGCCTCTGCTGCGGGTGCGGCTTCAGCTTCTTCCGACTCGGCTGCCTGGGCAGTCTCGGACTCTGACTCGGACGCGGACTCTTCGCTGGCAAATTCCTCTTCCAGATCGACGCTGGGTTTTTCCACCAGAATCTTGGCATCCACCAGACCGTCAGCGATTTCACGCAGGGCGATTACTGTGGGTTTGTCATTGTCCACCGGCAGCATGGGGTCTTTGCCCTCAATCTGGATTTGTCGGGCGCGCTTGCTCGACACCATGACCAGCTCAAAGCGGTTATCCACTTTGTCCAAACAATCTTCAACCGTAATACGTGCCATTTACATTCCTTAACTATTAAATTGGGCCGCAGTGCCCTTGTTTCAAGAGTGATCCAAGAGGCCACCCGAAGTTCGCAACCTGTTTTCCCGCTCCGGGACCCTCAGCAAAAAGGACCGGCAATTCTACTTAAAAACTCCCGCAATTGCATGTTTTTTGAACAAAAACTCCCCTAGCCCCGGGTCAGGCTGTCAAGCAGATTGGCCAGGTTGCGTTGCTGGTGTCGGGTGGTGAGGCGCTGGGAGCGAACAATAGCCTGCAGATCTGCCAGTGCGGTATCGAAATCGTCGTTGACGACGATGAAATCAGCCTCCGCCACATGCTCGATGACACCCCTGGCCTGCTGCATACGCTTCTCGATGGTGTCATCGTCATCCTGGGCCCGGTGTTTGAGACGTTCCGTCAGGGTTTCCAGGGATGGCGGCAGAATGAAGATGAAGCAAGCCTCTGGCAGCAGATTGCGCACCTGGGCGGCACCCTGCCAGTCGATCTCCAGGATGACATCCAGCTGTTGCAGCAGCTGCTCCTCGACCCAGGCGTGGGAAGTGCCATAGTGATGACCATAGACCTCGGCGCTTTCCAGGAAGGCGCCGTCTTGCAGCATGTCCAGGAACTTGCCCTTGTCCACGAAGTGGTAGTTCACCCCGTCCACTTCCTTGCTGCGCCTGGGGCGGGTGGTGTGGGATATGGAAACCTTCAGGCTGGGCTCACTCTTGATCAGGGCTTCAACCAGGGTCGTCTTGCCGGCGCCGGAAGGCGCGGTGACGATAAACAGTTTTCCCTTGGGTTTGGCTTCCATGTGGCAGCTTCCTTCAATTACTCAATATTCTGAATTTGTTCACGCATCTGCTCGATCAACACCTTCAGCTCCACCGCTGACAGGGTGGTGTCGGCAACGATGGATTTGGATGACAAGGTGTTGGCTTCCCGATTCAGTTCCTGCATCAGAAAATCCAGGCGGCGGCCCTTGGGACCTTTCGCGGCAATAACCCGGGCACATTCGGCAAGGTGGGAATCCAGCCGGTCCAGCTCTTCGGCCACATCGGCCTTCTGGGCCAGCAGCGCCACTTCCGCTTCCAGCCGGCTGGCGTCCACTTCGGCCGCAAGGTCCGCAATCTTGTCTTCCAGGTTCTGGCGCTGCGCTGCCAGAATCTCCGGCATCCTGGCGCGCACTGCCTTGACGATTTCGTCGATGCCTTCGATGCGCGCCAGCAGCATCGCCTTCATGGCCTCGCCTTCCCGCTGGCGGTTGGCAATCAATTCATCCAGGGCCTTGTTGAACAGTTCCAGCGCCTGGGATTCGACCTGGTCGGTATCCATGCTCTGTTCACTGACCACACCGGGCCAGCGCAAAATATCGATGCTGTTAAGGTCCGTGGGCCCGCCGAGCTTGGCCGAGATGGACCTGTTGGCTTCCAGCAGCCGCTCGATAAGTGCTTCATTCAGGGCCAGATCGCCCTGCTCCGGTGCCGCGGCAATGAAGCGCAGCTGGCACTCCACCTTGCCCCGGGCCAGGCGCTTGCGCACACTGTCTCGCACCGACGCCTCAAGACTGCGCAGACTCTCGGGCAGGCGCACGCTGGCTTCCAGATAGCGGTGGTTTACGGATCGAATCTCCCAGGTCAGGGAGCCCCAGTCCCCCTCCAACTGCTGTCGGGAGAAGGCGGTCATACTCAACATCATAATCATTCGGACTCGGCTGCAATGAGGGGCTATTCTAGCGCATTGGCCTGCTATTCACAGTTGCCAGATCACATGTCGGTCGCTGCCGTAATCGATCGGGTCGCAAGCGTTTTGAGAATCAAGCATAATCCCGCCTTCATTCTCAGCAACACGGATTCTTTATGTCAGCTATCAGCCGTCCCAGCGGACGTCAGCCCGACCAGCTTCGGGACATCAGCCTTACTCGTCATTACACCAAACATGCGGAGGGCTCTGTGCTGGTTGCCTTCGGTGATACCAGGGTTTTGTGCAACGCCTCGGTAGAAGACTCCGTACCCCGGTTTCTCAAGGGCAGTGGCCAGGGCTGGGTGACGGCGGAATATGGCATGCTGCCGCGTTCCACCGGTTCGCGCATGGACCGCGAAGCCGCCCGAGGCAAACAGTCCGGACGTACCCAGGAAATCCAGCGCCTCATTGGCCGCGCCCTGCGGGCAGCGGTGGACCTGAAAGCCCTGGGCGAACACACCATTAAAATTGACTGTGATGTGATCCAGGCCGATGGCGGTACCCGCACAGCCTCTATCACCGGCGGCTGTGTCGCCCTGGTGGACGCCATCAGCTACCTGCTGGACAACAAGAAGCTGGCCAGCAATCCGCTCAAGCAGATGGTGGCTTCGGTGTCGGTGGGTATTCATCAGGGTCAGGCAGTACTGGACCTGGATTATGCCGAGGACTCAAAGGCCGAGACGGACATGAATGTGGTAATGACCGACAGCGGCGGCTTTATCGAAGTCCAGGGCACCGGAGAAGATGGTGATTTTTCTCATCAGCAATTGCTGGACATGATTGGTCTGGCGGAGGCTGGCATTGGGCAGCTGGTTGCGGCCCAGAAACAGGCCCTGGCCTGATCGATTGGCCGAAACCAGTCACGGCAAAGGATAAGAAAAGGATAATAAAAGGACCAGACATGCAGCCTTATCAGCTTGAGTTTCTACATTTTGTCATCGCCAATGACATTCTGCGCTTCGGCGAATTCACCCTGAAATCCGGACGCCAGAGTCCCTACTTCTTCAATGCCGGCCTGTTCAATACCGGCGAGAAGCTGGCCTTCCTGTCGCGCTGCTATGCCGCTGCCATTGCCGACTCCGGGATCCGCTTTGATGTCCTGTTTGGCCCGGCCTACAAGGGAATTCCCCTGGCCGCCGCTACCTCGGTGGCGCTGGCCAGCGAACAGAATCTCAACAAGCCCTGGTGTTTCAATCGCAAGGAAGCCAAGGATCATGGCGAGGGGGGTGTCATTGTCGGTGCTGAGCTAAGCGGCAAGGTAATGATTATCGATGATGTGATTACCGCCGGTACCGCCATTCGCGAAGCGGCCGCCATTATCCAGGCCAATGGCGCCTCACTGGCGGGCATCGCCGTGGCCATGGACCGGCAGGAAAAAGGACAAGGTGAGCTGTCGGCAATCCAGGAAATCGAAGCCGAGTATCAGTTGCAGGTGGTCAGTATCATTGGCCTGTCGGACATCATCAGCTACCTGGAATCCAGTGACGACCCGCAACTGGCACAGCACCTGGACAAGGTGGTCAGCTACCGGCAGAGCTACGGCGTCTGATTGTTCGGCGCCGGGCCGGATCAGAGGGCCGGGCTGGCGGTCTGCTGGGCTTCCGGAGTATAGGGAAGCAGCAACTGCTGGCGCAGAAACTCCCATTGCAGGTCCCAGTGTTCCAGCGGTGAGGCCTTGAACTCACTGCGCACAAACTGCAGCAGTCGGCCCTCACAACTGGCCAGCAGCAGATTGGCCAGGGCGGCGGCGGAAATGGCCGGTTTCTTCGACTCGCGGATCTGGGCTTCACGCAGAATCTGTTTCAGCTGTGCTTCCAGGCGATCAAAAAATTGCGCAATTCTTTCCCGCAGTCGCTCCGTTTCTCCTGACAGGGCATCGCCGGTCAACAGACGGGTCATGCCGGGGTTCTTGTCAGCAAAGGTCAGCAACAGGGTGAGGATCTTCTGGCAGCGCAGCTCGGCGCTATTCTCTTCTTTCAGCACTTTGGAAATGCGAATGAACAGGGTTTCCTCAATAAACTTGATCAGGCCCTCGAACATCCGCGCCTTGCTGGGGAAGTGTCGATACAGGGCTGCCTCGGAAACGCCCACCTCTTTGGCCAGTGAGGCCGTGGTAATCCGTTGTCCGGGCGAAGTCTCCAGCATGCGTGCCAGGGACTGAAGAATCTGGTCCTTGCGGGACAGCTTGTTGCTGTTGTCCATGAGTCTGTCAGACCTTTGTATTGTTCAAGCCATTCTGGGTAATGAGGGTACCGACGCCCTCATTGGTAAATATTTCCAGCAGTACCGCGTGTTCGACGCGCCCGTCGACGATGTGAGCACTCTGGACGCCGGCCTTTACTGCCGACAGGGCACACTCAATTTTCGGCAGCATGCCTCCATGTATGGTTTTATCGGCAATAAGCGCATCAACTTGTCCCACGCTTAGGCCTGTAAGGACATTGCCCTGCTTGTCCTGAACCCCCGCTACATTGGTAAGCAGCATGAGTTTCTCGGCGCCCAGAATGCTGGCAATTTCACCGGCCACGGAATCGGCATTGATATTGTAGCTGGCGCCGGCCTCGTCAGTGCCAATAGGCGCGATCACCGGAATAAAGTCACTGTCCTTCATGGTTTCCAGTATTTCAGTATTAATGGCTGCCACTTCCCCCACCTGGCCAATGTCGATGCTTTCCTCGTCATTACCGGTTTCGCTCTTGCGTTTCAGGGTCAGTTTGCGGGCCCGAATCAGGTTGCCATCCTTGCCGGTCACACCCACCGCCTTGCCCTGGTTCTTGTTAAGCAGATTAACAATCTCTTTATTGACCAGGCCACCCAGAACCATTTCCACCACGTCCATGGTGCGGCTGTCGGTGACCCGCAGGCCGTCAACAAAGCTGGACTCGATATTGAGCTGCTCCAGTACCTGGCCAATCTGTGGGCCACCGCCGTGCACAACAATCGGGTTCATGCCGACCAGCTTCATCAGCACTATATCCCTGGCGAAGCTGTTCTTGAGCACATCGTCCACCATGGCGTTGCCGCCATATTTGACAACGATGGTGCGGCCGGTGAATTTCTGGATATAGGGCAGCGCCTCGGTCAATACCTTGGCAATATTCTTGGCGCTGTCTAGGGTCAGAGACATGAATCGTTAATCCTTTTACTACTGCGAATTTCGCCGCCTGCGAACAAGGCGGTACTATAAAAAATCCAGATCAATGCTTTTATCTGCGGAGTGGATTAAAGCTTTAAAGCGTGATTTGATCGCCGCCAGGCTCTGTTCATTTTCTGCCTCAAAGCGAAGCAGCAGGGCCGGGCTGGTATTGGATGCCCTGATCAGCCCCCAGCCCTGATCAAACTCAACCCGCAGGCCATCCAGTGTGATCAGTCGGCCATCGTCGAATCTGGCCAGCTTGAGCAGTTTCTCCATGAAGACAAACTTCTTCTCCTCAGCCATGGGCAGTTTCAGTTCGGGGGTACTGATGCTGGCGGGATAATTGGCAAAGGCCTGGCTTACCGGTCCATCCAGGCGACTGAGGATTTCCAGCAAACGGGCGGCAGCATACATGCCATCGTCATAACCGTACCAGCGATCCTTGATAAAGACATGGGCAGCAAACTCACCTCCCAGAGGCGCTCCGGTTTCCTGCATGCGCTGTTTCATAAAGGAATGGCCACTGCGATGCATGACCGGCTTGCCGCCACAGGCTTCGATCAGGCGCGGAAGTTCGCGGCTGCATTTGACGTCGAAAACCACTGGCGCAGCGGGGTAATCGGGCAGGATATTCTCAGCCAACAACATCAACAGGCGGTCTGCCTCTATCGCTTGCCCCTGTTCGGTGACCAGGCCAAGGCGATCGCCATCACCATCGAAGGCAAGGCCCAGATCGGCCTGTTCTGACCTGACCCGCTCGGCCAGCGTTGCCAGATTCGCCTCCACCGTGGGGTCCGGGTGGTGATTGGGAAAGTGGCCATCCAGCTCGCAATACAGCGGAATCACTTCACAAGCCAGGCGCCTGAACAGCTCCGGCGCGACTGTGCCGGGAACTGCATTGCCACAGTCCACCACGACTTTAAGAGGTCTTGCCAGCTTTATTCCGGAACAGATGGTCTGTAAATAATCCGGCAGGATGTCCAGCTCGCTGAGATGGCCCTGCCCTTTGACGAAATCCTGTTGCTGGCAGCGCTGGTAAATGCGCTGAATCTGGTCGTCGGCCAGACAGTTACGCCGGAACAGCATTTTCAGGCCATTGTAGTTGGCCGGATTATGACTGGCAGTGAGCATGACACCGGAGCTGACGTCGGTGTTATGGGCGGCGAAATACAAAAGCGGTGTCGGAATCAAGCCGAGATCAATGACATCACAGCCGCTGTCCAGCAGTCCCTGGCGCAATACCTCTGACAGCTCCGGGCTGGAAAGGCGACCATCGTAGCCCATTAACAGCCGGTTGATACCCTGCTGGGAGGCTTCGCTGGCCACCGCCCTGCTGATCAGGTACAGGGTTCGCTCATCCAGCTCCTCATCAACAATGCCCCGGATATCGTAAGCACGGAATATGGACGCCGCAATAGAGGGCGCTTCGCCGCCGGCCGTAGTTGATTCAGTGTCAGGGGAGTGGCTCATGGCTTGTTCGCGCTGTGGCTTGATTGCCTGACAGCTCAGGCTTTCAGTTGCTCTGCAATCATTGTCAGCATGGCCCTGGCGACGGCTGTTTTACTGCCCGGTTCGATGCTTTCGTTACCGGCTTTGCTGACCGCCGTAACCGCAATGGAATCACTGTTAAAGGTGGCAGCCGCATCATTGGCAAACAACAGATCGAGCTGCTTTTTCGCCAGTTTGCTTTCGGCATTGGCAATGAGCTTCTCGGTTTCTGCGGCAAAGCCAACCACCAAAGGTCTGTTGTCGAGCTCGGCCACGGCACTGATAATATCCGGATTACGAACCAGCTTTAATTGCATGGCATCGTCATGCTTTTTGATCTTTTCCGTGGCGATCTGCTCCGGGCGATAATCGGCGACCGCCGCAACACCAATAAAAACATCTGCCTGCCCGACTTCAGACATCACCGCCTGATACATGTCCCGGGCACTGATCACGTCGATGCGCCGCACCCGATCCGGGCCGGGCAGATTGACCGGACCGCTGATCAGGGTGACGCGGGCACCGGCGGCGGCAGCTTCCGCAGCCAGGGCATAGGCCATCTTGCCGGAGCTGTGATTGCTGATATAACGCACCGGATCGATGGCTTCCCGGGTGGGTCCGCCGGTGATGACAAAATGCTTGCCGGTCAGCAGACCGGCCGGAAACAGTTCACTGCAGGCGGCGACAATCTGTTCCGGCTCCAGCATGCGCCCCAGCCCAACATCGCCGCAAGCCTGATCACCAGAGCCCGGCCCCAGAACATGATAGCCACGCTCTGCCAGTTTGCCGACATTGCTCTGCACACCGGCATCGGCCCACATGCCCTGATTCATGGCCGGGGCAATGGCAATAGTGGCTGGTGTGGCGAGAATAAGGGTGGTGAGAATATCGTCTGCCTGGGACTGGGTCATGCGAGCCAGAAAATCGGCGGTCGCCGGAGCCACCACCACCAGGTCTGCCCAGCGTGCCAGTTCGATATGGCCCATGGCCGCTTCGGCCTCGCTATCCAGTAATTCCAGATGTACCCGGTTGCCACTCAGGGCCTGCATGGTCAGTGGCGTGATGAACTCGGTGGCGGCCCGGGTCATGACCACCCGCACTTCGGCACCGGCCTTGATAAGAAGCCGGCACAACTCGGCACTCTTATAGGCAGCAATACCGCCGGTGATGCCAAGTAGAATGCGTTTGTTAGTAAGGCTTAACATGGAACACCTTGCGTCACGTGGCCTGAAGAAAGCAGGGTCTGGAGCCGGAAGAAAGGAGCGCTAGACTAGCAGTTAGCCGTAGCAGACGCAATTTAGCGCAAATTGGCGCCTGGAGCACAGATTTGCCGTGATTCTGGGTAATTACTCCGCCCCGGCCTACACTGAAAACCTGCAAGAGTTTCATTCGGGACCTGGACCAAAGCGATGACCATTACCGACTGGCCGGTGACAGAGCGACCACGGGAAAAACTTCTCAGCCACGGGGCCGGAAATCTGTCGGACGCGGAGCTGTTGGCAATCCTGCTGCGCACCGGTATTGCCGGCCGCTCAGCCATGGATCTGGCCCGTGAACTGCTGCGGGAGTTCGGTAATCTGGCCGGACTGGCAGCCGCCGACCGGCAGACATTGCTGGCCCGGCCAGGCCTGGGGCCAGGCAAGCTTGCCCTCCTCGATGCCATGCAAGAAATATCCCTGCGCCAGATGGCACAGCGTATTGAGCGTAAGGATGTACTTACTAACTCCGCCGCCACCAGGGAATACCTGCGGGCCCGCTATCGTCATTGCCAGCGCGAGGTATTCAGTTGTCTGTTCCTCACCAATCAGCACCATATCGTTAAACTGGAGGAGCTGTTTACCGGCACGATTGACGGTGCGGCGGTATACCCGCGGGAAGTGGTGAAACGCTGCCTGTACCATAATGCAGCGGCGGTCATTTTCGCCCATAATCACCCTTCCGGCGTGGCGGAGCCCAGCCAGGCTGATATCGCCATCACCGGCAAGCTCAGGTCGGCCCTGGGCACCATTGAGGTGCGGGTATTGGACCACCTGGTCATCGGTACCGACACTGTGGTGTCGATGGCAGAGCGGGACTTGCTCTAAAGGCCATTTTACCTTGCTATTGCAGGGTCCATCTGGTATAAAACGCAGCTCTTTTTTTGGCCTCAAAACAGACTGCGCTCCAGGGTATGAGATCCGCGCCGGTCAGGCCCAACGAATTCCACCTTTAGGCGAGGTTTTACAATGTCCAGGGTTTGCATGGTAACCGGCAAGAAGCCCGTTACTGGAAATAACGTGTCTCACGCACACAACAAGACACGTCGTCGCTTTTCACCGAATATTCACTCCCACCGTTTCTGGGTAGAGTCAGAAAAGCGTTTCGTTAAATTGCGCGTTTCCACCAAGGGTATGCGTATCATCGATAAGCTGGGTATCGACTCGGTACTGAGTGATATCCGCAAGCGTGGCGTTCACGTTTAAGACTGCACACAGGTAATCGCTATGAGAGACAAGATCAAACTGGTTTCCAGTGCAGGCACTGGACACTACTACACCACCGACAAGAACAAGCGCACCATGCCGGACAAGATGGAGATCAAGAAATTCGATCCCGTAGTCCGCAAGCACGTGATCTACAAGGAATCCAAGATCAAGTAAGGATTTCTGCTGACTTGCTGCATTAAAAAAGCCGGTTCCCGCAAGGTAACCGGCTTTTTTGTGCCTGCTGGCAGCAGATCCTGCCTATTTGCCCTTGCTGAGGCGTTTGGCCAGACGCTCGGTGGTGGCCAGCAGTTTGGGGTCTTCTGCAAACTCCTTGCGCAATTTACCCACTGTGGTGGAAACGGTGCCATAGCGCTTGAGCTTGAACAGCTTGGCGATGGACTGCAGGGTATTGGCAGACAATTCCTGGCACAGATACATGGCCACCCAGCGCGGTACGTTCTTCGATCCCGGACCTCTGGCGGCATTGTAGATGCTGGCCTCGGTTACCTTGAACTGACTGGCGACGGCAGTGATGATGCTCTTGCAGGAGGGTCGCCATTTGGCATTGGCGCCTCTTGATACACCCCTGACCTTGGTGGCAGAGCGTTTTTTCTGGGCAGCCTTGCGAAACTTGTCATCACCCATGATGGAAGACAGATTCTTCTTGCCATAGAAGTGGGCCAATTCCTCATCGACCCCCTCCTTTACGTACTTTCGGTAGTTGGCCGCGCGTTTGGCCGCGGGGCCGGCAAGCTGCTTGAGGGTGTCGTCGCGATTGAACCAGGCTGGTGGTTTGGCCTTGCGAGTGAAGTAAGTAAAGCTGGACCAGGGATAATTGGTGAGTTCTGACGCTTTAACCTTGCTGTGGATATAGCGGGTCAGAGGCAGCAGGTATTTTTCTTCCTGGACCAGCACAGCCTTGTAGCGACCGCGGAAAAGTGAGCCATCGCTCTTCTTCAGACGCTGATAATGCTGGGTATAGAGGCCATCGACCTGACGCATGAAACGACTTAGATTCGCTTCGGGTGTTTTTACAACCAGATGATATTCATCCCGTAACAGGCAATAGGCATGAACTTCGACATTAAGCCTTGAGCAGGTTTCACCCAGGCCTTCGAGAAAAGCTTCGAAATATTTCGCGGATGGGAATACACGCTGATTGTCAGCTCCGTAGTTGGAGACATGATAAACCGCGTCCGGATATTCAATTCGGAGAGGTCTGGCCATGGTTAATTCTCTATTTATTGTTGATTGAATAGTATTAGAGCTGACCCTGTCCCAGGGATGAGTAATAGTTAACGTAATTACCGGGATGCGTCAATAAAAGAGCGGGCAAAGCAGGGTTATTTACCGACAGTTTCCGACAGCCCGAGCCAGCCGGGTCTTTGTGTCACTGCAATTACAATGCTCGTGACAAAAAATGGCAGGCTCTTAATGCGAGGCTTGACCCCTTTGCCAATCAGGCAGCAGGGTTTTCAGCAATGAAAATCGCGCGTCTTGGTGCCGGATAACCTTCTATAGTCAGAGTGGGATTGTCACTATCCAGTGAATCCGTGAAGGAATCAAAAGGCATCCAGTTGGTTTTCCGCTGTTCGATATTGTCCGTAATGCTTTCATTCACGAGCTTTATATTGCTGAAGCCACAGCGCGCCAGCCAGCGCTCCATGGTAGCCAGGCTGGGTACGAACCAGACATTGTTCATGCGTGCATAGCGTGCCTCGGGAATCAGGCTGTAGCCGCAGTTGCCGTCGACAACAATGGATTCCAGAATCAGTTCACCCCCCGGTTTCAGGCAGTGCTTCATATCCAGCAAGTGATCAAGCGGTGAGCGGCGGTGATAAAGCACCCCCATGGAGAATACTGTATCGAAGGCTTCCTTTGTCTCAGGCCATTGTTCAAGTCCCAGCGGCAATACATGTACCGGCAGTTGTGGAATGAAGTGTTTAATGGCGCCAAATTGGCCGACATAGGGCAGATGCGGGTCCAGGCCAATGGTCAGGGCGGCACCGGCACCGTGCATGCGTAGACTGAAGTAGCCATTGCCACTGCCCACATCCAGCACGGTCTTGCCGTTAAGTGGTTTGATATGGTGTTTGAGACGGTCCCATTTCAGTTGTGACTGCCATTCGCTGTCAATGTGAATGCCGTACAGATTGAAGGGTCCCTTGCGCCAGGGAATCAATTGCCGCAATTGACTCTCAAGCAGGCTACGGGTTTGTGGGTCGCAATCCTCCTCGCGGCCGATGCGAATCACCTCCCCCAGTTCGACGCTGGTGGTGGGGATGTCTGGCAATTCACTGATCAGGCGCCGCCAGCGCGGGAAATCCCCGTGCCGCAGACTTGAGAGAAAGTCTTTTTGCAGAAAGGGTTGCAGGGCAGCGAGGGGGCCACTGCCGATTTGTTGGCTCAGTGCCGAATAATCCATGGGTCAATCTCTAGTCCATAAGTCTCTATTTGAAGGCTACCAGGGAGGCGAAATTGAAACACTGGAACCAGACATCCACGGAACTGAAGCCAGCGCTTGCCAGCCGCTGGCGATGATTGTCCAGGGACTCGGGAATCAGCACATTTTCCAGAGCATTGCGCTTGCGGCTGATCTCCAGTTTGGAGTAGCCCATGTTTTCCTTGAAACCGTGGTAAAGCTCGATGAACAGCTCGTTGAGCTTGTCATCAGGGAAGACGATTTTTTCGGAGATCAGCAGAATGCCGCCGTCACGCATGCCGTCGTAAATGCGTTGAATCAGGGCCTGGCGCCGGGCGGGTTCCAGGAACTGCAGGGTGAAGTTGAGCACCACCACCGACGCGTCTTCAATCTCGCTCTGGTTGATGTCTTCCAGCCGCGTTTCAATCCGCTCGTGGGGAAACTGGCCCGCTGTCAGACGTTCATTGAGCTTTTCGATCATGGCGGGGGAATTGTCGATGGCGATCAGATCATAATCCGCCTGGGTGACCGACTCGCAGATGGCAAAGCTGGCCCCGCCCAGACTGCAGCCCAGGTCATAGACCCTGGAGCCCGGTTGGCAGTAGCGATCTGCCAGCACACCGATCATGGCGACGATAGTGCTGTAACCTGGCACCGATCGATTAATCATGTCCTCGAAGACGCGGGTGACATTTTCATCGAAGACAAAATCCCCCGGCAGGCTGTCCAGGCGAAACAGGCGATCGACGTCTTTTTCCTTGTTTGACATGGCTGGTGAGCTCCTGCCTGGTCTCAATAGATGAGCAAAATTCACGCTCGGAAAATTAAATGGGTCTGACGCCGCAAGTTAATCGCTGTGGCAACGATAAATAATCGAGAAGCCGGTTGTGTCAGCCAGGTGATTCACTTATTTTACGCGAAATACCCGGGGCATGACCTCACTGGTCTGGTCAAATCATGAGGCATTCTAACACCAGCGCGGCGCCGCTTCTGGTTGAGAACCTGTCCTTGTTTGCGAGCCTGATCGAGGAGCGGCCACAACAGTGTGGCGTGCTGGATCTGGCCTGTGGAAATGGGCGCAATGGTTTGTTGCTGGCGAGTCAGGGCTGGCGGGTATGCTTTGCAGATCGGGATCAGCAAAAGCTGGCCGGGATAGCCGACGAGGCAGCTTTTTGTGAGTCAGGCAGTGAGCTTTGGCAGGTGGATCTCGAAGATCCCGCTAGCGAGCCTCTGACAGGCAGGCAGTATGATGCCATTATGGTATTCAACTATCTGCACCGGCCTCTCATGCCGGCTTTGAAAACAGCATTGCGGCCAGGTGGATTGCTGATGTATGAAACCTTTACCGAGGCGCAGCGGGAATTTGGTCGGCCACGCAATCCGGATTTTTTATTGAAGGCCGGTGAATTGCGGTCGTATTTTGAGGGTTGGCAGCGAATTCTTGACGAAGAATCGGTGCTCGAATCCCCGGCCCGCGCTGTGGCCAGACTGATTGTCAGGAGACCCGAAGCAGAATGAGCGAAACAAAAATTCTACCGCTGAATTTTGGTGCCGGGCGGCAGCAAATCGCCAGGCAATTCGACTGTGTTGTCACCCGCAGCAAGCGCAAGACCCTGTCCCTGCATGTCACTCACAAGCGCGTTGAAGTTCGCTCTCCCCTGCGTGCCAGTCAGAAGCTCATTCAGGAATTTGTTCACGATAATCGCGACTGGATCGAAAAGCGCCTCTTTGATGAAGCCCTGCGCTACCGGGAGAGTTTACGCATTGAGCGTGGCGCGAAGATTTTTTACCGGGCCCGTGAACGGCGTATCGAATTCAAGGAAGGGCGCAAGGAACGGATCCTGGTGAACGGCGACCGCTTTATTATCCAGGGCCACAAACTCACCACCGCCCGTGCCAGAGTGCAGGTGGAAGACTTCCTCATCGACAAGGCCAGTGACTATATTCTGCCCCGTGCCCGTGGTCTGGCCCGCTATCTGGGTGTGGAGCACAAAATCACCGAAATTCGCCTGCGCAAGACCAAATCCAAATGGGGGCACTGCACCTCGCGCGGCGTGTTGCAATACAACTGGCTGATCATGCTGGCACCCTACAGCATCATCGACTATATGATTGCCCATGAAGTCTGCCATCTGGTGCATATGGACCATTCCCGCCGCTTCTGGAATCTGGTGGAGTCGGTGTGTCCGGAATATGAGCGCTATATTGACTGGTTGCAGGCCCACGAACACCGCTTCTGGTTCTAATTCGTCGCCAGGGGTGAGAGGTGCCGTTCTACTGCGGCTGCCCCAGAGCAAGCGCTTCGGCGTTTTCACTCGGTCGGAATGCTCAATGGACGGGCGTACACCTGCGCGTTCCTCGGTCGCGAAAACGCCGAATCACTCACTCTGGAACACCCTCGCTACGAACGGCCCCACTCACCCCTGGCTCCCCGTTCTATTCAAAAGCGCACTCTGGGATATCCTCGCTACGGAATTAGCTATTTACCCCTGGCTCGGATTTTTCTAGCAACATCTCAAGCCTTTTTCTATTTGCGGAGTAAGGTTGCAATAACGCCGAATTATTCACTCTGGGATACCCTCGCTACGAAGGGCCTGACTCACACCTGACTCCCCGTTCTATTCAAAGTTGGTCAATCCACATTCTAGGTAGATTTAGTGCGAGCTCTTCAACACCCTTGGCGAGGTATTGCCCGGTAAAGGCCAATGGTCTTTTAAATTCCGGTTCAGCTTGCTGCTTTTTCGTAGAGGAGATCCCAGACGCCGTGGCCGAGGCGTTGGCCGCGGCGTTGGAATTTGGTTTCGGGGCGGTCGGGCTCTAGCCAGTATTGGCCTGGGCCGTTGGCGTTTTTGAGGCTGGGTTCGGCTTCCAGGACTTCCAGCATGTGTTCGGCATAGGCTTGCCAGTCGGTGGCCAGGTGGAGTTTGCCCCCGGCTTTGAGGCGGTCGCTTAGCAGTTTGCTGAATTGGGGCTGGATGATGCGGCGTTTGTGGTGTTTCTTCTTGTGCCAGGGGTCGGGGAAGAAAACCAGGAAGCGATCCACGCTGGCGCTGCCCAGGCCTTGCTCGATTACCTCTTTGGCATCGTGACAGATGACTTTGAGATTAGTCAGACCCTGCTCGGCAATGCCGTGCAGCAGTTTACCGACGCCGGGCTTGTGCACTTCAATTCCCAGGAAGTTTTGCTGCGGATTGGCGGCCGCCATGGCCAGCAGGGAATCCCCCATGCCGAAACCGATTTCCACGGTCAGTGGCGCGGCTGCGGGAAACAGTGAGTCCAGGTCCAGCTGCTGATTGCTAAAATCGAGCACATAGTCAGCCCAGTGTTGTTCGATGGCTTTGCGCTGGGAGTCGGTCAGGCGCCCGCCGCGGATCACATAGGAGCGAATCGGGCGGTGCTTTTGCTCGGAATTGCTGTTCAATGGCTTGCCAGGTCGGTTGCAGATGGGCTCAGAAGAGACAGGCTCAGAAGAAAGTGCCATCGATAGGTGAGGAAGCGCTGGCATAGAGTCGCCTCGGCATACGCCCGGCCAGCCAGGCTTCACGACCGGATTGCACGGCCTTGCACATGGCGCTGGCCATCAGCACCGGGTCCTTCGCTTCGGCAATAGCGGTGTTCATCAGTACCCCGTCACAGCCCAGTTCCATGGCAATGCTGGCATCGGAGGCGGTGCCGACACCGGCATCAACAATGATGGGAACTTTGGCGTTCTCCAGAATCATGCGGATATTGTAGGGATTGCGGATTCCCAGACCGGAGCCGATGGGAGCGCCCAGGGGCATAACCGCCACACAGCCGATTTCCTCCAGTCGTTTCGCCACCAGCGGGTCGTCACTGGTGTAAACCATGACATCGAAGCCATCGGCAACCAGGGTCTCGGCGGCCTTGAGGGTTTCAGTGACATCGGGGTAGAGAGTTTTCTGGTCACCCAGCACTTCCAGCTTCACCAGCTTGTGACCGTCCAGCAATTCCCTGGCCATGCGGCAGGTGCGAACTGCATCTTCGGCGTTATAGCAGCCGGCGGTATTGGGCAGAATGGTGTAGGTCTGCGGAGAGATAACATCCAGCAGGCTGGCTTCGTTTTTATCCTGGCCAAGGTTTACGCGGCGAATGGCCACGGTGATGATCTCAGCTTCACTGGCTTGCAATGCAGCCAGATTCTCGGCGAAATCGGTGTACTTGCCGCTGCCGATAATCAGGCGTGACTGGTAGGTCTTGCCGGCGATTACCAGGGGCTGGTCGGTTTTACTGCTCATGCTTGATCCTTGAATCTGTGTCTGTGTCAGCCGCCACCGATGGCCTGCACTATTTCGATTTTATCGCCGTCGCCAAGCTGGCGCAGGCTGAACTCGCTGCGGGGCAGGATCTCGCCATTGAGTTCCACCGCAATGCGGCCCGTGCCGAGCTTGAGTGTCTGCAGCAAAGACTGCACAGTCATGTCGGCCTGCAATGGTCGAGATTCGCCGTTAATGATGATCTGCATGCTGATGAATCGACTCCGTAGCCGCTCAGGCGCTGCTGCTGGCAGCGAACCAGATCAGACAGCCCCAGCCCGCCAGAAAGCCCAGGCCACCTAACGGTGTAATGGCACCCAGCCAGCTGATACCACTGATGGCCAGTACATAGAGACTACCGGAAAAAAGAATGATACCTGCCAGAAAAAGCCAGGCGGCGGATGACAGCAGCCGCGACTCCGGTGCCTGCATGGCCAGCAGCGCCAGGCCCAACAGGGCAATGGTGTGGAACATGTGATATTGCACACCGGTTTCAAAGGTAGCCAGGTAACCGGTCTCTTGCAGGCGAGCCTGCAGGCCATGGGCACCAAAGGCGCCGATGCTGACCACCAGGAAACCGTTAATTGCGGCGATGACTAGAATTACTGCTGACATGGCAGAGGCATTGTCCTGAGCTTGGGGCCGCTATTCAAGTCAAAGTCTTGTTCAATAGCCAACCCGCTAACAAGCAGATATGAAAAAGCCGCGAACCAGGTCGCGGCTTTGCCGTTGGTCAAGGATGCAATTCAGCCGGTTCAGGCTTCCATGCTGGCCTTGATCTTGTTCATGGCATTCTTTTCAAGTTGGCGAATGCGTTCGGCAGAAACACCATACTTGGCAGCCAGTTCATGCAGGGTTGCCTTGTCATCACTGAGCCAGCGACTCTTCAGAATATCCTTGCTGCGCTCATCCAGCGCCGACATGGCCAGATGCAGGCTGTTGTTGGTGACTTCTTCCCACTCGGCCTCTTCCAGCTGTTCTGCCAGATTCGAACCCTGGTCTTCCAGATAATAGGCCGGGGCCTTGTAGGCGGCATCTTCGTCGCCTTCCGGCTCCGCGTCGAAAGCCATGTCATAGGCACTCATGCGGCCTTCCATCTGTCTGACCACTTTGGCGTCGACACCCAGATCATTGGCCAGATCCTGGGCCTCTTCATTGTTCAGCCAGCCGAGGCGCTTTTTGGAGCTGCGCAGATTGAAGAACAGTTTGCGCTGGGCCTTGGTGGTAGCAATCTTGACGATACGCCAGTTACGCAGAATGTACTCATGCATTTCTGCCTTGATCCAATGCACGGCGAATGACACCAGACGCACACCGACTTCCGGATTGAAACGCTTGACGGCTTTCATCAGGCCGACATTGCCTTCCTGAATCAGATCAGCCTGGGGCAGTCCGTAGCCCGAGTAGGTCTTGGCCAGGTGCACAACAAAACGCAGATGGGCCATCACCAACTGGCGGGCGGCATCGACGTTATTGTCGTAGTAATACTGTTTGGCAAGCTCAAGCTCCTGCTCCGGGCTCAGCACAGCAATGCTGTTTACCGACGCAATATAGGCAGTCAGGTCGCGACCCGGCGTTGTGGGGTCGAACACCTGTAAACTCTTACCTGTTTCTGAACCAGTATTCATTGTGCTCATTGACGTGTTTGTTTCCTCACTGATCAATCAATCTTGTTAAAAGATCTTCACTTTCAGCAGTGTGTTCAGCTCGACGCTGATATGGGTTTGTCGAGCCGATCAAGTATACACATAAATACGCTGTTTTCCATTATCTGGATGACTGCCGGGCCCGGTATAACGGGGCCTGGTAGCTGCACAGCAAACCCTGTGTTGGCCTGATCAGCTATTCTTTTAAGACGTAAGATAGCGCCAAAAAGTTCTGCCAGGCACTGGGAAAATGGGGGCTACAGTGCAGTATTTCAAGCCCTGAAAGCGAATTAAGGGGCAATCTGGATCAGGGTGCGGTTCAAGGATCTATCTGGCGAATATGATGCCAACTGGCCAACAGGGCAGACAGCCACCCCGCCAGGGCGCCGCCCAGAATCAATAGCAGCAGGGCAGCGATGCCGGGGCTCTGGAAGCTGTCATTGCCAGCAAAGGCAGCAACGGGCTCCTGCACGGCCGCCAGCAAGGCCAGCATCAGCAGCAAGGCGCAAAAGCCGCCGAGGCTGCCCAGGTAGAAGCCGGTGTAGAGGAAGGGCCTGGCTATAAAGCTATGGCTGCCACCCACCAGTTTGATGACGCGAATTTCATCACGCCGGTGCTCTACCCCGAGTTTGATGGTATTACCTATGATGAAGCAGACCCCCAGCAGGAAGATAGCGCCGAGGCCACGGGCCAGAATAGCCAGGGCTGTGGCCAGCGCATCGGCGCGCCGTATCCAGTCGGCATCCAGCTGCAATTGTTCCACCTCCGGCAGGGCGGACAATTCTTCCGCCAGGCCGCTCACCAGCGCCAGGTCGGTACTGGCCGGTGTTAACACAATAGCGGCGGGCAGCGGGTTGTCAGCGAATTGACCCAGCAGCGAATCGAGGCCGCTGCGGGTTGAGAAATCGGCCAGGGCCTGCTGTTGGGAGATATACTCGGCCGCCATTATCAGGTCTCTTTGTAGTAAGTTATTACTTACTTCGATGGCTCTGTCAGCGCTTACTTCCGGCGCCAGGTAAAGGGTGATACGGGCTGATTGCCGAAAACTGTCCACTACCGCATCGAGGTTGGTGTTCAGCACCATGAGAAAGCTGGGCAACAGCAGGGCAATGGCAATCACAGTAACCGTCATGAGACTGGACAGCGGAGCAGCAATGAGCCTTTTCCAGCTCGATCGCGCATCTTCCCGGTGGTTTATCAGCAAATTGGCGAACTTTGCGGGTTTTTGTTGGCTAGCCATGGCTACTGCTTCCGCTGTCCTGTAACAATCGTCCATGATCGAGTGTAAGTACTCGCTCACCAAGGGAGCCAATCAAGCTCGCATCGTGAGACGCGATCAGCAGACAGACGCCAATCTGGCGAAATTGCCGGAACAGTTCCATGATCTCGGCCGACAGGGCCGGGTCCAGATTGCCGGTGGGTTCATCCGCCAGAATGATCTGTGGCCGGTTGACGATGGCCCGGGCAATGCCGACCCGCTGCTGTTCGCCACCGGAAAGCCGTGCCGGGTTCAGCTTTTCCTTGCCCAGCAAGCCGACCTTGTCCAGGGCAGCCCGCACCCGGCGGCGCATTTCCTGTTCAGCGTAGCCCGATACCCGAAGTGGCAGGGCAACATTGTCGGCGACACTGCGGTCCAGGAGTAACTGATGATCCTGGAAAACAGTGCCAATATGTTGTCGATGTTCCGGAATCTGGCGCGCCTTGAGGGACTTCATATTGCGGCCATTGATTTCCAGGCGGCCGCCACTGATCAATTCCATGGCGAGAATCAACTTCAGCAGGGTACTCTTGCCCGCCCCGGAATGCCCGGTTATGAAGGCCAGTTCACCCTTGCCCAGCTCGAAACTGATATTGGTCAGGGCAGTTTGCCCGGTGGCGTAACGTTTGCTTACCCGATCGAAGACGATCATTCGGCGAACAGGGCATCCACGAATTGTTCGGCGGCGAAGGGCCGCAGGTCATCAACCTGCTCACCCACACCAATGAAGCGAATTGGCAGTCCCAGGCGTTGGGCCAGGGCAAACACCACTCCGCCCTTGGCGGTACCATCGAGTTTGGTCAGGGCCAGGCCGCTCAATTGCACGGCGGCATGGAATTTGTCAGCCTGGCTGAGGGCGTTCTGGCCGGTGGTGGCATCCAGCACCAGCAGGATTTCATTGGGCAGCCGTTCATCGAGCTTCTTCAATACCCGCACAATCTTCTCCAGCTCGCTCATGAGATTGTCCTTGGTATGCAGGCGACCGGCAGTATCGGCGATCAGTACATCCATCTTGCGGGCCCTGGCTGATTGATAGGCATCAAAGATGACTGACGCACTGTCCGCGCCGGTGGCCTGGGCGACCACTGGTACTTTGTTGCGTTCGCCCCACACTTGCAACTGCTCAACCGCGGCAGCCCGAAATGTATCACCGGCCGCCAACATCACCTGCTGGCCCTCGCCCTGCAGGCGTTTGGCCAGTTTGCCGATGGTAGTGGTTTTGCCAACGCCATTGACGCCTACGATAAGAATGACAAAGGGGCCGTCACTGCTGTCTACCTGCAGAGGGATATCACAGGGTGCCAGGATGTTGCGCATTTCTTCGCGCAGGGCCGCCAGAAACTGCTGTGAATCTGCCAGTTGTTTGCGATCCAGCTGCTTCTTGAGGTTATCGATGATGCGGTCGGTGGCTTCCAGGCCAACATCCGCCGCCAGCAGCTGGCTTTCAATATCGTCCAGCAACTCGGCATCAACGGTCTTCTCACCCAGCACCAGACTACCGATGCCTTCGTTAAGGCGGGCGCGGGTTTTACTAAGGCCTGCTTTCAGGCGACCGAACAGGCCCTGATCCTGGCCAGGCTCAGGAGCCGGGCTGGTGGCCTGTTCGGCCGCCTGCTCTTGTTTGTCATCCTTGGGTTTTTTTCCGAAACCAAACATTGTCACTACTGCTTGCTGTTGGGGCTGTGAATGGGCGCTGGACGCGGGAAGCTATGCTACCACCTGGACGGCAGGCGATACATCATTGCCAGGCCAATTGTGGCTGTCTACTGGTTGCTCCGCCAATCTGCGGTTAGACTCGGCAGCTCCCGGAGAGCCAGTCATGCCCAAAGTCCGCAACAACGCCAATACAGTTCGCCTGATCGCCGGAGACCTGCGTCGCCGGCAGTTGCGGTTTCCGGATGCCGAGGGTCTCAGACCCACCGGCGACCGGGTCCGGGAAACCCTGTTCAACTGGTTGCAGGATTATTGTGCCGGTGCCAATTGTCTTGACCTGTATGCCGGCAGCGGCGTGCTGGGCATCGAAGCCATCTCCCGGGGTGCTGCCTGGCTGGACCTGGTGGATGCCAACCCGGCGGTGGCCAGGGCCATCCAGGAGAATCTGGCAACCCTGGCAATCACTAATGCCAGGGTCAGTCAGACCACTGCAGAGCGCTGGCTGCAACAGGCTCATGATCGCCGCTACCAGCTTGTGTTTCTGGATCCACCCTTCAGGGCTGCCGATCTGCCGGCCATCTGTGCCCGGCTAGAGCAAGCGGCGTTGCTGGACAACAATTGCCTGGTCTACCTGGAAAGTGACAAGCCACTGGATGAGGCCGCATTGCCGGCCAACTGGGAGAAGGCCAAATCCAAAAAGGCGGGTCAGGTCTATTATTATTTGTACAAGCGCCAGGACAGGAAGTAATTGATGAGCGAGTTGGAGCAACCAGGCCCCGTGATGGCAAAAGACAACAGCCTGCAGTCGGAGTTGCTGCCGAGCTGGTGGCTGCGCAGTGGTCATGCACAAACCCTGTACCGCAAATTCAAGGCCCCCGCTGTCGTGCCACACAGGCGCCAGCGCCTGGAGCTGGCCGACGGGGACTTTATCGACCTTGACTGGTCTGCAGGCGAGGCGCCGGCCAGTGCGGCCAGCAAGCCCATTGCACTGCTGATTCACGGCCTCTGCGGCTGCTCGGCTTCACCCTATATTGCGGCCATGCAATCGCGCCTGAACCAGGACGGCTATACCAATGTGGCCATGAATCTGAGAGCTTGCAGCGGCGAGAGCAACCGCCTGGCCAGGACCTACCATTCCGGTGCCTCTGATGATCTGGACCAGGTCTTCAGCAGCCTGCGGGAAGAGTTTCCGGAGCGGGACTTTGTCATCATCGCCTACTCCCTGGGTGCCAATATACTGTTGAAGTGGCTGGGAGAAAGCGGACAGCAAGCAAAACTGAAACTGGCGGTAGCAGTCTCCACTCCCTTTCAGCTGGCCGCCTGCTCCCGGGCCATGCAATCCGGTTTCAGCCGCCTCTATGGGCGTTATTTCGTCAATCGCCTGCAACAGGCGCTGTGGCAGAAACAGCAATATCTGACATCCGCCGGGCAGGCACAGGAACTGGCTCGACTCGAAGCCCTGCAATTGCCCGCCAGCTTCGCCAATATCTGGGACTTCGATGACCGGGTCACGGCACCCCTGCACGGTTTCCGGGATGCCCAGGACTACTATGACCGCTGTAGCAGCGCAGCCTTTCTGACGGGTATTGGCAATAATGCGCTGTTGATCCAGAGTGGCGATGATCCGCTTATTCCCCGCGAAGTAACTCCTGCCGGACAGCAGTTGGGCAGTCACCTGGAGTTGTTGCTTACCGACCACGGCGGCCATGTTGGCTTTGTGGACAGTCGCCGCCCGGACTGGCTGGAAGACAGTATAAGCCGCCATATCAAGGCGCTGTGATGACCGGCCGGTCGGCAATTGTGGCACCTTGCCCGATTCGCTAGAATGCAGGCGACTCCCAGGCCAACAGTGGCCACAGACAGGCCAGACTATGAAAATTGCGGTATATCCCGGCACCTTCAATCCCATCACTAATGGCCATACCGATCTGGTGGAGCGAGCAGCGCGGCTGTTTGACCAGATAATTGTTGCGGTTGGTACCAACAGACAGAAATCCGAAACCATGTCAGGCGATGTGCGGGTGGAGTTGATCGAACAGGTACTGGGTCATCTGGACAACGTGGAAGTCACCTACTTCGACACCCTGCTGACCGAATTCGTCAAATCCCGCGGCGCCAATATCATCTTGCGGGGCCTGCGCACCGTGGCTGACTTCGAATATGAATTTCAACTGGTGGGCATGAACCGGGTGCTGGAACCGGATATCGAAACTGTATTCCTGGCCCCGGCCGAGCACCTGTCCTACATCTCGTCCACCCTGGTTCGGGAAATAGCTTCCTATGGCGGCGATATCAGCAAGTTCGTGCATCCGGTGGTGGCTGAGGCCATGCACCGCAAGTAACAACGCACTAGCGCTGACAACTACTGCAATAAACCGTACTGCGTCCACCCAGACGGGACTCTTTCAATGCTGCCTGGCAACGCAGACATGGCTGTCCGGCGCGCCCATAGACCTGTAAGGATTGTTTGAAATAGCCAGGTTTTCCCTCGCTGTTGGTGAAATCCCGCAAGGTGGTGCCGCCGGCGGTGATGGCCTGGTCCAGTACCTGGCGAATGGTTTCGGCCAGGCGCTGATAGCGTTGTCTGGAAATGCGCCCGGCACCACGATTGGGGTTGATGCCGGCGGCGAACAGGGCTTCATTGGCATAGATGTTCCCCACCCCGACAACAATTTTGCTGTCCATGATGAATAGTTTCACCGGCAGCTTCCTGCCGCGACTGCGGGCAAACAGAGTATCGCCGTCAAATGCATCACTCAGTGGTTCGGGTCCAAGGCTATCGAGCAGGGCATGACTGCGGCCCTGCCCCGCCAGCCACAGCAAACAGCCAAAGCGTCGCGGATCGGTAAAACGCAACACCGTGCCGTCGGCAAATTCCACATCGGCATGATCGTGTTTTTGGACTGCGGTGCCGGCCCTGACGATGCGTAAACTGCCGGACATACCGAGGTGAATTAACAGACTGCCCTCGTCACTCTTGAGTAACAGATATTTGCCCCGTCGGATCACATCCAGGAACTGCTTGCCGGGCAGGAGCCGGGTGATTTCCGGGCTGACCGGCCAGCGCAGTTTTGGCTGGCGCACGATGACCGATTTGATTGGCCGTCGGCAAACATGGGGCAGAATGCCCCGGCGGGTGGTTTCAACTTCTGGGAGTTCAGGCAAACTGGTAACCTTGTCGGGCGGTCGGGCACTGAAGCGGGAAGGCAGTTATAATCTTTTTGTGCGCCGATTTAAAGCAGTGAGCAGACTTTGACTGACGAGATACTACTGGGTGTTGATGCCGGGGGAACCTTCACGGATTTTGTCTGCCTGGAGTTACAGCCCTCCCCCCGGCTGCGCGTCCACAAGACCCTTTCCAATCCTGTCAATCCTGAACAGGCTATCCTGGATGGTATTGCCGCCCTGGGCCTTGATCAGCTTCCAGAAAGTACCAGGTTGCACATTATTCACGGTAGCACGGTAGCGACCAATGCGGTGCTTGAAGGCAAGCTGGCCAAAACCGCCCTGCTCTGCAACCAGGGGCTGACTGATGTGCTGAGTCTGGCCCGACAGACCCGGCCGGAACTGTACAGTCTGGAATTTTCCCCCCGGCCACCTCCGGTCCCGGAGTCATTATGCTTGCCGGTGGCAGGGCGCATTGCGGCGGATGGACAGGAAACAGAGGCCCTTGCCGATGAGGATATCGCTCGCCTGGTGGATCAGCTGCGGGACAAAGATGTCAGTGCCGTGGCGATCAATTTGTTGTTTTCTTTTCTTGACGATAGTCATGAGCAGCGTCTGGCTGCGGCCATTCGTGCCGGTTGCCCCGATCTGTTTGTCTCCGCTTCCTCATCGGTGCTGCCGGTTTACAAGGAATATGAAAGGGGAATTGCCACCTGGCTGAATGCGTCCCTCGGACCGGTGGTCCATGGTTATCTGTCCCGCCTGCAATCACGGTTGGGTCGGGCATTGCTACAGGTCATGCAATCCAATGCCGAGACCATGTCCGCTGGCAGCGCGGCGGAGCTGGCTGTGAACTTGCTGCTCTCCGGCCCTGCGGGGGGTTTGACGGCATTGCAGTTTCTCGGCCAGCAAATTGGCTGCAAGCGGTTTCTCAGTTTCGATATGGGCGGCACCTCCACCGATGTGGCCCTGATCGATGGCGCTATCAGCATCACCACCGAAGGCCGCATAGACCGTTTTCCAGTGGCTGTGCCCATGGTGGATATGCATACCATTGGTGCCGGAGGCGGCTCCATCGCCTATGTGGACGGCGGCGGAATGCTGCAGGTTGGCCCCCGCTCTGCCGGCGCCGATCCTGGCCCGGCCTGCTATGGCCGCGGTGGTAGCGACGCAACGGTTACCGATGCCAATCTGATTTTGGGGCGACTGCTGCCCACGGCCCGCCTGGCCGGAGAGCTGCAACTGGACCTGCAGGCCGCGCGCAGGGCTATGGCGCCTTTGGCCGATCGAACCGGACTCAGTGTGGAGGAAGTGGCCCAGGGTATTGTGGAGATTGCCAATGAGCATATGGCGCGGGCGATTCGATTTATCTCTGTTAATCGCGGTTTCGATCCACAGGATTTTCTGCTGGCCAGTTTCGGCGGCGCTGGTGCCCTGCATGTTTGTGCCATTGCCGAACTCATGCAAATGCCTGAGGCCATCGTGCCAGTGCATGGTGGTTTGTTGTCGGCACTGGGTATGCTGGCTGCCAGCCAGGGCCGACAGTTTACCCGTACCGTCAATTACCGGCTCAAGTCTGCCGATGAGTCGCAGCTGATTGCCTGGTTCCGGGAACTGCAGGCGGATGCCGAATCGCAACTCGAGGCTGAGGGTCTCAGACCTGAGCAGTTAAAAGCACAGTGGCGAGCCGAAATGCGCTACTGTGGTCAGTCCTACAGTCTCAATGTGCCATTTGAAAACCTGGCCGGGGCAGTAGAAAGCTTTAGAGCACTGCATGAACAACGTTATGGCTATTGCTTGAGCAGTGACACTGAGATCGTCAACCTGCGGGTGAATGTCCATGCCGAGCGACAGGACTTCGATTTGCCGCAAATAGAAACGCAGCAAGGCAATGAGATTGAGCCGCTGCGGGTCTATGGTTGTGATGCGGCGGTGACGGTTCGCGAACGTCAATCACTGGCAGTGGATGAGAGCTTGTCAGGGCCGCTCATCATTACTGAATATGCGGCCACCACCTATGTGGCGCCAGGCTGGCGGGTGTATATTGATGCGATCGGCAATTTACGATTGCAACGCCACGGGACTTAAGCGGGAAAAGCGTGCCAGTGAGTTTACAGGGTAAATTTTCTGGTGATATAAAACTTTGCACAGTCCTGGCAAGCGAATTAATCCCGCAAGCGTTATGCTCCGTAGTTCCAAGGGAGTACAAGTGGTTTGCCGCCAGCTACCGGAGAACATCGAGCCAATAGACTGACTATGAAACCCGTTGTCTGCAAATTGACTGAATTAAGTCTGCTGGGGATATTCATGTCCCTGGCCTTGCCGCTGTGGGCCCAATCCGAATCGGCAGAGCAGTCAGAGCCCGAGCCGGTCGAGCTGCGCGATCGCAGTCGCATTCTCTATATCGATGTTCCGGTACCGGTACTGCCCGGTGAGGAACCGGTCTTCCCTGAACCGCAATTCTCCACCCCGGCATCGCCATCGGCTCAGTTTCAGGACCAGGCCAGGGTCATTGAGGACTATTCCCGTGCAATCAGCAGCATTGAGCGGCAGGGGGGTGCCTGGGACCAGATGCTGGTGGAAGAATTAACGGCACTTGGCGCCTTGCAGCAGCAACAGGGGCAGCATCTTGAGGCGACCGAATCCCTGACCAGGGCCTTGCATGTGAATCGCATCAACAGCGGATTGCATGCCATAGACCAGGTGCCCGTGGTGGAGCAGTTGATCGAAAGCTACCTGGCGCTCGGGGACTGGGCCAATGTCGATCTTTATCAGAACTACCTTTATTACGTGCAGCACCGGGCTTATGGCGGAAATGACCCGCGTCTGATTCCGGTGCTGAACAGCCTCGGCCTGTGGAATATCGAGGCCTTCAATCTGGGCTTCGGGGAACCACTGGGGATCCGCCTGAGTACTGCCCAATTGCTGTTTGATTCAGCAGCACGCATGGTTGGCACATATTTTGGATCGCAAGATGAGAGGCTGGTGCCCTATTTGCGCAATATAGCCAAATCCGCCTATCTGGTTTCCCAGTATCCGGATTATATGCGCGAGGTGGACGGGCCTGAATACCGGGCCAGCCAGCAGGATTTTGGTCGGCAGCTGGGATTTGAGCGCTTGCGCAATCCCCGTGGCTTTGGTGCCGGCCGAGAAGCCTTGCTGGAGGTGGTGGAATACTATCAGGCTCAACCGGGCGCAGAGTATGAACTGGCGGAGGCGGTAGCCAACCTGGCGGACTGGAATCTGATCTTCGAGCGCTATCGTCGCGCCGAGGAGCTCTACGGCGAGGCATGGAGAATTTTGGCTGATCTGGAAAATAGTGAGGAACTTCTTGGCCGTTTATTTGGTCAAGTAATACCGATCCCCACGTTTGCACACCTGCCCACCAATCTGCTGCTGGGTGCATCGGACAGTCAGGACAAATTGGGATTGCACCATGACTATGCAGATCTGCGCATGGATGTGGGCCAGGATGGTGCGCCGCGGCGGATCGAAGTCATTAGCGAGGAGAACGACGCCAATGACAGACAACTGTCCCGCCTGCGGCGTGAAGTGCGCGACACGGTGTTTCGGCCGCTGATCGTCGACGGCGAGATTCGTGAAAGTAGCGGGCATGTCTTCCGCTATCGCTACTGGTTTTAAGTGCGGCCGCAGATTGATCTTTATCGAGGCTGTATCCAGTAGTACCAGGTAACAGCAATTGTAGTACTAATAGTCAGTACTTAGCGTTAGCATCAAGACATGTTCGGGGACTATTTCGGGAACTATCCCGGACACCAGATTCAGGACCAGCCTGAAGACAGCCAGGCAGTAGCTTGCCGGCCGGGCCGGGCCCGGGGCAGGTAATCAAGCGCATTCAGGCGGGATTAAGCGCCTGTTGCGTAAAGTGCAGGATGGCCCGCGGAGCGAGTGGGGAAAAACCCTGCCCCGGCGCGGGTAAGTTGGCGTAGTTGTCACGCTATGTCGCTAAAATTCATGATTCTGTCGGTAACTGCCCATACAGGGATTTCCAGACAGCATCGGGTGAGGCCTTTATGAGAACCGCTTCAGACAAGACCCAATTCGCTATCTCCGCCGGTCTGGGCAAAAAGACCGGCCGCCTGCTATTGCTCAGTGCACTGAGCACGGTGCTCTGGGCCTGCGAGTCCACCAGCCAGAGCTCCTCCAGCAGTAGCAGTATGCCCTCAATGCCGTCGGCCAGTTCGTCATCCAGCAGCTCCAGCAGTTCGCCCTCGATGCCGTCGTCAAGCTCCTCATCCAGCAGCAGCTCCAGCAGCTCGCCGTCTTCCAGCTCAAGCTCCAGCAGTTCGGCAAGCATGCCTTCGGCCAGCTCCAGCAGCTCGGCAGGTTCACCCCTGCCCAGTATCAGCAGCAGTTCATCTACCGGCAGCCAGGGTCAGAGCAGCAGTTCTTCGTCCCGGGATGGCTCATTTCCCAGTGACAGTGGTTCCAGCCAGGCCCAGGGCGCCACTTCGGGCTCCCAAAGCCAATCCAGTTCAGGTAATTCTCCCACCCAGTCTGCCGGCTCCCAAGCCCGCCTGCCTGGAGAGAGCGCCAATGGCGAAAGTGGGAGAGACGGCTCAACTGGTGACCTCGGAAGCGAGCAAAGTGGAGATTCTGGTACGCTAAGTGGCATTTCCAGGTCATCAGGTGGGGATTATAGCCTCGATACTCTGCCCAGCGGTGGCTTGAACAGGGGCGATGGCAATGCAGCCGGCGATAACAGTGCAAGCACTGCCGGCAGTACCGGTACCACCGCCAGCGCCAACCAGAACGGTAGTGCGCAGCAACAGGGCGGCGGCGCTGGCGCCATCACGACGGCCGAGCGCACCGCCGCGCTGGATGAAGCCCTGCAGCGTGGCTATGAAACCTTTGACGGCTTCATTCTGGGCGAAAGGTCCCGGGCCCAGCAGGAAAGCAATCAGGCTGGCAGCATGGAGATTCCGGGTGAAGATCCTGGCAGCCGGGGCGGTAGTGGCGGTAACGCCGGTCAGCCTCAGATTCTCAATGATGGAACCTCCACAGTGCCCGGCGGGGTGATTGCGGCCACCCAGCCCGTGGCCTCCTCTTCGGCACCGGCTGAGACCTTTCCGCCGCCGGAGGATATTCCCAGCGGCCGTGATGACGATGTGGTGGCCCGCCAGATTCGGGAAGCCGCCATGACCGAGCCGGATCCGGAGCTTCGGGAAGCATTGTGGGAAGAATATCGAAACTATACTGGCCTCAGTGCAGACCAGTAGAGAGACAGCCGGGTTAACGTAATTAGTGAAGGAGTAAGGTGAAGCATATGTTGAGAGCAAGCAGACAGGTTTTCAGTCTCATGCTGCTGGCCGTTGTGGCCACGGCCTGTTCGACGCATACCGTCAAGACCACGACCTATACTCCGGTGATTCAAAGCAGTGAAAATATACCGGAGGAATTGCTGCTTGATGTCGGAGTCTCCGTTTTCGACCCGGGCCTGGATGAGTTGGAAGATGCCGACGAGGAAGTGACCAATGGCCAGATTCGCGTCGCCGAATCCCGTTATGCGCCCTACCTGTTGGCCAGTACTCTGCAGCGATCAGGCAACTGGGGCATCGTGCGGGTAATGCCCAATGATTCCAGCCCCATGGATGTGCAGGTGGACGCCACTATTCTGCGTTCCAATGGCGAGGCCATGGTGCTGCGTGTGGATGTCAGCGATTCCACCGGCCGGCAGTGGTACAGCAAGGAATACGAAGAAGTTATCAGCCAGTTCAGTTATGACCCGGCGCAACGCCAGCAGAATGATCCCTTCCAGGTGCTCTATAACAATATCGCCAATGATCTGCTCGCCTGGCGTCAGCGCAATCTGGACAGCCAGCGCATCCTGGCCATTCGCACGGTGTCCGAGATGCTGTTTGCCCAGCGTTTTTCCGAGGATGCTTTTGCCGATTACCTGACCAGGGATCGTAATGGCTACTACCAGATTGCCTCACTCCCGGCGGAGAATGATCCGCTGTTGCAGCGCATTCGCCAGATTCGTGAACGTGACTTCATGTTTATCGACACGGTGCAGGACTACTACGCCACCTTCACCCGGCAGATGCGTCTGCCCTATGACTCCTGGCGTGAACAGAGTTATCACGAAACCATAGCCCTGCGGGAGTTGCGCGACTCTGCCCGGCGCCGGTTTATTGCCGGTACAGCGGCAGTGATTGGCGGTCTGGCCGCCGCCACCAGTGGTGGTAACTACGCCACCCAGGCCGGTGGCGCGGTGGGTGTTGGCGCCGGCGCCTATTTGATCAAGAGTGGCTTCGACAAGCAGGCCGAAGCACGCATGCATATGGAGTCCCTCGAAGAGCTGGGCCAGTCACTGGAAAACGAAGTGGCCCCGCGCGTTATCAATCTGGAAGATCGCACCATCACGCTCACCGGTACTGTTGAAGAACAGTACTCGCAGTGGCGTGAAATCCTGGCAGATATCTATGCTGCAGAGATGGGCGAATCCTAGCAGTAACCGGGTCCGTCAAAGCCTATGTCTGAAAGAGAAGTTGAAAATGCAGCAGATGCAGCAGGCAATGCTGATGATCTGCCGCTGAACTCCCTGCCCGCCAGCAACAAACACCAGCCGCCGGTATGGCTCTGGATTGCTGTGGCTGTGCTGGGGGTGCTGGCCCTGTTTGTGGTGTTTGTCCTGCCCACCATTGTCAGTGAATATGAATTGCCTCTGGAGAGAAGGGTGGCAACACCGCTTGCCGCACCTGCCACCTCCAGCGAGCCCGCAGCACCGGCCGTGTCCCCCTTCGAAGAAGCGCAGCGCGCCAATCAGCGCAAGGAGGCACAGGATGTGCTGGCCGAACTTCTGGAAAGCCAGAATGCGCTGGATGGCCTGGAAGTGACAGCCTGGGCAGATGCGCAATATCAGGCAGCCCTGGAGCGGGCCAGCACTGGTGACGAATACTACCGGGCCCAGGAATTTCAGCAGGCCACGGCTGCCTACAGTGAAGCAGGGGATGCATTGCAGGCCTTGCTGGAGTCAGTGCCCCAGGTTCAGCAGCGTCTGCTTGAGGAGGGTCAACAGGCCCTGGCAGCAGGGGACAGCAGCCTGGCGGAGGATCGTTTTTCTCTGGCCCGGTTACTGGATCCACAAAGTGAAGCTGCCGGCATCGGCTTGCAAAGGGCACGCAGTCTCGAGGAAGTGCTGGCGTTGATTGAGCAGGCCGAAGACCTGGCCGAGGACGGTGAGCTGCTGGAGGCTCGCCAGCTCTACAGTCAGATTCAGGGCCTGGACAGTTATAACGAAACGGCGATTGAGCGGATTCCGGAACTGGACGCCGCCATTGCCCAGGCCGAGTTCTCACGCATCATGTCCGAGGGCTATGCACGACTGGAGCAAGGCCAGCCTGAACAGGCGATTGCCGCCTTTGAGCAGGCAGCGGCGCTGGGTGTCAATGAAGAGCAGGCCAGGGCAGCGATTGTGCAGACCGAAACCGAAGTGGCCAATGCCCGCATTGCTGCGGCGCGGCAGCGGATCGAGGCAGCCGAGGCGGCTGAGCAGTGGCAAACGGCAGTGGACGAATATGACGAGGTGCTGGCTATTGATCCGAACCTGACTTTTGCACTCAGTGGTCGTGATTATGCAGAGAAGCGAGCACTGCTGGACCAGTTGCTGGTAAACGCCATCAACAACCCGGAACGCTTCGCCGATGAGGGCGTATTTCAGGAAACAGTGGATGTCTATTACACCGGCCGCGACATTGAAAACCCCGGGCCAAAACTCAACCAGCAGCTCGATGAACTGCAGGTCTTGCTGGAAAACTCCCAGGTTCCCATTGAAGTGACGCTGGTATCTGACAATCTCACTGATGTGATCTTGCTGCGCGAAGCCGAGCTGGGTTTGTTTGAACAGACCACCGTCTCTCTCAAGCCGGGCCGCTATGTGGCCGTTGGCCGCCGCGCCGGATATCGCGAAGTGCGTGAGGAATTTGTGGTGGGATTTGGCCAGACTCCGGAACAGGTAGTAGTCCAATGTGAAGAACGCGTTGTCGCTACGAGCAGGTAGGAAAAAAATGGCCGAGCGCGAAGACGACAACACAATGCAGCATGGGGCAACTGACCCCATTGTTCCAATAGATTTTACGCCACGGGAAGACACAAGCCGGCGCTTCAGCTATCAGTTCAGATGGCTGCACCTGATACTGGCCAGTGCCTCTGTCCTTATTGTGGTCGCTGTCTGGTTTGTGCTGACGGCGCGGTCTGTGGCCATCCAGGTAGAGCCGATTACCGCCGGGATTGAAATCGAGGGCGGACTTCATTTCCAGCTCGGGCAGCGCTACCTGATTCGTACAGGTTCCTATGAACTGCGCCTGAGTAACCCGGGCTATCACGATTCCAATACCCAGCTACTGGTGGACTCCCGGCAGAACCAGATTCACAATTTTGAAATGCGCAAACTGCCGGGTCTGGTGAGCATCGAGAGTGAAGGGCTGACCGGGGCCCGGGCGCAGATAGACGGCGTCGATGTGGGAGTGACTCCACTTCGGGATATAGCTGTAGAGCCGGGCCAGCACAATCTTACCCTGACCATGGATCGCTACCTGAATCATAGCCAGACTATCGACATCGAAGGGCGGGAAGTGCAGCAAAGTTTCAGTGCCCGATTGCAACCGGCCTGGGCCGTGGTCGACTTCAGAACCAGTCCTGTTGGCGCGGAGGTACTGGTGGATGGTGAACTGCTGGGCAGCACACCACTGGCGGCTGAAATTCTGCAGGGCAGCCACGAGGTGACTCTGAAACTCGCGGGTCACAAGGCCTGGCAGGATGAACTGGATGTGATTGCCGGCGAAGATTTTTCCCTGCCTGCTGTGGAATTGGAACCGGCTGATGGACTGGTGTTTCTGCAAAGCAGTCCCAGTGGAGCCAGTGTCACCGTCAGCGGCGAATTCAAGGGCCTGACTCCCTTGGAAGTTGCCCTGGCCCCGGGGCAGAGTCATGAACTGACTTTTTTCAAGAGTGGCTATCAGTCCATCAAGCGCAATATTCGCACCGAGGCAGATCAGGAAACAGAATTGCGGGTAGCGCTTGAACCGGTCACGGCAGCAGTGCAGATCGCGGTCGAACCGACCGATGCACAACTCTATATCAATGGTGAACTGCGGGGCCCGGCCAACCAGACCATCGAGTTGATGGCGGTGAGTCAGCAACTGGAAATACGCCGTGACGGCTATGTCCCCTATGTCACAGAATTTACTGCCCGCCCGGGTCTGGACCAGCGCATTCAGGTGAACCTCAAATCCCTGGAGCAGGCGCGCCTGGAGCAGATCGAACCGCTGATCACTACGGCTGCCGGCCAGCAACTGAAGCTGTTTTATCCTGGCGCGTTCACCATGGGCGCATCCCGTCGTGAGCCGGGCCGCCGCGCCAATGAAACCCTGCGCGATATTCAGCTTGAAAAGCCTTTCTATCTGGCCGAGCGGGAAGTCACCAATGCCGAGTTCCGTCTGTTCGACCCTGAACACAATTCCGGCACCGTGGCCGGGCTGACCCTGAACAACGAAGCCCAGCCGGTGGTGCGGGTAAGCTGGACCCAGGCGGCCCTGTACTGCAACTGGCTCAGCGAGCAGGAATCATTGCCCCTGTTCTACCAGGTCAGCGATGGCCAGATTACCGGTATCAATCCTGAAGCCACCGGTTACCGATTACCTACCGAGGCAGAATGGGCCTGGGTTGCCCGTACCGATGGCAGTGGCAATGTGCTCAGGTACAGCTGGGGCGATCAATTGCCGCCGCCGGAAAACGCCGGCAATTTTGGCGATGTCACGGCCCGGAATTATCTGGGTGAGGTGATGTTCAACTACGATGATGGCGTCTTTGCCACAGCGCCGGTGGCCTCTTATACGCCCAATTATCACGGAATCTATGACCTGGCCGGCAATGTGGCCGAATGGGTACATGATTTCTATGGTTCAGTTGGCAGCTTCGGTGGCGTGGAAGTGGACCCGCTGGGGCCAGCCAACGGTGAATTTCACACTATTCGCGGCAGCAGTTGGGCTCATGGTGCGATTACCGAGATGCGTCTGTCATTTCGCGATTTTGGCGCCGAGGCCCGAGACGATCTTGGGTTCCGGGTCGCCCGTTATCTGGAATAAAGCATGCGCTATTTGATCCTGATTCTGTTGTCGCTATTCGCTCTGTCCCTCACTGCGCAGGAGCCGCCCGCTGGCCAGAATGAGCCAGAAGAATCGGCGACCGAAGCAGCAGAGTCAGAACTGATCCTCGACGGGGTGGAGACGGAGGATGAGGAAGAGTCGCCAGAACGTTTTATCCCCACCGAGGAAATCTCCCAGGATCTCGGGGTGTCATTCCCGGTTGATATCTAGAGTCAGACCAGGTGTTGTTACCGGGCTTCAAAGGAAGGCTAGCAAAGGAAGTATTATGAGGCAGGGTTCTTTATACGAAACATTGTTCCAGATCGGCACGCTGATTTTTGCCATTATCATTGTCCATGCCAGCTATGTGACCGTGATCAGGCCCAATGCCGAATTGATCCAGGAACAGCAGAATGTCCTGCAGCAGACTGATGAGAATTTTGTTCCGGAACGATCAGTATTCATTATCCTGAAAGACTTCGAACAGGAGACCTGTATTATTCTGATGCTCTGGGCCATGTCCATCATTGGCATGAAAGCAGGCCACACCCTGCGCCAGCGGTCACTGCTGGACCGGACCCTGATTCAGGTTTCTGACGGCATGAGTATCTTGCCGGAGGATGCGCGCAATTACGCCCGGCCGGTACAGGCCCTGCCGGAGAAAGAAAAAGAATACCTGTTGCCGCGAGCCCTGCTCGCCGGCCTGCATCGTTTCCAGAGCACGCGAAATATTCAGGACGTATCCAACACGGTCAAGGATGTCTGTGAGACCGAGGCCGATCGCATGGAAACCGAACTCACCATTGTCCGCTACATTGCCTGGGCTATTCCGTCCATCGGCTTTCTGGGCACGGTGCGCGGTATCGGCACCGCCCTGGGGCAGGCCTATCAGGCCGTGAGTGGCGATATCGTCGGCGTCACCGTCAGCCTGGGTGTGGCCTTCAACTCAACCTTTGTAGCACTGGTGGTGAGCATTCTGTTGATGTTTCTGCTGCACCAGTTACAGCTCCTGCAGGACCGCCTGGTGCTGGACAGCCAGAACTATTGCGATGAAAAGCTCATTCGTCATCTGCAGGTGCCGGAGCGGGTTAACGAGGCATGAATACCCGAGTCATTGAGCTTAATGACAGTGCCATCAAGCTTGGTGATGAAAGCGGTGTGCTCATCAGCAGTCCCGGTTTTGCCCTGGCTGACGACAAGATCATCCATCTGGGTGAAGAGGCGGAACGGCAGGCACGACTGAAACCCACCAGCAGTTTCAATAAGTACTGGCATGAATTGAGCCTCGAGCCTTATTCCGGCGCCGGGGATTTTCGCCATTACGCCGATATCGCCCATGCCCAGCTGTTGCATCTGGCCGAACAGAGCGGCACCGATGGTGAGGTGATCTTCGCCGTACCGGGCAGTTTCTCCCAGCAGCAACTGGCCATCTTGCTGGGTATTGCCGGGCAGACGCCATTGCGACCGGTGGGCGTGGTGGACTCGGCCCTGGCCGCCGCCATTGTCAGCGCTACGGCAGACAGAATTATTTACGTGGACATGCAATTGCATCAGGTGGTGCTGACACGTTTGCTGCTGCGGGATGAGCATATTGAAAGTGAGGAAGTGATTCAGATTCCCGGTGTCGGTAGCCAGAATTTCATGGGCCTGCTGATGCAGCTCAGCACCGATCTGTTTATCCAGCAGTGCCGCTTCAATCCCCAGCATAATGCCGAGTCGGAACAGCAACTCTACAATGCCCTGCCAACCTGGCTCAGGCAGCAGGAGAACGAACAGGGCTCACTGCTGGTGGAACTGAACAGTGGCGGCAATGTGCATACCGCCAAACTGCCCCGGGAAGAACTGATTGCATCCCTGGCCGGGCACTACCGCAAGATTGATCAGCAGATCCAGGCGTTATTGGGGGACCATAGTGCCCAGCTGTTGCTTAATCCAAACATGGCGGCATTACCCGGTTTGAGCCGCGCCTTCAACCACCATGCCGACCTGGTGGTGGTGGATGATCAGGCCGTGCTGCAGGGCAGTCTGCGCAGCAAGCCGCATATTGCGCTGGGCGAAGCCGGTATTCGCCGCATCAGGCGCCTGCCAGTGCATGACGAACTGAGGCTGAAACTGGACAGCCAGGCGGAAAAATCCCGCCTGCCAACCCATATACTGGTAAACAGTCAGGCCTATGCTGCGGCCGGGCTGACCCTGCTGTCCAGCGCCAGAACCAGCAATGCCCAGGCAGCCGACAGCCTGGCCCTGAATCTTCCGGGTTTGCCGGAGGTGTTGGCCAGACTGGAACGGCGGGGTTCGGCTTTGTATCTCAGTGACGCCTGTGAGCAATTACGGCTTAACGCTGCCCCGGCAGGGCCGCAAGTCGCCTTGAAGCCTGGCGATACGCTCAGCTTCGAGGGACAGTCGCTCAGTCTGGATCTAATTCGGGTACATAATGTCTGACACCAAGAACAAGCGCCGTCGCGTCAATCCCCTGAGTCTGGCTTTTCTGGACGTGATGTTCTGTGGATTTGGTGCGGTGATCCTGATTTTCCTGATCCTCGATCACACCAGCACCATTGCCGAATCGGAATCCAACCCGGTACTCACCGCGGAGGTGAATTTGCTGCGCGAAGAGGTGGATGAAGGGGAAGAGGGCCTGGTGCGGCTGCGCAATACGCTTTCGGACCTGGATCTTGAAGTGGTTACGGCCCAGGGCCTGGCGACGCAAATCCAGGAGCAGATAGACGATTTCCTGCAGGAACTGGCGGCACTGGAAAATTCCAGCATTGCCAGTGAAGACAGCGTTGAACAATTGCGCTCTGATATTGAGCAACTGGAAGAGGAACTGCGGCGCCTCAGGGCCGAGGCCGAACAGCAGGAAGGCAATAATGTGCGGCAGTTTATCGGCGACGGCAATCGCCAGTACCTGTCCGGCCTGTTTCTGGGTGGCCAGCGCATTCTGCTGCTGGTGGACAGTTCCGCCAGTATGCTGGACAGCACCCTGGTGAATATCATCCGCACCCGCAATATGAGCGATGAGCGCAAACGCAATGCCCCTAAATGGCAGCGTGTTGTCAAAACTGTGGACTGGATCAGTACCCAGTTGCCCATCACCAGCCAGTACCAGGCCTGGCGTTTTGATGATGATTACAGCAGTGTCATCGATGGCCCCGCCGATCGCTGGCTGGAAGTGGCGGACCGGGACCTGCTGAATGAGGCCATAGAGCAAGTGCGCCAGCTGGTACCCCGTGATGGCACCAATCTGGAGCAGGTATTCGCAGCTGTGGCCGGGATGAACCCCTTGCCTGACAATATCTTTCTGATTACCGACGGTCTGCCCACCCTGAACGGGCGTAACAGCGCAGACAGTGTCATCACGCCCAGGCGCCGACTGGAGCTGTTTGAGGACGCAGTTGAAGTACTTCCCGAGGGGATTCCGGTCAATATAATACTGATGCCCCTGGAAGGGGACCCGAGTGCAGCCGCCGCCTACTGGCAGTTGGCACAATACTCGCAAGGTTCATTTTTAACTCCTTCCAGGGACTGGCCCTAGAGAGCTGACTCATGCGACGCAAGAACCGGGAAACAGATTCATTTACCGTGTCCTTTCTGGACGTGGCCTCCTGTGGTTTTGGTGCCATGATTATTTTGCTGATGATCACCAAATCCCAGGCACCCATTACCCTGGAGTTCTCGGAAGTAACGCCCCAGGCCACTGTCAGTGAGCTGCAGGAGGAGCTGTTCGCCATTCGCGGCGAAACCCGTATTCTCAACCGGGAGCTGAATGCCAAGCAGGAGCAGCTCTCGGCCCTGGATGAGCGCATCGCCCGCCTGCGCCGGGACCTGAATGATGTGCGGGGCCGCTATCAGGCCACTGCCCAGCTGTCAGAGGAGAATTCCGAGGAATATGGTCAGCTGGCCATTGCCCGTCAGTCCCTGACCGAGGAAATGCAGCGCCTGCTGGCCAATACCGTGGCGCCGGAGAACAATGCCATTGGCGGGGTTCCGGTGGACAGCGAGTACATCATCTTCGTGATTGATACCTCCGGCAGTATGTTCAATAACCCGAGTTGGGGGAAGATGCTGGGGGTGATCGACGATACGCTCAATGTCTATCCTGAAGTGAAAGGCATCCAGGTAATGAATGACATGGGCGACTATATGTTCGACAGTTACCGGGGTGACTGGATTCCGGACACGCCAGGCCGGCGTACCCAGATCCTGAATACCCTGCGCAGCTGGAATCCCTACAGTAACAGTAGCCCTGTAGAAGGTGTGACACGGGCAATAAATACCTTTTATTCCCCGGACAGGAAAATTAGTATCTACGTACTGGGTGATGATTTTCAGCCCGGGGGCTCCATCGAGGAAGTGCTGAACACCATTGACCGGATTAATGTGGAGGATGCGGACGGCAATCGCCTGGTACGTATCCATGGCATTGGCTTTCCGACCATTTTCGCCGGGCCCCAGCGCTTCCAGCAGAGCGTTTATCGCTACTCGACACTGATGCGCGAGATGACGCAACGAAATGGTGGTACATTTGTAGGGCTGAACGATTTTCGCTGAACGGTTTCGCTAATCTCAGGGCGAACGGGATTATCAGATAATGACTACGAGCAAATTTACAGGCAAGGAACCATTCACAGGCTGGCTGCGGGCTGCATTGCTGTTGCCCCTGACACTGTTGGCTGCCTGTGGTGTGAATAATGTTGTTATCGAGGGCAGTTTTCCGACCCCCAATATCGAGCCTTTACCGATGACGGTGGCGGTGTACTACGATGACGCCCTGCGGCAATTCAGCTATATCGAATATTCCGAGACCGGCCAGGAGGAATACAATATCGAGAGCGGGGTCTCCCATATCGCCCTGTTCGATGCCATTCTGCCAGCCATGTTCCGTGAAGTAGTTGTAGTAAATTCCCTGGAAGAGGCGCAAAGTGCTGAAGTGGATGCGGTGTTCGCGCCTGCCATAGAAGAGTTTCAACTGGCACTACCAGCCAAAACCAAGCTTGACGTTTATGAAGTGTGGATCAAATACAATATGCGTCTGGTGTCTGCCGATGGTGAATCTATCGCCGATTGGGTGTTGACCTCCTATGGCAAGACGCCAACCGCTACTTTTCGCTCGGAAGAAGCCGCTATCAACGACGCCGCTATCGTGGCGCTACGTGATCTGGCATCCAGCTTCTCCCTGAGCTTTACCCAGGTACCGGAAGTGCGAGACTGGTTAACTAGCCGTGGGATACGGACTTGATGAGAGGTGAGTGATGACTGCGCCTGTTAAGTTCCTGAATTTGAAAACAGTACTGGCTGCCGTTCTGGCTGGCCTGACTGCCTGCACCAGCACAACTGTGGATGAATTTCGTCAGGGTGAGACGGGTATCGAAAGCCATGAGTCGGTGGTGATACTGGGCCGCCGGCAGGCCAGTGACTATGAAACCCGTTCGGAATTTGTGGAATGTGTCGGAGACCGCATGGCGCGGGGTGACAATGCCCTGAGTGTGGTGCCCGAACAGGAATTTATCGACGCCATGTTCCCCTGGTTCGAACCGCGCACGGCGCCGCTGCGTACCCGCGACCTGGAGCAGCTTATGGCCGAGGACGTGGTGGCAAACAAGATGAACGAATTTGGTATCCGCTATATTGTCTGGGTAGACGGGCAAACCGAAACTACTGACAGAGCGGGTTCCATTTCCTGCACCATTGGCCCCGGTGGCGGTGGCTGCTTTGGCTTTGGTACCTGGGAAGATGACGCCAATTTTGATGCCCGGGTTTGGGATGTGGGTTCCCTGACCAATGTTGGCACCATTAACACCGATGCGTCAGGGCAATCCTATCTGCCGGCCCTGGTCGTACCAATACCATTGATTGCCAGAGTAGAGGCCAATGCCTGTAATCGCCTGGCAACCCAACTCAAACAGTTTGTAAACGGCAGTTAGACAGGTTCCCGTTCCTGGCTGCCCTGAAGGTGGCAATATGTTGTATTCAGGAATTCTCAGTCCAGTGTTAACCCACGCCCGCAAGCAGGCCAGATTTTGCAGGACAGTAGCACTGTCAGGCCTGGCTTTGCTGTTGCTGGAGGCCTGTGCGGTCAATCCCGCCACTGGCGACGCCAATGTTGTGTTCATGTCGGAGAGCCGGGAAAAGGAGATCGGCGCCGAGGAACATGAAAAAATTCTCGCCAGCATGCCCATGTATGAAGACGAGGAACTGCTGGCCTATGTCAACAAGGTAGGTAACCGGGTCGCTGCAGTCAGCCACCGGCCCGACCTCGATTATCAGTTCTTTATTATCGACAGCCCGGACATCAATGCCATGGCTTTGCCTGGCGGCTATGTCTACGTGAATCGCGGCTTGCTCACTTTCATGAATGAGGAAGCGGAGCTGGCGGCAGTCCTGGCCCATGAGATCGGTCATATCACCGCCCGCCATGCCGTGCAGCAACATGCCCGGGGTGCACTGGCTAATGCTGCATCTACCGTCGGTGGTTTTGTTACAGCGGTAGCTACCGGTAGCGGCTATGTGGGTTCCCAGATCAGTCAGGTTACCTCAATCTGGGCCCAGACCGGCCTCAGTGGTTTCGGTCGCGAAGGCGAGCTGGAAGCTGACAGTCTGGGGGCAGAGTACCTGCTCAGGGCAGGCTATGATCCGGCCAATATGATCGATGTCATTACTGTGCTGAAGAACCAGGAAGACTTCAACCGCCGCATTCAGGGCAATCGCGGTACCTATCACGGCGTCTTTGCCACCCACCCGCGCAATGACACCCGCCTGCAACAGGCCATCGCTGCCGTGGGCAATCTGGATGACAGCGAAATAGCCGATTCCGACGGCGCGGAATTCCGCGAGCACATCGATGGCCTGATTCTTGGCGAAAGCAATGCCGCACGGCAGATGGACACTCGCAACCGCTATTACCAGACGCTGCTGGGATACACCCTGGTGTTTCCCGATGACTGGGCCATTAATGAGACTACCACCACGGCCACCGCTGAAAATCCCGAGGTGGGCAATCTGAAAATTGAAGTGCAGCGCCTGCAACAGAACATAGAGCCACGTGTCTTTATAAGAGAAGTCCTGGGTATCGAAGGCTTGCAAAAGTCAGAGCCCCTGCAGCAATACCGCCTCATAGGCCATACCGGTATGACCACCAGCGCCAGTGGCAAGCCTGAGCGTATTGCGGTGATCTACTTCGGACCCCGGGCCTATATTCTGCGTGGCGAAATTCTGGATAACAGTGCCGTTGACGATACCGATGATCTGTTGCTGGCTTCGATCCGCACTTTCCGCCCCATTCAGTCCGGGGAAGCAGGCAATAGCCGGGAGCCGCGTATCCGCTATGTTCAGGCCAGCGAGCACTTCGATTTTGCAGTGGTCGCCCAGAGCAGTCCTATCGGCGCCAATGCCGAGCCCATGTTGCGCCTTCTGAACGGCTATTATCCAAGCGGGCAACCCGAAGCGGGTGAATGGATCAAACTAGTCGAGTAAGACCTGAGCCCGGGCGGAGCCTTAACTCCAAATCCACCGCCGCTGCCCCATTTTGTTTTTACAGGGCGCAGGGTTACACTTGCCAGCAGGAAATTGGCGGGCTGGCAGGGAATTGGCCGGGAAACACAGGAAACGGCAATAATGACGGCTATGGAATCTCAGACACAGGTACAACATCGACCCAATGAACCGCTCGATCTGCGGTTTTTTCTCGATGGCCTGCTGACAGCCGGCCGTATCGACCAGCAGGACTACGATCTGGCCGTCAAGGACCGACATGCGGCCGATCACCGTGGCAAACATGTGCTGCAGTATCTTGCTGATCTGGAACTCACCGACAAGGCCGGATCCGGCAAGACTCTCGATATCGAAACCCTGACCCGGGCATTGAGTGAGCAATGCGGGCAGGACTACTATCGCATTGACCCCCTGAAGATCGATGTGGCTGCGGTCACCCAGGTGATGGACCACAAATTCTCCCAGCGCCATCAGATTCTGGCGGTGGAAGAGAATGACAACGAAGTGGTTATTGCCAGTGCCGAACCTTTCCTGAATTCCTGGGAATCAGTACTGGAACATACATCACAGAAAACCCTGCGCCGGGTCGTGTCAAACCCGCAGGACATCAAGCGCCTCACCACAGAATTTTACAGCGTTTCCAGGTCTATCCGTGGAGCCACTGCCGGCACTATCCACAAGAAAGGCATCGGCAATCTGGAGCAGATGCTGGAGCTGGGCAAACTCAAGGATCCGGAGGCCAACGACCAGCACATCGTCAATGTAGTGGACTGGCTGTTGCAATACGCCTTCGAGCAGCGCGCCAGCGACATCCATATCGAGCCCCGTCGCGAGCAGGGCACTATCCGGTTTCGAATCGATGGCGTATTGCATACCGTCTATTCACTGCCCATGCAGGCCATGAGCGCGGTTACCAGCCGTCTGAAAATTCTTGGTCGTATGAATGTCGCCGAGAAGCGCAAGCCCCAGGATGGTCGAATCAAGACCAAGAGTCCCAACGGCGACGAAGTGGAATTGCGACTGTCGACCTTGCCCACCGCCTTTGGTGAAAAACTGGTGATGCGCATCTTCGATCCGGAGGTATTACTGAAACCGTTTTCGGAACTGGGCCTGATCAATGAAGACTTCAAGCGATGGCAGGACATTACCTCCAACAACCATGGCATCGTCATCATTACCGGCCCCACCGGAAGCGGTAAAACCACAACCCTTTATTCCACGCTGAAAAGCCTGGCCACCGAAGAAGTGAATGTTTGCACCATTGAAGACCCCATCGAAATGGTTGAAGACAGCTTTAACCAGATGCAGGTGCAGGAAAACATCGACCTGAACTTTGCCGACGGCGTAAAAGCCCTGTTGAGACAGGACCCGGATATCATCATGATCGGTGAGGTAAGGGACCTGGCCACGGCCGAAATGGCAATACAGGCGGCTCTGACCGGCCATCTGGTTTTCACCACCCTGCATACCAATGACGCGCCTTCGGCTATAACCCGCCTGCTGGAGCTTGGTGTGCCTCCCTACCTGATCAAGGCAACGGTGGTGGGCATCATGGCCCAGCGTCTGGTCAGGGTGCTGTGCCCACACTGTAAAGAGCCGGCAGAGGTAGACAAGGAAGCCTGGGAAACCCTGACCCGGCCCTGGAAGGTGAAATTGCCCGGCAAGGCCAATCACGCCCCTGGCTGCCTCGAGTGCCGCGAAACCGGTTTTCTCGGCCGTGAGGGTATTTATGAGGTCATGCCTTTTACCGAAACCCTGCAATCCCATGCCGATGACAAATCAGCCCTTCCCGATCTGCGCCGCCAGGCCTACAAGGAAGGCATGCTGAGTCTGCGCCTTAGCGGCGCCCAGAAAGTGGCGGCAGGCCTGACTACCGTCAATGAAGTGCTGCGGGTTACACCGGACAATAAAAGCTGAGTGTTAATGCAGGCTAACTACACGCTCGTGCTATTCCGACTTCAGCCACAATTGCGCAGGAACTGATCCGCAATGGCTGCCTCAGAAGAGAAAACACTGATCATTGGGCCTTCCTGGGTAGGGGATATGGTCATGGCCCAGTCCCTGTTCAAACTGATCAGGGAAAAGCCGGGGCGACAATACCTGGCGGTGATGGCGCCGGATTGGAGCCAGCCACTGCTGAGCCGCATGCCGGAAGTGGATGAGATCATGGATTTGCCCCTGGCCCATGGTGAATTGGCCCTGGGTAAAAGACGGGCTATTGGTCGTTCTCTCAGAGACAGGCAATTCGACAATGCAATTGTTTTGCCCAACTCTTTCAAATCAGCCCTGATTCCCTTTCATGCCCGTATTCCCAGGCGCGTCGGCTGGCGAGGTGAGTTGAGAGATCTGCTGCTGACCGATTGTCGGCGGCTGGATAAAGACGCATTGCCACTGATGGTGCAGCGATTCGCGGCTCTGGCCTTTGAAGCCGGTGCGGCAGCGCCCCGGGATTTTCCGGCACCGGAGTTGGCAATTGACCAGGATAATCTTCAGGCCAGCCTGGAGGCGTTTCAGTTGCAGCAGCAACGGCCAATCCTGGCGCTGGCGCCGGGGGCGGAGTTTGGTGATTCCAAGCAATGGCCAGCAGAACATTTTGCCAGCCTTGCCAATGCCATGCTGGTGCAGGGCTGGCAGGTATGGATCTTCGGTTCGGCCAATGATGCCCTGGCTGCAGAGTCGATTCTTGCCGACATCGAACCGCAATTCCTTGACCATTGCCATAATCTGGCGGGCGCCACCAGCCTGGGCCAGGCCATCGATCTGTTGTCGCTTGCCGAGACTGTGGTCAGCAATGACTCCGGCCTGATGCATATCGCCGCCGCGCTGCAGCGACGCCTGGTGGCAGTATACGGTTCAACTTCATCAGAATTTACCCCTCCGCTGGCTGAACAGGTAGAATTGCTGGCGACGGATATTGAATGCCGTCCCTGTTTCAAACGTGTTTGTCCCTACGGTCATCGCCGCTGCCTTACCGAGTTGCTGCCCGAAAAGGCCATACAGGCAGTCAAGGATCTGAATTCGGCGACCAGCTAATCATGCGAGTACTCATAGTCAAAGTTTCCTCCCTGGGAGACATCATTCACACCTTGCCGGCTGTCACCGACGCCAGCCGGGCCCACCGCGATCTGGAATTTGACTGGGTGGTGGAGGAGAACTTTGTCGAGGTTCCCTCCTGGCATCCGGCCGTCAATCGGGTGATTCCGGTGGCGATCAGGCGCTGGCGCCGCAACCTGATGCGCACTTATATGAATAGTGAGGTGAAGGCCTTTAAAAAGGAACTGCAGAAGGTGCACTATGATCTTGTTATCGATGCCCAGGGCCTGATCAAAAGCGGCATTATCTCGCGCCTTTCCAAGGGTCTGACCATTGGCCTGAGCAATCACACGATTCGCGAACCCATGGCAACACTTTTCTATAACAAAATGTACTCGGTCCCCTGGAGCGAGCATGCGGTGGACCGCGTGCGCCAGCTTTTCTCCCGAGCACTGAAGTACAACTATGACAAGAACAGCATTGACTACGGACTCGATATCGAGCGCATTGATCCTGACGCCAAAGCCGATCAGGCCAAACGGGTGATGTTTCTGCATGGCACTACCTGGACTACCAAGCATTGGCCAGAGCACTACTGGCGCCACCTGGCACATATTGCAGCTGATGACGGCTACGAAATTCTGTTGCCCTGGGGAGACGAACAGGAAAAGCGCCGTGCTGAATTTATTGCGGCAGAAATCCCCACCGCCAGGGTGCTGGACAAACTCGATCTGACCGGCCTGGCGCGGCAGATCAACAGCTGTCGCGGAGTGGTAGCCGTGGATACCGGGCTGGGGCATCTTGCCGCGGCACTGAACAAGCCAACAGTTTCACTGTACGGGCCAACCGATCCCGGCCTGTCAGGCACCTGTGGTGAACGCCAACTGCATCTCAACAGCAATCTTAACTGTGCCCCTTGTGTTAAAAAGGTTTGCGGCTATTCGGGCCCGGGAGTCACCGATGAATTTCGTGATCAGGCTTTTGCCGTGATTCCGCCCTGCTTCTCATCCCACAAACCGGAACAGGTTTGGATTCGCTTTTCGGAATTACTGGAAGGCTGAGTGATGAAACTTGGCTTTCTGATTTATTCCTATTTTCCCTACGGTGGTCAGCAAAGGGATTTCATGCGCATCGTCAGGGAATGCCTGCAGCGGGGCCATGAGATTCATGTATTCGCCTTTCGCTGGGAGGGAGAATTGCCGCCAGGGGTCAATCTGCATAGCGTGCCAATCAGAGGCTGGTCTCGCCTGGCCCGCTATCGCAATTACACCGATGAGCTGGGCAGGCAATTGCCGCAACTGGGCCTGGACTGCGTTATCGGTTTCAATAAAATGCCGCACCTGGATATCTATTTCGCGGCCGATTCCTGCTTTATTGAGAAAGCCGAAACCCAGCGCGGCGCCTATTATAAATACACGCCGCGGTTCCGGCATTTCAGTCACTATGAAGAAGCGGTCTTTGGTGACCACAGCCGCACCCTGTCACTGCTGCTGTCAGAGCTGCAGCGACAGGCCTATCTGAAACACTATCCGAACTGCGCCGGGCGACTGCAGCTGTTGCCGCCGGGAATCTCCGCAGACCGCCGGGTCGAGCAGCGCGACCCGAAAATACGCAGTGAATTCCGCCGGGAATTTTCAATCGGCGATGACGAACTGGTGGTATTACAGGTGGGCTCGGGTTTTCGCATCAAGGGCGTCGACCGCTCCCTCAGGGCTGTGGCGGCTCTCTCTGGCGAATTGCGCAGACGGGTTCGCTATATTCTGGTGGGTCAGGACCGTGCCCGGCGCTTCCTCTGGCAGGCCAAACGGCTGGGTATAGACGAGCGCGTCATGATCCTGCCGGGCAGGGATGATGTGCCGCGTTTCTTTGCCGGTGCAGATATACTGCTGCACCCGGCTTATCAGGAGAGCGCCGGATATGTTTTACTGGAGGCGGCCATTGCCGGCTTGCCGGTATTGACGACGGCCAGCTGCGGCTACGCGAGCTATATCCAACAGGAGCAGCTCGGCCAGGTCTGCGCTGAACCCTTTAGCCAAAACGAACTCAATACTGCCCTCGAAGAGATGCTGAAGCAAATACCACAAGCACCCTGGTCTGATAATGGCTTGGCGTTTGGAAAACAGGACCGGCTCTACCGCATGCCACAACAGGCGGCAGATCTCATAGAGCAGTGGGTGGTGCAGAATTCACCGGGAGGGCCGGAGTCATGACCATGATTACTCTGGGACTGGCCGGTGCCATCGGCCACGATCCGGCGGCGGCGCTGTTTGTGGACGGCAAGTTGATCGCTGCCGTGGAAGAAGAGCGCCTGAGCCGACGAAAACATGCCAAGGGCGAGACGCCCTATCTGGCAGCCAGGCAATGTTTGCGGATCGCTGGTATACGCGCCGCCGATGTCACCCATGTGGCCATTCCCTTTGCCCCCATTTCCCTGTTCTCCCGGGCCCGTTGGCACTATGCCTATCGACACTGGTATGCACCGGACCGTGCCTTTGATTCCCTGTTCAATGGCAATCGCCGTTATCGCCGCTATCTCAAGGACCTGCGCGATCTGCTGGAGCAGCTGCATATCCCCTATTCAAAAATCACCCTGGTGCCGGTGAAACATTTGCTGGCCCATGCCAGCAGCGGCTACCACCTGAGTGAAACCGATGAGAAAACCGCCATCTTCTGCATCGACTCCAAGGGTGAGTATTCCAATATGTACCTGGGCTACGGGCAAGGCGGGCGAATCCACAAGATCAAGGCGTTTCACAACCCTGACTCGCTCTCCGGTATGTATGCTGCACTCACTGATTATCTGGGTTTCGAGATTCTCGATGGAGAATTCAAGGTAATGGGGATTTCTCCCCATGGTGACCCAAATAAATACGATCTGTCCGAGCTGGCCTATTTCGACGGCAAGAAATTCCGGGTTAACACCCGGCTTATTACCACCGTCGGCCTGCGCCGTTACAAGGCCAAATCCAAGGGTCACTATTTCAGCAGGCAGCTGGTGGAGAAACTGGGGCCAAGACGGGCAGGCAATCTGCTGCAGGACCCCTATGTGCATTACGCCGCCGCTATCCAGAAACTCTATGAAGATATCGCTGTGGGCCTGGTGGAACATTACCTGGGTGATGTGCTGGCCGAATCCGGCCGCCTGGTAGTGGCGGGAACCGGTGCCATGAATATTCGCCTCAATCAGCGTCTGAATGCCATGCCACTGGTGAAAAAACTGATCGTGCATCCGGCCTGTGGCGACTCAGGCACAGCATTGGGTGCCGCCAGCTATGCGATTCGCCAGGCCGGGATCAAACTGGAGCCACTGAAGCATGTTTACCTCGGGCCACGCTTTGTGACCGAAGAGTGTATCGATGCCTGCATGAATCACCGGGACAAACCGGAGTGGGAGATTCTCGACAAGCCACATCAGAAGGCGGCGGAGCTGTTGGCCAATGGCCAACTGGTGGCCTGGTTCCAGGGCGCCATGGAATTCGGACCTCGAGGCCTGGGTAATCGCAGTATTCTCGCCAGCCCCCTGCAGACCGGCATCATCGACTCCATCAATCAGCAGGTGAAGTTTCGTGAACACTGGCGACCGTTTTCCCCCAGTATCCTCGACACCACTGCCGATGAATTTCTGCCCAGGGAATATCAGGATGAGTACATGTGCATGAGTGCGCCCGTGCCTGAATACTGGGGCGAAAAATACCCGGCTCTGGTAACCCGTGATGGCAGAACCCGTGCCCATGTGGTGCGCAAGGAAAGCAATCCCGATTTCTACCAGCTTCTGGAAACCTTCAAGGCCAGAACCGGTGAAGGTATGCTGATCAACGCCACCCTGAGCCGACCCGGTGAGGCACTGATCTGCACGCCGGAAGATGCTGTAAACATGTTCATGGGCACCGACCTTGATTACATGATCATGGAAGACATTCTGGTGACCAAGCGGGAAGAATCAGACAGCTGGTAGGCTGTCTCAATCAGGGCTGCGGCGGTAAATGGCCACCCGCTGCTCACTCTCACTGGGAAAGGCGGTGACAAACTCCAGCCCGGCCCGGACCTCGTCTGCAAGCAATAGCTGCTCTATTTCATGAATCATCTCCAGGGCGAGAAAATCCCCTGCTGCCGTATCCAGCAGCTGTCTGGAGGTCAGTAGTCTGGGAACCTCATCGTAATCAGCAATCAAACCACTCAGATAGGCAATATTGTGATTATTGGTTAACAAGCCTTCACCGGCGCTGCGATGCACCAAGACATAATCTACCGAATCCTGAAGATAATCCTTGGAACGTCCAAAGCTGATATAGGCATCGAACGCACAGAAAACGAAAAACAACAGCAACAGCCTCTGAGCCAGCTTGCCTGAATTGTTCTGTTTGGCACTGTCGAGAATGCGGGAAATGACAAAGGGTAGCTGAGTCACGGCTATCAGGCAGAGGGGGATTGCATAGCGACTGGAGAGGAATCGGGTTACATAGAGGAAAACAAACAAAACAAGAAAATTGATTGCCGCGAAACAGAGCAGGGATCTGACTCCCGGATGTGCGGTATACCAGTAACGTTTCCAGGCACCATAGGCCAGCATCCAAAAGTAGGCGCCACTTATCCCATAGAAAATCGTCATTGCCAGAATAGCCAGCAGGCCGGTCATGATGACTGCGCTCATGTATTCGGCAGAAAAAGCGGCGCCATATTCTCCAAACAACAGCCGGCCAAGTTCTGTGGTGGTTGACGGGTCGGGATTGAATGTATTTTCTATAAAGGGCAGATAAACCGAGAGGAAATTTAAGCCGAGAGCGATGGGGTTAAATCCCGCCAGCAGACATAGCAGTAGCACCAGCAGCAGGCTGCCATAGGTCACCAGACCGAAACGCAGGAACAGGCCCAGGGCCTGTTGGCGATCGAAGCGGCTATCCAGAAATACCGCCAGAGGCATCAAGGCCAGCCAGGCAACGGCCTCAACGCGAAAAACCGTCGCCAGGATCAGGGCGAGCGTAAATCCTGCCGCATAGCGGCTGCGTGGATCGGCAGTGAACTTCAGGTATTGCCAGATAGCCAGCAGGCCAAGCGCCCAGAAGCCCACATCCCGAATTACCATATAGCGAAATTCATTGAGCTCCGGATAGAGCAAAACTGTGATGGCGGCCAGCAAGGCGATACTGCGCCGGTCGTCGAGTTCCTGAACAATACTGATGAAAGCGTAGACCAGCAGGGCAAAAAACAGTGCATTGATCAGCAAGGCGCTAGTGAGAGTCGAAAGCCCCAGCCGGGAAACCTCTGCGATCAGAACCGGATAGGCTGGCCAGCTATAGTGCTGCAGGGCTGCGCCGAGCCCTTCAGCCAGATAGATTTCTGCCGTGCGCATATACACATAGGCATCGTCATTGGGGATTTCCGGCAGCAACAGGGTATAGAGCGAAACAGCCAGTGAGGCCAATACCGCCAGCCAGCGGATATCAATGTCTTGCCAGCGCCTGTTCGTCATCACTAATAGGGGTTCCGTTCCTGACCGGGTGGCGGTGTTTTGAATCGCTTGTGCAGCCACAGGTACTGATCGGGTTGTTTGCGGATGGCCTTTTCCACCAGTCGGTTGATGATAACACCGTCCTGTTCATCATCGCCGCTGGGATAGTCCTGGAGCTGTTCGCTGAAATACAGATCATAGCCGGAATTGTCTTCGCGGCGGTAATGACTGAAGAACAATACCGGTGAATCATTGAACGCGGCATAGCGACTGCCGGCCGTGATAGTGGCAGCTGGCCGGCCGAAGAAGGGAGCGAATACCGAGTGCTGGGCGCCGTAGTCCTGGTCCGGGGCGTACCACAGCATCTTGTTTTGTTTCAGACAGCGCATGGCGCCGCGAATATTCTTGCGCTCATAAACACCCTCGTAGAGCCGGCGGCGACCGTTAAACATGAAGGCATCAAACAGGGGGTTCTTGTCATTGCCACGATAGGTGACATTGATATCGCCGTACATACTGAACAGGAAGCCGGCAATTTCGAAACAGCTGAGGTGCAAACCCAGTAGCAGGATTCCCTTGCCCTGGGCCAGAGCGGCTTCGATATTTTCCTGGCCATGAATCCTGACCCGGTGACGATAGCGGTCGGGATTGCCACACCAGGCAATGGCAATTTCGATAAAGCCTATGCCATTGGCAATGAAGGTCTTGCGCACCAGTTGCCGGTGCTCTTCACTGTCCAGTTCCGGAAAACAGAGTGCCAGATTCACCTCGCAAACATGACGGCGGCCCCTGGCCAGGTGATAGGAAAGCAGGCCCAGCTGTTTGCCAATGGCCATTTGCCAGGAGAAGGGCAGTTGTGCAACGAGCCACATGCTGCCGATGCCGAGCCAGGTCAACCAGTAGCGGGGCGACCAGAACTGGCGCAGGGGAATCAATTCGGATTTGCTTGCTGGCACAGTGTACTCGGGGCTCGGGATCTCTGTCGGGTCAATTTAAGCAGGCGGTCGGCATTGTAGCAGAAACCCGCTACAGCCTCATGGCTGAGCCTGCCATCAACAGTGCTGCGGCGCTATGGTATGATCGTGCGCCAGCGACCCTGGATGAAAGCCGGGGTCAATCAGTCCAGGGAGAAGACAATGAAATTAGAGATGCCGCCGTTTCAGGATGCCCGTTTGCTGGTCATCGGAGACGTGATGCTGGATCGATACTGGCATGGCGCGGCAAACCGGGTCTCTCCCGAGGCACCGGTACCGGTGGTCAAGGTCAGCAATCGTGAAGACCGGCCTGGCGGGGCGGGCAACGTGGCCCTGAATCTGGCTGCACTTGGCAGCGCCACCAGTCTGTTGGGTGTGGTGGGTGATGATGATACCGGCCGTGATTTGCTCTCCCGACTCAACGCCGCGGGGGTCTATTGTGATTTTCTGGTGTCTCCTGACAAACCTACCATCACCAAGCTCAGGGTAATTGCCCAGCACCAGCAGTTAATCCGCGTGGATTTTGAACAAACCTTTGACGCCGACGATGTCAGGGAATTGCAGGCCCGTTCCGAAGCCCTGATGGATGGAGTCGGTGCGGTCATTCTCTCTGACTATGCCAAAGGTGCCTTGCAGGACGTGCAATCACTGATTCAGCTGGCCCGTGGTCGAGGTATTCCGGTCATTGTGGATCCCAAGGGTACTGACTTCAGCCGCTATCGGGGCGCCACCCTGATCACGCCCAATCTCAATGAACTGGAGGCCGTAGTGGGGCCCTGTGAGCACGAGGATGATCTGGTCAACAAGGGCCTGAAAATGCTCAGCGATCTGCAACTGGATGCACTGCTGGTAACCCGGGGTGAGCATGGCATGACGCTGATCAGGCCGGACTCTCCGGAATTGCATTTGCCTGCCCGCGCCCAGGAAGTCTTCGATGTGACCGGTGCCGGCGACACGGTGATCTCGGTTCTGGCGGCATCCCTGGCAGCCGGTGATGATCTGGCCGATGCCACAGCCTTGGCCAACCTGGCGGCTGGACTGGTAGTGGGCAAACTGGGCACGGCCGCTATCAGTGGGCCGGAATTGCGCCGGGCGGTATTGGCAGAGCAGGGTTCCGGGCGTGGTGTAATGACCGCCGAACAATTGCTGATTGCCGTACAGGATGCGCGCGATCATGGCGAGAAGATTGTATTCACCAATGGCTGCTTTGACATTATTCATGCCGGTCACGTGGGCTACCTGGCTGAGGCACGTAAACATGGCGACAGACTAATCGTTGCCATCAACGATGATGATTCTGTACGACGGTTAAAGGGGTCAGGGCGCCCAATTAATCCGGTGGAGCGCCGGATGGCTGTGTTGGCCGGACTGGAAGCAGTAGACTGGGTGGTCTGCTTTAGTGAAGATACACCGGAAGGTCTGTTACAGGCCTTGCGACCAGAGGTGCTGGTCAAGGGTGGAGATTACAGTATCGACCAGGTGGTAGGCGGCGAATTTGTGCAGTCCTACGGTGGCGAAGTGAAGGTGCTGGAATTTCTCGACAATTGCTCTACTTCGGCAATCGTGGAGAAGATGAAGGAAGTCGGAGACTGAGCTCAGCCTTGATTCTGCTTGCAGGCAGCCAGTGCCGCTTCGGCATTGGCCTCAAGATGACCAGGATTGATGGTGCCAACGATGACACTGCTGACGCCTTTCTTGTTCAGGGAAAATGCCAGATCTTCTGCGGCACTGTGTTTGCCCCCCGTTGACAGATGCCCACTGTTCAATGCCTTTTTTATCAGAACACCCTTGTTCAGTTCTGCCGCCTTGTCGATGACCGATTCCTCTTCCCGGTGCCCCGGATTATAGGTAACCATGACCACGTCGGTGAGCTCGGCCGCACGTATACCGCCATCCACTGTCTTGGTGGACATGCCAATAGCACGAATCAGTCCTTTCTCTTTCAGATTCAGCAGCGCCTCAAGACAATCGCTAGACTCCAGAATTGCCAGATCATTGCCGTCGGAATGAATGAGCACTAGATCGAGATAATCGGTGGCCAGGTTTCGCAAGCTGCGTTCGATGCTGAGATTGACCTGATTGGCATTAAAATCGAATACAGACTTGCCACTCAAAAATTGCTCACCCACCTTGGTGGCAATCACCCATTTCTCCCGCTCCCGCAGCAAGCGTCCCAGTCGCTGTTCGCTGCTGCCATAGGCAGGGGCTGTGTCCAGCAGATTAATACCGAGGTCGCGGGCCTGCTGGAGTAATCGGTCTATCTCCGAATCCTCCGGCAGATTGAAACCCTGCGGGTATTTCACATCCTGATTGCGGCCGAACTTGACGGTGCCGAGTCCGAGGCAGGAGACATCGATTCCGGTACTACCTAAGGCACGAGTGGGTATTTGCATGGGCTTAACTGTTCCAGGGACAGACACCGGGTAGGGCCGGGGGCAGGAGATTGTGAATCACAGTCAGATCCTCTGCGCTGTTACGCTGAAGCTGCTCTTCGTTGAGATGATTTACAACTCTGTCGGCCAATGCCGGTGCGAGCGTGAATTTGGTCGGCCAGATCACCACCGTATGATTTTCCTGATGAAAAAAAGCATCATCCGGTCGAGCATTGCTGGCAGTACTGGCCTCGGCACGATCAACAGGCAGACAGTGCCATGAGGCTTGTGTTGTGTCTACCCAGGGGAACAAACTGGTCAATTCCGCCCTGGCCCGATCGATCTGTTCAGCGTCGTCAAGACCAACTCCGGATTCCGCCAATTCACCGCCAAGGTACCAGGTAACACCTCCATCGTCAGCCCGATGTGAGGTCACTGTCAAACGCGGTGTCAGGCTGAAATCACTGCCAATACAGTGCACAAACAGCTCAGGCAAGGAGTCCCCGCTGAGATACACCATATTAAGGGGGCGGCGTTGCGCCCGCGTCTGGGTGCAGCCGCTGGCTTTGAGCAGGGTTTCGTTACCGCTGCCTGCCGAGAACAGAAAGCGCTGCGCAGATATTCGGAGCCCTTGCTGTGGACCCTGCAAGTTGCAGGCCTGCACCACACCCTTACTGTCTCTGTCGAAGTCGATGTCACAAGCAGCAATATCGAATGCCGCCTCGGCGACTTTGCCGTGCAGGCAATCGACAAGACTCTGGCTGTCAATTACGAAGTCAGGAAGGCGATAGAGACGACCCTTCACTGTGGCCTGGCGAAAAAACTCCGGATAGTCTGCTTGCTGAACGGGGTCGATTCTGCCGCGCAGGCTCTTGCTGCCCAGAAAGGTCTTGAGCTTGGAGCGCATATCGGCGCCGGACCACATGTAATAGTGTTCGCTCAAGACCCTGACCCCAGTGAGGTCGATCTCTGCTTCGCCCGCCAGTAATTGCCGCCAGCGTGCCGGCATGTCTGCAATGGTCTGGCTGGCACCACTGAGGGTCCCCGCCAGGGCGTATTTCAGACCACCGTGAATAATGCCCTGGGAGCTGAGGGTCTGGCCGCCACCCAGAGGGCCCTTGTCAAGCAATATACAACTATAGCCCTGTTGCCTGAGACGATTGAGTAACCAGAGGCCGGCGATGCCACCGCCAAAGATGACGATGTCAGTTGAATAGCTTGAAGTCATTGGTTACCTTAAGCAGGAATTTCAGGGCCCAGTGCATGCCGGAAGCGGCACTCACAAAGTATATCGACATCAAAGTCAATTTCCCAACGACGCCGGCGCCAAGCTGATTCAACCCATTGCAGAGGCGGCTTAGCTCCCACATTTTATGCGCTTGCTCTACAGTATCTTGCTGACTTTGGCCCTGCCGGTTCTGGTAGCGCGTCTTTATATCCGCTCCCTGAAAGCGCCGGCCTACAGACGGCGCATCCGGGAACGATTCTGGCCAGCCCCCATGCCGGGCCTGGCTGAGCGGGACAATCTGATCTGGATCCATGCGGTTTCTGTCGGTGAAGTGGCTGCGGCCGAGCCGCTGATCCGTAGTCTGTTGGCTGCTGCGCCAGGTCTGAAGATCTTGCTCACCACCATGACGCCCACTGGTTCCGATCGAGCCCGGGCCTTGTCAGGGGAAAGACTGGATCACTGCTACATCCCCTATGACCTGCCATACCTGCTGGCACCCTTTATCCGACGCCTGGCCCCTGATCTGCTGCTGCTGATGGAAACTGAGCTCTGGCCCAATCTCCTGCATTGCTGTGCCCGACAGAACGTAAAGATTATGCTGGCCAATGCACGCTTGTCTGAAAAATCGGCCAACGGCTATGCTCGTTTGGCCAGGATGAGCAAAAACATGTTACGGGTAATCGACTGTATCGCCGCGCAATCTGCAGACGATGGTGGGCGGTTTGAAAGACTGGGTGCTGATTCTGCCAGCGTTACAGTATGTGGAAGTCTCAAGTTCAATGTCTCCATCACTGAGGTGGACAACAAAACTATTCAGCCGCTGAACTCGCTAAAGGGGTCGGGTCGCCCCGTATTGATGGCTGCCAGTACCCGGGAAGGAGAAGAAGAAAAGGTGCTATCCGCCTTTACCCGAATTCTGCAACGCATACCGGATCTGGTGCTCTTGCTGGTGCCCAGACACCCAGAGCGCTTTGAAGAGGTGGCAGGCATGTTGAAGAAACGGGAATTCCATTATGCCCTGCGCAGCAGCAACAGGGAGTTCAGCAAGAACCGACAGGTACTGCTCGGTGACTCAATGGGTGAGATGTCCAATTACTACGACTGCGCTACGCTGGCTTTCGTGGGCGGCTCATTGGTGAATACCGGTTGCCAGAATGTATTGGAACCTGCCGCACGGGGTATTGCGGTGTTAACCGGGCCTTCCCAGTTCAATTTTGCCGCCATTTGCCGGCAACTGGAACAGGCCGGTGCCCTGATCACCGTCAGCGATGAGTCGATGCTGGCCGAGTGTTGCATTGAACTGCTGCAGGATGAATCGCGGCGACTGGAAATGGGTGCGGCTGGTCAGGCTCTGGTGGCTAGCAATCAGCAGGCCCTGCCGCGCCATCTTGCCCTTGTTCAGGCCCTGCTCCAGTAATCAGGCTGGCCGACTGAGGTTTTCGGAACCGTCGGCGGTGACGCGTATATTGTCTTCGATGCGAATGCCACCCAATGGATAAAGTTGTTCCACCAGCGGCCAGTTAATGAATCTGCCCAGGCTGGATTGTCGTTGCGGTTCGAGCAGCATGGGAATGAAATAACAACCCGGCTCAATGGTAAACACCATATCTTTCTCTATTGGCCGGGTATTTCGCAGAGCCGGTGAATGGGCTGGCGGGGCCTGCATCTGCCCGCTACTGTTTTGCTGATGCCCACCTACGTCATGTACCTGGATGCCCAGCAAATGACCCACGCCATGTGGCATAAACAGTCGCGCCACGTCCTGCTCCTGCGAGTCATCCGCGCTGCCCTGGCAAATATCCAGATCCAGCAGCAGCTGGCTCAGGGCGGCGATGGTCGCCTCATGGATGTCGACATAACTCTTGCCGGGCTGAACGGCTGCAATCAGCTCAGCTTGCAGGGACTGCATGGCTTTATTGAGCTCGGCAAATACCGGATGTACGCCCTCTGCAAGCCAGGTTCGGGTGATATCCGAGCCGTAGTTGTGAATCCGGCAGCCGGCGTCAATCAACAGCACCTTGTTGCTGTCGCAGGCCTGCACCCGCTTGTGCTGATAATGCAGTATGGCGGACTTCTCATTGAGCGCCACGATATTGGTATAGGGCGTCTCATGCTCCAGGATCTGGCAGCGATTCAAATAGGCCATATGAATGCCGTATTCGCTGGCACCTTCCAGGAATGCCTGCTTCGCTGACTCGTGCCCGTGGAGGGCGAGATCCACGGCCTGTTGTAGTTGCAGCAACTCGTAATCCGTCTTGAAGGCCCGCTGGTAGTTCAGATAGTGGCACAGGCCTTCGGGATTGATGGCAAGTGGTTTGAGACCCATATCCAGGATCGATTGCGCAGATTCGCCAATGAAGACCACTTCAAGGTCTTGTAAATGCTGCTTTAACTCAGGCAGTGATTGCACAACAGTGATGTCCACACAGTTAGCCCACCAGGGCTCATTGTCGATGCTCTGGTCGTGCCAGAAATCCTGCGGAACAAACTGGAAATAGTGTGGTCTGTGACCGGCTCGCACAAGCAGGAACTGATCGGGCCTGTTAATGGGTAGCCAGTGACAAAAATGCCCATAGGCCTGAAAAGGTACTGCCCTGTCATCTGCAAAATAATAGTGTTCCTGGCCGCTGTGTAGCAGTATGGATTCGCAAGTGTTGTTAGCATCGGCCTGCATTGCTGCCTCATAGTGCCTTTGCAGATGCTGTATATGTTGTTCAAAAAGGGCTTTTAACACGCTCGATCCTGGCGAATTTCGCCTGTGCAGTGGCTGGTAATGCAATTATACTGACTTGTGTAAAAAGTATCTTCAGCCAATCAATATTCACAGCAGGGGAATTGCCGTGCTATATCCAATGTTTATGATGGTCATGTTGACCTATGTGGTCATGCTGATCACCGTTCGGGTACGAACCTCGTCGGTCCGCAAGGGCGAAGTTCCCATTAGTTATTTCAGTATTTTTCAGGGCGAGAATATTCCGGACATGGTGCACAAGACCAATCGCCATTTCGATAATCTTTTCGAGATACCGATTCTGTTCTATGTGGCCGGTTTGCTGTATATCGCCCTGGATATCAACCAGCCCTTCGTCATCAATTGCGCCTGGGCATTCGTTGTCTCGCGCATAGTTCATACCTGTATCCATCTGGGCTACAACAATGTCATGCACCGTCTGCTGGTGTTTGCCATTGGTAATCTCTGCGTGCTGGCAATGTGGGTCAGCATTATCATGTCGGCCAACAGCTGACCGACCGAGCTGGCAAAACGCAAGGGCCTGTCAGGGCCTCGCTGAAAAAGGAGAATCGGTATGGCGGATATACCTGCCTATGTGGTTGCAAACCTGGTGGTGAAGGATGCGGAGGAATATCGTAAATACGAAAAAGGTTTCTTTCCTATCCTTAAAAAATACCAGGGCGAATTCATAACCTTCGATGATAGCAGTGAGTGCCTGGAGGGAACTGACCCATTACCGGGCCGGGTAATTCTGTTTAAATTTCCTTCCGCGGAAATTGCCAGACAGTGGTATGCCGATGAGGAATACCAGGCACTGTCCGAGTTTCGTCGCGCCGGGACTGAACTGAAGAGCCTTACCCTGGTCAATGGCCTGCCACCACGAAGCTAGCCAAATCAGCAATCAATGGATTCAGGCGGCCGAGGGAGAGCTACCTGCAATCACGGGAAGTGAACAGGAACCGATTTCATGAAGTTGCTTGGTCGCGAAGATATTCGGCCTCTGCTTGAGGAAAGTTATGGCAGTTCCGGACTACTGCTGCACGAACGGGAACTGGGAGCAGAGTTTTTCGATCTGAGAAGCGGGTTAGCCGGTGAGCTGTTTCAGCTTTTTAATAATTATGGTCAGAAACTGGCGCTGGTGGTGCCCGACCCCGGAATCTATAGCAAGCATTTCCTCGATCTGGTGGCAGAGCACAGAAACCACGCCCGGCTGCGGTTTTTCAGTGATGAAAACAAAGCCCGCGCCTGGCTGGAGCGAACGGGACAAGAAACGGAGGCAATATGATCAGATCAACGACGCCCACCCTGCAGGGCCGGGAAATCACGGAATACAAGGGAATCGTGTTTGGCGAGGCAATTCTGGGTGCCCATATCTTCAAGGATATCTTCGGTGCAGTTCGCGATATCGTGGGCGGGCGCGCCGGCGCCTATGAAGAAGAGCTGGGTCGGGCCAGGGATATCGCTTTCCAGGAGCTCGAGGCTGAAGCCCTGGCCATGGGTGCCAATGCCATCGTTGGTATAGTAATGGATTACGAAGTGATAGGCATGAAAGGCGGGATGATGATGGTCAGCGTCAGTGGTACTGCCGTCAAGGTCAAATAAACGCCACTGATTCGCACTTGTAAAATTCCTGAACTAGACTGTTTGCAAGGGCAGGATGCCCGTGACAGCTTTGCTCATTGCCAGTCAGGGAAGACAGTGCGATGTACTCATTTAATACCTTGTGGCATTCGCCGCCGCTGCAGTTGGCAGTGCAGTTGCAGAAACAGCTGCAGCAACAACTACAGCAACATCAAAAGCGCCAGCAGCTGACTGCCGAGTTTCAGTGGCAATTGGCCACCTGCCTGCGCAGTCCACTGCCGGAAGTCAGATCCCTGTTAGCTCGCAACCGGCGTTTTCTGCAGGCGGTGGAGAAGCGTCGCAACAAGCCACAAACCCTGTCGGCCCTGCGGCGTCATTTGCAACAGTTTGATTGCCCGCAATTGACGGCTTTCAAGAATCTGGCTGATCAGGACTGCCGGTCTCGCATCATAGCCACCTTTCATTTCGGTGATTTCGTTTACGGCCTGAATACTTTGCTGCGTCATGACCGCAGTGAGCGTTGCAGTTTTGTGCAGACTCTGGAAACCAGCCAGCCTGCCTATTTCGACAATATGCAGCGCCTGTTTGCGGATCAGTGTGCCGACGCCAGTCGGCAATTGCCGGTCTCGGACAACAGGCCCGGGGCACTGTCAGCCCTGTTGAAAACCTCACCCTGTAATCTGGTCATGTTTGCGGACTTGCCACCGGGTTTCGGAGCCATGGGCAGAGTCAGTTTTCTCGGACGTCAGGCTCGCTTCCCCCGCGGAATTGCCTGTCTGGCGGTGCGCAATCAGGTACCTGTTCTGCCCGTGATCTGTGTTTTTAGCCACGGGCGGCACCGGATAATCCTGGGCAAGCAACTGGAGCCGGAATTTGCAGGGCAGACCCGCAAAACAGCTGTTGCCGAAATCGGCCAGTCACTGCTGGACTTTTTTACCGCCTTTCTCAAGCGCCAACCTGAGCAATGGCGCTATCTGACTGTCATGCCTCGCTATTTTTCAGCAGCAGAGGCCGTGAGCCAATGAGTCAGCAAGCCGGTCTTTTTCGCCAACAGGTATTGCTGCTTCAGCATGAACCCTCCGAGCGCGGCACGGTGATCTCCCAGAGCCACTCCCTGAAATGGTTCAGCCTCGCGCTCGCATTGCTGTTTCTTGGGCTGCTCTATTTGCTGTTGCTGACCAGCTACAAGGAAACCATCCAGGCGCGGGGCGTGCTGCAGGCGGCCGGGTCAATCCAGACTGTCACGGCGCCAGCAGACCTGCGGGTGGAAAAAATACTCGTTGCACAGGGGCAGCAGGTCAGCGAGGGGCAAGCACTGGCGATATTGAGCCGGCGGCTGTTTGACCAGCAGGGAAGGCCCTATTCCTGGATGGAATCGCAGCAGCTGCAGCAGCAACAGGCATTGCTGCAGAATGAATTACGCCTTACCGAGCAATTCAAGTCAGCGGAACAACAGCAATTGCAGTCGCAACTGCAGGCCAGGCACAAACTACTGGAGGCCATGCACCGTGATCAGCAATTGGCCCGGGAGCAGCTCAGTCTGAGTCAACAGCAACTGGACGCCATGGCAGCCTTGTTGGAACAGGCGTCGGTGTCCCGGGCAGATTACCGACGTCAGCGTCTGGCACATCTGGAGGTTGCGCGTCAGTTCAATGAGCAAAGCCGTGGCATTGAGCAATTGCAGCAGGAAATCCTCCAGCTGGAGGACAAACAGCAGACCTTGCAGCTGGAGCAGGACCTGCTCCAGCTGCAAGGGCAGGGACAGATAGAGGAACTTGCCTTCAAGCGCGCACGTTTGTCGCAGCAGGATTCCCTGACCCTGGTGGCGGAGCAGGACGGTGTGGTGACCGGAGTGGCTGTCGCAGCGGGTGAGGCTTTGCGGGCTAACCAGCCACTGATGCAGATTCATGAGCATGGCTCTGGATTGCAGGCCGTGGCCTATGTGCCTTCCAGCGTGGTAGGCAAGCTTGTGCCGGGACAGCAATTGCTGCTGAGTTTCGATGCCTTCAATTACATGGACTATGGTCGCTACGCGGCACGTATCGAGACAATCAGCCGTTTCCCCATCGATCCCCGACAGCAACTGGTACCGGTGCCCGGTGTGAACGAGCCAGTATTTCGGCTCACCGCCAGTCTTGAGCAACATTATGTAGAGGGGCCTGATATCTATCCCCTGCAGTCGGGCTTGCTGCTATCTGCCGATTTCGTTACTGCGGAACTGACCCTGATTGGTTTTATCCTCAAGCCGGTGCTGGAATTGAGGGGGCGCCTGGGATGATAGCTTCCTGGCTACATCAGCGGCTGCCAATGATCTACCAGCGGGAAAACAGCGAATGTGGTCTTGCCTGTCTGGCCATGCTGGCTGCCTACCATGGCAAGCGTCTTGGCATGCAGTTGCTGCGGCAGCTATCCGGCTTATCCAGCCGTGGCGCGTCGGTAAAGGACCTGTTGCAGGCTGCCGAGCGCATGCAAATGCGCGGTCGGGCATTGCGCCTGGAACCGGAGGATCTGGCCTGCTTGAGTTTACCGGCAGTCCTGCACTGGGATATGGATCACTTCGTGGTTCTGAAAAAAGTTGGATGGCGTCACCTCACCATCCATGATCCGGCGATCGGTGTGCGGCGCTATCGCCCCGGGGATCTGGGGCGCCATTTTACCGGTGTGGCTGTGGAGCTCAGTCCCGCATCCGGATTTACTGCCAGTAAATCAGCCGAGAATGAAAACATCAGTTTGCGCCAGTTGCTTCGCAGTGGTAACGGTTTGCCCCTGGCACTGCTGCAGGTGCTGTTCCTGTCTGTGCTGGTGCAGCTGCTGGCGCTGTTGGCTCCCATGTATCTGCAGCTGGTCATCGATCAGGGCATAAGCCGTGGTGATATGGCACTGGTGAGCATGCTGGCACTGTTGTTTGGCTTGTTGATGCTGGTACGGACAGTGGTCAGCCATATGCGGGGCCTGCTGTTGTTGGGAAGTACCAATCAACTGGGTTTTCAACTGGTCTCCGATGCCGTGCATCAGTTGTTCCGCCTGCCACTGTCCTGGTTCGAACGACGTGAATTGGGGGATGTGGTGTCCCGGTTCTCAGCACTGGAAAACATCAAGCAGCTGGTAACCCGGGAAATGGTTACGGTAATCGTTGATGGCCTGTTCTCCATAGTGACCGTGTTGCTGTTGTTCATCTACCAGCCCACGCTGGCATTGATAAGCCTGGCAACTGTGACCGTGATTGCTGCCCTGCGCGTGTCGACTCTGGGCTTCGAAAAAGACCGGCGTACCGAGACAATCGAGCTGGAAGCGAGGCAGCAAACCCGTTTCATGGAAAATATTCGTTGTATCAGCACGGTAAAAATCAATGGGATGGAAGCGGAACGGGAGGCCGACTGGCTGGACCGCTATGCCCAGTTTGTAAACGGTGGCTATCGGCTGGCCAATCTGCAGCTGCGCCTGTCCTCTGCCGAAAGCCTATGTCTCGGGCTGGAGAATATCGTCATCATCTTTTTGGGCAGTCAGTATGTCAGCCAGGGCGGTTTCACCCTGGGCCAGTTAATGACTTTCGTATTACTCAAGCAGCATTTTCTCAACTCGGTACTGGCCATGATTCCGAAACTTGCAGAAATTCGGCTGGTGAAAATCGAGTTGGCCAGAGTGTCTGACATATTGCTGGCCAGACCGGAAGAAGATGCCGCTGCCGCGTCCCTGTTTAATCCAGCGGTAAAAGGTGACATCTCAGGCAGGCAATTATGTTTTTCCTATCCGGGTGCAGCAGCGCCGGTGTTCAGCCAGTTTGATTTTCACATCCATGCCGGTGAGATCACGGTAATTACCGGGCCGTCGGGAAGCGGCAAGTCCAGCCTGCTGAAATTGATACTGGGCCTGGAGAGTGCTGGAGCTGGCTCGCTTGAAATCGATGGCCTGAGTCATGGACAGCGAAGCCCACGACGCCTGCGCGAACAGCTTGCCGCCATACTCCATGACGAAAGTCTGATGGCCGGTAGCATCGCCTACAATATTAATCTGGATGTGGACGTTGGCAATCAGCAGCGACTGCGACGGGCCTGTGAGCAGGCCGGCATTTTGAGTCTGGTGGAGCAATTACCCATGGGTTTTGCCACCAGAATAGGAGAGATGGGTAGTCAGTTTTCTGCCGGCCAGGTGCGCAGGATACTGCTGGCGAGGGCATTCTATCGGCAGGCGAAACTGCTGATTCTGGATGAAACCCTGACGCATCTGGGACAGGGGGCTGCCAAAGACATTATCAGGCAGTTACGGCAAAGCAAGGCCACGGTAATTATTGTCAGTCATGACCCCCAGGTCATCGTCGAGGCCGACCGGCAAATCGCCATGCCATCCAGCCAGGTGACAGTGCCGGCCCTGACAGCCAGCGCAGCGCCTGTTGATCCGGGTCAGGAGCAGCCGGAATGAAAAAGCACTGTCGCAGTCAGGAAAGTGGCAGCGCCTACTTTTACCGCTTCGACAGTAAGCTGTGCAGCGATGGCTTTGTGGATAAATCCTGTTTTGAATTCTATATCCTGCGCTTGCTGCAGCGCAGTCGACTGTACGGAATACGCTTGCATGCCTACTGTGTCATGCAAAAGGAAATCCTGCTTGTCGGTACCGCCGTCAGCAGCACAGCGCCGGGCTATCTGGCTAACAGCCTCGATAGCAGTTACAGCGACTACCTCAATCTGCGATACAGCAGACATCTGCGCCGTTTTACTGGCAGCATCCACCAATGCGTGCTGCTGGATGATGCCAGTGTGCTGGAAGCCCAGAAGTATGTCGAAACCCAGGCCTGCCGCAAGCTGCATCTGGAGCATCCAGGTACCTGGCACTGGAGTAGCTACAATGCCAATGCCTTCGCTGGACAAGCTGGAAAGCTGATACGGCACCGGGCGGTAAAGAAATTCCTGCGGGCTGGCAACGGGGGTTATGACAGATACAGAAACTGGCTTGGCGAAGGCTTCAGCGCAGCACGACTGGCCTGGCTCGACAATCAGCTGAACCGGGGTTCATTCCTGAGTGCCAACCTGCGTAAGAAAAATGCCCGGGTCGCCTGACCGGTTTTCCTGCAGAACGCTCAAAGAAAACGCTTTCAAAAATGAAATATCCGGCAAGGCGAGTCCTGATGCACCTTCGGTCGACATTGGCGACAAGACAGGTTGACGTGCTGCAGGATTTGTCTGACACCCTTCCCGCCAATATTACAGGGGTTCGTTGGAGCAAAGGCGCCATGTCAATTTCAAATTAAGGCGCAATTCAGTAGAGACTTTGCACGGATTTCGAGTAGTATTGGCTTGTCAGCAGCGCTAACTCTGGCAGAAGATATGAACAAAAAAGCCATCAGTTACCATCCCTTTTTTGATCCCTGCCGGGAAGGCAAGCCGCTGACCTGGACACAGAAATTGTGCCTGTCGATCCTGGTGGGAGCTGCCTACAGCCTGTTTCAGTTTCTGAATCTTCACAACAAGGCAGTCTTTTTCGAACAGTTTGCCTGGGTGCTGAGTATTGTTATCAGTACCAGTTTGCTGGCCCTGTATATGGCAACTGCTGTGTTTCGAAACAGCCTGTCAATTATGTTGGCCAACGATGATCCGTCCGGGTCTACCGAGCGCTTTCTCAGGCGCATAATGACCAATCGTAATTATGTCATCTCAGGATTGATCTTCGGCTTTATAACCTGCGCCGTTTCTCACACATTGGGTATCCCGGAATCTCTGGCTCAAGCAAGCCTGCCGTTTCTTTCCTACTATCTTGGCTGCATGCTGACCGGTTTCGCCGCAGGCATGGGCCTGTGGGGCATCCTTTCCATTATCGCCCTGTATGTACGCCTGGCTCCCAATCTCCAATACACACTGGACCCTGATAACCCCGATGGCAAGGGCGGTATCAAGGCCCTTGGAGACTCTGTGTGGATCTTCGCCAGCCTGCTTTTTCTGGTGGGCCTGCTGGTGGCGGTGTACATGTTCAACGCCGAGTGGACCAATCTGCAGACTAGCCTGGGCCGGGCCCTGTTCCTGTTCTGGTTAGCCATGCCCTTCGTGCTGGCTATTTCCATCGTGCTGATTCCGGGCCTCGCTGTGCGTCGTCAGGTGGATGAATTCAAGCAACGCAAGCAGGAAGAATTGAAGAAAGAGCGCGCCGAAGTTTACTCATCCTACAAGGAATTTGAGCAGGCTGGCGATGAGGAAATCATCGCCAGAAAGAAAGCGTTGCAAGATCGGCTGAACACAATTCACCAGCAGATGGAGAACCTGCAGCACATGGGCAGCTCACTGCTGGACTTCAGGAAAAACACCTGATCGGCGGCAATCGCCGGATTATTCCTCGTAAGCGTCGATCGCCGGGCAGGCACAGAAAAGATTGCGGTCGCCGTAGACATTATCAATGCGGTTTACCGTCGGCCAGTATTTGCTTTCACTGCGCTTGCCACCAGGATATACCGCCTCTTCCTTCGAATAGGGTCGATCCCAATTGGCATCCAGCATGTCTTCAATGGTATGCGGCGCATTGCGCAGCGGATTGTTTTCGGGGTCGATGTCACCTGATTCGACCTGGGCGATCTCCTGACGAATCTGGATCATAGCGTCCACGAATTTATCCAGCTCTTCCTTGCTCTCACTTTCCGTCGGTTCGATCATCAAGGTTCCGGCTACCGGAAAGGACATGGTCGGTGCATGGAAACCGAAATCCATAAGACGCTTGGCCACGTCTTCCTCGCTGATCCCGGAAGCCTGCTTCAGGGGTCGCATGTCAATGATGCACTCGTGGGCCACCATGCCATTGCGACCCGTATAGAGAACCGGGAAGTGGTCCTTCAGGCGGCTGGCAATATAGTTGGCATTGAGAATTGCAATCTGGGTTGCTTTCAGAAGACCACTACCACCCATCATGGCGATATACATCCACGAAATAGGGAGAATGCCACAGCTTCCCCAGGGCGCCGCCGACACTGCAGAATTGTTTTCACCGGGCCCGTCAATTTTAATCAGGCTGTGGTTTGCCAGGAATGGGGTCAGGTGTGCTTTTACACCGATAGGACCCATGCCAGGGCCTCCACCGCCATGGGGAATACAGAAAGTCTTGTGCAGATTCACATGGGATACATCGGCGCCAATATCAGCGGGTTTGGCCAAACCAACCTGCGCGTTCAGATTGGCACCATCCATATAGACCTGGCCACCATGATCATGAATGATTTGGCAGATTTCCCTGACGGCTTCTTCATAGACGCCATGGGTTGAGGGATAGGTAATCATCAGAGCGGCCAGTGTGTCTGCATGTTTCTCGGCTTTGGCTCTTAAATCCTCAACATCGATATTGCCATCCTCGTCGCAGGCCACCAGTACCACCTTCATGCCTATCATCTGCGCACTGGCAGGATTGGTGCCGTGGGCCGAAGTGGGGATCAGGCAGACATCACGATGCTTGCCATCGTTGCTGTCGAGATAGTTGCGAATCGCCAACAAGCCGGCGTATTCACCCTGGGCGCCGGAATTTGGCTGCATGCTGACCGCGTCAAAGCCGGTAATCTCCGCCAGCATGGCTTCCAGTTCGCGGATCATTTGCTGATAGCCAGCCATCTGGTCGATTGGTGTGAACGGGTGAGGCTTGGCGAATTCGGGCCAACTTACCGGAATCATTTCCGCTGCAGCATTGAGTTTCATGGTGCAGGAGCCCAGGGGGATCATGGAATGAGTCAGGGAGATATCCCGGTTTTCCAGCCGCTTCAGATAACGCATCATCTCCGTTTCACTGTGAAAGCGATTAAAAACCGGATGGCTGAGATAGTCTGACCGACGAACCAGGGATGCAGGGATGGCGCTATCCTGTTTCGCCGCCGCAATCTCTTCATCAAGGACTTGCAAGCGGTCCCTGGAGATTTCCTCACCGAGCAATACCTGCCAGAGCCTCAGTACATCTTCATCGGTACTGCATTCGTCCAGGCTGATGCCAATGGTGCCGGGGGCGCTCAAATTGCCGGCGCGCAGATTAATGCCAGCCGCAGCTGCCCGCTCAAGAATCTGTTGCTCCGTTTCACTGTCCAGTTCGAGCGTCAGGGTATCGAAATAGCTGTCGCTCTTCAGCTTCAGCCCTTTTTGTTTGAGGCCCGATGCCAGAATTGTGGTCAGACGATGAATTCGTTCGGCGATACGGCGGATACCAGCCGGACCATGATACATGCAGTACAGTGCCGCGATATTGGCCAGCAGTACCTGGGCAGTACAGATGTTGCTGTTGGCTTTTTCACGACGAATATGTTGCTCGCGGGTTTGCAGGGCCATGCGATAGGCTTGCTTGCCGCGGCTGTCTACCGAGACTCCAATAATGCGACCTGGCACGGCCCGCTTGAATTCGTCACGGGTGGCGAAATAGGCCGCGTGGGGGCCGCCATAACCCATGGGTACGCCCAGGCGCTGACTATTGCCCAGTACCACATCGGCACCCATCTCGCCCGGTGGTTTCAGCAGGGCAAGACTCATCAGGTCGGCGGCGACGATGGCAATAGCCTTGTGTTCGTGCAATTGTGTGAATACTTCACTGTAATCGCTAATCGCGCCGTTGACGTCCGGATACTGAAACAGGGCACCGAATACTTCGCCATGCTTCAGTTCTTCCAGGCTGCCAATAACCAGCTCAAAGCCAAATCGCTCGGCGCGGGTTTTCAGCACGTCAATCGTCTGGGGAAAGCAGTGTTCATGGACAAAGAATTTATTGGCCGAACGATTCTTGCTGACCCGCTTTGCCAGCGACATGGCCTCGGCAGCCGCGGTCGCCTCATCCAGCAGAGAGGCATTGGCAAGATCCATGGCGGTGAAGTCGAGAATCATTTGCTGAAAATTCAGCAGGCACTCCAGACGGCCCTGGGATATTTCAGGTTGATAGGGCGTATACGCGGTGTACCAGCCAGGATTCTCCAGCACGTTTCTCAATATGACATTGGGAATGCGGGTGTCGTAATAGCCCAGACCAATAAAGGACCGGCTATTGGCGTTGCGCTGACCCATGGCCTTCAATTTTGCCAGGGCCTGTTCTTCAGTCATCGGCTCTGCCATCTGCAGCGCATTGTCCAGGGCGATGGACCGGGGCACGGTCTTCTCCACCAGGCTTTCCAGTGAATCGATCTGCAGGGCATCCAGCATGCGGGCGACTTCATCGGCATCGGGCCCGATGTGGCGATCCACAAATTCGGAATGATACTGAAGCTCTGAAAGCGACAAGGCCGAATCCTGTTCTGACTGACTAAGGGTTTGCTGCGAACTCGCTGTTGATTTCTGCTGCATTACGCTGGATTTCCTGAACCTTGGCTAAGTATTGATTGCTTGTACTGTTACGGCCGGCAGTCCAGTGCGGATTGCTGGGCTTTCACGCCCGAATGCCGGACTTGCCCCACAACGGCCAACGACAGGGTCGACGCTGCAAGCGGCCCTGCCTTTGAATATTGGCTGGTATTGAATACTCTATTCGTTTTCGAGATGGTCTGCGTAGGCTTCTGCATCCATGAGTTCGCCGAGCTCGGCTTCGTCACTGATGCGTACCTTGAAAAACCAGCCATCGTCATAGGGAACAGAGTTTACGGTTTCCGGTGCATCCACCAGGGCTTCATTGATTGCCACAATCTCACCGGATACCGGGCAATAGATATCAGACGCCGCCTTCACAGATTCCACCACTGCGACCTCTTCCCTGGCATTCACTGTGGTGCCTGGTTCGGGTAATTCGACAAAAACAATATCGCCCAGTGCATCCTGGGCATGGTCGCTGATGCCGACAGTGGCTACGCCATCGTCGTCTACTCTTACCCACTCGTGGGATTGGGCATACTTCAAATCGTCCGGAATTTTGCTCACAGCCTGATCTCCATCAGTGTTGGCCCAATGGCCTACTCAAAAACTTTTTTGCCAAAACGGACGAAATTCGGTCTGACGATTCTAACTGGGGTCAGCTTGCCGCGGATGTCGACCTGGCAGGAATTGCTATTGACCGGGATTCTAGCTAAAGCAATGGAATGCTTCAATGTAGGCGAAAAGCTGCCACTGGTAATCACACCTTCGCCCTGATCCGTTATCACTTTCTGGCCGCTGCGCAGCACGCCGCGTTCCTCAAGAACCAGTCCGGTCAGTGTTGGAAACATGCCGTCGGCCAGCAACTTGCGATGCAGAGTGACCTGGTCGCGGCCTATAAAATCGCGCTCCTCGGGTTCCCAGGCAATGGTCTGCTCCATATTGGCGGCAATGGCCGAAGTGTTCTCGTCCATGTCCTGACCGTAGAGATTCATACCCGCCTCCAGGCGCAGGGTATCTCTGGCCCCCAGGCCCACCGGGCGTACGCCGGCGGCCAGTAACTGGTCCCAGAGTCCGGCTGCCTCGGATTCGGGGAAAATGACTTCGATGCCTTTTTCGCCGGTATAGCCGGTGCGGGCAATAAACCAGTCTGCGGACTCAAAGCCGCGAAAATTACCCAGTTCACGCACCGCCGCGGCCCGCTCTTCACTGATCACGGCGCAGAATTTGTCAATGGATTCAGGGCCGTGCACGGCCAGGATAGCCAGTTTCGGGCGTTCTTCGATAGCCACGGCAAAGCCGGCACTGTGGCTGGCCATCCATTTCAGGTCCTTCATGCGGGTGGCACAATTGACCACCAGGCGGTAACCCTCCTGCAGCCTGTAGACAATGAGGTCATCAACCACGCCACCGTCGAGATTCAGCATGGCACTGTAGAGTGCGCGGCCAGGGGTATCGAGCTTGGCCACATCATTGGCCAGCAAATGGCGCAGATAGGCCAGGGCATCGTCGCCGGAAACATCCACCACGGTCATATGGGAGACATCGAAAACACCGGCTGCCGTTCTTACCTGCTGGTGTTCCTCGATCTGCGAGCCGTAGTTGATGGGCATGTCCCAGCCGGAAAAGTCCACCATCTTGGCGCCAGCGTCCAGATGTTTCTGATAGAGAGCGGTCTGTTGTCCCACGATTAGCCTTGTATTTTGCAAAAACAGGCAGCCATTCTACCGACTAGATCGCGGAGTTTACAATTGATGCTTGTTCAACCATGGGGCAGAGGGCAGGGCCGCAGCCATCACGGCCCTGGCGGGTGTTAGCGGCGGTCGGGGGAACTCAGACGATCTTCCAGAATGCCAAGCAGCGCCTCGGTGGCGGCGGGATACTCATCGAGCTGTCTCAGGGCGCGGATCACGGCTCGCTCAATGCCTTCATCTTCGGAATTGTCATACAGCCGCATCAGCACATCGATTGCTCCTTGCTGCTCACTGTCCCCCAGCGCACTGGCAGCGGCGGCCAGTATTGCAGGATTGATTTCAGTGGCAATAAGCTGGCTAATCACGGTCAGTGACTGGGCACTCTCAGCCTGGCCGATGCCATGCAGGGCCGCCAGGCGGCGACGCTGATTGCCCGTATTGAGATAGATGTACTCCAGCGCTGCCACGCCGATATTGTCTTCACGGTCGGCAATGCCTTCTATGGCAATGGCCGCCAGTTCATCATCTGCAGTCTGCAGTGCCAGATCAGAGAGAAAACTCAGCACCGCCGGGGTTTCGGCATCGGAGATCTCCTCCAGCAGGATGTATTGCAGGCCGGGGTCATTCTGGGCGCTATAGGCTGCCAGCAATAATTCGATGGCCGCGTTGCTGCCAATATCGGCCAGGGTGTCAGCCACCTCTTCCAGCAGTGCCGGCTCCGTGGTTTCCAGCAGTGTCTGCAACACAGGCAGGGTCTGCTCTGGATCCCAGTTATCCATCTCATCGACGATTTCGGCGCGAATGGCGGTCGGTGCATCTTCATCCCGGGCGATGGCCAGCAACTGTTCCCGGGCGGCATCGTCATCGCGGTCAAGCAATACGATAACAGCATTATTCCTGACTTCTTCACTGGCATCGTTATTTGCCAGTTCCAGCAATCTGTCGGTTATCTCAGGCCCGGGAATGTCTTCCAGTAACAGCACGATACGGCTGCGCAGTTGCGGATCATCACTGCTGTCCAGGCGCTCAATGAGCAGGTCGGCAGCTCTCTGGTCATAGCGCAGGGCGGCAAGCACTGTCAGCAATTCATCGTCTACCGAGCTGCGGCTACGCATGCGGGCACGGTCTTCATAGGCTTCGCGCACGCTTTCGGCGATGCGCCGTGCGTTCTCGACAGACTCACGAATGCTGTCCGGGTCGATAGTATCATCCAGGTCGATCTCTATCTGGCCATCGGCAGCGATAAACACGCCGGGCGGCAAGGGTGGGATATCAGGAATGTTGATGTCTTCACGAAATACCCTGATGCGCTCCATCTCCCGTTCGGCCCGATCCAGGGCGCGGGCCACCGACTCGCCGATATCCTGATCATCGAAATCAAAATCGAAATCAAAGTTCAGATCCGGATCACCGATGGCCAGAAACTCCAATTGTGTCAGAAATTCCGGATTACCCCGGTCGGCAAGGCTGGAAGCCAGAACCAGCAGCTTGGCCCTGGCATCGGAGGTCCAGGAACTCTGGGGCCAGTTCGACATGAATTGCTGGTAGCAATCAAACTGTGCCTGTTCGTCGCTACTGAGTTGTTCGATGGCATAGCAATTCCAGAATGCCGCATCGTCAGCCCAGGCGCTGTCGGCATACTGCTGTTGAAAGTCAGCGAAATAGTCGCTTGCCTGTTGCCACTGCTGCTGCAGGATGAACTGATAGCCCTGTCGATAACTGTCATTATCCTCTTGGGAAAGAACGGGCAGTGCTGTTGCTGACAACAGGCCTATGGAAAGTGCCAGGAGTCGTTTTTTCATGAATTTACCTCGTCTCTGTCAATGCGCTAGATCACCTGCGGCTGATTGCGCATCTCCATCAGTCTGATTTTCAGAAGCACACTGTTGTCTTCCATATACTGCTGCAGAAGTTGCACACCTTCTTCCATATTGGATTCATCCAGATTGGCAATCTGCAACAACATGAACTCGATATCCCTCAGCAGGCGTGATTGCCCGGAACTGAAACTGTCATCCATATCATTGCTCATGAAATTAGCCTGCAGAGCCATGTCACGGGCGAAGGTCTGCTGCACCGGTACCATGGCGGTATTGTTGGCCTCGGTATTGGCCACGGTCATCAGCAATGTTTCTACCCGGGTCAGGTAATTCAACAGTTCCGGAGCAATGGCCTGATTACTGGCAATTTCGCCGGCCGGTGCCTCGATGCCGGTTTCAGTCTGCAGGCCGGTGGGTAACAGGGAAATAAACAGCAGCAGGCTGGCCGCAATGGCCATACCGGTGGCAACCCAGGGGGCGGGCCGAAAGCGCCGCGACTGATTGCGGAAGCGATCCGCATCAATGGCGTCCAGTGTCGGCTCCATGTTTTCCCAGAGAGAGTCCAGTTGCACACGCTCGGGAATATCATCGAAATTGCCGCTCGCCAGGCCCTCGCTTTCGAGGAAATTCTTGCCGGCCTGCAAGTCATCAAGCAATTCCCGGCAATGCTGGCAATGTTCAATATGTAGCTGCAGCGCTTGTTGCCGGTCGGCGGGTAAATCCCCATAAAGGCCGTCGGCAATCAGCAACTGGCTGGATTCACAACTCAGCATGTCTCGACCTCCCGAATCAGATAGCTGCTGTCGAGCCGCTCACGTAATTTGCGAATGGCACGAAAGAGGATGTTTTTCACTGTGCCCTCGGAGCGATCCACCACCAGGGCAATCTCGCGCAGTTTGAAGTTCTGCATATGGCGCAGGGTAAACACTGTCTTTTCAAATGGGCTGAGGCAATTCAGTGCCCGCTGGATATCCTGGCTCAACTGATTGTTTTGCAGTTCACCTTCGCTGCGTCGGCCAGGATTGGTATCCACCACCTCGGCGTTCGGGTCCGATTCCCGGGCCAGTTGCAGATGCCGTTTTTGCTGGCGCTGCACATCAATGGCAGCGAGATAGCTAATGCGATACAGCCAGGTGGACAGCAGGCAATCACCGCGAAAATCCGGTAGCGCCCGGTAGGCCTTGATAAAGGCTTCCTGAACAATATCTTCTGCCAGAGAAGCTTCACCGATGACCGAGCGGGCCACGGTGAACATCTTTTGCTTGTTGGCGTCGACGATCTGCTGAAAGGCCTGCCGGTCACCCCTGGCAGCGGCCCTGGCCAGCTGACGATCGGCTTTCAGCGCCAATTGCCTGTGGCTCTGGCGGTCCTGCAGTGAATGAATACTGGCGGTTTCCATGGTCCTGAATCTTGCCCCTTTAGAGATCAGACGGAATTAGCCTGTAAAGGTTTGCAGCCTGGCTGACTTTTTTCAGCTGATCTTTTTCAGGTCAGATTTTTCATTCAGGGCCTTGCCCGCACCCGGCTCAGGGCTGCCAGGCATAACTGAATTTGGCGAACAGGGTCCGGTTGGTCTGCTCTATGGAGTCGAAGTTGTCGTCCTGAAAACCGGCATCGGAGTAGCCAATAAAGAACCGGGTTGCCGCATTGACCTTGTAGCTGTACAACAGCTGGGTGGTCAATTCCTTGCTGAGGCTCTGTACCGGACGCAGGTAGAGATCGGGGTTGCGATCATTGTCGATGTACTGGGCAGTGAAACGGACAAAGGCCCGATTGTTGAACTGGTAGGTCAGTTCCGCATCGGTCAGCGCGGCATTAAACAGACGCCCGCCATCGACATCGAATTTCTGCTTGACGTACTCCAGGTCTACCTCCAGATGGCGACCCCAGCGAAAGCTGACCTCCGGTCCCAGGCGGGTGGAACGGCCAAGGCGGGTGTTGGCAAAATCCACAATGTCCTCGACCCGGGCATACATGCCCAGTTCCAGACCGGCAGAAGGCGAAAAGCTCAATGAGAGTTGATTGAACTGCTCGTCGAAGTACTGACCATTCCAGTAAGTACGACTGCCACCGAACAGGCCATCGAGCCGGGACTGCAAGGGGCCGTCTATATTGACGAAGACTTCGAATTCTTCTTCCAGTTCGAATCCGGACTGGTCATGGGTGATGTCATAGTCCAGGGCGACCCGGACCCGGCTGAGGAAGCTGTCGCCGTCGCGACGCCAGCTATGTCCCACCCGGGTGACGAAATAACTGTAGTCCACCCGCGAGATGAAACCCAGATCGGCCCGGAAATCGGCACCGACATCGGTATAGGCCATCCATACATCCCAGCGCCGGTCATTGTGGCGATATTCAATGAAATTGAAGTTATCGCTGAGACTGGCGGCCTGGTTGAAATTGTTCTGTATCTGCTGGGGATAATCCGTTTCCGAGCGCATGGTTTGCAGGGTAAACACATCGGCGTCGGTGGGCCGCAAAACGGCGTCGATACTGGTAACGGTATTGTTATAGCCGTCACCGCGGCGATCAGTGACCAAAGCGCCAATGCTGGATGCGCCAAATACATCGTAGCGATAGCGGGCAATGGAGACATCGCTTTGCATGTCACCCAGCGATGCCAATCTGGAACTGAGACTGCCGGGCATCAGGAAGCTGGTTTGCTCATCCCTGGCGCTCAGCAGGCCGAAGGAATGACGGCCAGTCTTGCCGGTGAGTTTGGCCCCGTATTCGGGATCGGCGATATTGCGGGTATGTACCAGATTCTGGGCGGTGTCGAAATAGTCGGCACCGTCGAGGAAAAAGGTTCGTCGCTCGGGAAAATAGAGGCTGAAGGTGTTGTTGATGTCCAGTTGTGCACTGTCGGCCTCGACCTGGGAGAAATCGGGGTTGAGGGTGGCATTCAGATACAGATCCTGATTGATCCCCCAGCGTACATCTACGCCACCGTCCGGATCGATATCCTCGCTCTGCCAGTCGCCGTTACCCCGTGGGTCGCGGGTCTCAATAGCGCTTGCAGTGACTGTGGGGATGATCTCCAGATTGCGACTGCGCTCAAGATCAGCAAAGCCTTCTGCCTTGCCGATCTGACAGAGATAGCAGGCGATGTCACGATCGCGGGGTTTGCTGGCGATGCGGTTGCGCCGGTCACGGGGATAATGCCGTACCAGATCGATTCCCCAGGTCTGGGCGCCTTCCGATCGCGTGAAGCGCAGCTGTTTCAGGGGAATGGCCATTTCCACCATATAACCGCTGTCGGTGATGCGTCCGGCACTGTCCCAGATGGCATTCCAGGAATCGTCTTCATTGCCATTGATGTCATCCTGGATGGCATCGGTTTGCACCCCCAGAGGATTCACCAGAAACTCATAGGCCCGACGTTCGTCATTGAAGGTGTCCAGCACAATTCCTACCCAGTCATCGTCCCAGACTGTATCGCGGTCACGATAGAAGGCACGAATTTGATCCGGGTCAGGGTCGTCGGCAATAAAGGCCACATACAGCACTTCACCGTCTTCCATCAACAGGCCGCGGGCGCCAACCGCCGCTTCGATGGCATCGCCGGGCTGGAATTCAATATCGACGTCAATCACAGTGGCTTGCTGCCACTCCGCCGCCTCTACATTGCCATCAATATCCGGCGTTGTAGTGATGCGGGGAATTACATAATTGTAATCCTGTGCTTGCCCAAGGCCTGGAACAAGCAGGCAAAGGCAGAACACTGAACGGGTCAATCTGGAGCAGGGAGAAAAAGTCATAAGTCGGTTCTTGTTTTAATAATGCCGCCGTTGCAGAGCCGGGCAATTTTGGCAGACCCGCTCATCTCAGGCAATCCGGAAAACTTTCAGGTTTGACGAAGGTCCGGGGCAAAAGGTTGCAGTGGCAGTGTCGGGCATAAAAAAACGGGAGCCAGGCTCCCGTTTCTGTTTACTGTCGCGCTTCCTTTATTCTATTGCGATGCCATTTCTGCGGCAGCCTCCAGAACAAAGTCGAAGTCGGGCCGGTCCCGATAGCTCTCTTCGGCGAACTTGTAGCGGATGACGCCATCGGGGCTGATCAGGAAAATCCCGGGGTAGGGCACGCCATAGGCACGGCTACCGGGTTCGTAATCGGTGGTGTTGAGAATCCCCAGGCGATTGACGTGGGTAATATCCTCGTCATGAAGCAGGGTAAATTCCACGCCCCGGTCCAGCTCCACTTCCTTGAGGAAGTCCACCGGATCGTAAGTCATGGCGGCGACACTGATCCCCAGTTCTTCAAACTGGTCGCTAATCTCTATCAGCTGCACGAGCTGAGCAGTACAGAAGGGTCACCAGTCGAAGGAGCGACTGAGCATGAACAACAGCCCATTCTCGCCCACCAGATCCTCGAAGCGGCGCAACTCGCCATTCTGGTCCTGTGCTGCCAGTTCCGGCAGGGTGGCGCCCACCGGATAATCCGGCGCCCAGACAAAATCCTGGGCCAGCGCCAGCTGCGAGCAGGCCCACAGGCCAGCGCTGAACAGCATGATTAACAGTCTATTGGTTTTTTTGCCCATAGCGGCTCCGTTTGCTTTGCATTGTCCCTAATAAACCCGATGCGAGGGGATTTTCTTTCATCTTGGCAGCTTGTTTCGGGGTCGGGCTGATTACTCGATTGCAGCCATGAAGCGTTCGCCCCGGGGCAGGTAGTTGTTGTGGCTGTCCAGGGAAAACACCACGGAACTGGAGCGGCCGATGATCTCTTCTCTGGGAATAAAACTGTAAACACGGCTGTCGGCGCTGTTGTCGCGATTGTCGCCCAGCACAAAATACTGGTCATCCGGCACAATGGTGGGACCATAGGAACGGCTGGAGCGATTCACGAAACCGTTGAGGACCTGGGCCTGATGGCTGCGGTCTTCAAGCTCTTCAATCAGGATGATGGCGTCGCCTTCGCGGTCGAGCACTTCATAATGGGCAGCCTCACCGTTAATCACCAGGGCATTGTTCTGCATGTAGATGGTATCGCCGGGCAGCCCCACAATGCGTTTCACCAGGCGCTTGCCGGCCCGCTTGGAATCGATAATAACCACATCACCACGTTGGGGATCTCCGGTTTCGGCCAGGGAAATCTCGGTAAAGGGAATCTTCACGTCATAGGCCAGCTTGTTGACCCAGACCTTGTCACCGTCCAGCAGGGTAGGTTGCATGGAGGCACCGGAAATTGAGCTGAGATCGGCTATGGCGCTCTTGAAGAACACGATGGAGCAGAGCAAAAAGATAAACTGCCGGTTGTCTTTCCAGAAATGGCCGAGCGAGCACAGCAAGCGCTGGCCCAGGGGAAGTTTTGCAGGATCGTTCATGAATCGCCTATCAAGCAGATCAATCGGGTAGATAAGCTCAAACTAGCCTTGGCGGCAGGGCATGTCAATTGCAGCTCATCGCAGGATTCGGCAGGCAGTCAGTTCTGACCCCGCTTTTGCTGTGGTGGCTTGCAATGCGCCAGCGCCTTCAATAACCTGTATACCCGTACAGTGCCTGCCGAGCTGTCACAGTCTATGTCCCTTGCCAATTTCCATCCCGCCTGCCAGAACTGGTTTCGCGCCCGCTTCGGTGAGCCGACACCGGCACAGGCGCAGGCCTGGCCCGACATCCAGGCCGGCCGCCATACCCTGATTTCAGCCCCCACTGGCAGCGGCAAGACCCTGGCCGCCTTCTATGCCGCCATTGATGAGCTGGTGAAAAAAAGCCTGAACAATCAACTGCAAGAGGGTGTTCAGCTGCTTTACGTCTCGCCGCTGAAAGCCCTCAGCAATGATATTCAGAAGAACCTCGAGCAGCCCCTGGATGGCATTGCCGAGCATCTGCATCTTGTGGGGTCACCACCGGTGGATATCCGCGTGGCGGTGCGTACCGGCGATACCCCGGCCAATGAGCGCCAGAAAATGGCGAAAAATCCCCCTCATATCCTGGTCACCACGCCGGAATCCCTGTATCTGCTGCTTACCAGTGCCAGTGGCCGGGCCATGCTGGCCTCGGTCAGCAGCCTCATCATTGATGAAATCCATGCCTTGCTGGGTGATAAACGAGGTTCCCATCTGGCCCTGTCGGTGGAACGGCTGGCACAACTGGTAGCCCGGGAGAGTGGCCAGCACCTTCAGCGCATCGGTCTGTCTGCCACCCAGAAACCCATCGAAATGGTGGCTGATTATCTGGTGGGAAGCCCGGCGGGCAGGCAAAAGTCCGATTGTGTCATTGTAGACACGGGGTTTCGCCGGGCCATGGAGATCAATCTGGAGGTTCCCGGCTCGCCTTTGACGGCCTTGATGAGCAATGAGGTCTGGGAAGAACTCTATGAGCGTCTGGTGGCGCTGATCAACAACCATGAGACAACCCTGGTTTTCGTTAACACCCGGCGCCTGTCGGAACGCCTGGCGCTGGCATTGAGCGACCGCCTAGGGGAAGGCTCTGTCTCGGCCCACCATGGCAGTATGAGCAAGGATCACCGCCACCATGCCGAGCAAAACCTCAAGCAGGGCAAGCTCAAGGTACTGGTGGCAACCGCCTCCATGGAACTGGGTATCGATGTTGGCTCGGTAGATCTGGTGGTGCAGTTTTCATCGCCCAAAAGCATTGCCACTTTTTTACAAAGGGTGGGCCGATCCGGCCACTCCGTTAAAGGCACACCGAAAGGTGTGCTGTTTCCCCTGACCCGGGATGACCTGGTGGAATCGGCCGCCCTGATTCACAGCATTCGCAGTGGCGAGCTGGATGCCATCGTCATGCCGGAAAAGCCGGCGGATATCCTCGCCCAGCAAATCGTCGCGGAAGTGTCTTCACCCTCGGCCAGTGATGAAGGCTGGGCCCTGGATGAGATGTATGCCCTGGTGCGCCGCGCCTACCCTTACCGCGATCTTGGTCGTGATGAGTTTGACCGCATTATCGCGATGCTGGCCGAAGGCTATAGCAGCCGGCGTGGGAGACGTGGCACTCACTTGCACCTCGATGCGGTGAACAAGCGCATTCGTGCCCGCCGCGGTGCCAACCTGACGGCCCTGACCAATGGCGGGGCCATACCGGACATGTTCGACTATCAGGTGGTACTGGACCCTGAAGATATAGTGGTGGGTACCCTCAATGAAGATTTTGCCCTGGAAGCCCTGCCGGGTGATGTCTTTACCCTCGGCACCCATTCCTGGCAGCTGTTGCGCATCGATGGCCTGAAAGTACGGGTAAGAGATGCCGAAGGCATGCCACCAACGATTCCCTTCTGGTTTGGGGAGGGTCCTGGCCGCAGTCGGGAATTGTCCGAATCTGTATCGAGGCTGAAGGCAACAATTGCCGGTCTGCTTATCAATGATTCAGCCAATGCCGCTGTGCAGTTCTGCGTGGACGCCATCGGCCTGCCGCGCTCGGCCGCCACCCAGATGGTGGAGTATCTGCAGGCAGGCATGCAGGCCCTGGGCGTGATGCCCACGCGCAGTACCCTGGTGATGGAGCGTTTCTTTGACGAAGTGGGCGACATGCATGTGGTGATTCATTCCCCCTTCGGCAGCCGCCTTAATCGTGGCTGGGGCCTGGCGCTACGGAAGCGCTTTTGCCGCTCTTTCAATTTCGAATTGCAGGCGGCGGCCAATGAAGACAGCATCGTCATTTCCCTGGGTTCGGTACACAGCTTTGTGCTGGATGAGGTGTTCCGCTATTTGCAAAGCGCCTCGGTGCGGGAGGTACTGATTCAGGCCATGTTGGATGCGCCGATGTTTGAAGTACGCTGGCGCTGGAATGCCACCCGTTCATTGGCTATCCAGCGCAATCGCAGTGGCAAGCGCGTGCCTCCCCAGTTCCAGCGTATGGATGCCGAAGACCTGGTGGCCCATGTCTTCCCGGACCAGATTGCCTGCCAGGAAAATATCACCGGTAAACGGGAAGTACCGAGCCACCCCCTGGTTGACCAGACCGTGCATGATTGTTTGACCGAAGCCATGGATATTGAAGAGCTGGAGAGCCTGGTGGCAGCGATCGAAAGCAATGCGCTGGAGCTGGTGGCCAAAGACTTGCGTGAGCCATCGCCCTTCGCCCAGGAAATCATTAATGCCCGGCCCTATGCCTTTCTGGATGATGCGCCCTTCGAGGAAAGACGCACCAATGCCATACGCCACCGGCGCTGGACTGATCCTGACGAGGCCAGAGACTACAGCCAGCTGGACCCGGAGGCCATTGCCCGGGTACGTGAAGAAGCCTGGCCTACGGTTACTCGCAGTGAGGAACTGCATGATGCCCTGCTGAGCCTGGCTTTCGTGAATGATGAGGAATTCAGGCAGCAGCCCTGGGAGGCATTCATGGCCAGCCTGCAGGCAGAAAATCGCGCCCTGGTGGTGGCCACCGACAGCCATCGCCTGTGGATTGCCGCCGAGCAGGCTGCCCGTTTCAAGCTGCTGTTTCCCGGGTTTGAATTACCCGACTCTTTGCCGGAGGCCTTGCGCAGTTGCGACGAATCACCGGAAACGGCAATGCGGGAAGTGATCCGCTGTCGCCTGGAAGGGTCAGGGCCGGTAACTGCCGGCGAACTGGCGGCAGCACTGGGTGTTGAGACCGCGGCCTGTGAAGCGGCATTGATTGCTCTGGAAGTAGAAGGCTTTGCTTTTCAGGGGCACTTTACTCCCGGCAGTGCCGGGCAGCAGGCACCGCTACAGTGGTGTGAACGCCGACTGCTGCAACGCATCCATCGTTACACCATCGATGCCCATCGCCGCGCTATCAAGCCGGTTTCCCTGCAGGCTTACAGCGAATTTCTGTTTCAGCGGCATCAGTTGCAACCCATCAACGCCGGGCAGAGCAAGGCATCGGTCGGTCTGGATGGGCAAACAAGGCTGATGTCCTGTTTCGCCCTGCTGGACGGAGTCGCAGTGCCGGCGGTGAGCTGGGAGGCGGATCTCTATCCGGCCCGTATCAGCAATTATGATCCCAACTGGCTGGATGTGCTTTGTATCAGTGGCCGGGCCAGTTGGGGGCGTTATTCATTGCCACTGGCCAATCGGCGCAATCTGCAACGCAAACGCAGCGTCGGCCCAATTCGCAGTACGCCGATTACCCTGGGCCAGCGCAGTAATCTGGATATCTGGCAGGCCCTGGCCCGGCAGCAATGTAGTGAAGCGCCTTCCTTGCAAATGAGTGACCTGGCACGCAAGGTGGAACAGGTACTGCTGCAAATGGGTGCCAGTTTCTTTGATGAGATACTCAGGCACAGTGGTTTGTTGCGGGCTCAACTGGAGGAAGCACTGGCGGAACTGGTGAGTCTGGGGCGGGTAAGCAGTGACAGCTTTACCGGCCTGCGGGCATTGCTGATGTCCAGCAAGCACAAGAACCGGGCCCACCGGCGGCGTGGCGGACGCACCATGTTTGGTCTCGAAGACGCCGGTCGCTGGTCACTGTTGGATACTTTCCAGCAGGAACACAGTGAGCCGGCAATTGCAGACAAAGCACCTGGCCAGGTGCTCGATGACGAGCAGCTCAAGCGCCTGGTTGCCATTTATCTGCAACGCTGGGGAGTACTGAGTCGGGCAGTGATTGACCGTGAATCTCTGGCACCGCCCTGGCGCGTCCTGTTACCGGTGCTGCGGCGCATGGAACTGCAGGGCAGTCTGCGGGGCGGCCGGTTTATTGCCGGGATCGGTGGTGAGCAATTTGCCGAACAGGACAGCGTGGAAGCGCTGCGTAAACTCAACAAGGAGCAGCAAAATGCAGATCGACCCTATTACTGTGTTGCCGCTGTGGATCCGGTCAATCTGGTAAATCTTTTACTGCCGGCAAGAAAGCTGGCGCGGCTAGCGGGTAATCGGGTGCTCTATCAGGGCGGAATTCCGGTTGCGATGCTGGAGGCCGGTGAAGTGCATTTCCTCAGAAAGACAGAGAGTGACGAGCAGTGGTCTTTGCAGCAAATGTTGCTGAAACGGGTCTATCCACCTGCACTGCGCAGCTATATCGGCAAGCATTGATCCGGCTTGTTTGATCGCTGACTTCACTGCCAGCCAGTTTCCAGACAGACATAAAAAATCCCGTCGCCCAAAGGCCTGGACGACGGGATCCTCTACGTATGGGAGCAGCAGAACAGCGAGCTGTTCTCCTCCAGTTAGTCCAAACCTACTCGAAACTACTCAAACCGGCTGGATTGAATTCGATCAGGCGGAATAACCGGAGGCTCCCCTAATAGATTGACTATTGATGGGATCACCTCCTTTTCATCCAGGGTAGCATTGAATGCCAGGAGGTCCCCCCTGTTGGAACCACTAACATATACCTGTGATTTTTATACCCCAGCTTTACAGCACTGTAAAGAAAGAATTCTCGATGAATTGCCCTGCCCAATCCCGGCAACTGCGTCAGAATCGTCATAATTATCATTGTCAGGAATGAGCACGGGTTCACATTAATAATTAAAGATTTTCGTATTCTGGAAGCCTGTAGCGCCAGGAAGCACTTTATCAATGGAGAGCCTGGTGCAAAGCCTCGAGTAGTGTCTTATCCCTACTCAAAGCGGTATCAAGGAGGGAACGGGCAATGATCGAAAGACGAGAACACAGACGTGTCGAAGTAAACTACTGGGCCAGCCTCAAGCATCCTTTGCTTGGCACAATGACCGGTAGTGTCAGGGATCTTTCACTGAGCGGGCTTGCCATCAAACTGGATGAAGACGTGAACTTCTTCGTGATGATGGAGCTCGATGTTCATATTCACGGCGATGGCTGGGATGACACCATGCCGGCATTGATAGTTCAGGTTGTTCGGGTCAATCAAAGAGAAGTGGCACTTCGTTTTATTGATGAATCGGAAGAAAGCTATGGCCTGGCCAGTGAACAAGACTTCGGGTTCACCCTTGCTGAAACTGACGATATTCAATTACGGGCCTGAATCAGCAAGCGCTGAAAAAACGGCCTGACAACTAGTCGAAACTCAGAAAGTAAATCAGCGAGAGATAAAGGACCACCGCGACCATTGCCAGGTAGCTGATAAACTTGAAAGGGCTCTCCAGAAAAAAATCCCAGCTGCTGCGTGCCTCTCCCCGTTGCTTGCTCTGTAAATACTGCTCGCGAATACGAATAGCCCTCTGTTGCTGATAGTCATCCAGCAATTCACGGGCCCTGGAAAAATCTGCATCATTGTTGATCCACAAGGCTGGCATAGAAATACCCCAGTTGCCTGGCGAGGTTTCGAAATAGCCAATATCGTGGTTATCCAGCAACTGCCTTACCTCTTCGGCCTCATCCTCGGGAACGTCGCGCATTCGAAACAGGAGCCTGGACATGGGAGGAATCTTTCGCAGTGGATTGTTGACCCGGGACAAGGGTGACATTCTTGCCAATCAGGTGCATCCTACCGATACTGTCGTGGGCTGTAAATTGCCCCCAGGCTGACCATTCAGGTATTCAGGGTTTTGTTATGGGAGATATTTTGAAAACTTCAGCCGCATTAATGGCATGGCTGCTGGCATTGGCAGCGGTTGCAAATCCTGCCCTGGCGGACAGTTCGGTCTGGCGCGTGAGTGAAGGCAGCAGCACCCTTTACCTGGGTGGCACTGTGCACTTGCTGAGGCCGAGCGACTATCCCTTGCCGGAGGAATTCGAAACAGCCTATGAGGCCGCCGACGAACTGGTCTTCGAAACTGACCTCGCTTCCATGAGCGATCTGGCCACCCAGGCGCAAATGCTGGCGGAACTCACCTATACCGATGCACGAACCCTGCAATCTGTGCTTAATGATGAGGCCTATGCGGCCCTGCAGGAATATACAGCTTCAGTGGGCCTGCCGATCAGCATGATGCAGAAATTCAAGCCAGGCATGGTGATCAGTACCCTGCAGGTGATGCAGTTTCAATCCATGGGCTTCACCCCGGAGGGGGTGGATGCCCATTTCAATGACCGCGCCCTGGGTGACGGCAAAGCGCTTGGAGCGCTGGAGACTGTGCAGGAGCAGATCGGATTTCTGGCGGCCATGGGAGAGGGTAATGAGAGCGAGTTTATCCTGCTGTCATTGTCAGATCTGGAAGAATCAGACGCCATCATGGAAGACATGATCAGCGCCTGGCGTAGCGGCAATACCGAGCAACTGTCTACCATGTTCGTCGATGATATGCGTGAGCAGGCGCCGGAGATCTATGAATCCCTGCTGCGCAGCCGCAATCTGGCCTGGCTACCGCAGATAGAATCCATGCTGGCTGATGCCAATACCGAGTTCGTTCTGGTGGGTGCGGCCCATCTGGTGGGAGAGGATGGTCTGTTGGCCATGCTGGCAGCGGCCGGCTATGAGGTTGAACAGCTCTGAACAGCTGCTTGTTATAAAAGTCAGGCATAAAAAAAGGAGACTGAAAGTCTCCTTTTTTAGGCAATTCCGGGCTGTCAGGAACTGGTTTTGTGGCTCAGTACGATCTGTCTCGGACCACTGGTCGAAGTCTGACCACTGACGCCGGAAGGTATTTGCTGCACCTTGCCACCGGCTTTCAAAAACGCTTCGACATGCTCTTCAAGATCAGCTCGGTTGCTGACCGGTGCATCCTTTTTTGCTTTATTCGCCATAACTACCTTTTCTCGAACGGTCAAAACTCCCCATTATACACAAAGAGGCCTGGCCGGGCTATTCAATTGACGGGACCATGGGTCGAGTCAACGCAGGTTCACCGGATTAGCGGGTTTTGGAACCCAGGCGTTTGCGCGGGCGAATGAAGTAATCCGAATAGTAGTCTTCCGGCAGTTCGCCAATCATTTCATCGAGAGAGGTTTTGTAAATGACTTTCATCTTGGCCAGCAATTCCAGATCCAGATGGCAGCCATAGTTGCGAACCGTTTCTATGTCCTCGAGTTGCTTGCGGGAGATTCCAAGCAGGCGTGCGCCTTCGTTCATGGAATAACCCGCATTCAGGCGCAGCTGGCGGATATTCTTTTTAACGGTAACAGTGATTGGTGAAAACTTTGAGAATTGTGGATGGTTCATAGTGTTTATACTCCCGGGGCCGGTCTTTCTCGGCCAAGTCCGGTTTTCCCTCTAATCTTGTGGTCCAGCTGTGATGGGTTTGGAACCTGTAGTTCCTGTTCTTCAAGTGCTACGACAAAAAACACCAGTAAAATTACCGTAGCACAGGGGTTGCCGATTTCTAATGGATTCTTGAAATTGCCGGGATGTGCCGGCTGTATTCAATAATCTAGTCAACTCAAGCTGCAAATTTCAAAAGAGAAACTCACTGACCGGACTTCAATTTCGCCACCAGGCTGCCAAAGCTGCTTTTTAGCCAGCGTTCGGTAGCGGTTTCACGACTGAAATCGAAGTGCATTGCCGCATTATTCACAAAAGGCGCCATGTGCTGCCTGATGTAGGTCAAGGCTCCGGTTTCGGCAATCCCCGTCAGGGTATTTCTGTAGTCTGTCAGAATTATCTCATCAAGGAAATGATAGCCTGTTTTACCCATGGCCCCGACAGTGCCGGCACTGAGCTGTGTCGCTGTAGCTGCATGCACAGAGAGAATACCCAGTACTTCGCTGACTGACAGGCCCTGCTTGCTGGCGACAACATTGATCTGGTTCCAGAGCGCCTCAAAACGGGGCATCAGATTATTGGAATGTTCGGCAAGGCGGGAGGTGGTGGCACGCAGTTCATCCGCCAGTTGTTTTATTTCTTCCCGCGAAAGCGGTGGGGTATCGATGGCAGTGGCACCCTGTCGCCCCATATCGTGTACCGCCTCCAACACCTGCTCCAGAGACTCAGGATTGGCATCATCAGCGATTACTGCGTTTTCTTTAAGATGGTGAACCAGGCGTTTTAAAAATACCTGGCCACCTCGGGCTGTATCGGAGGCGATGGCAAATACCCAGACAGGACTCAGATGCATGGTTAACAGACCGGCGGTCTCAAGACTGGTGCCGAGCATCTTGCGCTGAACGAAGCGCTCTTTCAGTTCCTGATCAGCATGCTCGGCTTCGATCCCGGCGATATTGCGAATCAGGAAAGCCTGAAACATGCCCAGGGTAAAGCGGTAGCTACTGGTGCTCTGCAAGGCAGTGGGAAGCAGTGTCTGGCTCAGCAGCATGGTGGAGCCACCGATCAGCGCACTCAGGGCGCGCGCACTACGCTCAGGAAAGGATAAACCCAGGCGCAGATAGCGACTGATGCGGTCTGAATAACTTTGCCGGGATTCATGCAGCTTGGGCAGTTGCGGTAAAGCGACCGGGGCTTGCTTGGCCTGAGGGCCAGCGGGTTTTTCAGCAGTCATAGGAAGTATCGCCCGGAGCGCAGCTCAACTGCCTGCATCGCTTTGTTTGTTGCTTGCCGCTTCGAGAACCACCGGCAGAACCTTTCGATTTAACACCACTTCATAATAGCTCTCTTCGCTGTCCGGGTCTTCATGAACACATTCATCTTTCCACAGGCCAATCTTGCCTTCCCGGATTACCAGATCCTTTTTGCGTCCCTTGGCGTCCGGATACTGGCCAACATGAAACAGATAGCTGCCATTATTGAGCTTCATGCGCAGGCTTTTCAGATTGATCTCTTTCTTCAGTTTACCGAACGCAGCATCGTCAAGATTAATGCCATTTACGTTATAGCGAAGATAGTGCTGGCCTTTCTCGCCTTTCTGGCTGTCTCCCTCGGCAATCTTCAGCACATCAACATTGAAAAGGCCTTTCTTCAGTGCCGCCCGCAAGTTCCAGGAGCAGCCTGACATCCGGTCGGCCAGGCCAATGGCGCCGGATATCATGATGGGGTGGTCACCATCATACAGAAAGCGCGGGGCATCATCGGAATAACAAATGCCCACTCCCAGTTCCAAAAGTGGCAGGCCCATTTGCGTGGAGTAGCGGTTGTTGGAGCTGGTAATCTTGATCATATCCCGGGCATAGCCGCAGGCCCGGGCGACGGAGTACCACTGCTGTGGCGCATTCTCGTGTTCGAGAAAACTGAGGATGATGGCATCCCCTTCGATGAACACCTTGTTGGCGCCATAGGTTTCAAGAATCTTGTTGATAGGATTGAAAAACCGCATGCTGAAATAGGAAGCAGGGTTCAGGCCCTTGGCCTGTAACTGGTCGGTCACTGTGGTTGAACCCCGCACGTCTGCCTTGAGAATGGTATGGTGGCAGATACGGGCATCGTCCTGTTCAATCTCATTACTGGTGGGCAATTGATAGAGCGTGCCGGCGGATTTCGAGAGCCGAATATCATCCTCGGTAGTAAGTATGCTGATTCTGTTGAAGGCGCGGTGGGCAAAACGGAAAAACTTCAGTTTGCGCCGGTAGGAGGAGACGTCCTGGAGCAGAAGCAGAATATCCTCACTATTGGCGCGGGCGACTTTCTCCTCCGTCTCATTGCGCAGGTTTTCAAGAGTCCTGACCTGCTCGACGTTCAGGCTGCTGCCCTGGCTAAGGCCTTCAGTAAGTTTGTCGAGGGTTATTTTTCCTGACAAATACTGGCACAGGGATTTCAGATCCAGATGCTCGGTGATGCTGTTGCTCAATGAACGGCGCATGTAATGGGACGCCAACATCTGCGACAGCCGCTGCTCTTTTTTCAACAGGCGTGCAAAGGCGGTCAACAGTTTGCGCTGAGTCCTGATCTCTCTCTTCACTGTCCAGCGTTCTGTGAAACTCAAATCCTTGCGTACGCTGCTATACCACTGCTGACTTGCCTTCTGATCAAATAGCCTTGCCACGATAGCCGGGTCGTCGAACCAGCAGAAATTCTCACTGATCTCCGATTTGCTATCATGGGCCGGCCCCAGGAATGGTTGGGTCAACAGCAGTCCGCCAAGCTCATCGTGAATTTCACTGGCCGAGATCTCACTGGATCTGGAGTCTTTGACGGGGTTGATCTGCAGACGTTTCAGACGTTTGTTAAACAGCTGCTCGAGTTTGTCGTTGATGCTGATGAATCCATGGTCATCGGTGCTGGAGGTAAACATGGAAAACTCATTGATAAGCAGAGGCAGGGCGCTGAGTTCGGAAACATAAAGCAGGGGATTCAAAAGTGCTTCGGTGATCAGGCTGCTTTCCTGATCCTGGTACTGCTCACGAATGGTCTTGAGTTGCCTTTCTTCAACTTTTGCCAATTGACCGAACAAGGCCTTGTTCACGCTATACAAAATGGCATCGTAGTTTTTGCGTAACCAGAACAGTCGTTGCTGGGTTGCAAGCGCTTCAGAGGAACCCTTGTTACGGTGTTCGGCCAGGCGGGCGGAAACCAGGCGAATTTCGTTGTCCAGTCTGGCGCGAACCGTTACCAGCAGGTATTTGATCGGGGCAAACTGCAGCAGATAGATTTCCTGATTGCTTAGATCTGTTTGCACGCGGTGGACCAGCACCGTCATCAGATCCAGATACTTCTCCCGGAATTTTTCATACAGTTTGGAATTGTCCCATTGCTTGGGTCTGGGAACTGCGAGTTGGGAAACCAGCATTTGCGCCAGTTTTCGGGTATCAGAGGTGAAGCGGCGACTGAGGCGAACATCGATATGGTAGTTGTCGATACCACGGGACAGGGTGTCGCTGGATATCTGCAGCGAATAGTCCTGCTCGGTACTTTCAAACAGACTGCGATCTTTAGAGGAAGTCATCGGGAGAGATTGCCATTGGTTATTGTAGTTCTACTCCCGAAACGGGGCTGTTAAAGCATGAACTGTATCGCAGTATTGGAATCTGAACTGAAGATACCAGAAATGGGCCGCCAATTTGTGACCACTGGCACATTATATAGAATATTGTTAAAAATCAGCAGCTTGAGATTCGGGTGCCGAAGAAATTGATTTCTGAGCTGGCCACCAGAACTGGGGGCGAGCTGCCAGGGGATACACAAGATGTTGGGGTTATTCGGACGGGCTGTCTGTTGACGACAATTTGCGGGAAAAATCCCGCATGAATACCTTGGCCAGACGAATCATTTTACGGCGCCTGAAATAAGCTGGCAGGGCGGCTCCGGTATTGATGAATTCGGCGAACAACTGCAACCCGGCACAGTTCTGCCGATCGCTGTCTGTCAGGCGAAAGCTGAATCCGCAGCGCAGGCCCCGGATCATGATCTCGAAATCCAGCCTTCGTTGTGGCTCCCAGTAAATAATTTCCCAGACCTGTTGTTGGCCCCGGTAGTCAATTTGCAGTTTGCTGCCGCGGCCGGTCTGGCCACTATCCAGTTGTACCAGGCTGCGGATATCGATACACCATGCTGGCCAGCTTGGAAATTCACTCAGCCGTCGCCAGGCCAGGCTGGCCCAATCAGGCCGGGGGCCGAGGCTCAAGCTGACCAGGGCTTCATCCGCCGCTGCCTGGTCTGATTGCACTGTGACAGAATTACCGGTCATGGTTGCTGCTTGACCCTCCTGGCTGCGGTCATTGCGCTCCGGCCGTCTACCGGCATGCATTGATTCCAGGCGCAAAGCTGGCAGGCCAGCAATGTCCTGATATGCTATTGTAAGACTCAACTGGTCGGGGCCAATCCCGGCCCTGGCTTGCTGCTATCAGGCCGGGGAAACAATCGGCAATAGCTGCCATCACCTGACCTGTCGATCAGCGAATGATTGTGCTGATCACACAGACAATGCCCATGGAAACCGACAATAAGAGAGACAATATCATGAATCCAGAAGACGAAGGTCGACGCAAGGTCCTGAAGGGTGCCCTGGGCACCGGTGTATTGGCGGCAGTATCATCGCCAGGTTTTATTCTGCCTGCCCTGGCGCAGGGTGAGCGTCTGGTGCCTTTTACTGATGTGCCGGATACTTTCCAGGTGCGGGATGTCCGCCCCAACTCGACCCACTATCTGGATACCCGCGAGATCGACAGCTTCCTGACCGATAATGACGACTTTTATCTTGTCCAGCACTATGGTCAGCCCGAGATAGACAATGCCGAATGGCGTTTGCGGATCACCGGCATGGTGGACAATGAGATTGAGTTGTCCTTGTCAGATCTCATGGACCGGCAGGCCAGGGAAGAGATTGTCGGCTTTGAGTGTGGCGGTAATGGCCAGCGTCTGTTTCACGGTTTGATTGGTAATGCCAACTGGCGTGGCACCTCCCTGGCATCGCTGCTGCGAGAAGCCGGTATTCAGGAGGGCGCCAAGGAAGTGGTCTTTTTCGGCGCCGATATAGCCAGCGAAGAAATTCGCGGTCGGGAAGTGGACAAAGCCTTTGCCCGCAGTCTTTCAATCCCCGATGCCATGCGTGAAGAAAACATGTTGGCCTATGCCATGAATGGTGAGCCTCTGCCGCATTATCACGGCAAGCCGGTGCGCCTGCTGGTGCCGGGCTGGTATGGCGTCGCCAACGTCAAATGGCTGACCCAGATTCATGTGCAGGATACCCGCTATATGGGGCGTTTCATGGGCCGGGACTATGTGACCCTGAAGAAGGAAAATATCGGTGGCGTAGAGCGCTGGGTGGAAAACTCGGTAACTACCATGAATCTCAAATCAGCAGTGATTCGCGTCAGCGAACTGGGTGGAAACTACAGAATCACCGGCTTTGCCCTGAACGACGGTACCGAGCTGGATAGGGTGGAAATCAGTATCGACGATGGCCCCTGGCAAAGGGCGCAAATGGACCCCAACAATACCCGCTATTCCTGGAAGCTTTTTCATCTCGACTGGGATGATCCCGCCCCCGGCGAACATCGCATTGTGTCCCGCGTCATTGATGTGAATGGCAACGTTCAGGCCACACAGGAAGAATTGCCGGAGAAAGTCAGTTACTGGGAAGACTTCGGCCAGTTCACGCGCACAGTTCGCATCTAGCTGCCGAGGCAGTTAATCAGTAATTGGCTGAGGAACAGGAATCTGTTGTTGCCGGGTTTATCATTACCCGGCAATGGCAGGAAAGCGAGCGGGGAATAACCCTCAGCTTCTGGCTTGCCACCGAGCTCGGGCCACTGCGCCTGCAAGTGGATGCCCAGGAGGCGGTTTGCTTCGTCCCCAGCCAGCATCGCCAAGGACTCAACAGCCAGCTGCGGCAATCCGGCAGCTGGCGCTCCCGCCCCAGCAGCCTCAAGGACTTTTCCCGACAAGCGGTGGATACCCTGTATTTTCAGAGCCAGCGGCAAATGCTGGATGCTCGCGATCGCCTGCAACAACTGGGCATCCCGGTTCTGGAGGCAGACATCAAACCCACGGACCGTTTCCTCATGGAGCGCTTTATCACCGGTGGTTTGCAGCTCAGCGGTGAATTCAAGCAGCGCAAAGGCTATCTCGAGGCCAGGAACGCCAGGCTCAGGGCCTTGGAATACCGGCCCAGACTCAAAGCCCTGTCCATTGATATCGAAACCGATCTGTACGCCAGCCAGTTGTACTCCATTGCTTGTTACGGAGACGGACTGGCCCGTGTCTGCATGATCGGCGCCGGAGAGCAGCCGGGCAGCAGAGTGACTCTGAAAGGCGACAATGGCGACAGCTTCGAGCTTGACTATTTCGCCACTGAGGCAGACCTGCTGCAAGGCTTTGCTGAGCTGGTGGCCGACTATGATCCGGACGTGATCATGGGTTGGAATGTGGTGAACTTTGACTTGCGCTGCTTGCAGGATTTCGCTGACCGGGCAGGAATGAGTCTGCCGCTTGGGCGTGCAACGCAGAAAATGCAGTGGCGGCAGGCCCGGGACAACAAGGATCGTCATTATGTTTTGATACCGGGCCGGGCGGTGCTGGATGGTATCGAGTTACTGCGTTCGGCCACCTACAGCTTTGAAAACTTCTCGCTGGAACATGTTTCCAGGCAACTATTGAAGCGGGGCAAACTGGTGGCAGACGTGGACCAGCGGGGCCATGAAATCACTGAACAATTCCAGCAGGACAAGCCGGCCCTGGCAGCCTATAACCTGGAAGACTGTCGCCTGGTCTGGGATATTTTCCAGCAGGAGAATCTGCTGGAGTTTGCCATAGAGCGCAGCCTGCTCACCGGCCTGGAACTGGACCGCTACGGAGGTTCGGTGGCGGCCATGGATTTTCTCTACCTGCCCAGACTGCATCGCCAGGGCTATGTAGCGCCGGCTATCGGCCAACAGCAGAGCGACAATATCAGCCCCGGTGGCTATGTCATGCAATCCATCCCCGGTATCCATGACAATGTGGCAGTGCTGGATTTCAAGAGTCTGTATCCCAGCATCATTCGCACTTTCAGGGTAGACCCTCTGGCGCTGGTTAACGGCCAGCAGTCTGCCGATGCCATTCCCGGATTTGATGGAGGTGTCTTTGCCAGGGACGGGGCGATTCTGCCAGGTCTGATTGAAACCCTGTGGGCAGCGCGGGACCGGGCCAAGCAACAGAATAACCAGGAACTGTCCCAGGCTATCAAGATCATCATGAATTCCTTTTATGGGGTACTTGGCACCCGGGCTTGTCGATTCCTGGATACACGACTGGTCAGCTCCATCACCAAACGTGGTCATCAGATTATTATTGAAAGCAAACAGCAGATTGAAGAGCAGGGCTATCAGGTTATCTACGGGGATACAGATTCGGTGTTCGTTCTTATCGGTGCCGATAAAGCCAGCTCCACAGATGCCGCAGAGGCTATCGCCCGGAAGCTGGCCGACAGCTTGAATCAATACTGGCGTGACAAACTGGCAACTGACTATCAGATAGAAAGCTTCCTGGAGATGGAGTTCGAAACCCTGTACACACGTTTTCTGATGCCCACCATTCGCGGTTCCGATGCCGGCAGCAAGAAACGTTATGCCGGCATGACCCGCGATGGTGCACTGCTGTTCAAGGGGCTGGAATCGGTGCGCAGCGACTGGTCGCTGCTGGCCCGGCAGTTTCAGCAGAAATTGTATGAGAAAATATTTACCGGCCAGGAGTATCGGAACTATATCCAGAGTCTGGTGCGAGATTTGCGAGAAGGAAGGTTTCAGGATGAACTGGTACTGCGGAAACGTTTGCGTCGTAAATTACAGGATTATGTAAAAAATGTTCCGCCCCATGTGCAGGCCGCCCGCAAGGCCGAGGCGATTCGCCGTGAAAAGGGTCTGCCCGGTTTGTATGAGTCCGGAGGTTGGATAGAATACCTGATGACCAGCAACGGACCCGAACCTCGCCAGTACCGTCAATCACCCATCGACTATGATTTCTATATAGAGAAACAGCTGGCACCCATCGCCGATGCTATTCTGGTGTTCGAAGGCCAGTCGATGGAAAAGGTGCTGACGCAACAGATAGGTCTGTTCTGAATAACCCATTTCCTGTCAGCAGCAAGCTGCCGGAATCGCCAATCGCCACAGGAGGCAAATGTAGTATGACAACTTATCTGGTACTGACAGTAATCGGGGATGACAAACCTGGTCTGGTGGAATCCCTGTCCCAGGTTGTGGCTGAGCATGGCGGCAACTGGCAGGAGAGCAGTATGTCCCAACTGGCTGGCAAATTCGCCGGCATTCTCAGGGTCAGTGTCAGCGATGAGCGGGCCGATGAATTGATCGAGGCCCTGGGCAAGCTGGATGATCGCCTGAAACTGGTGATCGAGCGCGTGGATGAAGATGAGCCGGCGGCAGCGGTTACTGCCGTGTCACTGTCCCTGGTGGGCAATGACAGGCCAGGCATCGTCCGCGAGATTTCCCATGTGCTGGCGACACTGGGTGTCAATGTTGAGCAATTGAATACCGAATGTGCCCCGGCACCCATGAGCAGCGAAATTCTGTTCAAGGCTCGGGCGAGCCTGCAGACACCTGCTGGCCTGGAGCTGGACCGGTTGCAGCAGGCATTGGAAAATCTTGCCGATGACCTGATGGTGGAATTGGGTGAGCCGGAATGACAGAGGCGCGTACTCAGGCCCGGGGCAGAGCAATCAGGTTTTGCTGAATCTGCTGCAGATGATCAATCAGATTGGTGAGCAGATTAATGCATTCAACAATCTCGAATTCCGCCGTCATGGCAGCTTCTGGTGACTGCGGCGGCTGAATATCGCTGTACAGCAATACCAGGCATTCCTTGCTGGCCGCCAGGTTTGGATAAAACAATGCTTCGAAGTCGGCTGACAGTTCCGCCAGCAGGGTATCCAGGCTGCGATCCTCGAAGCCGGGAGCCCCAAGCAATAACTCTTCGATACTGGCCAGTTGACTGACCACCACATTCTGGCTGCTGCGACTATAGGGCGCGTGGACGCTGCCACTGTAATCACCGTTCAGCAAGGGATAGAGTGATCGCACCAGAAACTCCTCCGTCAGCAGGCTGGTTACTGCCAGCAGTGCCTGGCTGAGAAGCAGTGACGGCGGCGAGCTGGCCAGCGTGGCCTGCCTGCGGGTGATGGCCTGGGAGATGAGCTCGCGATTTTGCTGAAAATCGGCGTACAGCAAATCCACCACCAGTTTCAGATAGCGCCGACGCCTGTTATTGGGCAGCTGCTCGCGCGACAGACCGTCTTCGAGCTGTTCCTCACTGAGATTGTCGGTGGCGACAAAGGCTGAGACCGATTGTGGTACCTGCGGGTCGGCTCCCCAGAGCAGAAATTCCAGCACATGAAAGCCAAGCGCGGCTTCTGACAGATCGAACTGGCCGTGAATCTGCCGCAGATTGTCCGGCGTCAGTAGCACGGTCATGTCATTGACAATACCGCTGCCGGCAAAGTCCGGTACCGAATCAACATAGCCAGGCAATATGGGCCAGTGGTTAATGCTGTAATCCAGGGCCTGCAATTGCAGGCCCAGCTCGGCGCTGGCAAATTGCCCGGCATAATATTGATGCAACAGGCGCGTTTCATAGGCGCTGTGGGCAGCAAGCCAGGCCTGCCGGGCAGCCTCCAGATTGGCCTCGGAGCTGTTTGCCAGCAGTGTGTCAATGGCTGCCACAAGCGCGGCAATGCCCTGATCTGCCTCACTATAGTCCTGTTGTGCCTGCAGCAGGTATTGATTGCTCAGTTCCCGAATACGCGCCTGCTGGGCGGTGTCCAGCAGGCTTCCAGGCTCGCTCATGGCCTGCTCGCTGACCGCAGTGCCGGCAGTTTCCCCTCCGCCGGGTTCTGAGCAGCGCCACAGGCCCAGCGTCAGGGCAATCAGTAGCAGCGCCTGCAACAGACATCGATTCAGGTAGCCGGTCTTTTTCATGTCCTCAGGCTGAGTCGTTTCCAGTTTCTGTCACAGGCGATTTGTTCAAGTTTTTGGTCGGCATCTACCGCAATGGCTTCTGTTACTTTTTCCAGCAAGGGCAGGTCATTACTGGAATCACTGTAGAAAATACTGTTATCCAGTGTCAGTTGGGCTTGCTCGGCTACAGGTGAGCTGGCCAGCCAGTCCTGCAGGCGGGTAACTTTGCCTTGTTGATAGCAGGGCGTGCCATTGATACGGCCGGTGGCCCGACCCTGCTCATAGTGCAGATCTGTAGCGATCAGCAAATCTGCGCCATAGGCGGCGGCAATGGGGCTGGTGAGAAAAGAATTGGTGGCCGTGATAATCAGACAGAAGTCTCCGGCACTTTTATGTGTATTGAACAGTTCAATGGAGGCAGGGCTCATCAGGCTGCGAATTCTGGTCTCAAAATACTCTTCCCGCAGCTGGCATTGCTCAGCGGCCGTCATTTCGACAACCGGCCCCATGGTGAAGGCGACATAGGCATCAATATCCAGCCTGGCTTCGACATAACTTTGATAAAAAGCATCATTGCTGGCGCGATGCTTTTCGGCATCCACCAGGCCCTTGTCGATGAGGAATTCACCCCAGGCATGATCGCTGTCGCCAGCCAGTAACGTATTATCGAGGTCAAACAGTGCAAGTTTTCGGGACATACCAGTACTTCTGTCAAAAAGCGCCATTATAGCCTACTGCGGGCGGGGAATTTTCAGGGCCATGGCCCGGATTGCCCTGCACAGCTGGCAAAGACTGCCAATGCAGGGGCTGCAAGGAATTGCCCGAATCGGCCAATTGACTCTTATCTTGTTGATCAGGCTCAATAAATAGCCCTTGGGGCCGCTCGGCCGGTGGACTTCGCGCATGGCGTCCGGAAACAATTCTGGGGTATATTTGTCTAACCTATTAAATTGATAGAAAGAAATGATTGATTCAGAGGGCTACCGACCGAATGTCGGCATAGTGATCTGCAACACCCAGGGTGAATTGCTATGGGCCAAACGGATCGGGCAGAGGGCCTGGCAGTTCCCTCAGGGCGGTATCAAGGTCAATGAATCCCTTGAAGACGCGCTGTACCGGGAACTGGATGAAGAGGTTGGCCTGGGCCCGGATGATGTTCGGGTGTTGCACAAGACCAGCGACTGGCTGCATTACCGTCTGCCGGAAAACTATATTCGCTATCATCGCGATCCTCTGTGCATCGGGCAGAAACAGAAGTGGTTTCTGCTCAGCCTGGAGAGTGATGACAGCAAGGTTGAACTGAGCAAGTCCGGTGAACCGGAATTCGATGACTGGCGATGGGTGAACTACTGGTATCCGATCGAGCAGGTGATTGAATTCAAGCGTGATGTGTACCGCCGGGCCCTGGAAGAAATGGCAGATCCGCTAAAAGAGTACGTAAAAAAATTATAAAAGATCTGGCACAAGCCTGAAGACAGTCCCGGTTTCCTATTCGATGTGCAACTCGCACTTGTTCGGACACTGAACGAGTACCCCAGTCGTGGGCGCCGGGATACCAATTTTAGCCATGGAGAACAGGCAGCTGGCCTCGCCAACAAGCCTGAGAGATAAGCATGCTAGAACAACTGCGCAGTATTGTTCAGGAAGTCAACGCAGCCCGAGACCTGCAGTCGGCTCTGAACATTATCGTCGGCCGGGTCCGTAATACCCTTGGCACGCAGGTTTGTTCCATCTTTCTGTTTGACAAGGATATCAATAGCCATGTGTTGATGGCCTCCGAAGGCCTGCGTCAGGAATCCATCGGCCATGTCAGCCTGGAAGTAGGTGAGGGCCTGGTTGGCCTGGTAGCCAAGCATGCCGAGCCGATCAATCTGCAGGATGCCTCTCTGCATCCCAGTTTCCACTACCTGAAAGAAACCGGGGAAGAGGAGTTTCATGCCTTTCTGGGCGTACCCATTATTCACCACCGGGCAGTGCTGGGCGTGCTGGTGGTTCAGCATGAAGAGAAACGACGCTTCGATGAGTCAGAAGAAGCCTTTCTGGTCACTCTTTCTGCCCAGCTTGCCGCCGTCATTGCCCATGCCGAAGCAACCGGTGCCATCGAAGGTGTCAGCCCGTCCGGGCACAAGACTTCCGATACGGTGTTCGCCGGGGTTTCCGGCTCATCCGGAGTTGCCATTGGCAGGGTGGTGGTGGTTTTTCCCCACGCCGACCTGAGCCAGATACCCGCCCGGCCAGCCACCAATATCGAGCAGGAAATTAACTACTTCAAAACAGCGCTGGATGCAGTGCGCCACGACATCCGCGAGTTACATGACAAGCTGGCGGGCCGCGTCGCCGAAGAGGAGCGCCAGCTCTTCGACGCCTACCTGCATATGCTGGACGATTCGGCACTGGGTAATGAAGTCGTGGATCGCATCCGTCAGGGTCACTGGGCCCAGGGCGCCCTGGCCTTTGTGGCCAATGAACATGTGCGCCGCTTCGAATCCATGAACGACGATTATCTCAGTGAGCGGGCGGTTGATATCAAGGAGCTCTGCTCACGGGTGCTGTTCTATCTGCAGGACCGGGGCAAGATAGAAACTGAATATAATGACGATACTGTTCTGGTCAGCGAAGAGCTGACGGCTGCCATGCTGGCGGAAGTGCCGAAGGACAAACTGAAGGGCCTGATCTCAGTGAAGGGGTCAGGTAACTCACATGTGGCGATTCTTGCGCGCACCATGGGCATCCCCACGGTCATGGGTGTACTCGATTTACCCTTCAGTCAGCTTGATGGCCGGGAAGTTATTGTCGACGGATACAAGGGCGAAGTCGTTTCCAACCCATCCGATGAACTGCGCGACCGTTACCTCAGCACTATCAAGGAACAGGATGAATTAATCGCCGGTCTTGAGAATCTCAAGGATGAGGTGTGTGAGACCGCCGATGGACACCGTGTGCATCTCTGGGTCAATACCGGCTTGATGACCGATGTGATGCACTCCATCGATCAGGGTGCCGAGGGCATTGGCCTGTTTCGTACCGAAGTGCCTTTCCTGCTGGCTGAGCGCTTTCCCTCGGAACAGGAACAAACGGCCATCTACCGTGAGCAACTGCAGGCCTTCGCACCCAAGGTTGTCACCATGCGCACTCTGGATATTGGCGGCGACAAGGCCCTTTCCTATTTCCCTATTGAAGAAGCCAATCCCTTTCTTGGTTGGCGTGGCATTCGGGTGACCCTGGATCACCCGGAGATTTTTATGGCCCAGGTGCGCGCCATGCTGAGAGCCAGCATCGGCCTTGAGAACCTGCAAATCATGCTGCCCATGATCAGTAATATCTACGAAGTAAGCTCGGCCCTGCAATTGATCAAGCGTGCTCACCGGGAGCTGGTGCAGGAAGGGCTCGATGTGCGTTTCCCGCCTATTGGCGTGATGATTGAATTGCCGGCAGCGGTGTACCAGACCCGGGCGCTGGCCAGGCTGGTGGACTTTGTTTCGGTGGGCAGCAATGACCTCACCCAGTATCTGCTGGCGGTGGATCGCAATAATCCACGGGTAGCCCATCTCTACAGTGCCTTTCACCCGGCCGTACTGAATGCCCTCTATCAGGTGGTCAGTCAGGCCCAGGAGGAGGGCAAGCCGGTTAGTATTTGCGGGGAAATGGCCGGTGATCCGGGAGCCGCAGTATTGCTGGTGGCCATGGGTTTCGATGTGCTGTCAATGAATGCCATGACTCTGCTGAAGGTGAAGTCGGTTATTCGCTCCATCAGTCTGGATGCGGCCCAGGATTTGCTGGATCAGGTTATGCAAATGGATGATGCCCAGACCATTCGCAGTGCCGTGGACCTGACACTCTATAACGCCGGCGTTGACCGCCTGCTGCGTTCATCCCGCACCAACTAGTCCCGGCCATTCCCGCCAGCGCTCAATCGGCTAACCAGTCTTCCCTTTGCAAGTGGTAAAGCACATGCTCGGACAGGGGGCTGTGCGGGGGCAGCCGTGGATGACGAAAAGTCTCCGGGCATTCGAGCATACCGAGCCGCTTCATCACGGCGATGGAGCGGCTGTTCCGGCAGGCAGTGAAGGAATACAGTTCTGTCAGTTCCAGAGTAGTGAAGGCATAGTCCACGGCAGCTCTGGCGGCTTCACTGGCCAGGCCTTTGCCCCAGGCACTGCGGTCCAGTCGCCAGCCGATTTCCACTGCACTGTTAGCCGCCTTCAAAAATGGCATGTCAGTAAAACTTTGCAATCCGGTAAAGCCGATGAAGGCCTGGTCACTCTTGCGTTCCAGCGCCCAGAGGCCCCAGCCCCGCTCGGCAATCTGCCTGCCCAGTTTTTCAGCCAGTTCATTACTTTCAGCCACCGACAGCGTAGCCGGAAAATGCTTCATCACCTCGGCATCGGCATTGAGGGCGGCGAAAGCCGGCAGATCAGACTGCTGCCACTGTCGCAATAGCAGCCGTTCAGTTTCCAGCTCGGTGACAGTGGTCATGGCAGGGGCGGATCAGGAGCTCAGTCGTCAAAAAATTCCACGATGCCGCTGTCAAGATCATATTCGGCACCGATGATTTTCAGGCCATCATGCTTTAGCAATTGCTCCAGAATTTCAGAGCCGTGCTGTAATTGTTGTACCGAAGCATCGATATTGGCCCGCACGGCCGCCTGTAGCAAAGCTTCTTCATCCTGCAGTGAACCGCCAAGCAGTGGCTCGATATGCGGACTGATACGGCTGACGATGGAATGCAAGTTGGGAGAGCGTTGTTCCGAGGGGCGCTGTAATTGTTTGATTGAGGCATCTACGGCGCCGCAACGACTGTGGCCCATGACCACCACCAAACGGGTACCAAACTGCTCGGCGGCAAACTCGATGCTGCCGATCTGCGACGGGGCAACAATATTGCCGGCGACGCGGATCACAAACAGATTGCCCAGGCCCTGGTGAAAGATCAGTTCCGCCGGTACGCGAGAGTCGGAACAACCAAGGATGATGGCAAAGGGGCTCTGGGTGTCGGCCAGCTCGCTGCGCCGCTCGGCATCGATCTCAATACGTGCCTGGCTCTGCTCTACGAAATCGCGATTGCCCTGTTTGAGGCGGGCCAGCGCCTGATCAGCATCAATCATGGTGATGGCCAATGGGCCCTTCGGTGAACAGATAATCTTTCAGCTCATCATTCAGAACCGGGTCACGGCGACGTATCCATTCCAGCACCATGGCGGCATGTTCCTTTTCTTCATCGCGATTGTGAATCAGGATTTTTTTCAATTCCTCATCCTTGCAGGCATCGACGCGCTGGTTATACCAGTCCACTGCTTCCAGTTCTTCCATCAGGGATGTGATGGCACGGTGCATGTCCCGCGTTTCATCGCTGAGTTCTTCGATGGGTTCATGATAGCCTTCGTTCGCCATGGTGCTCTCCTGTTTCGGGGCCGCTTATGGGGCAATTCTAAGTGAATACCGGGATTATTGCGATGTAGCCGATGCTGGCATCGGCAATTGAAAAAAGTGGCAGCTTTGGGCTTGTGCCTGTTCATTGAAATTGCGCTCGCTGAAGCGATGGCGACCATCGGCCGCCAGCATCAGCGCGGTCGAGCAGCGGGTGCCATAGAGTCGTTCCGGGTTGTGGATAAAGGCCGAAGAGAGCTTGCGCTCCAGTTCCAGGGCTACACCGGTTCTTGGCAGTTCGGAATCGGCCGCCCGTTGTCGATCCGACAGCAGTTTGAGCAGGGCATCGGTAGTGAGTTTGTCCGGTTCCGCCATCAGCTTCTGTAGTCGCTCACGAGCGAGGTTTACCTTGGGCCAGTCGCTATTGAGTTCGCCATTGGACAGGCCGTAGAGACCCGGTTCCAGGGCTTCGATCCGGTCCAGCAGATTGTTGGCATAGAACATTTCCCTGCCATCACTGACCAGCAGGTTGAAGCCAGCGAAATCAGCAAACCGGGAACGCAGATCCTGACACCAGTGTGCAGGGGACATATCAGAGGCCAGAAATTCCCGGGTCAGGTCGCCGCGGGAGCGTGGTCTTAACTCAGGCTGCGAAGGATCACGGATATTGGTGACCGCGGCAAAGCGGCCCTGGGCTGTGATACCCAGCCAGGTTCCATTGGCAATCAGGTCCCGGCCCGCCAGTATCTGGGGGTGGTCTTCGCGCCAGAAATCCGCTTCGGCGGTTGGGCGAGTATAGAATTCATCGCGATTGGCGCTCAGGACCAGGGGCAGGTCAGGCAGCAATTGGTGGGCAAAAACGATCAGGCACATCAAGGCAATGTTAGCCTGTACAGGACTGACAGAGAAGCCATTTGCGGCTTTGTGAATCCAGGCCGAAGCGGTGTTCCGGGACTCGAGCGCCAATAGACTTCGGCATGACTTTCCTTATACTGGGCCACAGAATTTCGCTGTCAGGAACAAGCTGTTCATGTTGACCTACCCGGATATAAATCCCGTCGCCTTCGCCATCGGTCCCCTCACCGTACACTGGTACGGCATCATGTATATCGTGGCCTTTGGCGGTGCCTGGGCACTGGCCAGTTACCGTGGCAAGCAGACTGAACCGCCCTGGAGCAGCGAACAGGTATCGGACCTGGTTTTCTATGGCGCCCTCGGTGCGGTGTTGGGCGGCCGCTTTGGGTCGGTAATTTTCTACAATTTCGATCGCTTTTTGGCCGATCCCCTGTGGCTGCTGCGGGTTTGGGAAGGTGGCATGTCCTTCCATGGCGGTTTCCTGGGTGTGTTATTGGCCATGTATCTCTACAGCCGTTCCATCAAGCGGGATTTCTGGTCCACCATGGATTTTATTGCCCCCATGGTGCCATTTGGGCTCGGCGCCGGTCGCATCGGCAATTTCATCGGCGGTGAACTGTGGGGTCGGCCCACGGATATGCCCTGGGGGATGGTGTTCCCCCATGTGGATAATCTGGCCAGACATCCCTCGCAGCTTTATCAGGCGTTGCTGGAGGGGCTGCTGCTATTCACCATTGTCTGGCTGTTTTCAGCCAAACCAAGGCCCCGACTGGCGGTTTCCGGTATGTTTGCCCTCTGCTATGGCAGTTTCCGCTTCTTTGTGGAATTTTTCCGGCAACCGGATGAGCAACTCGGCTTTATTGCCTTCAACTGGCTCACAATGGGACAATTGCTGTCCATGCCGATGATTATTGCGGGTGCCGTGTTCCTGTACCTTGCCTATAACAATCAGGGTCGCTTCAGCTTTAATCGACCCTGAGCGACGCCCATTCAACGAGAGACCGAAATACGTTATGCATCAATACCTGGCACTTTGCCAACGCATCATTGACGAAGGGGTCTGGGTAGAGAACGAGCGTACCGGCAAGAAATGCCTGACGGTCATCAATGCCGACCTCGAATACGATGTGGCCGGCAACCAGTTCCCCATCATCACCACCCGCAAGAGCTACTGGAAAGCCGCTATCGCAGAACTGTTGGGTTATTTGCGGGGCTATGACAATGCCGCCGATTTCCGGGCGCTGGGTACCAAAAGCTGGGATGCCAATGCCAATCTCAATGAAGCCTGGCTGGCCAACCCGCTGCGCAAGGGCGAAGATGACATGGGCCGGGTTTACGGGGTTCAGGGTCGGCGCTGGCGCAAGCCTGACGGCAGCAGTCTCGACCAACTGCGCAAGATCGTCGACAACCTCAGCAAAGGGCTCGATGACCGCGGCGAGATTCTGACCTTCTATAATCCCGGCGAGTTTGAACTGGGTTGTCTCAGGCCCTGTATGCACACCCACAACTTTTCCCTGCTGGGAGATACACTCTATCTCAGCAGCTACCAGCGAAGCTGCGATGTGCCTCTGGGGCTGAACTTTAACCAGATCCAGGTATTTACGCTTCTGGCGCTGATGGCGCAGATTACCGGCAAGCAGGCGGGCACGGCCTATCACAAGGTGGTCAATGCCCATATCTATGAAGACCAGCTGGAACTGATGCGGTCAGTGCAATTGCAGCGAGACCCGTTTGACCCGCCGCAATTGCAAATCAACCCTGATATCAAATCACTGGAAGATATTGAAACCTGGGTGAGCCTGGATGACTTCAGTGTCGAGGGCTATCAGCACCACGAGCCCATCGCCTATCCATTTTCTGTCTGACCCCCTGATTGTCTGACTATTATTATGAAACTATCCCTGATCTGCGCCATGGCCGAGAATCGCGTCATTGGCCGAAATAACAGTTTGCCCTGGCACCTTTCTGAAGACCTCAAATACTTTAAACGTGTCACCATGGGTAGCCCCATCATCATGGGTCGCAAAACCTGGGAATCCATCGGCAGACCCTTGCCCGGACGCAGCAATATCGTCGTCACTCGCAACAAGGACTATCAGGCCGAGGGGGCCAAAGTGGTTGAATCGCTGCCTGCCGCCATCAGTCTGGCCGAAAGTATTGCCCTGATCGACGGTTCCGAAGAAGCCTTTGTCATTGGTGGCGCAGAACTCTACCGGCTGGCCATGCCGGAAGCGGATTGCTTCCATCTCACCCGGGTTCACGCCGAAGTGGAGGGCGACACCCGACTGGATGAATTCGATGAATCCCGGTGGCAGGAAGTCTGGCGAGAAGAATATATGAGCAGTGAAACCAATCCCTATGACTACAGCATCTGCAAGTTGGAGCGAAGGGAGTCCTGATCAGCTGTCGGTCTTGAGCTCTTTGCTGAAGACCTTTGAATTGCGCTGCAGGTTATAGAGCTGCTGTCGCTGTTCCGGCAGGGCATCGGGACTACAGGGGTTGAAGCCATGCTCCTGAAACCAGTGAGCTGCCACAGTGGTCAGCACGAAGAGGGTATTCAGTCCCTTGCGCAGAGCCAGCTTTTCCAGACTCTGGAGTAATCTGCTGCCCATATCATTGCGTTGATAGGCAGGGTCGATGGCGATGCAGGCAAGTTCACCGGCGCTGTCGGAAATTGGATACAGGGCAGCACAGGCGACGATGGAACCCTCCAGTTCAATCACCTGAAAATTACCGATCTCGTTTTCCAGCAGCTCTCTTGATCGCTCCACCAGTGTTCCGGCTTGTTCCAGCGGTTTGATCAGGCCAAGAATTCCTGGCACGTCGCTGATATTGGCGGCGCGCAGCAGATCAAAACTGTCCTTGCTCAACAATGAACCGGAACCCTGGCGGGTAAACAGTTCCTGCAACAGCGCGCCGTTCTGCCTGAAGGAGATCAGGTGCAGGCGTTTGACGCCGCTGGCATAGGCGTGCAGTGCTGCCTGTAAGGCATGGGCGACGCAATAGGCCTCGTTGTCATCCTGGCCCCGGGCCTGTTCCATATAACGCTGGGCATCGCTCGCACTGAGGGAACTGACCAGTTGGCCATCACTGTCCATCACGCCTCGGGTGGGCAGCATGAGAATCAGTTTTTCTGCCTGCAGGGCAATCGCCACTTCGGTGGCCACTTCCTCGGCGGACAGATTGAAAACCTCACCGGTAACCGAATAACCCAGATTGGATAACAGCACCAGATTATCGCTTTCCAGTTGTTGGCGTATGGCCTGCTGGTGGATGCGTCGCACCTTGCCGGTGAAGTGATAATCGACGCCATCGTGGACACCCACGGGCCGGGCAGTGAGGAAATTGCCCTGCACCACCCGCACATCGGCACCGTGCATGGGTGAATTGCTGAGGCCCATGGTGAACAGTGCTTGCAGTTTTATGCTCAGCCCAGCCACCACCTGCTTGATGGTTTCCATGCTCTGTGGCTCGGTGATGCGCAGGTCGCGGTGATAATGAGATGCCAGACCGGCGGCCTTGAGGCTGTGGCTGATCTGGGGCCGGGAGCCGTGTACCAGTACCAGCTTGATGCCCAGGCTACGCAACAGCGACAGGTCAAAAATGATATTGGACAGATTGTCATCTTCCAGTGCTTCACCGCTGAGCAGCACCACAAAGGTCTTGCCGCGATGGGCATTGATATAGGTACTTGATGACCGGAACCAGTCGATGAGGTGGGAGTTATCACTCATTATTATTTCTCTGCCAGACAATGCTCGGTTATCAGTTGACGCAGTATGTTGATGCAGGGCGCTATCATCTCCTGACTGACATATTCATCCGGTTGATGCGCCTGGTCAATATTTCCCGGGCCCATGATGATGGTGTCCATGCCCAACTCCTGAAGAAAGGGCCCTTCGGTGCCAAAGCCAACGCTGATGCCAGTGTGGCCGCTGAGCCGTTCGGCGGTTTTCAGCAATTCACTGTGCTCATCGGTGAAAAAGGCCGGTATGCCAGTGAACAGTGGCTTCATTTCAAACTGTATTCCCAGTGGATCGGTGATCCTGGCCACCCTGGCCTTGATGTCTGCCCTGACATCATCGATATACATACCGGGCATCAGGCGCAGGTCAAATTCCAACTCACAATGGCCGCAGATCCGGTTGGGATTATCACCGCCATGGATACTGCCCAGGTTCAGGGTCGGGTAGGGAATTTCAAACAATTCGTTGTGAAACTGTTGTCTAAGTTCCTGGCGATAGTGCATCAACTCACCGATTACCCTGTACATGGCGTCCAGAGCATTGTTGCCAAGAGCCGGGTCGGAAGAATGGCCGCTTTGCCCCAACAGTCGGATCGAGTCCATGATCATGCCCTTGTGGCTGCGCACCGGTTGCAGCCCCGTGGGTTCGCCAATCACCGCCGAGCGCGCTTTGGGTCGGCCCATTTCTGCCAGACAGCGCGCGCCTTCCATGGATGTTTCTTCGTCTGCTGTGGCCAGCACAATCAGCGGTTCCCGGAAAGTCTTGTCCAGCAGGGGCGCGACCGCTTCCATGATTAGAGGGAAAAAACCCTTCATATCGGTGACGCCCAGGCCAAAGAATTTATTATCCCGCTCGCTCAATTTGAAAGGGTCGACAGTCCAGAGATTGTCATCGCAGGGCACGGTATCGGTATGGCCAGCCAGCACCAGACCGCCAGGGCCGCTGCCAAAGGTGGCGATGAGATTAAATTTGCTGTCATCGGCATAAGGTATCAGTTCGCATTCAAACCCCAGGCCGGAGAACTCATTAGCCAGGTAATCAATGATGGCCTTGTTGCTGGTGTCCAGATCGGAATTGGTGGAACTGACACTGGGAATGCCGACTACCCGTTCCAGTCGTTGCAGTAATGCTTTGTTATCGATGGACATGGTTGCTCTGCCGCGTCAGCTACTGGCTGACATTTTGGCAATGAGATCGGTCTTGGCGGCCATGATGAAGTCATTTACATGCAGGCCGTTGATCTTGTGTGTCCACCAGTAGATGGTGACCTTGCCCCATTCGGTAATGATCATTGGATGGTGCTGTTCCCGCTCGGCCAGGCTGGCAATCTTGTAGGTGAAATCGAATGCATCCTTGAACTCTACGAAATAGAACTCACGCGTCAGTTTGTCCACCCCGTCATGAAACAAGCGCTTCCAGGAAGGAATGTTGACGATGAGTTCATTGGCCTGTTCTTCTGTAACCACTGGCGCGCCCATCTTGCAGGCTTCGCAGCGGCGTTTATGTAGCTCTTCCATGCAGACTCCGCCTGTATTCAGGGTTCAGTCAATGGGCCCGTCGATGAATTTTTCCAGAACGGTATTCAGCAGCTGATAACCACGGTCGGTGGTGCGGATAAATCCATCCTCGCTGAGCAACAGACCCTGTTGCTGCAGATATTCTACTCGCTTTCCAATATGGCTAAAAGGCAGGCCAGTGCGAGCCTCGAACTGACTGACAGGGAAACCATCAGGTTGGCGCAGGGCATTAAGCAGAAATTCCACCGCTCGCTCTTCACTTTCAACCGCCACAGACTCGGCTTTTCGGCCCAGTTGGCTGGCCAGGTAGTGGCGGGGCTGTTTTACCTTGCGGCTGCGCAGGATGCGGTCGCTGGCTGGCAGGGTGATCTTGCCATGAGCGCCGGCGCCGATGCCGAGATAGTCACCGAAGCACCAGTAATTGAGATTGTGCATGGACTGGCGTGTGCCGCGACTGAAGGCAGACACTTCATACTGAGCGTAGCCAGCGGTCGCCAACCGTTCACTGCCGCGATCCTGAATCGATTCCAGTATATTGTCTGCCGGCAATGGTGGCCGGTGGCGATAAAAATAGGTATTGGGCTCGATGGTGAGTTGATACCAGGAGATATGTTCCGGCTCGAATGCAACAGCCTGGTCAAGATCAGCCATGGCCCCCGCCTTTGCCTGCTCCGGCAAGCCATGCATGAGATCCAGATTGATATTGTCAAAGCCGGCCTGGCGGGCCAGGTCTACTGCTTTGACGGCCTGGGCGCTGTCATGAATACGCCCCAACCGCTGCAGGCTGTCATCATTGAATGACTGAATACCGATGGAGAGCCGGTTGATGCCACTGAGATAATAATCCCTGAAACGACCGGCCTCGGCGGTACCTGGATTGGCCTCCAGGGTAATTTCCGCCAGCGCGGAAATGCCAATGCGCCAATCAATATGTTGCAGCAGTTCAGACAGGGCAGCGGCATCAAACAGGCTGGGGGTGCCACCACCAATGAAAATGGAAGTCAGCGTCCGGCCCTGAACCCAGTCAAGATCATTGTCGAGGTCCTCGCACAGTGCCTGGATATACTCCTGTTGTGGTAGTTCTCCCTGTTGCTCATGGGAATTGAAATCACAATAGGGGCATTTCCGCACACACCAGGGAATATGGACGTAGAGACTTAGGGGCGGGAGTTCCAGCATTCAAGCAGCTGCTTCAGTGCCTGGCCACGATGGCTCAGGGAATTTTTAAGATCCGGATCGAGCTGTGCCGATGAACAGTCGTGTTCCGGGACATAGAACAGGGGATCATAACCGAAACCGTGCTCGCCCTGTTCGGCAAACAGGATTCGCCCCTCCCAGCTGCCCTGGCAGATGAGGGGGGTAGGGTCCTTGGCATGGCGCATGTAGACAATGACACATTGAAAGCGGGCAGTACGTTCAGGCTCGGGAACCTGTTCAAGTTCGGTCAACAGTTTGGCGTTGTTGTCCGCATCGGCGCTGGCACCACCGCTGCCGGCATAGCGGGCGGAATAGATACCGGGTTCGCCTCCCAGGGCATCCACCTCCAGACCGGAATCATCGGCGATACTGGGCAGGCCGGTTTCTTCGCAGGCATGGCGCGCCTTGATCAGGGCATTTTCCACAAAGCTGAGACCGGTCTCCGCCACATCACTGACATCGAATTCCGATTGCGGCAACAAGTTCACACCGAGATCTGCCAGTACGGCCTGTAATTCGCGTAGCTTGCCCTGATTACCGCTGGCAAGGATCACGGTTTTATTGTCTGACATCAGTCGGTCCTGCTTAGATGATAGATAGCGATCTCGCCCAACAGGTTGGGCCAGGTGCGCATGGCCCAGTTACCCTGGTGTTCGGAATCAACCACGGTGCGCCCCAGCACCTGGAAATTTTTCTCCCGGCACAGGGCATCGAAATCCTTGACCGTACAGAAATGGATGTTTGGTGTGTCATACCACTCATAGGGCATGAATTTGGAAACCGGCATGCGGCCGCGGGTAGCCAGGTAACTGCGGGCTTTCCAATTGCCGAAGTTGGGAAAAGTGACAATGCCTCTGCGCCCGATGCGCAACATATCATCTAGTAACTGTTCCGGCTTGCTGAGGGCCTGGATTGTTTGTGCCAGCAGCACAGTATCAAAGCTGTCATCCTTGAAATTGGCCAGGCCCTGGTCAAGATTCTGCTCAATGACATTCACGCCCTTGTCGATGCAGCTCTCGATGTTGTCTGCATCGATCTCCAGTCCAATGCCGGTTACTGCTTTGTCTTTCTGCAGAAAGTCCAGCAGGGCACCGTCACCACAGCCCAGATCGAGAACATTGCTTTTCGGGGCAATCAGTTTGGCAATAATGGCCAGATCAGGACGCATCGTCGGTCAGCTCCCTGTGAATCCGGTTCATGTATTTGGAAAAGGCCCTGATGTAGCGCGGCACGGGTAGCAGAAAGGCATCGTGGCCCTGATCCGCTTCGATTTCCAGATAGCTGACATGCCGCTTGGCGTCCAACAGATGTTCAACAAGCTCCCGGGAGCGTTCCGGCGGGAAGCGCCAGTCAGTGGAAAAAGACATCAGCATGAATTTGCAATTGCTGTTCTCAAAGGCCTTGCTGAGATCGCCGTCAAAATCTACCGAGGGATCGAAATAGTCCAGCGCCTTGGTCATCAACAAATAGGTATTGGCGTCGAAGTTTTCGGAAAAGCGCTCACCCTGATAGCGCAGATAGCTCTCCACCTGAAAATCCACATTGAAGCCAAAACTCAGTTTTCCCGAGCGCAGGTCACGACCGAAATTACCGCCGAAATCGCTCACATCGGTGCCGAATTTGGCGCGCATGGCACTGTCAGACAGGTAGGTAATATGACCCACCATTCGCGCCAGCATCAGTCCCTGCTTGGGATAGGTGCCATGTTCCAGATAGTGACCGTCATGGAAATTGGGATCACTGATGATGGAATGCCTGGCCACTTCATTGAAAGCGATGTTCTGGGCCGACAGTTTGGGTGCGGCCGCGATACACACGGCATGGGCAAGACGTTCGGGATAACTGATGGCCCAGCGCAGTACCTGCATACCACCAAGACTGCCACCCACCACGGCGGCCCATTTTTCAATCCCCAGACGGTCCGCCAGCATCACCTGACTATTCACCCAGTCCCTGACTGTAACCACGGGGAAGTCGGGGCCATAATGTTTGCCCGTTTCGGGATTGATAGACACTGGCCCGGTACTGCCGGAGCAGCCACCGAGATTATTCAGGCAGACCACAAAGAACTTGTTGGTGTCGATGGCCTTGCCCGGACCGATACAGGCATCCCACCAGCCGGGCTTGTCATCCTCTTCGCTGTGATAGCCAGCGGCATGATGGTCCCCGCTCAGGGCATGGCAGATCAGAACCGCATTGCTGCGATCGGCATTGAGTTCGCCATAGGTTTCCACCATCAGGTCGAAGCCGGACAGAACCTTGCCGCTGCGCAGGGTCAAGGCTTCATCGAAGTGGTAGGACGTCGGCGTGACGATGCCCACTGAATCTGGTTTGGCTGAATTATGCATTGCTCGCTATTGTAATACTTCTGCAGGAAAACTGACTGCCCAGGTTTGTTTAATCATCCACTGTATCGGCAAGCCAGTCCGGAAGTCGTGCCCGGGCTGGCAAACTGAGGGTCTTGCGGCGACTGGTGGCGCCACGGACAAGGCTGATATCTGCGGGTTTCAATTGGAATTCCCTGGCCAGTACCTTGATGAGTTGCTTGTTGGCTTTACCGTCCGTTGGTGCTGCGGTCAGTTTGACCTTTACTGTGCCGGCCATGAGGCCTGTGATTTTCTCTTCTCTTGATTTCGGAATGACTGAGCATTCCAGAAGCAGTTTGTTGCCGGATCTGCGCAGGGGTTTGTCCAAGCCGGTCAGATGCCTTGAGCCTAGATGCCTATGACAACCTGGGCAATCTGTTCATTGATGCCGAAAGTCTGGACCAGAATATTCTGGATCAGGCCGATGGCGATGAAAATAAATATTGGCGAGAAGTCCAGCCCACCCATGGGCGGAATAATTTTTCGAACAGGCGCCATCACCGGTTCGGTCAGCTGCCATATTACTTGCAAGACAGGGTGTGGATTCATATTGCCGGAGAACAGCATTACGAAAGACATAATGATCGAGGCAATGATGGCAAAATAGTAAATATTGATGATGAAATAAATGATGCCAACAAAAGCCCAGGTCACAATAAATCCCAGCGAAGGCATGCTATAGCCATAGAGGGCTATCAGCACGGCAATGGCAATCGCTTCCAGTGCCAGTGCCAGAATCAGAGTGGAAAAATCCACCCCGCGATAGCCAGGAATGAAACTGCGAAAAGTCCTGACCAGGGGGTCGGTGATACGAAAAACGGCCTGTGACAGCGGGTTATAAAAATCGGCTTTGGCCAGCTGCAACAGAAAACGTAGCAAGACAGCAAGCAGATACAGGCCTGCCAGTGCATTGAAAATCATTGCTGCGGAACTTCCTAAAACACCCATATCTTTATCTCTTGTTCGGCTTGCGTGGTCTTTGTCTCAATCCGCAGCCTGAGTCGCCAGTTCCTCGGAACGGCGCTGGGCAGCTTGCAATGCCCTGGCTACGATGGCTTCCAGGTTTTCGGCCTGGAAACTATTGATGGCCTGTTCGGTGGTGCCGCCCGGTGAAGTCACCCGACGGCGCAGTTCGGCCAGATCTTCCTTGCTTTGGGCTGCCAGTTCGGCGGCGCCCATGGCAGTTTGCAGAACCAGCGCCCGGGCCAGGTCTGCTTCCAGCCCCATGTCGCGGGCTGCTTCCTGCATGGCTTCCATAAACAGGAAAAAATAAGCCGGGCCGCTGCCGGAGACTGCGGTCACCGCATCCAGATCAGATTCCTTCTCGACCCAGACACTGAGGCCTACCGCATCCATAATAGCGCCGCTGGCCTGTCGTTGCATGGTATCAACCCGGGCATTGGCATAAAGACCACTGGCCCCTTTGCCGATCAGAGCCGGGGTATTGGGCATGCAACGTACCAGGGCGGCATTGCCTCCCAGCCAGTCATCGAGGCTGGTGAGGGTAATACCGGCCGCGACCGAGATAATCAGGGGCTGTTTGCCGGCCTGTTTGATCTTCTCACCCAGGCTTGCGCAGACTGACTGCATTACCTGGGGTTTCACCGCCAGCACGATGATCTCTGCCTCGGCAGCAATCTCTTCTTCGGCCGCTGGTCTGATGCCATAGTCATCGGCCAGGGATTGCAGTTTGCTGGCATCGATGTCGGCCACCAGCAGTTGATCGGCAGCGCTGCCTTGCCTGATCAGACCCTGAATCAATGCCGATGCCATATTACCGGCGCCAATAAAGGCGATGGTCTGGGAATGCATGGATGCGTGCAAAATCTCTCCTGAGTAAAGTGGCTTGCTGAGCGAGGGCGCTATTCTAGCTTAATCAGGCCCGGGTGAGTATTGGTGCCGCGCTGGCTTCAGTCCCGGGGCCCAAACAGGGCAGTGCCGAGGCGCAGCAGGGTTGAGCCCTCGGCAATGGCCGCCTCGAAATCATTGCTCATGCCCATGGAAAGGGTATCAAATCGGGGATACTGATCCTGAAGTTCCCTGAAGCAGGCCGCCAGGGGCGCGAAAATCCGGCGCTGCTCAGCCAGGGTCCGGGCCGGAGCCGGAATCGCCATCAGTCCTCTCAGGGCCAGCCCTGGCAAAGGGGCAATGTCTGCGGCCAGAGCCGGTACAGCCGCCAGCTCGACACCGGATTTGCTGTCTTCTGCCGACAGATTGACCTGCAGGCAAATATTCAGAGGGCCCGCTTGTGCGGGTCGCTGTTCTGACAGGCGCCGGGCAATTTTCAGGCGGTCAACGCTATGGGCCCAATCGAAGGCCTCAGCGATGCCCCGGGTCTTGTTGCTCTGGATTGGACCGATGAAATGCCAGCACAGATTCAGTTCCTGCAGTTCGGCCATTTTATCCTGGGCTTCCTGCAGATAATTTTCGCCAAAATCCCGGGCTCCGGCAGCTGCCGCTTCCCTGATGACTGCACTACTATGGCGCTTGCTCACTGCCAACAGTTTGACCGAACCGGGGGCTCGCTCATATTTGCTTTCCAGGTCGCGGATTTGTTGCCGGATAGCGGCCAGATTTTCTGCTACGGTGGTCACGGTTTTAGCGGTATCGGGTCTGTGATATTGCCTGCAGGACAGGTACTATAGGCAAGGCCTGAGCGAATGGCTAGCGCCAATACCGATGAATTTTCGGTACTGCTGCAAACAGATTGCGGATCAACAAGAATCAGAATCGCATTGCTGCTGGCCCGCCGCCAATAAACAGAATGAATCAGGCTAACAATCAATAGCAGGTCGGCAGACGGCCTCAAGCAATCTCATCCCTGAGCCGGGCACCTAACAGGTAAGTCGATAATGGATATTACAGAATTACTGGGTTTCAGCGTCAAACAGGGCGCTTCCGATTTACATATCACCGCAGGCATGCCACCACTGATTCGAGTGGACGGCGACATCCGCCGCATCAATGTACCGGAAATGGATCATAAGGAAGTGCATGCGCTGATTTATGAAATCATGAATGACAAGCAGCGCAAGGACTATGAAGAATTCCTGGAAACTGACTTCTCATTTGAAGTGCCCAACCTGGCCCGTTTTCGTGTTAATGCCTTCATTCAGAATCGCGGTGCTGCTGCAGTATTTCGTACCATTCCGTCCAAAGTGCTGTCCATGGAACAACTGGGCATGGGCGAAGTATTTCGCAAGATTTCCGATGTGCCTCGTGGCCTGGTAGCTGTAACCGGACCGACGGGTTCCGGCAAGTCTACAACCCTGGCGGCGATGATCGATTACATCAATGACAACAAGTACGAACATATTCTCACCATTGAGGATCCGATCGAATTTGTGCACCAGAGCAAGAAGTGCCTGGTAAACCAGCGTGAGGTACACCGGGATACCCATGGCTTTAACGAAGCACTGCGCTCGGCACTGCGTGAAGACCCGGATATTATCCTCGTGGGTGAGCTGCGTGACCTGGAAACAATACGACTGGCCCTGACCGCCGCCGAAACCGGTCACCTGGTATTCGGCACTCTGCACACCACCTCTGCCGCCAAGACCATTGACCGTGTCATCGACGTCTTTCCGGCTGCGGAAAAAGACATGGTGCGCTCCATGTTGTCCGAATCCCTGCAGGCAGTAATTTCCCAGACACTGCTGAAGAAACCGGGTGGGGGTCGGGTAGCTGCCCATGAAATCATGATCGGCACGCCGGCGATTCGAAACCTGATTCGCGAAGACAAGGTGGCGCAGATGTATTCAGCCATCCAGACCGGCGCCGGATCCGGTATGCAGACTCTGGATCAATGCCTCAAGGAATTGTTGGCCAAGGGTATGGTTACTCGCGAGGATGCCCGCACCAAGGCGAAGATGCCGGAAAACTTCTAGAGCTGCTGACTTTCTGCTACCGGGCCGGGCCTTGCTGGTTCAGCCCGGTAAACCAGTTCTCCAGAATGATTTGCGCGGCAATATGATCAATTGCCTTGTCTCTGCTGCCACCCTGTTCCAGAACCTGTTCTATCGCTTCCCTGGATGAGAGCCGTTCATCCATGCCGTAGACCGGGCGGTGAAAACGGCCATGCAGACGATTGGCAAATTTCTCTGCCCTGATCAATAGCTCACTCTCACTGCCATCCATGTTGTAAGGCAGGCCCACCACGAAGACATCCGGGTGCCACTGCTCAATATGGCGCTCCAGTGCTTGCCAATCAGGAATGCCGTCCCGGGCCTTGATGACGGCTACGCCACGGGCACTGCCACTGACACTCTGACCAAAGGCCATACCAATACGCTGGGTACCAAAATCAAAACCCAGGGCGGTGAGGGGTTTGTCGTGTTTGACAGGGAAGTTGGGCAGTGACATGCCGATCAGGAGTGGCCGGCTTCCGGTGACAACTGCTGCAAGTCAATGCCCAGGGTGGCGGCCGCGGCTTCGGCCTTGTGGGCATAGTCTCTGGAGAACAGCAGGTCGCTGTTAGCCGGTGCGGTAAGCCAGGCATTCTCGCTGATTTCCTGCTCCAGCTGGCCGGCTTCCCAGCCGGCGCAACCCAGAGCCACCAGATAATTGTCCGGGCCTTTGCCCTGGGCAATATCCTGAAGAATGGTCCGGGAAGTACAGACGGTAATTTCCGGTGTCACTTCGATGGAGGAATCCCAGTTGCGACCGGCATCATGGATGATAAAGCCCTTGTCTCTTTCCACCGGGCCGCCGGCCAGCACATGCTCATGCTTGAACAGCATTTCACCCACCGAGCAGACAATATCCAGTTCTTCAAAAATATCAGCGACACTGGCCTGCAGGGGTTTGTTAATTACAATGCCCAGCGCCCCCTCTTCGTTGTGTCGCCACAGATAGGTGACGGTATTGGCAAAGTAGGGGTCAGCCAACTGCGGCATGGCAATCAGAAACTGGTCTTCAAGATAGCCTGTGTTGCTGCTTTCGCTCATTAATAGCTCGTCAGGGAATTGCCTTCGTGGAAACGCCAGGTCCTTATAATTTCCAGTATATCAGCTTCTTCGCGCATTGCCTCGGGGAAAGGCTCAAAGGGAGCGGCGAGGTTAACGATCTCGACGGCTGCCTGGTCCAGCAGATTATGACCAGATGATTCCAGAATCTGCACATCTTCGACCCGGCCGTCTGGCAGGATCGATACCAGCATGCGCAGGCTGCCATAAATGCGATTGCGTCGCGCCTGTTCCGGGTAATTGATATTGCCAACCGCTTCGATACGACGGCGCCAGTTATCCAGATAGAGTGCATCATGGCTTTTTCTGGTGGAGGCCGAGGAAATGGTGTAGCGGCGTGGGCGGCTGGCATATTCCTGACGACGACGATCGAGCCTGGCCTGCAGGCTGGCAATGGCAAGGCTGATTTCCTCGGCACTGCTGCTCTCGTTTACCGGCTGTTCCTGCTCCGGCTCCAGCTCTTCCAATTGCTGGCTTATGTCACGGCCGTCCTGAAAGGTGGAGATCACCGCGGTATTCTGGACCGGCATATCGTTCACCACCCGTGGTGCCTGTGGAACCGGCACTACTTCATTGATTGTCTCGGCGCTGAAATCTGCCTCAAACGGTGTACTGGGTGCTGCTACTTCATCCAGCACGCCGCTACCAAGCTGGTTCTCCTGTGCCAGGAAATCGGCATCTTCGGGCGCCACTTCGGATCGATACTGGGCCATGGTGACTTCCAGTACCGGCTCCGATTCGCTTTCGCCGAGATAGGTGAAGCCGATGCCCAGGATAACGATGGCATGGGCACACAGTGAAAGAAACACGGTGAAGCCAAAGCGCTCTTTGGAAAGATCATCATCGGGGTTCATAGGCACTACTGTCTCACGGGACTCAGCCAGCCTGCAATTTCTCTTCGATACAGTCCATCAACTGGGAGGCGATATCCAGTCCGGTGTCGGCGTCTATCTCCCGCACACAGGTAGGGCTGGTGACATTGATTTCAGTCAGATAATCACCAATCACATCCAGTCCAACAAAGAGTAAGCCCTTTTCTTTCAGGGCGGGGCTGACCTGTTCACAAATCCAGCGATCGCGGTCACTCAATTCTTGCACCACACCGCTACCACCGGCAGCAAGATTGCCACGGCTCTCGCCCACTGCCGGGATGCGCGCCAGGGCATAGGGCACCGGCTCGCCATTGATCACCAGTATTCGTTTATCGCCATTGCTGATTTCCGGGATGTATTTCTGCGCCATAATGGGGCGCTTGCCCCCCAGAGTCAGGGTTTCTATAACAACACTGAGGTTGGGGTCATTCTTGCCGATGCGGAAAATGGAGCTGCCACCCATGCCATCCAGAGGCTTGTAGATGACATCTTCATGCTGGCGATAGAAGGATTTCAGCTGCCCGGCAGCGCTGGCAACGATAAAAGGCGGGCAGCACTGGGGAAACTGGGTGGCAAAGACCTTTTCATTGCAGTCCCTGAGACTCTGGGGGTTATTGACGATAAGCACCCCTTCACGCTGGGCCGCCTCCAGCATATAGCTGCAGTACACATAATCGATATCGAAGGGTGGATCCTTGCGCATCAGGATCACATCCAGCTCAGCCAGGGAGATGTCCTGGGCCGCTTGCAGGGAAAACCAGTCCTCGGGGTCATCGCGTACGGTCAGGCCCTGGCTAGTGGCCCTGACCAGGCCCTGATCCAGGTAGAGGTCGGACTGCAGCATGTAATGCAGCTGCCAGCCACGCTTTTGTGCCGCCAGTAACATGGCCAGCGTTGTATCTTTTTTGACGGTGATGGAGTCGATGGGGTCCATCACTACACCCAGCTTGATGCTCATTCGCTACTCTCTTGTGAAACCTGTGCCTGGGAAAGGGCCGGATAGGAAGTTTATCGACCTTTTCCGGGGATGAAATACCCGGCAGTGAACGGAAATCTCCTGGAAATCTCCTGAATGGGGCCCAGCAGGAGGCGGCTGTCATCCAGCCGCGCTCCCTATTCGTCCAAGCCCTGCGGAACAGGCGCTGATAGTAGCCCAAACAGGTGGACGCTGTGAAATGGCGCTGTTTCACAAGTCACCGTATCGCTGATAGCGGTCTCTCTGACAGAGCAAAGTGTTTATAATAGCGACCCGGCCGGTAAACGGCAGGAGCCGAATAACAGAGACTGATGGAAACCGTAGTGAAAAAACTGGCATTTTTATGGGGAATTGGCGGCGTGATCGTCCTGCTGGGCTTTGCCATGGTCCGTCTGTCCCGTTATGCCATGGAACTGGAACTGGCCAGCCTGGCCCCCGGACACTGGCTGGCTTTGCTGTTCAGTGTTCTGTTTATGGCCTATTCCGAGGGCTACAAGGGCTTCTATCTGCAGTTTTCTCCCCGGGTTGTGCGCCGTGCCAGTTTCCTCGGCAGCCGCTCCCGGCCACATGAACTGTTGCTGGCGCCGCTGTTCTGCATGGGCTATTTCCATGCCACCCGTCCACGCCTGATTGCCACCTATGCCCTGACACTGATGATCATCGGCTTTGTTATTTTTGTGCCCATGTTGCCGCAGCCCTGGCGTGGCATCATCGATGTTGGCGTAGTGGTGGGGCTTGCCATGGGAATCCTTTCCATCTGCTATTACGTCATCATGGAATGGCGGGGTGACAGCAGCAATAGTGTTTCTCCCGGCTTTCCTGACGATTCTTCGCTTTTGAGCTCATGACTTCCGCGCCAAACACCTCAGCTCAGAACAATGTCAGTTGCGCCGTGGTCGTTACTTACCGGCCGGAGCTGACTGCCCTGCTGAAACTGCTGGGCCAGCTGAACAAGGAAACGGATTTTGTTGTCATCGATAACGGTTCGCAGGAAATCGAACGGCTGGAAGAGTCCATTACGGTCTACCAGCGCTGCCGCGAACTGATTCGACTGGACAATAACCAGGGTTTGGCCAGGGCCCTGAATATCGGAATCCAGTGGGCCCGGGACAAGGGCTTTGAGTACGTCTTTCTGTTTGATCAGGACAGCAGTCTCTGTGATCTGTTTGTCTCTCGCATGATCAAGGCCGGTCGTGAGGCGGAACACTATTCCCGGCGTGGCATTGCGGCCGTAGGGCCCAGGATTATCAACCCCCAGACTCTGCGCCAGACACCCTTTAAACTCTTCAATCGACTGTGGCTGCGCAGCGACCGGCATTTCGCCGGCAGTGATTCTCACTACCTCGCCGATTTTCTGATTACCTCCGGCACCCTGATTGTGCTCAAACATATTCAGGCCATCGGCCCCATGAAAGAAAGTTACTTCATCGATAATGTGGATCTGGAATGGTGCTTTCGTGCCAAATCGCTGGGCTATGACCTGATTGGCACTGATGATGCCGTGCTCTACCATGCCATTGGCGAGCGCAGCTTGAATCCCCTGGTACGGGCGGGCATCATGGCGCAGCACAACCCGTCCCGAACCTATTATTCGAGTCGTAACAGAATCCATCTCTACCGCGTGCGTTATTCACCTTTGGGCTGGAAACTGAGAGACATGATACGTTTCACTATCAAGGTCAGCTGGTTGTTGCTGACATCCAGTGACCGTCGTCAATACTGGCAGAATATTCGCAGCGGCATTCGTGACGCCAAGACCCTGACCTGAATCAAGCCCACAGCCCGTTTATGAGCCACCAGAGCAAAGTGCTAATCCTGCTGTCCACCTATAACGGAGAGCGCTTCCTCGATGAGCAAATCAAATCCCTGCTGGCACAGTCCTGGCCGGAAATCATGATTCTGGTGCGCGATGACGGTTCCAGCGATGACAGTCGCAGAATTCTTGCCGACTACAGCATTCGCTATCCTGAGCGTTTCCATCTGTTGCGTGATGAAGCGGGTAACCTGGGTGCCTGTGGCAGTTTTGCCTGGTTGATGAATTATGCGCTGGAACACAAGCAAGAGCTGGGGCTGGACCCTCTTTATATGATGTTCTGTGATCAGGATGATGTCTGGTATGAGGACAAGGTTGCCCGCCAGATGAATGCCATGCTGGCTACCGAGGATGAACTGGGCGATGACCACTCGGTGCCGATTCTTATTCACACTGACCTGCAGGTAGTGGCGGAAGATGGTCAGCCCATCGCCGAATCACTGGCCAGTTATCAGGGGCTGGAGATCGAGCGCAACAGGTTTCCGAATATGGTAATCAGTAATCTGGTGACCGGTTGCACGGCGCTTTTCAATGAAGCTCTGGCTCGTCGTGCCCTGCCGGTGCCACAAGCCGCCATCATGCACGACTGGTGGATGGCCCTGATTGCCGCCGCCTTCGGTAAAGTGGTCTACCTGGACACGCCCTTGATTCATTACCGCCAGCATGGCGCCAATACCATCGGTGCCAAGCAAAAGGAAAGCCAGGGCCCTGGCAGTATCAATTTCTGGCGCAAGCTGTTCGGCCCGGCCGCCAATGAACACCTGTATGAGGTGGCAGTTCAGGCACGGGCTTTCAGGCAACAATTTGCCGCCGAGCTGGATAAGCGCAATCGCCTGGCCCTGAAACTCAATACCCTGATGGCCACTCGCATCGGCTTTGTGCAGCGGGCTATGTATCGGTTGGCGCGGCGCTTCTAGTTTCGCGTTCCGGTCCGGGCGGAAAAATTTCCTGAATTGCCGCGCGGAAGCCTTGCTGTGAACAATCCCTCGCCACCGATGCCAGGCCTGACTGTCGAATATTGTTCCACAGCGTTTCATCACTCAGCAGGCGCAGGCATTGCCTGGCAAAGTCGGCTGCCTCATCGGCAACCAGCAGTTCCTCGCCGTCCCGCCAGGACAATTGCTGGGCAAGCAGGCTGGTACTGACCGTGGGCAGGCCATGGCCACTGGCTTCATGAATCTTGTGGGGTATACCCGCCGCGAATCGGGTTGGGGCGACGAAGACCCGACTGCTGTCATACAGCGCATCAATGGACTCCAGCCGACCGGTGAAAACTATATTGGCCTTGTCGACGGTGGCCAGGGAAGGGGCCGGATTATCTCCAACTACCGTCAGCCGCACATCGGGCAGGGCCTTTTCGATCAGGGGCAGGACATTGATGATAAACCAGAGCAGGGAATCCACATTGGGCGAACCCTCATCCCGCAAGGCACCGACAAATAACAGTCCACTGCGATCCTGAAAACCGGGACCTGTGGCCCCTGTCTGCATGGTGTGTCCCAGGACCGAGGTAGAGGCAAAGCCGGCAGATTTGAAATAGGCCGCTTCCTGGGCCGACACGGCCACAATGCGATCTGCCCCCCGCGCCAGCTCCAGTTCGGCAGCAATGGCCTGCTGTTCCTGCTCGCTGCTGATCTGTTCACCCAGCAAGCGGCGCTTCAGTATCTCCCGGGGTGCGCTTACGGCCTCGGCGTCGTAGATCAGTTCAACGCCGGCAAGTAATTCACTCCTGTCGGCCATGATGCGATTGAAGGCAGCCATATTGTGCTCACGGCTGACAACAATCCTGCTGTAGTAGCCTTTCCTTTCTTCCAGAAAGCGTCCCAGCTGGGCCTCACCCACACCCAGCATCACTTCAATGGAATCAGGCAGGGTTTTGTACACCTGCTGCCAGTCATCATTGGGAAACAGCATCGGCAAGAGAGTGATATTGAAGTCCATCTGACTGAGTTCGGTCAGCAGATGGGCGGCGCGGGGATAACCGGCTCCCAGCGAGGGATGCGGAACCCGATCATCCAGTACCAGAATATTGGCTCGCTGGTGATGGAAATTTCTGGCGCGCAGGGCATTGGCCGGATCATTGGCCAGGCGACTGGCCAGGAACTGCGGATGTTTCTGGCAGAGCAGCTGGCGGTGCTCAGCCTGCAAAGTGGAGGCGCCTGAGAATCCTTCCGAGCTGGCGAATTCGAAATGGGTGATTCTCACCTCGGGATTGTAAACAACCCGCAAGCCCCTCTCGTGCAAGCGCACACAGTAGTCGGATTCTTCGTAATAGGCCGGGGCGTAGTCTTCATCGAAACCACCCATGTCCAGAAACAGGGAAGTACGCAGCATCAGGCAGGCACCGGAACAGTAGTCCACATCACGCTGGAACAGATAGGCGGGCGCTGCCGGATTGTCGCCGCGGCCATAACCGAGACAGGCACCGTCGTTCCAGATAATGCTGCCGGCTTCCTGCAGGCTGCCGTCGAGGAGATCGATGCGGCCTCCGACGGCGCCGATACTGTCATCATCCTCGAGTGTGGCTACCGCTGAGGACAGGCATGCCTTGCCTATCATGGCATCGTTATTCAGCAGCAACAGATACTTGCCGGATGCCAGGCGGGCGCCCTGGTTAACGGCTTTGACGAAGCCGAGATTGTCATTATTGCGAACGATCTCGGCGCCATGAATTCGGGACAGTAATTGTTCAGTCTCGTCGCTGGACTGATTATCAATAATCAGTAATTGAAATGGCAGGTCACCGTGCTCAAGCAGCGATTCCAGGCAGAGATAACTCAGTGCGGCCTGGTTATAGAAGATCAGCAGTACGGTAAGCTCACATTCACCATCATGGCTGAAGTCCAGGGTCTCGCCGCTGGCCAGAAAGCGCTGCAATCGACCTGCAGCCTGTTGGCGAAAAGTCTGTTTGAGACTGTCTTCACCGCCGCTGTCGAGCTCGACTTCTGATTCGCTGTCCACGGTTTCGGTTTTATCCACTACCGGCTGGCTTGCCGGTGCTGGTGAGCCGCGCAATAGTTGCTTGAGCTTTTGCAGGGGTTTGCCGAGGCGCAACAAGGGTGATGACAGCAGGCGATCATTCAGCGCCTGCAGATCGGCCACGTGTTTTTTCAGGGCCTCATTATGGCCGGCCAGTTCATGGTATTCCTGCCGCCAGTAACTGGCATCGCCCTCGGCCACTGCCGCGCCGGGCCTGGCATTGTCTGAGCGAGGCATTGTTAATTGCGGCTCACGGTACAGACGCTCTATCTCGGCTGCCAGCAGCGCTGCTATGGCCGCTGCTCCCGAATCCTGCGCTTGCAGGACGGTGGCCGGCAAGCCCTGGGCAAAACGTTTGCCCAACAGACGGTGTTGCCACCGCAGTAACATGTACTGATATTCTTGCTGGGCCCGGCTGCGGTTGGCGGGCAGCACATCACTCTTGCGAGAAACGGATTCGTGATGAATGAGAGTGACGGCAGGGTTCAGTAGAATCGGCAGTCCCTTGTCGCTGATTCGCAGGCACAGATCCACATCATTGAAAGCAACCGCCAGACTGCTTTCGTTGAATCCCCCCAGCTTCTGGAACAGTGCCTTGCGTACAAACAGACAGGCTGCAGTGGCTGCATCCACGGCATAGGGGTGCAACAGGCCTTTCTGCTGCAGGAAATCCTCATTTTCGCCGTGGGCAATATGACGGGCGATAGCCAGTTCATCCAGGGCAATCCCGGCATGCTGAATGCTGGAGTCCGGATAGAGCAGCAGGCAACCTACTGCGCCCACATCCTCGCGTTGAACCAGAGCCAATTGCCTTTCCAGCCAGTCTGTCTGCCTGATTTGAATATCGTTGTTCAGAAAGCAGAGAACGGGAGAGCTGGCTTGCTCTACCGCGAAATTATTGATGGCGGAATAATTAAATTTTTCATTCCAGCTCAGCACCCGGCAATTGGGCCTGTTATCCAGTTCTGCCAGATAGTCCCGGGTGGCGGTTTCCTGGCTGTCATTATCAATGACCAGAATTTCAACTTCTTCACTCAGCCGGGAGGCAAAGATGCCATCCAGGCAAGGCTGCAAAAATTCCAGTTTGTCCCGGGTGGGAATAATTATGGAGCAGCGAAAGCGTTCCCGATTGGTTTTATGTTCTGCTTGTTCTTCGCTCATGGCGTGGTTTCAGTTATCCCTGACGGCTATTTCTTGCCGAGGCGGCGAATCGCCCGCAAGGGTTTGGTCACTTTCCAGCTAAGGGACGATTGAACAAGTGCCAGGTGATTGCTGATATTTTCCTTCTCTTGCTGCAGTGCCCGAATGTTCTGCTCCAACTCACTGATTTGCTGATCGCGGAGGTTGAGCTGATGCTGCCGGGCTTCCAGGTCCTGTAACTGCTGTCTGATTTGCTCCTGATGCGCCAGGTTGGCCTGGTGTTCCCGGTCCAGAAGGCCGGCGAGCTCGACTAATTCATGGCTCTTGTCCATATCGCCGATCAGGGCATTGAGTTGTTGGCCATGCCAGTGTGGCAGCCATTTGTCGAATAATCTGGCCCGTGCCTCACACAGGGGATGGCCCTGTCGATAGCGGTTGGCCGTATCCCCGGTGGCCGTGTCTGAATCACCCCCCTCTCGATAGAAGGCGGTCATCTGGTCCACATGGATAAAGGCGGTATGCTGGTTCAGTTGCAGCCAGAAATCCCAATCCTCGTAGATATCGAAGGTCTCATCGAAGCGACAGCCTTTGGCGATCAGTTCGGCTGAGAACAGCATGGCGTGAATGGGAATATAGTTATCCCGCATCAACAGCAGCGGCTGATAAGCCTCTCTGAAAACCGTCTCCAGTTCCCTGCCCTGGGCGTCGGTTTTACGGGTACTGCTGTAAGCAGCCTGCACATCGGGGTTGGCCCGCAGGCAGGCGACGAGATTGGCAATATGGTCGCTGGCAATCCAGTCATCCTCATCGAGGAACATCAGCAATTGCCCGCTTGCCGCATCGAGGCCGGCATTGGCGGCCACCGGTCGGCTCATGGCCTGACCGCTGCTGACAATCTGTACTGCGTCGATTTGCGCCAGCAGGTCTGGCGGCGCTTCGAGGCCCTTGGCAAGGGCATCCACCAACACCAGCTCCAGAGCTGGATAGTGTTGTTGGACAACAGAGTTCAGGGCCTGCTGCAACTCGGCCCGACCGGTGCTGCGGCAGATTATGGAGACAGTCACATTGTCCTGGTTCTTTTTGGCAGGCATGGGCGTTTTTATTGGGCAGGAGCCAGCAACGCCAAGCGCTGTGCTGGTTCCATGCTGCTACTCAGGCAGAGGCTTTGGCTTCGGCGGCCAACTGGCGGTCCAGCACGGAGCCAACTACCCGGCCTATGAAATCCAGGAACAGGGTATCCAGATTGACATTGAAATAGTTGTCCTGCTTGTTGCCAAAGGCGAGCAGGGCCAGCACTTCGCTGTTATGAATCACCGGGCACAGTGCGGTGGAGCGCACTTCCTGTTCATTGCCAGGAAATAATCTGGCGATCTGCTCTTCATTCAGGGGGCCGCAATGGGTGCGCTTGAGCCGGAAGACATCGCTGAAGTCCTTGCGCAGGCTGGCCAGAGATTCCACGCGGGTATTGGCCGAGATGCTCAGTTCGGGGTGCTCTATCAGAATAAACTCGCAGGCATCGATATTGGCATGGTTGGACAGTTGATCCTGGGTTACTTCGGCAATCTCGGTAACATTGGCTGCGCGCAGGAGGGCCAGTACCAGATTGCGGGTGGTATCAAAAAGCTGGTCATTATTGCGGGCATTTTCCAGCAGATTATTGAGTTTCTGCCGGGCTTCGATACCCCGTTCACGCAGAATAGTAACCTGACGTTCCAGCAGGGAAATGGCTTTGCCGCTGGCATGGGGCAGAGACAATTCGGCCAACAGGGCATCCTGGCCTATAAAGAAGTCGGGGTGTTCGCGCAGATAGTCCGCTACCTGATCGGCGGTGATTCGCTCACCGGCGGTCTGGCCAGGATCGGATTGCTCATTGCTCATAACTCGATTGTCCCCTCATACACAGTGGTGGTTGGCCCGGTCATGATGATCGAGGCCTGGTTATCGGGCCCGTCGTCCTGTTGTTGACGGGGCCAGTGAATCTTCAGCTGTCCCCCCGGCAGATGCACTTTGACGGTATCACTTAAGCGTCCCAGCAGGCAACCAGTGGCGACGGCCGCACAGGCACCGGTACCGCAGGCCAGGGTCTCGCCGGAGCCACGCTCGAAGACCCGCAGGGCAATCTCGTCGTCAGCCAGAATCTGCATGAAGCCAACATTGACGCCAGCCGGAAAATCCCCATGTGAACCCAGTGCCCTTCCAATATCTGTTACGGCCGACTTGTCCAGGTCTTCAACAACCAGCACCGCATGGGGATTACCCATGGTCAGGGCACTGAAGCGCACAGTGAGAGATTCACCATTGATTTCCAACTGGCGGCTATAGAGCAGATCCCGGGATGCGGTCTCGAAGGGAATCATTGCCGGTGTGAAATCCGGCGGGCCCATATCCACACTCACCTCACCCTGGTCATCGATGGCCAATTCGAGAATCCGGTTAACCGTTTTCACCAGCACCGGATTACTCCGGGTCAGGCCCTTGTCATGCACATAGCTGGCAAAACAGCGCGCGCCATTGCCGCAGTGTTCCACTTCCTCACCATCTATATTGAAAATGCGATAGTCGAACTCCACTGCCGGATCGCTGGGTGGGTCGATCAGCAGCACCTGGTCGCAGCCAATGCCGAAATGACGATCGGACAGATAGCGAATCTGCTCGGCGCTGAGATTGAATGAGTTGTTGACCCGGTCGATGACTACAAAATCATTGCCCAGTCCGTGCATTTTGGTGAACGGAATCTTCATGACAGTTGCTCTTTTGCAGGGGCATCCGGCAGACAGGACTCCAGAGCCAGCAACTCATCCAGGCTTTCTCTTTGCCTGATCAAATGGGCTTCATTGCCGTCCACCATGATTTCAGCCGCCCGGGGCCGGGTATTGTAGTTGGAGCTCATGACGAAACCATAGGCACCGGCGGAGCGCACAGCCAGCAGATCACCGGCCTCGACACTGAGCTTGCGGTCCTTGCCGAGAAAATCGCCGGACTCACAAACCGGGCCCACAACATCATATTGTTTCTGACCACCAATGCGCTTGCGGGCCGGAATGATTTCCTGCCAGGCACCGTACAGGGCCGGCCTGAGCAGATCGTTCATGGCGCCATCCACAATGGCAAAATTCTTGTGGGCATTGCACTTCAGGTATTCAATCCGGGTCAGGAAGATGCCGGCATTGGCGGCAATGGAGCGGCCCGGTTCCACCAGCAGGGTCAGCTTGCGATCCTTGAAGATGTCCTTTACTTCGGCCAGCAGTTCCGAGGGATGGGGCGGTTGTTCCTCTTCATAGGTGACGCCGAGGCCACCGCCCATATCGAAATGGCTCAGCTGAATGCCTTCGCTGGCAAGGGTGTCCACCAGATCCAGCAGTTTGTCGATGGCGTCCAGAAAGGGCGCCACACTGGTGAGCTGGGAGCCGATGTGGCAGTCGATGCCCACCAGTTCCAGGCCGGGCATGTCGGCCGCGCGGCGATAGCAGTCCAGGGCTTCTTCGGCAGCAATGCCAAACTTGTTCTCTTTCAGACCGGTGGAGATATAGGGATGGGTGCCGGCATCCACGTCGGGATTGACCCGCAGGGATATGGGTGCCTTCCTGCCCAAGGACAAGGCCACTTCATTGATGCGCTCCAGTTCTGCCGGCGATTCCACATTGAAACAATGGATACTGTGCTCCAGGGCCAGCTCGATCTCGGCATGGGTTTTACCCAGGCCGGAAAAAATCACTTTGCGGGTATCTCCCCCGGCGCGCCGAACCCGTTCCAGCTCGCCACCGGAGACAATGTCAAAACCGGAGCCCAGTCTCGCCAGCAGGTTCAGCACGGCAAGATTGGAGTTGGCTTTTACTGCATAACAGACCAGGTGGGGCAGATCGGCGAGCGCTTGCTCGTAGACACGGAAATGCCGTTCCAGGGTGGCCCGGGAATAGACGAAGCAGGGGGTGCCAAATTCCCGGGCAATGTCCTCCACCGCCACGTCTTCAGCGCAGAGTGTGTCGCCTTTGTAGTTGAAATAGTCCATAGTTCAGGGGTTCCGCTCGCGACCGCGAATTTGTCTTGTCAGGCTGGTCGGCAATCAGTGTGTCTGACTGCTGAATGGCGCCGGCTCCGGCCGGGTCAGGCCACCTTTTTGGCCACAGGCAGTGAGGCTGCTGATAACGATCAGCAGCAACAGAGGCAAAATTATCCTGGGATTGACTCGCATCGATCAGGGCCCCGGCTTGCGACATTGCTGAAAAGGCCGCGATTATAACTCTGTGGGGCCCATAAACACAGTGCTGCCGGGCTTATTCGGGCTTCCGACAGGCGACTGGCTGTTCTTGAAAAAGCCCGGTTACACCCCTATATTCTCGGTCTCATTTTTGTACAGTCAGCGGCAAACCCGGGTTTGCCGTTGCTCGAGCTTACGACGTTAAAGAGGCCGGTAGAACAATGATTGCCGTAAAAAATCTGACTAAAAAATTCGACCAGTTTACCGCCGTGGATGACTTGAGTTTCACTGTCCAGGAAGGTGAAGTACTGGGTTTTCTGGGGCCTAACGGTGCCGGCAAATCCACAACCATGAAAGTCATTACGGGCTTTCTGGCACCTTCGGCGGGAACGGTCACAATCGATGATCACGACATCAGCCATGAAGCCATCGCCGCCAAGGCGCTGATTGGCTATTTGCCGGAAGGGGCCCCTTCTTATGGGGATATGACCACCCAGGAATTTTTACGTTTCATCGCCAGCGTCCGGGGTTTTAGTGGCGATGCCCTGAACCAGCGTGTGGACAGGGTGATAAAGGAGGTGGATCTGGAGTCGGTCAGACATCAGACCATCGATACCCTGTCCAAGGGTTTCAAGCGCCGGGTTGGGCTGGCCCAGGCGATCATGCATGATCCCAAGGTCCTGATTCTTGATGAGCCCACCGATGGCCTGGATCCGAACCAGAAGCACCATGTGCGCGAGCTCATCAAAAACCTGGCGCGGGACAAGATTGTCATCATCTCCACCCATATTCTGGAGGAAGTCACCGCCGTCTGTACCCGGGCCATTATCATTTCCCAGGGCCGCATAGTTGCCGATGGCAAACCCGCCGAACTGGAGGCCCGCTCCCGCTATCACCACGCGGTCAGCGTGCGTCTCAGCGAAGCCCATGACCTGCAAGCCGATCTGGCGGGCCACAAGGGCATTGCCTCAATAGAGCAGGACCCGGCAGATCCCCTCAGCTTTACGATCCTCGCCGAGGCCGGTGAGGCGATCTATGCCGAGGTGTCGGAGATTGCCAAAAACAGCAACTGGCCGCTGGAAGAATTTCACGTACAGCGCGGACAACTGGAAGACGTGTTCCGCAGCATCACGCAAAAAGTGCAGCCCCTTGAAGCAGTACAGGAGGATGCGGCATGACTAACCTTGGCATCATATTCAAACGGGAGTTGCTGGGCTATTTCGCTACCCCGCTCGCCTATATTTTTATTGTGATTTTTTTGATCACCAATGGCATTTTCACCTTTGACCTTGGTGGATTCTATGCCCGGGGCCAGGCTGATCTGTTGCCTTTCTTTGGCTTCCATCCATGGCTCTATCTGTTCATGGTACCAGCCATCGCCATGACACTCTGGGCCGACGAACGCAAGACGGGAACTATCGAGTTACTCCTGACCCTGCCAATTCGCTTGTCCGAAGCAGTGCTGGGTAAATTCCTGGCAGCCTGGGTGCTGACTGGTATCGCCCTGCTGTTAACCTTTCCCATCTGGATTACGGTGAACTATCTGGGTGACCCGGACAATGGCGTTATTCTCGCTGCCTATCTCGGCAGCTGGCTGATGGCCGGTGGATTTTTGTCCATTGGCAGTTGCATGTCGGCCTGTACCCGCAACTCGGTGATTGCCTTCATCCTGACGGTGGCCATTTGCTTCAGCTTTGTCATTATCGGCTCACCCATATTGCTCAACGCCTTCCCGGACTGGGTACCCCAGGGTCTGGTGGATGCCTTTTCGGCGCTGGGATTCCTGACCCATTTCGACTCCATTTCCAAGGGCGTGCTGGATATCCGTGATCTGTTGTTTTTTACGGTGTTTATCGGGGCCTGGTTACTGGCCAGTGCCATCGTCATTGAAATGAAGAAAGCGAACTAGGGAGGCGAACAGACATGAACAAGAAATCACTGTTTTCAACTGTTGGCCTCATAGCCATTGCCATTGGCCTGATTGCCAGCGTTGCCATCATTACCATCCTGCCAGGTTGGCGCGTTGACCTGACCGAGGATGATCTTTATACCCTGTCAGAGGGGACTGAGAATATTGTCAGCTCTCTGGAAGAACCGCTGGAACTGATGTTCTTCTACTCTGACAGTGCCACCGAAGATGCACCGCAGATCCGCAGCTATGCGACCCGGGTGCAGGAACTGCTGGAAGAGATGGTTATTGCCAGTGACGGCAATCTCAGTCTCACCATGATCGACCCGGAGCCTTTTTCGGAAGACGAGGATCTGGCCACCCAATACGGTATCCAGGCAGTGCCAGTAAGCCAGGGTGCCCCGGGCATTTATTTCGGACTGGTAGTGCGGCCCCTGCAGCAATCGGATAATCCGCTGGAGGCAGCCGTCTATGAGTCCATGCCGCTCATCCGGCCGGACCAGGAGCAGTTTCTGGAATATGAATTCATGAAACTGATTACCAAGGTTGAAGACCCTGAGTTGTCGGTCATCGGCCTGATTACTGCGCTGGATATCGATGGTGGTTTCGACCCCACATCTGGCCAGGCTACGCCGCCCTGGCTGATCATGGACACTATCCGTCAGCTTTACGAAGTGCGACGTCTGCCAATCGATGTTCAAAGCATTGATGACGACGTAGACATACTGATGCTGATTCATCCCAACGGTCTTTCGGAACAGACACTCTATGCGGTGGATCAGCACGTCATGCGCGGTGGTGAAATTGTGGTTTTTGTTGACCCCAATGCCGAATCCCGCATCAGTCGCACCAACCAGGGCAACCTGGTACCCGCCGGTATGAGTTCTGATATGCCACGTCTGTTGGAGAGCTGGGGTGTGAGCTACGACAGCAGCATGATTCTGGCAGACAGTGACCTGGCTCTGCGGGTAAGAATGGGTCAGAACCAGCGGCCCATGCCCCATCTCGGTATGCAGGGTATTCAGCGCGCCAATCTTGCCCAGGACGATATCATCACCAATCGTCTGGAGACCATCAACATAGCTACCAGCGGTGTACTGGCACCGGCACAAGGCGCCAGCACCACGTTTGAACCCTTGATGCAATCCTCCAGCAATTCCATGCTCATGGACCGGGCATTGCTGGAAGACGTGATGGACCCCTCGGTGCTGTTTGATGAGTTCAGCGCGACTCCCGAAAGCTATGTGATGGCGGCCAGGATCAGCGGTGTAATTGACTCGGCTTTCCCCGAAGGTCGTCCTGTGCCTGAAGAGGAACAAGCCGAACCGGCAGAGGATGCGGCCGCTGACAACGAAACGGCTTCAGCTGAGGATTCCGCCGAAGCCGAGGCTGATACCAATCCGGCGCAGCCAGTTGAAACTGCCGAGGATGACAGTGCAGGCGGGGATGACAATGCGGCGGAAGAAGAGCAGCTGCCGGCCCATATCGCCCAATCAACAGGCATGGCCAATATTCTGTTATTTGCAGATACCGACCTGCTCACCGATCGCATGTGGGTGCAGGTGGCGCAATTTCTTGGCCAGCGTATTCCCCAGCCCTTTGCCAATAATGGCGACCTGATCATCAACAGCCTCGACAACCTCAGTGGTGGCGCTGATCTGGTGAGCATCCGCGGTCGTGGCCGCTATTCCCGTCCCTTTACCCGGGTACTGGAGTTGCAGCGTGAGGCCGATGACCGGCTGCGGGTGGAGGAAGCCGAGCTGCTGGATCGCATGGCGGAAACCGAACAGGCCCTGGCGGAACTCAATAGTGATGAAGAGGGTAATCCCATCGGCCAGGTAACGCCGGAAATTCAGGCGGAGATTGATCGCTTCAATGCCGAACTGGTGGAAACCCGACGTCGCTTGCGGGACGTGCAATACCAGCTCACGGAAGACATCGAGCGCCTGGGTAGCAATCTGAAAGCCATCAATACGGCCCTGATTCCGGCCTTGTTGACCATTCTGATGCTGGTGGCCCATTTCACCAGAACCCGCCGACGAGGCAGGGCCTGATCAAAGATCGGCGTCGTCTTCGTTGCCGGATTCCAGGCGCGGCGGGTGGCGGGGGAGCGTGACAGTGATGTGCGTTCCCTCGCCAAACTCGCTGGCAATAGTCAGTTCCCCACCATGGGCCTGGGCAATCAGGCGGCAGAGGTAGAGGCCGAGGCCAAAACCGCCGGTATTGCGTTGCCGGGAACTGTCGGCTCGATAGAAAGGCTCACTGATCTGCGGCAAATGTTCGGCCGGAACACCTTCGCCTTCATCAATGACTTCCAGTACGGCTTGCTCATTGCGAAATGTGACCCGGACAGTAATGGGATTATTCTCCCCGTGACGAATGGCGTTGTTCAGCAGATTGGTAATCAGCAGTCGCACCCGCAGACGATCGATCTGGAATTCCTGATCATCCTCCGGGATATCCAGTTTCAGCCCGCCTTCATACTCGCCATAGGTGGCGCAAATGCCTTCCACAAATTCGGCAAAATACACCCATTCCTCAGTGAGTACAGCGTGTTCATTGTTGAGACGCTCGGCTTCAATCAGGTCGGAAATCAACAGGTCAATTTCACTGATGTCTTCCTTGAGCTGCTCTTTCTCTTCGCTGTCAGGCATAAACTCCATACGCAGCTTGGCCTTGGTAATAGGCGTGCGAAGCTCATGGCTGATGGCCAGCAATAGCTGACGCTTGGCCTCCAACATGGACTGCAGCGAGTCTGCCATGTGATTGATGCTGTCGGTGAGCTCGCCCAGTTCGTCCTGGCGATTGGATTTCACGCGAAAGCTGAGATCGCCGCGGCGAATGCGCTCGGCACCTCGCCTTAACAAACGTACCGGGTCCAACAGTTTGTTGACCATGAAATAATTCAGGAACAGGACGATGGCGGCCAGCGCCATTCCCACATAGAGCACCACATAATTAATCGTGTCTTCGATACGAGAGCGCTGATACATGTAGAAATCATAACCACCACGGCGAACCATGATGATATCTTCGCTGTCGATGGTTCTTACTTCGGCATCATTGGTCAGGGTGCGATTGTAGGTTGAAGAGTCTACATCCAGACGATTGTCAGGATCAGAGCTCCAGCGCATGATGGGATTACGAATATTGATGGTCCAGTTCAGCTCGTCAGCCAGGCGCATGGCATTGCTGAGATTGGGTGGTGTACCGATGTCTTCGATTATGGACTCCACATTGCGAGTGAAGAAATCCGGAATGGTTTCAATGGCGCCACTGTCTTCATTCAGTGTCTGCAGGGATATTGAGATGATCAGAAAAAAACAGATTACCGTGAAGCCGAAGATCAGCAACAGGCGTAGAAATAATGATCGTTTGACGTGTTGAAGCAGTGGCGTCATGCCTGCTCACCGACAAAAGTATAGCCACGTCCCCACACCGTCTTGATAAAACGGGGTGTCTTGGAGGTGTCTTTTAACTTGTGTCGCAAGCGGCTGACCAGTGTGTCGACGGCGCGGGAAAACAATTCCGCATCGATGCCGCGCAAGCGGTTCATCAATTCGTCTCGGGTGAAGGTTTTATTGGGGTACTGCATGAACAAAATCAGCAGCTCGTATTCCATGGTTGTCAGATCGAGAACTTCGCCATCCAGTTTAACCTCGCGGCGCGCGACATCCACTTCCAGGCCCTGAATGGGTTTGATATCGCGCACGCCGTTATCATCGCTTGACCGGCGCAGGATGTTATGGATACGGGCAACCAGTTCCCGGGGCTCGAAGGGCTTTGGCAGATAGTCATCGGCACCCAGTTCGAGCCCGACGATTCTGTCGGTTACCTCGGCGTGGGCGGTCAGCATCAGTATGGGCAACTGACCGTAAATGGAGGATTTGGCGCGAATCTCCCGGCAAATTTCAAAGCCGTCTTTCTCCGGTAGCATCACATCCAGAATCAGCAGGTCGGGTTTGACCTTTTTGAGCAGTTCAAAGCCTTTGCTGGGCGTCATGGCGACATGAACTTTCATATCGTAACGCTCAAGATACTGCGTCAATAGCTGACCCAGTTTCTCATCGTCATCAATAATCAGTATCTGTTTCATGTCGGCTCTGGGATATTCGGATTTTTATTGTTCGGGTCTGGCAATAGTACGAATTCGCCCCACTTAAATCAATCAAACTACAGGGCCATGCGGCTTAATTCATGGCCGGCTCCTGTAGTATGATGGCCCGCCTCGATCCACACGCAGCCGGTAGTTTCCGTGATCAGTCTCAATAACATCAGCCTCATGCGGGGCCAGCAATTCCTTATTCGTGATGCCAGCCTGGCCTTCAACGAAGGGGAGCGAATTGGTGTGATCGGACGCAATGGCTGTGGCAAAACCAGCCTGTTCCGGGCCCTGGCGGAGGAAATACCCCTGGAGCAGGGGGAGATTAAAAAGCCCTCAGACCTGCGCTTGTCCACGATGGCTCAGGAAACACCTGGCCTGGCCCGTTCGGCACTGGATTTTGTGATCGACGCCCATCAGGAGTACCGGCAACTGGAAAAGTCGCTGCTGGATGCCGAAAACAGCGGCGACGATCAGGCCCTGGTTCGACTGCATAGCCAGATGGAACTGATACAAGGCTATGATATCAGTCACCGGGCCGAACGTTTGCTCTCTGGCCTGGGTTTTGAGACCGAACAATTTGGACGTCAGGTGAATGAATTTTCTGGTGGTTGGCGTGTGCGCCTGAACCTGGCGGCAGCGCTGATGTGTCCTTCTGATCTGCTGCTGCTGGATGAGCCCACCAATCACCTGGATCTGGAAGCCACGGTCTGGCTGGAGCAATGGTTGCAACAGTACCCCGGCACCCTGTTAATGATTTCCCATGACCGTACTTTTCTGGATTCGGTCATCGATCACGTGATCAGCTTTGAGCTCGGCAGCCTGCAATACTACAAAGGCAATTACTCGGCTTTTGAAAAACAACGTGCCGAGCGTCTGGCTCTGCAACAGGCCATGTTCGAAAAACAGCAGCGGCGCCGGGCAGAGATTGAAGACTTTGTTCGCCGTTTTCGGGCCAAGGCCTCCAAGGCCAGACAGGCGCAAAGCCGGCTCAATGAATTGAATCGCATGCAGGAGATTGCTCCGGCGCATGTAGACTCGCCCTTTCAATTCCGATTCCCGTCACTGGATTATTTGCCGGACTTTCTGATGCAGGCCACCGGTCTGGCCATCGGTTTCGATACGCCGCTGGCCAGTGGAATCAAACTGGGCATCCGTAGTGATTCACGCATCGGCTTGTTGGGCTATAACGGCAGTGGCAAATCCACCTTGCTGAAAACCCTGGCGGGCAAGCTGGATGCCCTGGCCGGCGAGATCGACAAGGCGCGTAAACTGCGGCTCGGATACTACGCCCAGCACCAGATAGACGAACTCGATGCCAGTGCCACCCCGGTACAGTCCATAATGGCAGTAACAGAGAACCCGGCGGCGGTGAGTGAGCAGGAGATCCGCAATTATCTCGGCGGCTACGATTTCCGTGGCAGCCGCGTGGATGAAACTATCGAACATTTTTCCGGTGGCGAGAAGGCCCGCCTGGCGCTGGCCAGAGTGGCCTGGCAGAAGCCCAATCTGCTGTTGCTGGATGAGCCCACCAACCACCTCGATCTGGAAATGGTCCATGCGCTGACAGTTGCCCTGCAGGAATTTGAAGGCGCGCTGATCATTGTCAGTCATGACCGGCATTTGCTGGCCAACACGGTGGATGAGTTTTACTCGATTCATCAGGGTCAGTTCAGTGAGTTCAAGGGCTCCCTGTCTGACTACGAGAGCTGGTTGCGTAGCAATGACAGTGACAATGAAGAGGGTGGACAGTCAGCAGAAAAGGCGAATGAAGAGAACCCCAAGCTGGACAAGAAGCGTCAGCGCCAGCTCGCTGCCGCTAAAAGAGAAGAACTGGCGCCTCTGCGCAAGGAAGTGAAACAGCTGGAAAAGCAAATGGAGAAAAATCAGGCTGGCCTGGACCGTATCGAAGAGAAGCTGGCGGACCAGTCGCTCTATGAAGACAGTGCCAAGGCCAGGCTTACCGAACTGCTGCAGGAGCAGGGGCAGTTGAAATCGGCACTGGCCGAGGCCGAAGAGCGCTGGCTGGAACTTCAGGAGCGGCTGACTGAGGCCTGAGATTCAGTTTTAGGATACAGACCTGAAATCAGATTACTGCCGCCGAGCAGGATTGATCCTGGCAGCAGTCAGCACTCGATCGGTCCTTGAAACAGCCGGATTCAGGCCCATCTATGCAATGTTGAGCGGTAAAATTCAGTTCCCGGGCGGGAGATCAGCGACCATGAGACAAACATTTGTACTGATACTGGGGGTGATTCTCTCCACCCTGACTGCCGGTGCTCTGGGCCAGGCCCAATCCTATGAAGAGTTCAGCACCAATGACGAGCGCAACAATATTGAGGTCTTCAATCGCGCCAGTCCCTCGGTGGTCAATATCACCAACTCACGCCTGGTGCGTTCCTTCTACTCCCTGAACCCCCAGGAAGTGCCCCAGGGCAGTGGCACCGGTTTCATCTGGAATGATGATGGCTATATCGTCACCAATTTTCATGTTGTGCAGCAGGCCGACCGGGTCATGGTGACTCTGCAGAATGGCACCACCTATGACGCCCGCCCGATCGGGGTGGACCCTGACAAGGACCTGGCGGTGGTGAAAATCGATGCCCCGGAAGAGGAACTGGTACCCATCACCCCGGGAGACTCGGGACTGCTGGAAGTGGGGCGCAAGGTGATTGCCATCGGCAACCCCTTTGGTCTGGACACCACCATGACCGTGGGTGTGGTGAGTGCCCTGGGCCGGGAAATCGATTCCGTCAGTCAGCGCAAGATTCGCGATGTTATCCAGACCGATGCCGCTATCAATCCCGGCAATTCCGGCGGCCCCCTGCTGAATTCCCTCGGTGAGCTGGTGGGGGTGAATACGGCAATCTACAGCCCCAGCGGTGCCAGTTCCGGCATCGGCTTCGCCATCCCGGTCAATACGGTCAAGCGTATCGTCCCGGAACTGATCCAGTATGGCCGCGTGCAAACGCCGATTCTGGGTATTACCCGTCTGCCCCAGCCTGAATATTACCGCCGCCTGTGGGGCATCGATGGGGTGATCGTGCTGGACACGGTAGAGGGCACTGACCCTGACCAGCTTGGTATGCGGGGACTGACCCGGGTAGAGCGGGGCCGGATTCGCCTGGGGGATGTGATTGTGGAGATCGAAGACCAGCCGGTGCGCAATGAGGAAGACTATGCCGACATCATCGAGCAATACGAACCCGGTGATGTGGTCTCCGTCAAAACCATGCGTGACAATCGCCTGCTGGAATACGAGATCGAACTGCAGGCGCCCCGGCGCTAATTAGCCTGCTGGCGTTGTTCCAGTCGCTGGCGGGCGCGAGCTACGGCTGCGCGCACCTGGGCCGGGGCGGTACCACCGAGATGATCGCGGGCCTGCAGCGAGCCTTCCAGGCTCAATACCTCGAACACGTCTTGCTCGATCACCTCACTGAATTCCTGCAATTGCTGCAAAGACAATTCAGACAGGTCGACGCCGGCGCCGATGGCACTGGCCACGGCCTTGCCCACTACTTCATGGGCATCACGGAAAGGCAAACCCTTGTTAACCAGATAATCTGCCAGGTCAGTGGCGGTGGCATAACCCTTGAGGGTGGCACTGCGCATATTCTCCGCCCGGCACTGGATGGCCGGCATCATTTCACTGTAGGCAAACAGACAATCCTTGATGGTGTCCAGCAGGTCAAACAGGGGTTCCTTGTCTTCCTGATTATCCTTGTTATAGGCCAGTGGCTGTGACTTCATCAGGGTCAGTAGTGACATCAGGTGGCCATGGACACGACCGGTCTTGCCCCTTACAAGTTCTGGCACATCAGGATTCTTCTTCTGCGGCATGATGGAAGAGCCGGTACAGAATCGATCCGGCAATTCGATGAACTCAAACTGGGCCGAGGTCCACAACACCAGTTCTTCGGAAAATCGCGACAGATGGGTCATCACCAGACTGGCGAAGGCCGCCAGTTCAATGGCGAAATCCCGGTCACTCACGGAATCCAGTGAGTTTTCGGTTGGCGCATCGAATCCCAGTAGCTCTGCGGTGTAATTCCGGTCGATAGGGAAACTGGTGCCAGCCAGTGCCGCTGCACCCAAAGGTGACAGGTTTACTCTTTTACGGCAATCCATGAGCCGACCATAGTCGCGCTCCAGCATTTCGTTCCAGGCCAGCATATGGTGACCAAAGGTGGTGGGCTGGGCAGTCTGCAGATGTGTAAAACCGGGCATGATGGTGTCGGCTTCCCGCTCGGCCAGATCAATCAGGGCAGCTTGCAGGGAATTCAACAGGCCGGCAATCTGATCGATCTCGCCGCGCACATACAGACGAATATCGGTGGCCACCTGGTCATTGCGTGAACGCCCGGTATGCAGTTTCTTGCCCACGGCACCGATACGGGCAGTCAGGGCCGCTTCGATATTCATGTGCACGTCTTCAAGCGCCACAGACCATTCAAACTTGCCAGCCCTGATCTCTTCACGGATCGCTTCCAGACCGGCGATGATCTGCTGGCTTTCATCCTCACTGAGTACGCCAACCCTGGCCAGCATTTTGGCATGAGCGATCGAACCATCAATATCATGGTTGGCCATGCGCTGGTCGAATTGCACGGAAGCGGTGAAGCGTTCTACGAAAGCATCGGTGGCTTCGCTGAAGCGACCACCCCATAGCTTGGCAGATGAGTTGTCCTTGTCAGTCATGGTGGGTGACCTTGTTCCTGTGGGGCCTGTCTGTGGGTCGGCATTTGTGGGCCGCAGATTATAACAGGATCAGGGCCAATTGCCTGTAATCAGCCGGTGGCTGCCCGCCGGGGCCCATTCCACTCGGACAAACAGGCTTTGATACCGTAAAATGCAGAGCTTTGATCATCCGCAGTCATTGATAGACGCAGTCATGGAAAGAGAAGGCATGAGCAAGCTGGGCAGACCTCTGAAAATCGCAACCCGCAAATCTCCCCTGGCCCTGTGGCAGGCCCACTATGTGCGGGATGCCCTGCAGGCGGCCTGGCCGGACCTGGAAATCGAGTTGCTGGCCATGACCACCCGGGGAGACCAGATACTGGATTCCCCTCTGGCCAAGGTGGGTGGCAAGGGCCTGTTTGTGAAAGAACTGGAGCGGGCCATGCTTGACGGCGAGGCTGATCTGGCGGTGCACTCCATGAAGGATGTACCCATGGAATTTCCCGAAGGTCTGGGCCTGAGCTGTATCTGTGTGCGGGAAGACCCCGCAGATGCCTTTGTCTCCAATGACTATGCCGATTTTGACAGTCTGCCCGAGGGCGCCGTGCTGGGCACTTCCAGTTTTCGCCGCCAGTGTCAGTTACGGGCCCGGCGGCCGGATCTGCAGGTCAGGGACCTGCGCGGCAATGTGGGGACCCGACTGGGCAAGCTGGATGGGGGCGAATACGATGCCATTATCCTGGCCGCCGCCGGCCTGATACGTCTGGAGATGCCGGAGCGAATCAGGTCCAGACTGGACTATGGTATTTCTCTGCCAGCCGGTGGTCAGGGCGCCGTGGGAATTGAATGCCGAGTAGATGATGAGCCGGTACATGAGCTGCTGGCCAGTCTGCATCATCAGGACACGGCCGACCGGGTCATGGCGGAACGGGCGGTGGTTGCCCGTTTGCAGGGAGGTTGTCAGGTGCCCATTGCCAGCTTCAGTGAGCTGGAAGGGGACAGCCTTTATCTGCGTGCCCTGGTGGGTACAGTCGACGGCAGTCGCATTATTCGCGCCGAAGCCAGGGCCGATCGCAGCGAAGCCGGGCAACTGGGTCTGGCGGTGGCTGATGATTTGCTGAGCCAGGGTGCCGGGGAAATACTGGAGGAGCTGCTTGAGCACTGAAGCTGCTTCGCTGCAGGGCTTGCGGGTGCTGGTGACTCGGCCTGAAGCACAACAGCAGGCATTGATTGAGGCCATCGCCGCAGCCGGTGGTCAGGCGGTCAGTTTGCCACTGATTGCCATAGAGCCCATCGAAGACAATCAACAACAAGCCCTGCTGCGGCAGCAGATCCAGGAACTGGATAACTACCGCCTGCTGATTTTTATCAGCAGCAATGCAGCCCGCTACGGGAGCGAATTGATTGACAGCTACTGGCCCCAATTCCCTCTGGGTGTGTCGGTGTTGGCAGTGGGCCCGGCCACGGCAGAGGAAGTCTCTCGCCGGCTGGGCTGTGAGGTGGCCTGTTCCCGTTCCGGCATGGATTCAGAAGCCCTGCTGGCGCTGCCCCTGCTGCAGGATGTGGCCGGTGCCCGTATTGCCATTTTTCGGGGTCAGGGAGGTCGGGAACTGCTGGCGCAAACCCTGCGCGAGCGTGGCGCCCGGGTGGACTATATTGAAGTCTATCGACGTGAGGCGGTGCCTTACGAGGCCGATGCGGCTGTTAACCTGATCACCGCAGAAGACGTCAATGTGTTATCGGTTAGCAGTGGCGAGAGTCTGAAAATGCTCCGGCAAATGCTGGACAACAACAGCGGCTTGCTTTTGCTACCATTGATTGTGCCCTCAGAGCGAATCGCCGAACTGGCACTGCAACTGGGATTCAATCAGGTTCACAATGCCGGGGGCGCCAATAACGAAGCCTTGCTGCACTGCCTGCAGAAACTGTCCCCCAGAGCCGACAACAAGACATGAGTGAAGAAAACAAACAAACAGATAATTCCCGGCCGGACAAGGACGTGAAAGACAAGTCCGCCGGTGCAGGCGACGCCAAGTCTTCCGCCAAGCCGGCGACGCCCAAAATACTGGACGACATTTCCAAATCCACCTCTGCCAAGGGCGCCAAGGCAGCTGGCGCAGGCAAGCGGCAGCAGAACAAGGGCGGTTTTGGCCGCCTCCTTGCATTGCTGCTGCTGATTGCGCCCCTGATCGCGGCGCTATTGTATCTGGCCTGGCAACAACTGCAGTTACAGCAGTCTCTGGCGAACCTCTCTCAGCAGAACCAGACCCTGCAGAGCCGCCTGGCGAGCCAGGACAGCCAATTACAGCAATTGTTGCAGGCGCCAGCGGTTGAGTTTCCTGACAATACGGCGGCACTGGAGCAACTGTCGGCCAGTCTGAATGGGGAGATTCAGCGCCTCAGACAGCAACTGGCTGATCTGCAGACGAACCAGACCGGAGCCGCCGCAGCGCCGGATTTCAACTGGAAGATCTTCGAAGCCGAGTATCTCATTGCCCAGGCTGCCCAGAAACTGCAACTGGAAGCCGATCTCGATTCGGCCCTGTTATTGTTGCAACAGGCCGATGCCGCCTTGCTGGCCTCCGGTCACAGTGCGGCCTTTGCGGTGCGTCAGGCGGTGGCCGATGACATGGCAATACTCAGGGCCACGGAAACTGTGGACCGGGAAGGCCTGTATCTGCGTTTGGACAATATGGTGAACAATGTCGCCAATCTGGATTTGCTGAGTTCCATGCGGGAAAACTTCGAAAACCAGCGGGCCCGCGATTCCGTGCCGCTGCCACTGGCTGAATCTGACTCAGCCTGGTGGAGTGCCGGCCTGGAATTTCTCGGCGAAGTGTTTGTCTGGCGACGCTGGGAAGAACGTCCCGAAGCCATGCTGGCACCGGGTCAGGAGACCCTGATTAAACTGAATTTGCGTCTGCAGTTGAAACAGGCACAGCTGGCCCTGATGGATGGAGATCAGGCCGGCTTTCAGCAAGCTCTTGCCGAGACCGGTGAAATTCTCAGACGCTATGCCGTCACGGATTCCGAGGGCGGACGGGTACTGAGCAATGAGCTGCAGAGTCTGCAGGGCCTGAATATCAATCCACCCCTGCCGCCACTGACAGAGTCTCTCAACCGCATTCGCCAACTGGCCGAGAGTGAGCGCTAGGCCATGGTAAGACTGTTCATCTTCAGTTTGCTGGCCATTGTGGTGGCGCTCTGGGTGAGTCTCTATCTGGGCTTCCCCAGCGACCCGGGTTATCTGCTGATCGCCTTTGGCGACACTACCTTTGAAACAAGCCTGTTTGCCTTGTTGGTGGCGGTCGCCGTCCTGTACCTGTTGCTGCGTTTGGCCATGTTGCTGTTTCGCCTGGTCAATCCCCTGCGCTGGTTCCGGGCCGGTAAACGCCTGGCCAATCGAAGCCGGTCGGGGAAACGCAGCCGCACGGTGGAAGGCTTGTTATATCTGACCCGACGTAACTGGAAACTGGCGCACCAGACCCTGTTGCGTGCCAGCCGTGATGCCGATTCCAGTGTGGTGAATTATCTGGGTGCAGCTCTGGCCGCTTTTGAACTGGGCGAACGTGAGGCCTGGGTCCACTGCCTGAACAAGGCCGAGCAGGAATACCCGTCCGCCCATTCCACCATTGACACCCTCAAGGCGCAATTGCTGTTCCGCTCCGGACAACTGGAACAATGTCTGGCGGTGCTGGAAATGCTGCGTCGCACCGCCCTCAATGATGAGCCCCTGCTGCGCCTGCTGAAAGAAGTCTATCTGGAACTGGAAGAATGGCAGAAGCTGGAAGAGGTCCTGCCGGCGCTGTTCAATCAGGGCATTATCAGTGCAGAGCAACGGGAGCAGATCGGGAAGCGTATTCTCAGCCAACAATTGCGCGATCTCGCCGCCCGGGATGAAGGCGAAGATGAAGCGGCCCTGTTGAAGAAATTGCATAAGCGCTGGAAAAAGGCCGGCAACCAGCAAAAGGCCGATGCAGCGGTGGTCAGCGAATACTCGCAACTACTGTTTGAACTGGGCGCCCGGGAAGAAGCGGCCAAGCTCATCGAGCAAGCCCTGAATAGTCACTGGAGCAAACAACTGGTGAGCCGTTACGGTGAGCTGGATTTCGGCCATGCCTCCAGTCAATTACTGGTGGCGGAACACTGGATCAAGTCGCGACCGGCAGATGCTGACCTGCTGCTCTGTGCTGCGCGCCTGGCCATGCGTAACCAGCTCTGGGGCAAGGCCAGGGAGTATTATCGCGCCAGTATCAAGATTGCAGCCAGTGCCACTGCCTATGGTGAACTGGCCCGACTGCTGCGCGGACTGGGACAGGAAAAGGAAGCGGAACAATGTCTGGAAGCCTACCAGGCCCTGCACGCGGACGAATTACCCAGCCTGCCGCTGCCAGAACCAGCTATCGGCGAAGCCTTGCCACCAGGCAAATCGGCCTAGTCGTCGATCCCCAAGTCTTTCCAGAGAGAGTCAACCCGGCTCTTCACTGCCTCAGTCATGGTAATGGGGGAGCCCCATTCACGCTCGGTTTCTCCCGGCCACTTGTTGGTGGCATCCAGGCCCATCTTCGAACCAAGACCGGAGACCGGTGAGGCGAAGTCCAGGTAATCGATGGGGGTATTGTCCATCATCACGGTGTCGCGAATCGGGTCCATACGCGTGGTGATGGCCCAGATGACATCCTCCCATTCGCGGATATTCACATCTTCATCCACCACAATGACAAACTTGGTGTACATGAACTGACGCAGGAATGACCAGACTCCCATCATCACCCGTTTGGCATGACCGGGATATTGTTTGCGCATACTGACTACCGCCATGCGGTAGGAGCAGCCTTCCGGCGGCAGGTAAAAATCCACCACCTCGGGAAACTGTTTCTGGAACAGGGGCACGAATACCTCGTTCAGTGCCACACCCAGCATGGCAGGCTCATCCGGTGGTCGACCGGTGTAGGTGCTGTGGTAAATGGGGTCCTTGCGATGGGTAATGCGCTTGACGGTAAATACCGGAAAGCGCTCCACTTCATTGTAATAGCCGGTGTGGTCGCCAAAGGGGCCTTCGTCGGCTTCTTCTCCCGGAGTCAGTTCTCCTTCGAGCACAAACTCGGCGCTGGCCGGTACCTGCAAATCATTACCGATGGACTTCACCACGTCGGTCTTGCCATTGCGCAGCAGGCCGGCGAAGCCGTATTCGGAAAGGGTGTCGGGTACCGGAGTCACAGTGGCCAGGATTGTAGCCGGGTCAGCACCGATGGCGATGGATACCGGGAAGGGCTGGTCCGGATGGCGTTGTTGCCAGTCGCGGTAGTCCAGCGCGCCGCCACGATGTGAAAGCCAGCGCATAATCAGCTTGTTGCGGCCGATGACCTGCATGCGATAAATGCCCAGGTTCTGGCGTTCTTTTTCGGGGCCACGTGTAATGACCAGGGGCCAGGTAACCAGGGGGCCGGCGTCGCCGGGCCAGCAGGTTTGCACCGGCAGCATACCCAGGTCCACGTCATCGCCTTCGATTATAACTTCCTGGCAGGCCGCCGATTTTTTTACATTGGGTGCCAGGTTTAATACATTCTTGAAGGTTGGCAGATTTTCCCAGAGATCTTTCCAGCCCTTGGGCGGCGTCGGCTCCTTGAGAAAGGCCAGTAGCTTGCCCACATCCCTGAGGCCATCGATATCTTCCTGACCCATGGCCAGCGCAATGCGACGGGTATTGCCAAACAGATTGGCGAGCAGGGGAATGCTGGAGCCTTTCGGGTTTTCGAACAGCAGGGCCGGGCCACCGCGACGCAGAGTGCGGTCGGCAATTTCGGTAATTTCCAGGTAGGGGTCTACCTCGGTGCTGATGCGCTTGAGCTCGCCTTCTTTTTCCAGCAACTCAATAAAATCGCGCAGATCAGTGAAGGACATCTTGGGCTCCGGTCGCCTCGTCAGGCCACAGGCCCGCTGGCACCAACTGATTTACCATAATCCGCAGCGTGTTATTTGCGCTTCATGGAATTAAAGAACTCGTCGTTGGTCTTGGTGTCTTTCAGCTTGTCGAGAATAAATTCGGTGGCCTGCACATCTTCCATGGACGCCAGCAGTTTGCGCAGGATCCACATGCGTTGCAGTTCTTCATCGGTGGTAAGCAGGTCCTCACGACGGGTACCGGAACGACGTACATTGATTGCCGGGTAAGTACGTTTTTCGGCGATCTTGCGATCCAGGTGCAGTTCCATGTTACCGGTGCCCTTGAATTCCTCGTAGATGACTTCGTCCATCTTGGAACCGGTTTCAACCAGGGCGGTGGCGATAATGGTCAGGCTGCCTCCTTCTTCCAGGTTTCGCGCGGCACCGAAGAAACGCTTCGGGCGCTCCAGGGCATGGGCATCGACACCACCGGTGAGCACCTTGCCGGAAGACGGGATAATCGTGTTATAGGCGCGGGCCAGACGGGTGATGGAGTCCAGCAGAATCACCACGTCTTCCTTGTGTTCGGTCAGGCGCTTGGCTTTTTCAATAACCATTTCCGCAACCTGTACATGGCGGGAAGGGGGTTCATCGAAAGTACTGGCTACCACTTCACCCCGTACCGAGCGTTGCATCTCGGTCACTTCTTCCGGTCGTTCGTCGATTAGCAGAACGATGAGTCGACATTCGGGATTATTGCGGGTAATGGACTGGGCGATGTTTTGCAGAATAAGAGTCTTACCGGCTTTTGGTGGCGAAACGATCAGGCCACGTTGACCTTTGCCGATAGGCGCCACCAGGTCGATGATGCGGGCGCTGAGATCTTCGGTACTGCCGTTGCCCACTTCAAGGTGGAGACGTTCCTGGGGAAACAGCGGGGTCAGGTTTTCAAACAGAATCTTGTTCTTGGAATTGTCCGGTTTGCTGAAGTTGATTTCTGCAATCTTCAGCAGAGCGAAATAACGCTCACCGTCCTTGGGGGGGCGGATTTTTCCGGCTACGGTATCACCGGTGCGCAGATTAAAACGGCGAATCTGACTGGGCGATACATAAATATCATCGGGGCCGGCCAGGTAGGAAGAGTCGGCCGAGCGCAGAAAGCCAAAACCGTCCTGCAAGATTTCCAGCACACCGTCACCATAGATGTCTTCGCCGTTCTTGGCATGTTTTTTCAAGATGACAAAAATGATGTCCTGCTTGCGTGAGCGAGAAACATTATCGAGACCCATTTGCTGGGCAGTTTCCAATAGTTCGGCTATCGGCTTTTGCTTGAGTTCAGTCAGGTTCATGGTGAGATTTCTTCCAGTGAGAGTTTTGTGACGGTCCTTTGATGATTAACGGACAGCCTCGAACAAACTCGGCATCCACTTCAAGGTGTCTTGGATATAAGTATCTTGGGTTGTAAGAATTTAACTTGGATTCAGGAGGTTGGTTTTCTAAAAAAGATAAAGGAAAAAGGATCTAAAATTATTCTTGGGCTGGATAGATCATGGCCGCCGGAGACTTGAGCACTCAAGTTAACGTATCGGCTGGATATCCGGGTTTTATAGCCTCTATGATCAATCAATGCCTGCTAAAATTCTGATGGCGTGTCGCGCCAAAAAATAAAAAAATTCTGTTTGTTGTTACGCAGGGTAAGCTAAAAGCGAAATGGGATAAGCGGTCGGCTGGACTGATTCTTTTATTCTTGTGCCGACAGCGGATTTCACTATAGACCTACCTGAGGTCGCTGTAAAGTAATTATCTTTGCGACTTTGCAAATTAATCAGCTCTGTCAATACTGGCCCTGGAGGCCGGGGCTGACGCGCCGATTTGCGCTTTCAGTGTATACAGTATTCTGGCTATTCCCTGTTCACCTCTGACAGAGACTCATAGCGCGAACCCGACCTGTTATTCCGAATCCGGGCTTTACCAATGTACCCGAAACACAGACACAGTGTGTTGGGGAAATCGCTGAATAGGGAGGTCGAATTGGTTCCACGTCCTGTGGTGTCCCGCAGGTAGCGGGTCACCACATTAAACGCAATTTAAATAACGCTGTCAATAAAGGCGGAAAGCTGGGATTTGGACAGGGCGCCGACTTTGGTGCCAGCCACATCGCCATTATTGAAGACGATCAGGGTGGGGATGCCACGGATACCAAATTTGGGCGCTGTCTCGGTATTGGCGTCCACATCCATCTTGCACACTTTCAGTTTGCCCTGATATTCCTCGGCCAGTTCTTCCAGTACCGGGGCAATCATTTTGCAGGGACCGCACCATTCGGCCCAGAAATCTACAAGTACCGGGCCTTCGGCCTTGAGTACATCCTGTTCAAAACTGCTGTCTGAAACGTGCACGATGTTATCGCTCATGCGTAATTTCCTTGTCTAGTGGGGGTGGATTCAGGAGGCCAGGTTTTCGCAACTGGCAAAACTGTCTGTGTCAGGAGACCGATGAATGTGAAATATCTTCCTGGCAGAAGCCATGATAAGGGCAAAAAATCAGGATTCAAGCCTTTCAGCTTCAGCCCTGGTCTTTTAGCTGGACCGCGGCCTGCTTGGCGAAATAGGTCAGGATGGCATCGGCACCGGCGCGCTTGATGGCCAGCAGTGATTCCATGGCCACGGCCTTTTCATCCAGCCAGCCTTTTTCGGCGGCGGCCATATGCATGGCGTATTCACCACTCACCTGGTAGACAAAGGTCGGTACTCCCAGTTCCTGTTTGACCCGGTAGACGATATCCAGATAGGGCATGCCAGGTTTCACCATCACCATATCAGCACCTTCGGCAATATCCATGGCGACTTCCTGAATCGCTTCATCGCTATTGGCCACGTCCATCTGGTAGCTGTATTTATTGCCGCCACCGAGGTTGCCACTGGAGCCCACTGCATCACGGAAGGGCCCGTAATAGCTGGAGGCGTATTTGGCCGAATAGGCCAGGATGCGGGTGTAAATCTGCCGGTTTTCCTCCAGCAACTGGCGAATGGCAGCCACCCGGCCGTCCATCATGTCAGAGGGGGCCACGATATCGGCGCCAGCCTCGGCATGAGACAGGGCCTGGCGGCTCAGCACTTCCACCGTCTCATCATTGAGTACATAGCCGGCATCGTCGATGATGCCGTCCTGTCCGTGGGTGGTATAGGGGTCCAGGGCCACGTCGGTGATCACGCCCAGTTCCGGAAAGCCGGATTTCAGCGCCCGCACCGCACGCTGTACCAGGCCCTCGGGATTATAGGCCTCGCGGCCATCCAGACTCTTGGCATCGGCATCCGGGGCCGGGAACAGGGCGATGGCGGGAATGCCCAGTGCCAACAGCTGCTCCGCCTCGGCCAGCAAATTGTCGATACTCAGGCGGGCCATGCCGGGCATGGAAGCAATTTCCTGGCGTTGATTGTCTCCCTCGACAATAAAAACCGGAAAGATCAGGTCATCTGTCGTCAATCGGGTTTCCCGCATCAGGCGGCGACTGAATTCATCACGGCGCATGCGGCGTGGTCGGCTGTCAGGGAATTTTCGATTCACCAGGGAAAATGGCACGGAATATCTCCAGCTTGTGTGAATGACCGGGTGATAGGATTTTTGCAGGTGAGTGGTTATAGTCGCCTGTGCTGCGTGGTCTGGCGCAGCACAGGGGTTATAGCATAACGAATTTGACCTGCAAATTTAATCCGCAGGTCCGCGCAGGACCGTTATTACTGTTCAAGCGATAGACTGGCGCCAAGGGAGTGCTGTGTGAGTAAAAAACGAATCGGAATTGTCATTGTTATTGCTGCCCTGCTGGGCAGCTACTTCTTTCTGGGCCTGGATCAATACCTGACCCTGGAATTTGTCCAGTCCCGCCTGGGAGAGCTGGAACGGTTCCGGGACGAAAACTTTGTGCTTACCGCGGGCCTTTATTTCTGTCTCTATGTGCTGGCCACTGCCCTGTCGATTCCTGGTGCACTCATTATTACCCTGCTGGGTGGCGCCATTTTTGGTTTGTTCTGGGGCACCTTGCTGGTGTCTTTCGCCAGCAGCATCGGCGCTACCCTGGCTTTTCTGGTCTCCCGCACTCTGCTCAAGGACTGGGTACAAAGCAAATTCGGTGACTACCTGGCTCCGGTGAATCGGGGCATGGAGCGGGATGGCAACTTTTACCTGTTCAGCATGCGCATGGTGCCGCTGTTCCCCTTCTTCGTCATCAACCTGCTGATGGGCCTGACTCCCATCAAGGCCTGGTCTTTCTACTGGGTTAGCCAGCTTGGCATGTTGCTGGGTACCGCCGTGTATGTGAATGCCGGTTCCGAACTGGGGCAGATCAGCTCCCTGTCCGGTCTGGTGAGTGCGCCGGTGCTGTTTTCCCTGGTGCTGCTGGGGCTGATGCCCTTGCTGGCGCGCTGGATCGTTAATTCCGTGCAGCGCAACAAGGTGCTGCGAAAATTCAAAAAGCCCGCCCGCTTCGATGCCAATGTGGTGGTGCTGGGAGCGGGTTCCGCCGGGCTGGTTGCTTCGCTGATTGTGGCCGGAGCCAAGGCCAAAGTCATGCTGGTGGAAAAGCACAAGATGGGCGGCGACTGCCTCAATACCGGCTGTGTTCCCAGCAAGTCCCTGATTCGTAGTGCCAAAGTGATGTCGACGATTCGCCAGGCCGCTGAATTTGGCATTGAAGAGGCGAGCGGCAAAGTGAACTTTGCCAGCGTCATGGGAAGAGTGCAGGGGGTCATCAAGACCATCGAGCCCCATGATTCGGTGGAGCGTTTCACTTCTCTGGGAGTGGACTGTGTGCAGGGCGAGGCAAAAATTACGTCGCCCTACAGTATCGAAGTGGATGGCAGGGAAATTACCACCCGTTCCATTATTATTGCTACCGGTGCACGCCCTCTGGTGCCACCCATTGCCGGACTCGATGAAGTGGGCTATCTGACATCCGATACTATCTGGGAATTGCAGGAGCTGCCCGCACGCCTGCTGGTTGTCGGTGGCGGGCCAATTGGCTGTGAGTTGGCCCAGGCCTTTTCCAGTCTCGGCAGCGAAGTAAGCCAGGTGGATATGGCCGAACGCATCATGCCAAGGGAAGACGAAGAAGTGTCGGAACTGGTGGCCAGGCAGTTCGCCGCGCAGGGCATCCGGGTATTGACCAGCCACAAGCTGACTCGCTTTGTGCAAGAAGATGGAGAAAAAATCATGGAAGCCGAGCATGACGGAGAGACTGTTCGGCTTGCCTTCGATCAGGTACTGCTGGCCATCGGCCGCAAAGCCAATACCCAGGGCATTGGCCTTGAAGAGTTGGCTATGCCCCTGAACGAGAATGGCACGGTCAACGTCAATGCCTTCATGCAAACGGCCTATCCCAATATCTATGCCTGCGGCGATGTGGCTGGCCCCTACCAGTTCACCCATATGGCTTCATTTCAGGCTTTCTTTGCTGCCGCCAATGCCATGCTGGGTGGTCTCTGGCGTTTGCGCGCCAACTACCGCGTGGTGCCCTGGGCTACCTTCACCGATCCGGAAGTGGCAAGAGTGGGCCTCAGTGAACAGGAGGCCAGGGAAAAGGGCGTCAAGTACGAAATCACCCGTTACGAGCTGGACCATCACGACCGCGCCCTGGCTGACGGTGAAGCAAGAGGCTTTGTCAAAGTGCTGACCGTGCCGGGCAAGGACCGGATACTGGGTGCCACCATTGTAGGTTCCCACGCTGGCGAGCTGATCGGCGAGTTTGTCTTCGCCATGACTCACAATATGGGTCTGAAAAAGATCGCCGCTGTTACCCACATCTATCCCACCTGGCTGGAGGCCAACAAGTTCAGTGCCAATGCCTGGCGCAGTGCCCGTCTGCCAGAGCAATACTTCCCTTATATGGAACGCTTCTTTCGCTGGTGGCGCAGCTAGATCAGCTTGCCGGCTTCCAGGTTTAACAGCATCAAGCAGGGCATGGCTGTCCGGCTCGACAGAGCCGGTCGCCATTACGCTTACCCCTGATTATTGTGGTTTGGTGGAAATCCAGGCCCGATTATGTACACTCTAAGTCACCCTTGCTTGATGTGTTCCCGGGCATTGCAGTATGGCTCTACCCGTTGACTCTGCATGCAAATCGCCGGATGGGCTATGGACAGTACGCTTCGCCAGATTTGTACAACCCTCAATCAAGCCGTCGTCGTAACCGATGCTGATGGCAAGGTAGAGCTCGTCAACGAGACTTTCTCAGTAATGTGCGGCCATAGCACAGATGAGTTGCTCGGCAAGAAACCCGGCAGCGTATTGCAGGGCCCGGGAACAGCACCTCACACCGTGGCCATAATTCGCCAGACACTGGCCGCACAGAAACCCTTTCATGGCAGGATTCTCAATTACCATGCCGATGGTCACCAGTATTGGGTGGACCTGAATATCTCTCCCATTTTCGATCAGCAGGGCCGATTACAGAACTTCATCGCCTTTGAGCGTGAAATTGAAACTCCGGCGGCCAATATGGTCAGCGCCTGCATGTTCTGCCATAAGTTCAAGGACTATGGTTCACAGCGCTGGCTTGAGCCAGAGGAGTTCTATACCAGCAAGCTGGGATTGGAATTGAGTCATGGTATCTGCCCAATGTGCCTGTACAAATGCCTCGACCAGGAATCCGGTCTGTAGCGGCACTGTCATCGGAATTGCTGATTGCCCGTAAACACTTGGCTCAACCCGAAGCTGTCAGCAAGAAACAGCGATCAGTAGCGCATTGAGAAGCTTTGGTCCCCGAAGATGACTCAGGCTGACTGGGGCTGATAGCGAAAGGCCATATACAGGCAGGTGGCAAACAGGATCACGAAGGCCACCATGGACATCTCCGGAATGGACAGACCCAGAAAGCGGAATTGCACTTCGGCGCAGTTACCATCGCCCTTGAGCAGAAAATTGAGGGTCTCGATGAAGGGAAAGTTGTCGTAAATATAGCTCAGACCCGGACCACAGGCAGGAACCTGGTCCTCCGGCAGATGCTGCAGCCAGATCTGGCGGCCGGCGAAGTAGCTGCCGATCACTGGCATGGCCGCCGCCACCAGAGCATAGATCTTCTGGCCCTTCAGCGAAGCGGGGTTATGAATGGCCGCCGCCAGGCAGGTCAGACCGCAGAGAATGACGAAGACCCGCTGGGTGATGCACAGGCCGCAAGGGGACAGCAACATCACATGCTCCATGTACAGCACGATACCTATAGTAATCACGCAGACCAGGAATACGGCCAGATTGATTACACGATTGCCAGGTATTGTCATTGCCATGGGGCTCTCCAGTTAAGACCTGTTTCAGGTCCTTAAGTCATTGTGTTGCCGAACCGCTGCGCAACGCATCGGGCGGACAGGCGCGGTATTATAGCGGGAATTGCCGGTGAGGTTTCAAGCTCGGTCAGCCCGGCTCACCGGTCGTTCCACTGCCTGAGGAATTCCTCGAAGCTGATTTCGTCCGCAGCCTCGATCTGTCGCTGTTTTTCCAGCGACTCCCGGCCCGCGGTCTCCAGCCTGTTCAGCGTTGCCTGGTCCAGGCCATTATTGGCCAGCAACTGTTGATGTTGCCGGGACTTGTCCATGGCCAATTCGAAGAAGGACAAGCCGTTTTCTTCCATCTCCCGCAGCATCCGTCCGGAAGGGGTCAGGTCCGGATTGGCCAGTTTGGCCTGTTGGGCCTCGAGGGCGGCGCCATAGGCGCCATCAGCTTTATCGGCATCCAGCAGGGCGGCGGTATGCTCCAGATCAGTCAGCAATTCAGCGGCCCAATCCTGTAATGTGCGCTGCTGGTCAGCTTCCTTGAGTTGCAACTGCAGATCGCGGCCCTGCTCCACTACCTTGCCGATATTGCTGGCCACCTCAAAGAACTCGCGCTGGTCACAAACCGGGCTTTCGGCCAGCAGGCAGTGCAACAGGAAAGTATCCAGAAAGCGAATCTGCTCGGCATCGATACCCAGAGGCAGGTAGGGGTTCAGGTCCAGGGCTCTTACTTCTATGTATTCGATACCGGTGCTGCGCAGTGCATCCAGCGGCCGTTGCCCGGATTTGAGACTGGGCTTGGGACGTATGGTGCTGTAGAACTCGTTTTCCAGCTGCAGCAGATTGGTATTGATTTGCTGGTACTGACCGTCCTTCTTCTGTCCCAGTTTTTCATACTCCGAATAGGGAGTATGAATGGCCTGGTGCAGGCATTCGATATAGGTGTCCAGTTCGTTGTAGCACACAAACAGGGAATCCTGGGCCTCACTCTTGTAGCCAAGATTGCCCATGCGCAGGCAGGTGGCATTGGGCAGATAGAGACTGTTTTCGTCAAAGTCCTGCAGGTCGTGCTGGCGGCCCCGGGCAAAACATTTACAGGCCGCCGGTGATGCGCCGAACAGGAAAATCAGCAACCAGGAATAGCGGTGGAAATTACGAATCAGATGCAGGTAGCTGTCGGTACGAAATTCCTGCAGAGAACCACTGTGACCCTTGAGCCGCTGAAATTCCGGCCAGAATTCTTCCGGCATGGAAAAATTGTAGTGAATGCCGGAGATCACCTGCATCAGGCTGCCATAGCGCAGGGTCAGGCCCCGGCGATAAAGGGTCTTCATGCGGCCGATATTGGAGCTGCCATAGCGGGCAATGGGGATGGCTTCTTCCTCCAGCGGGCAGGGCATGCTTGCCATCCACAGCAGTTCATCGTCCTGTAGATGCTGCAGGGTGAAGCGGTGAATCTCTTCCAGTTCCTTCAGGCAGCTGTCGATGTCTTCATGCACCGGGGTGATGAATTCCAGCAGAGCCTCGGAAAAATCGGTGGTGATATAGGGGTTGGTGAGGGCCGAGCCCAGGGCTTGCGGATGGCTGGCCTGGGATATCTTGCCGGCGCTGCTGACCCGCAGGCTCTCTTTTTCAATGCCCCGGTGAATCCTGCCCCAGTGGCGGGGGAATTCCGTCAATTGATAGCGCTGCAGGCAATCACTGTATTGCTTGGTCAAAGTCACTCCCTGCCTGGGGGCTCGCCTTGTTATGAAAGGTAGCGCGGGCGCCACGGGGCTGCATTATGGCAAATATGCCCAGCCATGGCGACCAGCGCTGCGGACCCTTGCTCACTCGTTATCCTGCTTGAAGCGATGTATCTGGCGGCGCTGTTTCTTGGTGGGACGTCCCGGCGTGGGCCAGTGGTTGGGCTGGGCCTTGCGCATTTCGGCCAGGCGCTGGCGCTGTTGGATACTGTCTTCGGTTTCGCTGTAGAGCAGCTGGGCCTGGGGTGCTCCCCGGCGCTGCTCGGACAGGGCCAGTACCTGTACGGTTTTTTCGTCATGGCCCTGACGCAGTCGAATCTCGCAGCCCACTTCGATTTCCTTGCTGGGTTTGACGCGATTGCCATCCACCTGCACCTTGCCACCTTCGATGGCCTGTTTGGCGATGGCGCGGGTCTTGTAGAAGCGGGCGGCCCAGAGCCACTTGTCGATACGCAGGCGCTGCAGGTCCGGGCTGGAAGCGTTACTCATCACTTGTCCAGCTTGGCCAGTTCCGAGGGCATGATGTGGCGAAAGTCTTCGATCTGGGGAAAGTCTTCCGCCTCCAGCCCGGGTCGTTTGCTGTCCGGTTGCTTGATGGCATAGAGATGGCGAATGCCCTCACGCTGGGCCTGACGCAGCACCGGCAGGGAGTCGTCGAACAGAATCGTGCGCTCCGGATCATAAGGCGCCTGCTGTTTCAGCATTTCCCAGAATCCATGATGTTCCTTGGCACGCTTGAGATCATGGGAGGAGATGCGCTCGTGAAAATAATCGGCGATGCCGCTGTGCTCCATCTTGATGGCCAGGCTGGCAGGATGGGCATTGGTGATCAACAGTAGCCTTTTATTGTGCAGATGCAGCTCCCTGAGTAATTGTTCCACATTGGGGCGGATACAAATCTTGTGGGTGATGGTGGCCTTGAGGCCCTTGATGTCCAGCTGCAATTCTTCTTCCCAGTAGTCCAGGCAATACCAGTCCAGCCGCCCCTTGGCCTCGGCATTTTTGCGCATTACCAGCTCAGTAGCGGCCTGTTCTTCCAGCCCGTGAGTCTGGCTGTACATCTGGGGCACCAGGGTCTGCCAGAAATAATTATCGAAATGCAGGTCCAGCAGCGTGCCGTCCATGTCGAACATGATGGTGTCTATATCGGTCCAGGGAATCATGGTGGCGTATCTGTCGCTATCTGTTTTTGGCCAGTCAGCAAGACTGGCCCGGGTTAATTCGGGCTTGGCTTGTGCTTGATGCTGGGGCACACTGCCGGCTTTGTTGTCAGTCGACCGGCAAACTGGTGTTTAGCTTACTGAAGCTATCGGGCGATTGAAACGGGCATTTAGCAGAGCAGGGGAATAGCGCAGGTGAACAGCGAGCAGCACAGCAAACAACCGGATGCACAGCTTCAGGCGATTCAGGCCATTGCCCTGGCCGCCGGGCGGGAAATACTGGAGGTCTATGATAATCAGGACCAGCCGGAAGTGACCCTCAAGGCTGATAACTCGCCCCTCACCGATGCCGATCGCCGGGCCCACCAGGCCATTGTCGCCGGGCTGGCTGAATACGATCCTGAAACACCGGTTCTGTCGGAAGAGTCTGAGGCCATCAGCACTGAACAGCGCCTGTCCTGGCGCCGCTATTGGCTGGTGGACCCACTGGATGGCACCAAGGAATTCGTCAAACGCAATGGCGAATTTACGGTCAATATCGCCCTGGTGGACAATGGCGTGGCCGTGGCGGGCGTGGTGCATGTGCCGGTCAGCGGAGAAAGCTATCTTGGCAAACAGGGACTGGGGGCCTGGAAGCTTTCTGCCAGCGGTGAGCTGCAAGCCATCCGTAGCCACAACCTGAACAGCAGTCAACCGGTGCGAGTAGTGGCCAGCCGCAGTCACCGTGGCGAGTTGCTGGACAGCCTGATTGATTTGCTGGAAAACAAATTCGGTGACGTGGAAGTGGTCAGCATGGGCAGTTCCCTGAAGATCTGCCTGCTGGCCGAGGGCAAAGCCGATCTCTATCCGCGCCTGGCCCCCACCAGCGAATGGGACACGGCCGCCGCCCATGCCGTATTGCTGGCAGCCGGTGGCGAAATCACTGACACAGCTTTCAAGCCCCTGCACTATAATCAGAAGGCGGATATCCTCAATCCCCATTTTCTGGGCCTGGCAGATCCCAGCCACCCCTGGGCCGACCTGTTGAGTCCGCTGTTCGCCTGAGTCTGCCTGCCACTGCGGTGGCCATTTCTGGACTTGCCCAGACAAAAGGGTTAGCGTTTCGCCAATCCCGCGAAGTGCTCAGGAGTCTATTCATGCGCGTTATTTTATTGCTGGCCATAGTGCTGCTGGCAGCCTGTGACAATCAGTCCTCCAATCAACCAGCCAGCCCGGCCGAGGCTCCGGACAATGCCGCAGAACAGGCGGCCGAGGCCCCCGAGCCAAGCCAGGACGAGGAAACTGCCAACCTCACTGCCTGGCTGGATGAGCAGTATGAACTGCAACTGGCATTCAGCCCCCAGACCCGCACCACCCTGGGAGACAAGACTGATTACGGTGAACTGGACGATCAATCTCTGGCTGCCCTGGACGAAGAGCTGGAGTGGTTGCAACGCAGCGTCGCCAGCATGCGTGAACAGTTTGAATACGATCGGCTCACCGAAGACGGCAAGTTGTCCTGGGACATGTGGCTGTACACCCTGGAGCAGGCCGAGGCGGCGCTGCCCTGGCGCGAGCATGCCTATATCTTCGGTCGTGGCGGGCCCCATGCCTCACTGCCTACGTTCATGATTACCTATCATGGCGTGGAGACTGCACAGGATCTGGCCGACTATGTGTCCCGTCTGCAACAAATGGATGATGTGCTCTATCAATTACTGGACCGGGCGCAACAATCCGCCGCTGCCGGTATCCGCCAGCCTGGCTTCGCCTATGGCTTTGCCATGGAAGAAATTGACCGTGTCACTTCGGGAGTGCCGTTTAACAGCAATGATGGCACACCCAATTCTCCGCTGTGGGCGGATTTTCAGGGCAAGGCCGAAGCGCTGGTGGACGCCGGTGAGCTAACTGATGCGCAGCTGCAGAGCTATCTTGGCGACGCCCGGGAAGTGCTGGCTGGCGAGGTGATGAATGCCTATCAGGCAGTGCGCCAATGGCTGGAAGAAGATCAGCAATTTGCCGCAGAGCAGTCGCGCGGCGTCTGGGCCTTGCCTTCCGGAGATGTCTACTATGAACATCGCCTCAATCGCATGACCACCCTGCCCCTGACCGCCGATGAAATTCATGATATTGGCCTGGCGGAAGTGGAGCGTTTGCTGGGCGAGATGGAAGCAGTCAAACAGCAAACAGGTTTCACCGGCAGCCTGCAGGAATTCTTTGTTTATATCCGGGAAGACGAACAATTCTACTATCCCAATACTGAACAAGGGCGCCAGGACTATCTCGATATCAACAATGAATATCTCGACAATATCAATGAGCAGCTTCCACAGTTCTTCGGGCGTTTGCCGCAGGCGCCACTGGTAGTGCGCCGGGTCGAGGCCTTCCGTGAACAGGATGGCGCCGCCCAGCACTATTTCCCCGGTTCACCGGATGGCTCAAGGCCCGGTGTTTTCTATTCCCATATGTCGGATATGTCTTCTTTGGCCAAATGGCAGATCGAGAACATTGCCTACCACGAGGGCAACCCCGGCCACCATATGCAAATTTCCATTCAGCAGGAGCTGACCGATATTCCCCGCTTCAGAACCCAGTATTTCACCACTGCCTATGTGGAAGGCTGGGGCCTCTATGCGGAATGGCTGGCCCAGGAAATGGGTGGCTATGAAGACCCCTATTCGGATTTCGGGCGCCTGACCGGTGAAATGTGGCGTGCCATCCGTCTGGTGGTAGACACGGGTATTCATGCCAAACAGTGGACCGAAGAACAGGCAGTGGACTACTTCCTGCAAAACTCACCGATTCCGGAATCGGCAGTGCGTTCAGAAGTGCAACGCTACTTCGCCAATCCGGGGCAGGCCACCGCCTACAAGATCGGCATGATGAATATTCAGGAGGCGCGGGCCCGCGCAGAAGAACGCATGGGAAGTGAGTTCGACATTCGTGGTTTTCATGATGTCATTCTTGGTGCCGGTGGCGTGCCCATGCCCATGATGCAAGAGCGGGTAGACCGCTGGATCGAAGAAAGCCTGTCGGCAGAGGATTAAACTGATAATGACAAACAACAACACAATTTCGCTAATCCTGTCCCTGCTCTGTCTGCTGCCGCTGGCGACTCATGGCCAGTCCCTGGATTTCGCTTCACCCTCCAGTGTCGGCATGTCTGGCGAAGGCCTGCAAGCGGTAACCGCGCGACTGCAACAGCATGTGGATGAAGGTGATATTGCCGGTGTGGTCGCGGCCGTGGCCCGCGATGGCAAGATCGTCTATTTTGAAGCCCTGGGCCTGATGGATATCGAACAGCGCAAACCCATGCGCGAAGACGCCCTGTTCCGTATCTATTCCATGGCGCGGGAAATCACCAGTATTGCTGTACTGCAGCTTTACCAGGAAGGTGCCTTCGCACTGGATGATCCCATCAAGATGTATCTGCCGGAATTTGAAGAGCAAATGGTTCTGGTTGATCCGAACGCCGATGGCGATGGTGGATGGCCGGTACGGCCACGCGATGGCGATATTACCGTGGCCCAGCTTTTGACTCACACATCCGGGCTGGGTAGCCGCAACTCACGTCTGTATCGCGAGAACAATGTGCGTGATCGCAACATCACGCTAGACCAGATGGTTTCCAACGCAGCACGTGTCCCACTTTTTTATGATCCTGGCACGCAATTTAACTACGGCATTCACGCCACTATCCTGGGCAAGCTGATCGAGGTCTGGTCCGGACGACCCTTCGAGGAGTATCTGGCCGCGGAACTGTTTCAGCCTCTGGCCATGAACAGCACCATGTTCTGGGCCGAAGGAGAGGACGCCGAACGGCTGGCGAGTCTCTACCGGCCCACGGATGGCCGTCTGCTGCCTTACCAGATTGAAACAGTTCCCTGGACCATGCGTCCGCGCCTGATTGAAGGAGGCGTGGGCCTGTTGTCCTCGGTCATGGACTTCATGCACTTCTCCCAAATGGTGCTCAACCGGGGCAGCTTGTTTGGCAATCAGATTCTCTCCCCCGAAGTGGCCGACCTGATGTACGAAAATGCAGTGCCGGACCAGGCCATGCCCATAGGTGAGCGCGGCTACTGGCGCGGTTCCGGCTGGACCCTGGGCGGTTTCAATCTGGTCATGGACCCCGACACCTACAGCTACCCGGTATCAGAGGGCACCATCTGGTGGGACGGCTCGGCAGGCACCCGTTATTTCATCGATCCGCAACAGGACATGATCATGGTCATCATGGCCCAGGTATCACCCTCCAGCGGTGGCGGTTTTCGCGAAAACTTCAAGACACTGGTGGATGCGGCAATTGTGGAGCGGCGTTAATTCATACAGCAGTGGCAAGACTCTGATGTAACTTTATTGGCATTGATGTCGTCAAAGGAGCACTGGCAGCAAAAACAGCAATAGAAAAATCTGATATTTCCTACACAGAGAATAATCGTGCTGAGTAGCTATCTGGCAATGAGTTGGCGCCGCCTGCGGCGCTACTCCCTGCAATCTCTCACCGGGCTGACCTGTCTGACCGTTGGCATCGCTGTGTGCTTGCTTATAGCCCTGTTTTTGCGCCATGAACTCAGCTTTGACAGTTATCACCCCGATGCCGATCGAATCTATCGTGCCAACTGGATCAATGTCGGCTCCGGCGCCCGCTTTGCTACCTTTTTCAATCCCGCCTCACCGCTGCTCAGCGATGCACTGCCGCAGATAGAAAATTTTGCCCGCCTGGCGCGCAGTGAAGCAGTCCTGGAAGTGGCTGGCGAGCGGCATTTCCCGACCCTGTCCCTGGTAGATGCGCAGTTCTTTGACTTGTTTCACTATGAAGTGCTTCAGGGTAATACGGCCGGTCTGACTGATCTGATGTCGGCGGTGCTGACTGAAGCTGCGGCTCGCCAAATATTCGGCCGCAGCGATGTCGTCGGACAAACCTTTCTTGTCAATGATGAACTGCTTTTTGAAATCGTCGCCGTGGTAGAGAACAACCGCAGCAACAGTCATCTGGTTTCCAATATATTTCTGAACATAGAGATTATTCCCAGCCTGTTCAATTCGCCGGATTTCTGGGAAAACACCGGCTCAGATATCATGTACCACTACCTGAAGCTGGCCCCGGCTGCGAATGTCGAGGATGTTGAGCGGGCAGTTGTCAGTTATCTCGCCGAACAATCACCGGTGCAGGAGGAATTTTTCAATCAGGTGGATGTTCGGCTGCAATCTCTGCTGGATATGCATTTCACAACCGATCTGCAGAATGAAATGACAGTTCGTGATGACCTCACCGGCGCCGTGAAACCCCATCGGCAATGGGGAGATGTGAGCCTGTTCGCTGCAGTTGCCTTACTGACACTCATCATTGCGGTTTTCAATTTCGTCAATCTGCAATTGGCCATGGCCAGTCTTCGGGCCCGGGAACTGGGTGTGCGCCGAACTGTTGGCGCCAGCCGCCTGGATGTGGCCCTGCAATTTCTGGCCGAAAATCTGTTGTCTTGTCTGCTGGCCATGCTGGCGGCGATCGTGCTGGTATTTTTCAGCATTGACTATTTCAGTGTCATGGTGGCGGCCCAGTTGAATCCAATGTCGCTATTAAGCGTGTCTGGCGTGATGGCCTTGTTGCTCACCTTGCTGCTTCTGGCAGTTATCGCGGGTGGCTATCCGGCCTTTATTCTGTCCCGGCTATCACCGGTGCTGGCCCTGCGTGGGCAGCTGGGCCGGGAACTGTCCGGCACTGGATTGCGAGCAGGCCTGGTGCTGGCCCAGTTTGTAATTTCCATAGCGCTGCTAATATCGGCGGGCATAGTCAACAAGCAACTGGATTTTGCCCTCGACAAATCCCTCGGATTCGACCCGAACAATGTCATGGTGGTGGAGCTTGGCCCCTCACAGGCGCGCCAGGCCTATGAACTAATGCGCTCGGAATTATTGGGACAGGCCAGTATTGAATCAGTATCGGCAGGTTCCATTGTGCCCACCCGGAGTTTGTCCGATGGCGCTACCTTTAATCATGCTGAAGAAAGCGGATTGTCATCGCTGACTACACGCCGAATCAGTGTCAGTGATGACTATTTCCAAACCCTGGGTATGGAGTTGCTCAGTGGTCGAGCACTGGATTCTTCCCGGCCAGGAGATTTCATGCCGGCTATAGGTCCGGATAACCTGGAAGTAAGCGGTGGCGTGATTTTTAATGAAGCCGCAGCACGGCAAGCAGGCTGGAGCGATCCCGAACAGGCTATTGGCCAGGCTTTGTTCAGTGAGTTCAGTTTTGGCGGTTTGAACTTCCGCATGAATTTCACTGTCGTCGGTGTGGTCGCCGATGCCCACTATGGCTCTGTTCGCAATGAAATAGCGCCAATTTCCTATGCCCTGGATAACAATCGACGCTACATGATTATCAGGGCAAGACCGGGAGCGATGATGCAGGCGACGGAAGCGGCAGAGCGAGTCTGGCAGCAGGCCGTGCCTGACTACCCGGTACGTCGCCTGAACATGGAAGCGGAATATTCGGCCCTCTACGCCGGGGAGAACCGGACATTTATTCTGTTCATGGGCCTGGCTTCAATGGCCATCATCATGTCCTGTTTCGGACTCTATGGCCTGGCCAGCCTGATAGCAGAGACCCGGCGCAAGGAAATCAGTATCCGCAAGGTGCTTGGCGCTTCGGTACAGCAATTGATGATCATGCTGAGCTGGAGCATCTGCCGCCTGGTCCTGTTGGCCAATATCATCGCCTGGCCAGCGGCGTTCTGGATCATGCAGAACTGGTTGAACAATTTCGCCTATCGTACGGCGATGGATATCAGTATTTTCATTTTTGCTACGTTAACTACTCTGACCATTGCCTTGCTCACGGTAATGCACAGGACCTGGGCTGCGGCAAGCATTAGTCCGGTTGCGGCACTTCGAGCCGAATAGGCTGACAAGCCCGCTACAGAACGGGAATGGTCGGTTAAATTATCACTGCCAAAAGGATAGACTTCTGACATGGCCATGGATCGCGTAATAGAAAAGCCCAAAAGACCCGCCTGGCAATTCGCCCTGTTTGCCCTGCTGCTATTGGCGGGCCTGTGGTTCACCTATCGCCTGCTGGCCGATGCCTCCATTCGTACCTACCGTGTGCCCCAGGAGCAGTTGATAGTTTCCACTGTGCAGTACGGCGCCTTCGAAGACCTGATTCCCATTCGTGGCACTATTCAGCCATTCAACAGTGTCTATCTTGATGCTATCAATGGCGGTGTGGTGGAAGAGGTCTTTGTAGAGGAGGGCAGCTTTGTGGAAGCCGGCCAGCCCCTGTTGCAACTGAGCAATACCAACCTGCGCCTGAGCGCCGCCCAGAACGACACCCAGATTACCGAACAGCTGAACTTCCTTGGCAATATTTCCAACAACCTGGAAACGGAGAAACTGCGTACCGAACGGGAGCTGATTGATACCGAATATCGCATCATTGTACTGGAACGACAAAAGCGGCGCTTTGAGCAGTTGGTGGATGACAGTCTTATCTCCGAAGAAGAGTATGACGCGGTCCTGGATGAACTGGTTTACCAGCGCAAGTTGCTGGCCAATACCGAAGCCAGACAGGAGCTGGAAGACAAGATCCGGGAAGAACGAATGATCCAGATCGCCACCCAGATCGCCAAGCTGGAAGAGAATCTGGAAGTCTCCCAGAGCAGCTTCGAATCGTTACTGGTGCGGGCGCCGATCTCCGGGCAACTCACCTCCCTGCCGGTGGAAATCGGCGAAAGCAAGATGAGTGGCGAACGCCTCGGGCAGATCGACGTGGTGGATCAGTACAAGGTAGTGGCACAGATTGATGAGTATTATGTGTCCCGCGTCAACGCCGGGCAGATGGCCAGTTTCAGTCTGGCCGGACAGGAATTTCAGACCCGTGTAATCAAGGTCTATCCGGAGATTACTGCCGGGACCTTTGAGGTGGATCTGGTATTCGAAGACGGCGAGCCCGCCAATGTCCGCCGTGGCCAGACCCTGCAAATGGAGCTGACCCTGGGTAATCCGGTTGAGTCGCTGTTGCTGCCCGTTGGCGGTTTTATCCAGGATACTGGTGGCAACTGGGTTTTTGTACTGGATGCTGCTGGTGATACTGCCCTGCGCCGGGATATCCGGGTCGGCCGTCGCAACAACCGCTTTGTGGAAGTCATAGAAGGCCTGCAGCAGGGTGATCGGGTGATCACCTCCGGCTATGGCCAGATGCAGGATATGGAGCGCATTCAATTGACTGAATGAAGCGACAGCGGCTTCACATTGACAGGAATTCAACAGTACACTCCTGTTAAAGCATCACAGGCCCGGCCGTTTTGACCATACAGTTTGAATATCTCGTTGATCGTCCGCAGGACGTATCCACTGTCATCGACTGGTGGTATACGGTCTGGGCCGATCGCATGGGTAGCAAAGAAGAGGCGGCCCGGCAGCTAAGTGCTTCTCTGGGCAAGGATGAACTACCCATTCATGTCCTGGCCACCCGCAACGGTGAGGCGGTTGGCAGTGCTGTTCTGAAACAGCAGGAACTGGCGGAGCGTTATCCCGAGCGCCAGTACTGGCTGGGGTCGGTCTTTGTGGATTCAGCCTTGCGCGGAGCTGGTCTGGCCTCGGAACTGGCCGAGCATATTGTGGATCTGTCCCGGCAGCGGGGCCTGCCTCATTTGCATCTGCAAACCATCAAGACCGATGGTGGTCTCTATGCCAGGTTGGGTTGGCGGCCGCTGGAAGAATTCGACTACCGCGGTGAGCGAACATTGCTTATGATCAGGGAACTGTAGGCGCGACAATCCAGGCAGCACCAGGGGCAAACCAGCAGCGGATCAAGACGTGAAGATTATCCGGACCCGACCGGGGCACGAAACCATACTGGCAAACTACTATGCCGTGAATGAAGCACATTTCGAGCCCTGGGCTCCCCGGGTCCCGGCCGGTCATTATTCCATCAGAGCCTGGCGCCAGCGTCTGGCCGACCGGGAAGATGAATTCCAGCAAGGCAGCTCGGTCCATTTTATCGGTACCGATGCGGAAGAATCCCATGTTATTGGTTCCTGCTCCCTGAGCAATATCGTGCGCGGGGTTTTCCAGTCCTGCCACATGGGTTATTCCGTTTCCAGTCGCTACGAAGGACAGGGCTATATGCGCAAGATTGTGGCCCATACCATTGAGTACGCCTTCAATGAAATGAATTTGCACCGCATCATGGCCAACCATATGCCCGACAACAGCCGCAGCGAGTCCTTGCTCAAGAGTCTGGGTTTTGAGCGCGAGGGTTACGCCCGGGACTATCTGATGATTGCCGGTCGTTGGGAAGATCATGTGTTGAACTCGCTAATCAATCCGGACTACAGGCCGCGCCAATGAGTAATGAAAATAAAAGTGATAGCGCCAGGGTAGAAGCCTGGCTGGAAAAGCATCAGCAATGGCAATCACATCTGGGCAAGCTGCGGGATATTCTGCTGTCTACCGAGCTGACAGAAACGGTGAAGTGGGGCAGTCCAACCTATACCCTGCTAGGCAAGAATGTCATCAGCTTGGCTGCATTTAAAAACCATTGCGGGCTCTGGTTTCATCAGGGTGTGTTTCTGAACGATGCCGGCAAGAAACTGGTCAATGCCCAGGACGGCAAGACCAGGGCTCTGCGGCAATGGCGCTGGCAGACCGGAGAGAAGCTTGATGTACGGTTGGTCAAGTCCTATGTCAAAGAGGCCATTGATAATCAGCGCGCCGGAAAAGCGGTAAAACCGCAAATTAAAAAATTGCAGATGCCTGATGAACTCCGTGAGGCACTGGACAAAAACAAGGCCCTGGCGAAACAATTTGCCAGCCTGACTGCCGGCAAGCAACGGGAATTCACCGAACATATCGCCTCTGCCAAACGGCAGGCCACGCGACTTGGCCGACTGGAGAAGATCATTCCCATGATCAAGGCCGGACAGGGCCTCAATGACAAGTACAGGAATTGTTAGTCCTTATGGTCAGTTGCAGAATCATTCTGCAAGGGAAAGCTGTGCAGGATGGAGTACCTGGCCCCTTCGGGCAGGGTTTCTGAAAGATACAAATGCACTTGCAAGCATTCGAATTGGCCCCAGTTTCTGTCGGCGTATTTTTCCAGCAATGGCTTGAGGCGGTCACGCTCGCCAGGCCTGAATCGTGCCACCGTGACATGGGGCAGGTAGCCCTTCACTTCACGGGCAATACCCACTCCCTGGGCTGCCAGATCAAATTGTGCCGCCATCTCCTGCAGGGTCTCATCCTGCCTGATGCCCACCCACAGGGAATTTTTGAACATGCCGATGCCCTGGCATTGCAGTGTGAGCGGGGAATATCTGGCGCAAATACTCCTTGCCAGAAGTTCAATCTCGGTCAGGCCTTGTTTCTCGATGCTGCCCAGAAATTTAAGCGTGACATGCAAATTGGCGGCCGGGGAAATCCGTAACTCCCCGTCACTGCCGGCCAGTTCCTGCAAGTCTGTTTGCAAATCGGCAAGGGCGGTGTGCAGGGGAAAGGCCAGTCCGAAAAAGCAGCGTTGGGGCCTGGCTTTTTCCTGCCTGCTTTTTTTCTTGCCTGGTCTGGAACGTCGGGCCTGATGCTCAGGTTTGGCTTGCTTTTCTGTTGTCTTGTCCATGGCTTGAATCCGGCTGTGGGTTCTACGCCAGCATCGCTTTAGGGCCAGAATTATTCTAGAATTCGTCGCCAGCATGGGCTCGCTGAAGTTATCCTATTCGCCGCAGGAAAGTCCACCGGTTCTGCTTGCCAGGCAATTGTGTTTGCACCGCCTTGGGAATCTGGCATACAAAGTAAAGTCACACTATTAATCCGAATCGAAGCCAGCCGTGAACCCAGTCTCCGCTATCTCCAGCCAGTCCTGTTTGCCTTTGCTTGGCAGTGAACTCGTGGAACTGGAACAAAGCCTGGCATCACTGGCCAGGGAGTTGCATCAGCGATGTAGTCCCAAAGGGCAATTCGATGCCGGGCTTTTGGATAACTGGCAGCAACCGGCCTTTGAGCTCGCCCTGTGCCAGGCCGAATGGTCCGCCGCCCAGGCCCTGCTCGAGCATGTGACAGGGCAAGGCAATACGCCATTGTTGGCCGATAGTTGCCTGCTGTTTGTTACAGAAGTGATGCACAGTATCAGTCAGCGCCTGCTGGCCTGTGGCCTGCCTGCAATTCGCAAGCAAGCATTGCAATTGCTGCAAAGGCAAGCGTTTGCCGATCTGTTGGAGCGGGGCCAGGATCCGGAATTTCGCGCTGCCCTGGGTCAGGCCTTAAGCGAAGGGCATATCAAATCCCTGGGCGCAGGCCTGGATGCTGACAAACTGACCATGCAGCAAAGCTTTGCCCGTTTTGCCGATCAGGAAGTGGCCCCATTGGCAGAAGCCATCCATCGTGAAGACCGGGACATTCCTGAATCATTACTGGGCAAGGCTGCGGAACTGGGTTGTTTCGGCAGCTGTATCCCGCAGCGGTTTGGCGGTTTCCAGCCCGATGAAGGGGCCGACAGCCTGGCCATGATTGTGGTTACCGAAGAGCTTTCCCGGGCTTCCCTCGGTGCCGCCGGCAGTCTGGTGACTCGCCCGGAGATTGCTGCCCGGGCCTTGCTGGCAGGAGGCACGGAAGAACAGCAGCAACGCTGGCTGCCGGCCCTGGCCAGTGGGCAGCGCCTGTGTGCCATTGCCATCACCGAGCCGGATACCGGGTCCGATGTGGCCGCTGTGCGTTTGCGGGCCCGGCCAACGGAAAATGGCTGGTTGCTGAGTGGCAGTAAAACCTGGAGTACCTTTGCCGGGCGTTCCGAGCTGCTGGTGGTGTTGGCACGCAGCGAGGCTGGCCAAAGCGGGCATCGGGGCTTGAGTCTGTTTCTGCTGGAAAAGCCGGCCTTTGGCGGTCATGAATTTCGTCATGAACAGCCCCGGGGAGGTGTATTGCAGGGCCGCGCCATTGCCACCCTTGGCTATCGTGGCATGCATTCTTTTGAATTGAATTTTGAGGATTATTTCGTTCCGGCCGACATGCTGGTGGGCGCTGAAGCGGGTCGGGGCAAAGGCTTCTATTACACCATGGCCGGTTTTGCTGGCGGGCGCATACAGACCGCCGCCCGGGCCAATGGCGTCATGCAGGCGGCCTATGAGCAAGCCCTGGAGTACTGTTCGCAGCGTCAGGTATTCGGCAAGCCCCTGGCCGACTACCAGCTTTCCCGCATCAAACTGGCTCGCATGCAGGCCAGCATTACCGCCAGCCGCCTGTTGAGTCATGCCGTGGCCAGACAGCTGGATCGCGGTGCCGGGCAGATGCAGGCCAGTCTGGTGAAACTGTTTGCCTGTCGCGCCGCCGAGTGGATCAGCCGTGAGGCCATGCAGCTGCATGGCGGAATGGGCTATGCGGAAGAGAGTGCGGTGAGTCGCTATTTTGTCGATGCCCGGGTACTCTCTATCTTTGAAGGGGCGGAAGAAGTGCTGGCTATCAAGGTGATAGCCCGTGATTTAATTGAAAAAGTGAAACCACACGACTGATTTATGGCATTTGACCCCGATTACCTGCTGCGGCGTGAGTTCCCGACCGTACGTCAGACCTATAACGAAAAAGACTGCATCCTCTATGCGCTTGGCGTGGGCTTTGGTATTGATCCCCTGGATGAAGAAATCCTGCGTTTCGTCTATGAGAAAAACCTGAAAGTGGTACCCAGCCAGTCTGTGATGCTGGCCCACCCGGGATTCTGGGCGGATCAGGAAGACCTCAATATCGACTGGATCAAGATCGTGCACACGGCGCAGGAAGTCATCTTTCACAAACCCCTGCCAGCCGCAGCCACCGTCGAAGCGACCAACCGGCTCACTGAATGCATTGATCGTGGCGCCCGGCTTGGTGCCCTGATTGTGTCCGAGCGCACCGTGCGTGATGTGGACAGAAACGAAGACATCTGCACTCTGATCACCACTGTGCTGGCTCGCGGCAATGGGGGCTTCGGCGGTCAGCGCAGTACCAAGCCCCGTCAGGATTCCATTCCCGCCCGCGACCCTGACTTTGTGTGTGACCTGGATACCTTGCCGCAACAGGCATTGATCTATCGACTCTCGGGTGATTTTAATCCCCTGCATGCCTTGCCTGAAGTGGCCCGCGAAGTAGGCTTTGATCGACCGCCCATACATGGTCTTTGCACCATGGGGGTGGTAACCCATGCCCTGCTGAAGAGTTGTTGTGATTACGACCCGGACCGGTTTCAGCATATTCGCTTGCGCTTTTCCGCACCGGTTTATCCCGGTGAAACCATTCGCACGGAAATCTGGCAGGAGGCCGAACACATCGCCTTTCGTGCCCGTTCGGTGGAGCAGGACAAGGTGGTCATCAATAATGGCTATCTGAAGATTTCTGCCTGATAAAGCGGAGGCACCATGCAATCAATACTCAAGGGCATGCGGCTGATTGAAGGCAGTGCCTTTGTGGCTGCTCCTTCAGGTGGCATGACCCTGGCCCAGCTTGGCGCCGATGTGATTCGTTTTGATCTGATTGGCGGTGGCATCGACTATGGCCGCTGGCCCGTGACTGCCAGTGGCGCCAGTCTCTACTGGCATAGCCTGAACAAGGGCAAGCGATCCATCGCTGTGGATTTTCGCCAGCCGGCCGGGCGCGAGTTGCTCACTGAACTGATCACCGCACCGGGCCCGGACAAGGGTATGTTCCTGACCAATTTTCCTGCCAAATCCTGGCTCGCCTATGAAAGCCTGTGCAGCAAGCGCGAAGACCTTGTCTATCTTAATCTCACCGGCGACCGCCATGGCGGCACGGCCCTGGACTATACCGTGAACTGTAAGGTCGGCCTGCCCTTTATTACCGGCGATGGCCAGAGCCCAGAGCCGGTCAATAATCCCTTTCCGGCCTGGGATGTGATTGCCGGGCAACAGATTGCCATTGGTCTGCTGGCTGCCGAGCGACATCGTCGACTCACAGGCGAAGGGCAGCTGATCAAACTGGCACTGGCAGATGTGGCGCTGGCCACCATGGGCCATCTGGGTTATCTGGCTGAGGCGGAACTGGGCGGCGCCCGGAGACAGCCCCTCGGGAATCATATCTTTGGAACTTTCGGGCATGATTTTGTCTGTCGCGACGGGCGCCGCATCATGCTGGTGGGGGTCAGCCCCAATCAGTGGCAGGCCATTGTCGAGGTGACAGCCAGCGCAGGGAAGCTGGCCGCTCTGGAAGCGCAGCAGCAACTTGATTTGCGCAAGGAAGGTGACCGCTTCAGAGCCCGACAGTCCATTGTGGACATTCTCAGTCCCTGGTTTGCCGCCCGTGACTATGGGGAAGTGGCGCGGCTGCTGGATGCGGCGGGCGCCTGTTGGGGGCCCTATCAAACACTTGCCGAACTGGTGGCAACAGATCCCGATTGTTCGCAAGACAATCCTCTGTTCCAGCGACTTGAGCAGCCGGGCATTGGCAATTATCTGACACCTTCACAGCCCCTGGCCTTCACTGGCCTGGCGCGGGAAGACAATCGGCCGGCACCACTTCTGGGGCAACATACCGATGAAATCCTGGCCGAAGAACTGGGCCTGAGCAGTGCCGAGATCGGCCGGCTTCACGATGAGGGCATCGTTGCCGGCAGCGACTAGTTAGCGATCCGCAGGCGTCAGACCCAGCCGCCGGCCAGCGGAATCACCTGCGCCACCATGTGTTTGCTATGGGGCTGCGCCAGATAGGCGGCCAGTTCCGCTGTTTCCTCAGCACTGCCGACGGCATTGCGCGGTACATTGCGTTTGACATGATTGAGGAATTTTTCATCCTCAAGCAATGCATCCGGGTAATAGGTATTGTTGTTGATGTAGTTCTGGGCGATGGCGTTGACCTGAATATTGCTGCGGGCCAGCTCCAGGCCAACCGCCTTGATAAAGGCGTTCTGGGCACCCCGGGCGGCGCAATAGGCGGAGCCGTTGGCAATGCCCTTGAGCGGTGCCGCACTGGTAATGGCAATGATCTTGCCGGCGCCGCGCTCCAGCATCTGTGGCACCACCGCACGCACCAGATACATAAGAGGATCCACCATGGCCTGAATCAGACTCTGCCAGTCCTCATTCTCAATGGATTGCACCGGACCCAGTCTGGGTGGCTCCGCCAGGTTGGCAACCAGAATATCGATATTGCCGCTATCGTGGATCAGGGCATTGCAGTCGGTCTCATTGAGCAGGGGGCGGTTGTCGCCGAGTACCCGATACTCCAGCTCACTAAACTTCTTCATGATGGCCGGGCCCATATAACGATCCGCACAGCTGATCAATGCCGTAGTCTGAGTCATGACTCGCTCCAGTAGCTTGCTGATTTGTCGGCATTGCAACATAGCCTTGCCGCATTTGCCACCGCCGGCGGAATGCCTGAAGATGTTGCTTGCCTGGAAAAAGTCACGCTGTAAACGGAGTTCTCCATGTCAGTGCAGTACCTGAAAGGCATTCCGGTGGATGACATCGATGCCCTTGATGATGCCGAGTTGTTGCGGCGCCTGATTGACCGTGCGCAACTGGATCAGTCCGCCAGGGCGGCGATCGGCGATCACGCGGCGCAACTGGTCAAGGCCATTCGTGAGGATGAGTCCCTGTCTTTCCTCGATGCCTTCCTGGCGGAATATGGTCTCAGTAATGATGAAGGCGTGGCGCTATTGTCCATGGCCGAGGCCTTTCTGCGTATTCCCGATGCCGACACCCTCGATAATCTGCTGCGGGAAAAACTCACCGGGTCCGATTGGCAATCCCACTCCGGCCATGCTGCCTCGTTTCTGGTCAATGCTTCCACCTGGGCACTGATGATTACCGGTCGCCTGCTTTCAAGCGGCCAGGCACGATCCATTGCGGATACCCTGCAGTCCCTGCTGCGACGCCTGGGCGAGCCGGTTGTACGCCGGGCTATGACGGAAGCCATGCAGCGCATGGGGGACCATTTTGTCATCGGCGAGACTATCCAGCAGGCCTTGCGCCGGGCCGGTCAAGGCAAACATGAAGGCAGTTACTTTTCCTATGACATGCTGGGTGAAGCGGCCCATACCGAGGCCGATGCCGCTCGCTATCTGCAATCCTATCAACAGGCTATCGCAGCCCTGGCCACTGAAGCAGGAGATGATCTGCTCAGCAATCCGGGAATCTCGGTCAAGCTGTCGGCCCTGCATCCGCGCTTTGAATTGAGCCAGCAGGCGATCAGTTTCAAGCCCTTGCTGGAACGATTGATTCTGCTGACCGAGCAGGCAGCGGCGGCCAATATTGCTCTGAGCATCGATGCCGAGGAGATGCGCCGCCAGGACTATGGTCTGGCCCTGTTCCGGGCTCTGGCCGAACACATGCAGGCTCAGCCATGGCAGGGCCTGGGTGCGGTGGTGCAGGCCTATAGCCGCTATACACCGCTGTTGCTGGACGAATTGCAAGATCTGGCGGGGCAGCTGGACAGCCGCTTTATGGTGCGCTTGGTGAAGGGTGCCTACTGGGACACCGAGATCAAGCATGCCCAGGCCATGGGGCTGGCGAACTATCCGGTGTTTACCCGCAAATGTGACACAGACGTGAGCTTTCTTGCCTGTGCCCGGCAATTACTGCAGATGGGATCCCGGGTGTATCCCCAGTTCGCCACCCACAACGCCCACAGCATGGCGGCTATTCTGCAAATGGCGGAACAGGAGGGGCATCGGGACTGGGAGTTCCAGAGGCTCTATGGCATGGGAGCAACCCTGCATGAGCTGCTGCGCAAGCAGGCCGGCAGTCGTCACCGGATATATGCACCGGTGGGACAACATGAAGATCTGCTGGCCTATCTGGTGCGACGACTTCTGGAAAATGGCGCCAATTCTTCTTTCGTGCACCAGATAACCGATGCCAAGGTGCCGGTGCAGACCATTGTGGCTGACCCCTTTTTGCAGGCACAGGAATCCCTGAGCCAGGGCAGGGCCAAGATCGCCTTGCCCTCGGCGCTGTATGGCAAGCGGCTTAACTCCAGAGGCTGGGAATTGGGCCGCGCTGTGCACCTCGCCCGCTTGCTTGAGGCGCGCAATAATTGGCAGCAGCATAACTGGGAGACCCGCCCCCTGATAGCAGAAGCCACAGCCGAGGGCGAACTGCAGAAAGTGATTAATCCGGCCCGGCCGGAGCAAATCACAGGCCTGGTGCAATGGGCCAGCGACAGCGATGTGGAATCGGCTCTGGCCATTGCCGATAGCTGCAAGCAGAAATGGGCAGAAGTGACCCGGGCCAGGCGCAGTGGCCTGTTGCGAGCCGCTGCCGCGGAACTGGAAAATCACTATGGGGAAATTCTGGCGCTGCTTTGTCTGGAGGCCGGCAAGACCCTGAACGATGCCATTGCCGAGTGGCGCGAGGCCATTGATTTCCTGCGTTATTATGCCGAGAGCGCAGAGCAGCTCGACGGTGGGCCGCGGGGGCTCTTTGTGTGCATCTCACCCTGGAATTTTCCCCTGGCGATCTTCACCGGTCAGATTGCCGCTGCCCTGGTGAGCGGCAATACCGTGATTGCCAAACCCGCCGAGCAAACGCCCTTAATTGCCGGGCGGATGACCGGGATCTTCCATAGCGCCGGTATCCCGAAACAGGTTTTACAACTACTGCCAGGCGATGGTGAGACGGTGGGCGCCGCCCTGTGCCGTGATCCCCGGGTCAATGGTGTCTGTTTTACCGGCTCATTGCTGACCGCCCAGAGTATCAATCGCGCTATGGCGGCACATCTTTCTCCCGACGCCTGTCTGATTGCCGAGACGGGCGGCATCAATGCCATGATTGTGGACAGTACAGCCCTGCCGGAACAGGCGGTGGAAGATATTCTGCAATCTGCCTTTGCCAGCGCCGGGCAGCGCTGCTCGGCACTGCGCATACTGTATTTGCAGGATGATATTGCCGACGGCATGCTGGCCATGCTGCGTGGTGCCATGGACAGTTTGGTTGTCACAGATCCCTGGGACCCGGCTTGCGATGTGGGACCCCTGATAGACGGTGAAGCACGTGAGGCAATCATCAAGGCCAGTGAGCAATACCGGACACTGCATCAACTTGACGCCCCCACGGAGGGATTTTTTCTCGGGCCCCGATTGATTGAAGTTAGGGGGATCGCGGATGTGCAGGAGGAAATCTTCGGCCCGGTGCTGTTTGTTGCCCGCTACCAGGCCAGTGAGCTGTCGCAAATACTTGATGACATCAATGACAGTGGCTATGGACTCACCTTCGGCATGCATTCGCGCCTGGTGGAGCGAACCGAACGCAGCGTGGCTCGTCTGCGCATCGGCAATGTCTATATCAATCGCAATCAGATTGGCGCCGTCGTGCAATCGCAGCCCTTCGGTGGTGAGGGGCTGTCCGGTACCGGGCCAAAGGCCGGGGGTCCCCATTATCTGTCTGCTTTTGTCCGCCAGCGGCGTGAGGACAAACCGCTGTTTGCGATCGTATCGGAAGACTCAGGTCCGGGATCGACATCCATAAGCGAGGCCTGGTCGAAGCTGGACAACAAGCAATGGTCAGAAAACACCGAGCGCTTGCCGCTTCTGAAAAAAGTGAGATCTGACACCAATGTACTGGAAAAACTGCCTGCTACTGGTCCGGTGATCATGCCGGGCCCCACCGGCGAGCGTAATCGTTACTCTCTGCAAGCCCTGGCGAAAGTGCTCTGTCTCGGCCCTATGCCGGAGCATGCCCTGGAGCAGGCCATGCTTGCACTGGCTGCCGGTTCTGCAGTGCTGGTGGTATGTCCCGCCGACACCGCCCTGCAGGAAAGAATCAGCCAACTGAAGAACCTGGGGGCACCGATAGAGTTGATCAGTTGCAACCCGGATGCCAGTGAAGTGGCCGCGCTCGAAGATCTGCAGGCAGTCTGCTGGTGGTGGCAGGGTCGATTGAGCCGGGAGTTACGGCAGGCACTGGCCGAGCGCAGCGGTCCCATAGTGCGACTGATTCAGGCTGACAGCCCCCTGGTATGTTTTTTCCACGAAAGACATGTCTGTAACGACACTACACGTGCCGGTGGCAATATCGAATTAATGGGACGTGTGGCACCTCAATAACGGCATTGCCCGCTGTGCTTCAGGATTGCTGTTGCAACAGATGCTGGACAAATCGCTCCAGTAATTCATAGGGCTGGCAGCCCAACACCATCAGATCGCCATGCACGAAAGTGGGTACGCCGGTAATACCGGATGCCCGCGCTTTGGCCCAATCGGCATCAACGGCCTCGGCAAATGATCCGTCAGCCAGTACCTGTGCGGCCTGTTCCCGGTCAAGACCTGCAGCGGCAACAATATCCAGCAGGGCTTCAGGGCGGGCAATGTTGATGCCATCCACGAAATAGGCACTGAACAGGGCCCGGTGCAGGGCTTCACCGCCTTTCTGGCTGTCGGCCCATTTGCCAAGTTCCTGGGCGCGGCGGGAATTATAGGTATGACTGCGATTGCCATAGGGCAGGCCCGCTTCGGCCATCAAGGCGCGCATACGTTCCCGCATGGGGTTCAGGTCCCGCCCCGGAAACAGCTGTTCCAGGCTCAGGCCCGCCTCGGGGGTATCCGGGTGCAGGGGAAACTGAACCCAGCGAATGTCGATGGGATAGTTCTGGCGCAGGCGGTCAATACTCACGGTACTGAGATAACACCAGGGTCAGATATAGTCGCTGTAAACGTCGAGCACCAGAGTCATAAGACCCCCAAAAAAGCAGCAAAAGCTGTACAAGGCTTGAGAGAGATCAAATGTAGCAAATCGTCAGGCGGTATTCGAACTGTTGCTCGCTGCGCTATACTGGCGAATCTGCCCGTTTGCCCTGCCTCAAGGCCAGGCAGACCGGAGTCCAACAGCACTGGCAGTCAGAACAAACTGACCTGTCCAAAGCAAATAACAAAGGAGAGCTCCATGGCCCGATTATTCACGATTCTGCTTGCCGTCAGCTTGCTGATTCCCGGCACCCGGGTTCTTGCCCAGGATGACGCCCTGGCCATTCTGGTCCCGGGTGGCGGCACTTACAGCCGGCCGACCTCTATCGACAACGATCAGGCCCAGGCCTTTTTCGACCAGGGCCTGCGCATGGCCTGGAGTTTCTATTTTCCCGAGTCCATCGCCTCCTATCAGGAAGCGGCACGCCTGGACCCGGACAGCCCCATGCCCTATTGGGGCATCGCCCATGCGGCCGGACCCAATCCCAACAGCCGCTACTCCGGCATGCCGGATGACCCCCAGGGTGCCGGGCTGGACGCAATTCGCCGGGCACTGGAGTTGGCCAACAATGGCAGCGCAAAAGAGCGGGACATGGTGAATGCCCTGTTCGTGCTCTATAACAAGGATGCCATTAGTGACGACCGGGAGCGGGATTTTGCCTATATGGACGCCATGCGTGAGTTGCATGAAAAATACCCCGATGACCCGGATATCGCGTCCGTTTTCGCCGAATCCTATATGAATACCACGCGTTGGGATTACTGGGATGCCGAAGGCAACGCCAAGCCCGGCACTGCCGAGGCCCAGGCGGCACTGGAGCAGGCCATGGGGGTTGAGCATGACCATCCCGGCGCCAATCACCTGTACATCCACCTGATGGAAGCCAGCCCGCAGCCGGAACTGGCCATGGCTGCTGCCCAGAAGCTGGAGTCCACCGTGCCCATTTCCGGCCATATGGTACACATGCCCGGTCATATCTATCTGCGTGTGGGTGAATACGAAAAAGCAGTACGCACCAATGAGCGTAGCCAGATAGTGGATGACCAGTTCGCCGAAATCTGGGGTGACACCAATTTCCCCATGATCGGCACCTATCCGCTGTCACACAAGATTCACAAGCCCCATGCCCTGGATTTCGTGCGCTATGCCAATATGCTGCAGGGCAACTACGAAGGTGCCTCTACGGCTGCCGCGCAAAATGCCGGTCAGCGCAGCGTCAAGACCATCGCTCACGAGTGGATGATGGACAAGGTGTTTGGCAAGTGGGACAAGATCCACGCCGAGAATGCCGACAACGCTGCGGCGGCTGACAATCCCTATCTGAAGGGCATGTGGAGCTATGTGATGGGCAGCGCCCATGCCGCCATGGGTCATATCGGGCCGGCTGAAGCCGAGCTGCAGAATATTCGCGAGCAGATTGCCGCAGACGACGTGGATGATCACGGCGTTGGCCCGACGCCCGCCAGCCATGTGCTGAACCTGGCCATGCATGCCCTGCTGGGTGAGATCGAAGAGGCCCGGGGCAATCTGGACGGTGCCATCCTGCACTATGGCCATGCCGTTGAATACTATGACAATCTGAACTACACCGAGCCACCGGACTGGTCCCAGTCCATGCGTCTCTATCTTGGCGCTGTGCTGCTGGATGCCGGCCGGGCCGAAGAAGCAGAAGCGGTCTACCGCAAGGACCTGCAATGGAACCAGCAGAACGGCTGGGCCACTTTCGGTCTCTACCAGGCCCTCGATGCCCAGGGTAAAGACCAGGAAGCCGAACTGGTTCACCGCCAGTTCCAGGGCCAGTGGCGTAACGCAGACGTGGAACTCACGCGCTCAAGGCTATAAAATACGCGACCTTGATAGGCAGCCCGTTCGTCGACCGGCGAACGGGCTTTCTCTCCTCTCACACTTCCCGCCAGGGAAGCGAGTTGAAGTAAGCCGGTGAATCATTAAGATTGGTTCACCAGTAAAACAGGTTTATCGGAGT